>SXGT01680791.1_pt1 | contig 35441 bp, 26 predicted proteins | sample 3176221 | NCBI WGS metagenome assembly SXGT01 (sample SAMN11356862, study PRJNA531348) | freshwater metagenome | isolation source: freshwater sample F1-120 | place: China: Fuxian Lake, Yuxi | collected 2017-12-25 | reverse complement strand
GCCTAACCCAGCCAGGATAGAACCGGTCTCGGGCGGCCCAAGACAGAATCGCCATCGGTGTGTGCTGACGGCTCTGCCGCGCCCTTGACTGGCCCGAGCGGCCTGCAATAGGCCGCAGGAGTTCGTCTCGATGCTGCCCAGGCCTATACGGCCTGGTGGTCGGCCGGAACACCATTCGAGCGGAATCGGCAACAAGCCCGCCCGCGATACACCGGGGAAAGCCAGGCAACAAATCGCCGACCGAGTGCCGCTATCGCCTTCCCCGCCCCATCGGTTCCGGATTAGCATCCATGGGGGGCGGTTCCGGTTTCCTGGTCTTTCCGTCAAGCCGGGCATTCATCATCGCCTCCTTGGTTTTCGCGAACTTCGGACTGCCCGGCTGTATTCCCGTGGCGGCGACGTCCGCGTCCGTGATCTCCTCGGCGAGTTCAATGTACTTCTGGAGGTGGTTCCGCAGCCTCTCCTGGATAGTTTTCGACTCTGAATGATAAAGCAGGAACAGCATTTCCTCGCCCGCCGCCGTCTTGAGCACGTTGTACACCTGCGAGGGCTTCCTTAACCCCGGCGCACGTACCGCCTTTTCCAGTTTCTTCGACCGCACCTCCAGCTTCTGCCAGCGCTCGGATTCGATCTTCAACATGGCCGTATTCGCGACCAGCCCGGCCTTCTCCTTGGCCGAGAGCTTTGCCGTCAGAGCGTACAGGAACGGCCCGAAGTGTTCCTTCCGGGAGACAGACGGCGGGAGCAACTTCGAGGCCTTGTCGAGTTTTGCCAGTCCCGCGTGATCCACCTTCGGCCCCGCCAATCCGGGCGCTAACAGCCTCAGCAATCCCTCCTCCTCGAGGGCCGCTACTACGGCGGACGGATTTGGCTCTTCGGCGATCTGGCTCAACTCCCCGAACAGCGTCCGCGCCGGGATGAGGTCTTCCACTTTCGCGTCTCGCGTGTTGCGCCACTGTGACGCGGTCCGATCTTCGACGGAAAAGCCCAGCCTGATGCGATACCGGAGCAAACGCAGCAGCCGAATCGGATCGTCGTAGAAGCTCATCGAATGCAGTGTCCGCAGTTCCTTGCGGCCCAGGTCGGCTTGGCCATTGGTGGGATCGAGCAGCAGGCCCATCGAGGCCTGGGCGAGCGAAAGCGCGATGGCGTTGACGCCAAAGTCCCGGCGGCGAAGATCTTCCTGAATCGTCGCGGGCTCAATCTGTGGCTTGGCGCCAGGTTTTCGGTAGGTCTCCGTGCGGGCCATCGCAACCTGAGCTGTGGCGCCGTTCGGAAATTCCAGTTCGGCCGACCGCCGCAACTCGTCCTGAGAAACGATGCGCGCGCCGCTCTTCTGAGCAATGGATTTCGCGACCTTGAGCCCATTGCCCTCGATCGTGAAATCCAGATCCCGGATCTGAAATCCGCCGAGCATGTCCCGCATAGCGCCGCCTGTCAGGAAAAGACTGACCCCGGCTTGCTTTGTCGCGGACTGCACTTCGGCCACTACCTGGTTCTGCTCCGAACTCAGGTGACTCTCCAGCATGAATATGTAATCGCTCATGGCGCTCGCTCCAGACTCTGACAATCGGGCATTGACGTTCAGGCCCTCGGGTGGTGCTCGTCCAATGTCTTCCGCAGCCGCGTTCGAACGACGTGAGTGTAAATCTGTGTCGTTGAGATGTCGGCGTGTCCCAGCATGGTCTGGACGCTTCGCAGGTCCGCTCCACCCTCCAAAAGGTGGGTCGCGAAACTGTGGCGTAGCACGTGTGGCGTCAGGTTGTGAAAAATTCCGGCCTTCCTGCCATGCCCCGCCAGGTTTTTCCAAAAGGCGAGCCGTGTCAATTTCCCGCCGCGCGCGGTCACGAACAGGTACGTGCTGTGCCGTCCCTTGAGGATCGCGGATCGGGCGGATGTCTTGTATGTCTCGATAGCGGCGAGCGCGTGACTGCCCACCGGAACGATCCGCTGCCGATTCCCCTTTCCCGTTGTTCGCAGGATTCCCAATTCCCCGTTCAGATCGCCCAGTTCCACCGCGCACAGTTCGGAAACCCGCAAACCGGTGGCATACAACAACTGAAGCATGGCGCGGTCTCGAATACCGGTCGGACGAGACGGGTCGGGAGACGTCAGCAACCGCTCGATCTGCTCCCGATTCAGATACTTAGGTATCGTTTCCCATTGCTTCGGGGCGGCGATGTTATCCGTTGGATCGGAAGTGGCCTTCTCTTCCCGTACCAGGTACCCGTACAGCCCTCGTAGCGTAGAGAGGTGGCGTGCAATCGATCGCCCTCCCAGCCCGGCACGATATAGGGTATCGAGGTACGACCGGACGGTTTCGATCTCGGAAATACCTTCCGCCGACCCACTTAGGCAGAAAAGGTTAAACTTCTCCAGGTCGCGGCGGTAGGCTTCAAGCGAGTTGGCCGCCAGGCCTTTTTCGATTCTGCAATAGTCGAGAAACCCAGCGATCTCTCGCGCGAGGGACTGGGCCGCATTCGTTGGCATTGTGCCAATGATACAATAATCCCGAAATTGTTTGAAACAATCTCTTTAAGAAAAGGCGCTGACTTGTCTGGCTCCACAACGAAAAAAGTTTTCGTCCGCCGGTTCGACCGCGACTCGCTGGCAGGTTTCGTCAGCCCGGGGACCTACCTCGGCCCCACGGGAATCGAACTACTGAAGCCAGACGGCACCCGTTCGCTGGTCCCGTACGAAGACATAAAAATAGTTTCTTTTGTTAGAGATCTGGATTCAAAAGAGCCGGTTCCGGAGGGCCGTTTGTTCAATGCGCGACCGAAACTCGGCGGTCTCTGGGTGCGGATGAAGTTCAGGGACGGGGAGATTAGCGAGGGCGTCCTGTCGAATAATCTCCTCCAGTTGGAGCGTTTTGGCTTCACCCTTGTTCCGCCAAGCCCTTACGGAAACCATCAGAAGCTCTTCGTGCCGCGGGCGGCCCTGGTTGAGGTTCATGTGCTGGGGGTTATAGGAAGCCCGCTGAAATCACGCAAGCCGAAGAAGGACCGCGGGGACCAGATCGGACTGTTCGAGGGCTGAAGGAAGTGAAGGAAGAACGAGCCAGGAAAAACCTCGGCTGGTATGCGCTATACTCAGGGTCTGTCCTTTCCCTCTGGTGCTTCCCTGGTAACCAGTGCGGGGCGCTGCGCGTCCGCAATAGATTGGGACCCCGGAGAATAATGTGTCAATGTCAGGCGTGATGAACCAAAAAACTGGAAAAGGCGCCGTTACCCGCTTTCGGAAAATCCTGGAGGAGAAGGGGACGGACATCCGGACTCGAATGTCCACAGGTAGTTTCGCTGAAATCGTGCACCGCAGGGGTGAGCCTTCGGACGAAGGGGACCTGAGCCAGCAAAGTCACGAAGAATGGCTTTTCGTCAACCGCAATCAACTGGAAATCACCGTTCTCAAGCAGGTGGACGCCGCGTTGCGAAGGATCGAGCGTGGAACGTTCGGCGTCTGCCTGGAATGTGAGGAGCCGATCTCGAATAAGCGTCTTGAGGCGGTCCCCTGGGCCCGGTACTGCATACGTTGCCAGGATAGACACAACGCGCTCTCGGACGCTTCCGATATCGTCATCGAGGAGGAAGACCTGTGACGCTGACCGATCTCCGGCGGCTCGCCGTCCGGAAGGGACTGCGCATTCGGTTCCACCTCCCCGCAGGACTGGAATGTGTCATGGACGAGCACGGAATGGCGATGATCCCCGGACTGAAGGCCCCACCGGACTTCCGTCTGGACCAGGAATTCGAAGCTGTGATCCACTTTGTTGTGGAGACGCTATCCGGGAAGGAAACCAAGCGCGAAAAGTATACGCGGGAACAGCTTGGCGCCCTTGCCGGGAAGCCCGTTGAAGCCACACACTCGCACGACGACGAATAATTGTCCGCGAATTTGACTCAACCGGGGCAGGAGTCCAAAATGGAAAACCCGGCCAAAATGGTATGTACCCGCGGGTAGCGGTTCTTTCCGTCCTGTTTGCCGCGGCATCGCCCGCGCAGACCCTCTCGCCCGAACAGCGCCTCGCCGATCTCCGCCAGGTTGTGCAGACGCTGCCGCGGGTACATCCCAGTCTGTACGCTGTACAGCCGCAGGCGCAGTTCGAGGCTGCGGCCGCGCGTCTGGAGGCCGACAACGCTCGCCTCGCGACCGTCGAGTTCTACACTCGCCTCGCGACCCTCATCGCTTCGGCCGGGGATTCCCACACCGGCCTGACCGTCGCCGACGCCGCCGGCGCGAACCTCGGCTTCGCGACCCTTCCGTTGCGGCTGCGCTGGTTCACCGACGGCGTGTTCGTCATCGCCGCGCCGTCCAACCGCCAGCGCCTGCTCGGGGCCGCGGTCGAGGCGGTGAACGGCATCCCCACCGCCGAAGCGATCACTCGGCTCACGCCGCTGATCGCGCACGAGAACGAATTCTGGCTGCGCGCCCGCATGCCCTCCGTGCTGGTGAACTACGGCCTGCTGCGCGGCATGGGCCTTGTCGCCGGCGCCGATCCAGTGCGCTACCGGCTGCGCCTCGCCTCGGGTGAAATCACGACCGAGGAATTCCGCGTCGAGAACGCCACCCTGGTCTTCGCGCTCGACGCGGGCGGCGGATTCGCTCCTTTCAATGCGCGCAACGCCGCGCTCAACTACTGGTCGGAATACCACGCCGCGAGCCGCACCTTCTACATCCGCTACCGCGCCTGTCAGGAGCAGGCGGGCCGCCCCTTCGAGCAGTTCGCCGCCGCCACGCTGGCCGCGCTCGACGCGAATCCGGTGGAGACGCTCGTCTTCGACCTGCGCGAAAACGGGGGAGGGGACTCGAACCTGATCGTCCCCCTGCTGTTGGGCCTTTCGGTCCGCATTCCGCGGCTCCGTGAGAACAGCCGTTTCGCGTTCTACGGTATCGCCGACGGCGGCACCTTCTCCTCCGGCGTGCAGAACACCGAGTTCCTGAAGATCGACGACGACTGGGCGAAGCAACTGGCCGGGCAATCGGGCCTGGCGGCGATTCTGGTGGGCGAGGGCACGGGCGGCAAGCCGTCGCATTTCGGAGAAGTGGCGGCGTTCTCTCTCGGAGCCTCCCGGCTCACGGTGCAGCACTCGACCCGTGCCTTTCCCCATCAGCCGTGGATTCCCGACCGCGACAGCGTCTACCCGGACGTGATGCTGCGTCTGCGCGCGTCCGACTATTTCACGCGCCATGACGCGTGGATGGCGCTCGCCCAGGCGGGCTCCAGGCGCCTGCCCGCGGCGCCCGAGGGCGAGGCGACGGTGGTCAACGCCGCGAGCTTCCGCCCCGAGCACGGCATCGCGCCGGGCGGCTGGGCGTCGGCGTTCGGCGCGTTTCCCGCGGGACCGGTGGAACTGCGGATTGAAGGCCGCCCCGCGCAGGTAATCGCATCGACACCCAACCAACTAGTCTTCCGCGTCCCACCCGAAACGCCGCTCGGCCCGGCGCGCGCCGAGTTCAGCGCCGCCGCCGGACCACTCCTGGCCGGCCGCTTCGAGGTGAGCGCCGCCGCGCCCGCACTGTTCACGGTGAACGGCGCGGACCCCACGCAGCCCGGCGCCGTCCTCAATCAGGACGGCAGCCTCAACAGCGCGGCCTTTCGCGCGCGGCGCGGCAGCGTGGTGCAGATCTTTGCCACCGGCCAGGCACCAGCCGCCCCCCCCCCGAGTCTGGATTTCGGGCGAGCCCTCGGAGGTCCAGTACAGCGGCATGACGGCCCCCGGGCTCTGGCAGATCAACGCCGTCGTACCGCCCGCCGCGGCGGTGGGGACCGTCCCCGTGTATGTCGCTTCGGGCGGCCTCGCAAGCAACGCTGTCACGATACAGGTGGAGTGAGGCACGCCTGCGCGGTGGATGCTGCGCCGTACCGGTGATTTCATTTCACAATCCTGAATTCCGAAGCTTGGTCCAGGCAAGATATCCATCATGTCTGCCATCAATATGATGCATTGTGGAGAACCAGCTTCGCGGGTGTGTATCCTTCCGACAGGGTCTGTCCAAACCCGCTGTTTTTTGCGCTATAGTTTTCGTCTCACAAATTGTAAACTTCGGAATTCAGGATAGTCGCTGGCCGCCGGGCGTAAAAACGAAAATGCTGGTCAAAACTGGTCAAAACGTTACCGGAACACAATATATTTCGTCTTAACAATGTGAATAGGCTTTTACGAATAGGTTATTTAACAGTTTTTTCCCTTCAATTATTCGGACAGGGTTACGACGTCGTCGCCGCCGAACCGATTACGCTTCCGATCCTGATGGATTCGAATAATTCTTCCTTCTGGCTGGACGGCCGGCTGCACGTTTACCACTCGTGGGCCGCGCCGAGAGTGAGCATCTTCGACACGAACATGAATCTGATCCAGACCCACGCGATCGCTGTCGACCGCCAGGAACACTTCCCGTTATGGATCGAGTCGATCTGGCGAGCCGATGAAGACGTGGTGTACGCCTGGTACCATCACGAGCCTAAGGGATTGTGCCCGAATTCGAAGTTGACCGCGCCTGAAATCGGGGCATTGGTCTCAAACGACGGGGGGATGAGTTTTCGCGACCTGGGTATCGTTCTAAGTTCGGGCGATACGATCGACTGCAACTCGGAGAACGGCTTTTTCGCGGGTGGTCACGGCGATTTCTCCGTCGTGTTCGATCCGCGAGACGGGTTCTTTTATTTCCTGTTCGGATCCTATGGTGGGGACCTGGCAGGCCAGGGAATCGCGATCGCGCGAATGCCGTCGAGTAGGATCGCGGCGCCCCGCGGCTCGGTCCTCAAGTATTTCCAGGGAGCCTGGAACGAGCCTGGCCTCGGTGGCGCGGTTACGCCCATTTTTCCAGCCTCGACGGCTTGGCAGGGGCGGGACACCGATGCTTTTTGGGGACCTTCCGTCCATTGGAACACGGCCCTCGGGAAGTACGTCGCGCTCATGAACCGGTCCTGCTGCTCTCCGATGTGGCCGCAGGAAGGGGTCTATCTCACGATGAACTCCGAGCCTGGCAATCCGGCCGGCTGGTCCGCTCCCGAAAAAATCCTCGATGGTGGCGATTGGTACCCCTGGATTCTCGGCCTGGGAGAAGGGGAAACGACTTCGGTGGCGGGATCTCGCGTCAGACTTTTTGTCCGGGCCGAGTCCAAGCAGGAGATTTTGTTCCATTCCCGGTGATTCACGTGCCGGCACCCAGCCCTTCGTGGTGAAATGAATGCGTAACACTCTGCGTCAGGAGGTTCGCCATGCGCGATGCCGTTAAACTGGTGTTGGCCGCCGGACTCGCCGCCGGGACGGCGAATGCCCAGGAGCCTGAGATCCGGCTGACGGAGATCGCCAGCGGATTGCGTAACGTCACGGACATCCAAAATGCGGGTGACGGTTCAGGGCAACTCTTCTTCGCCCAGCAGAACGGGATAATTCGCGTTTACGAAAGCGGGCAATTGCGAGACACGCCCTTTCTCGACGTTCAAACCAAGACGCGCACCAGTGGGGAGTGCGGTCTGCTCGGGCTGGCATTTCCTCCCGGTTACGCCGCGAAACGTTACTTCTACGTCAACTACACCGATCCCAATTGCAGTACAAGCCTGGTATCCCGCTATCGCTTGTCCGCTGGCGCCAATAGCGCCGATCCGCTGAGCGAGCAGATCGTCCTGCGGCAGGCCCAGCCTTTCCAGAATCACAATGGCGGCCAATTGCGATTTGGCCCCGATGGATTTCTATGGATCGCGTTTGGGGATGGCGGCAGCGGGGGAGATCCGCGAAACAACGCACAAAGCGGCCTGGTCTGGCTCGGCAAGATGCTCCGGATCGACGTGGAATCCAGCCAGACGCCCTACCGCATCCCTCCGGACAATCCCTTCGTGGGCGACTCGCGCTTTCTACCGGAGATCTGGGCCACTGGACTGCGCAATCCCTGGCGCTTCAGCTTTGACCGCGAAACCCGCGATCTGTGGATTGCCGATGTCGGCCAGAACCGCGCCGAAGAGGTCAATTACACGCCGGCCGGCAGCCGCGGCGGAGAGAACTATGGCTGGCGCCTCATGGAAGGGCTGCGATGCTTTACCGCCGCGTGCGCCCCGGATCGACTCGTCCTGCCGGTCCACGAGTACGACACCAGGAATCAAAACGATGTCTCCGTTACCGGTGGCTTCGTTTACCGGGGATCGCGTTATCCATCGCTCACCGGAACATACATCTACGGCGACTATGCGAGCGGCCGCATTTGGGGATTGCGCAGCGAGGCCGGGCAGTTCCGCAACCGCCTTCTGCTGGAGAGCCGGCTTTCGCTTTCCACGTTCGGAGAGGATGAGGAGGCCGAGGTCTACCTTGCCGATCACCGCGGCGGTCGTATCTATCGTATTGACGCCACACAGGCGCAACCGCGGCGTCCGGCCGCAACAGCGGTGGCGAACGCCGCCAGCTTTGAAAACGGGGCGGTGGCGGGTTCCGCGGTTACGGTGTTCGGAACGGACCTCACGGCGGGCGCCGGCATTACAGCGGCCGCGGGCATTCCCTTGCCGCTCTCGCTTGCCGGCTTGGCCGTTCGCGTCAATGGCCGTGACGCGCCAATCTACGCTGTCGCCGGCGCCAACGGGGCCGGTCAAGTGAACATACAAGTCCCTTGGGAGACGACGGGCGCGAAGGCGAGTATCGTCCTCGTCCGCGATGGAGTTTCGAGCCTGCCGCTCGAGGTTCCTCTGCTGGCCTTGCAACCGGGCGTGTTCACCACGGACGGATCCACCGCGATTATCGTCAGAACTTCGAACAACACGCTCGCGACGTCGCTGAACCCCCTCAGAGCCGGTGAACTTGTCTATCTCTACGCCACGGGCCTCGGGCCCGTCGGAAATACTCCCGCCACTGGCAGCGGCGGACCTTCGAGTCCCTTGGCGCATGCCGTAACCAGCCCCACTGTCGCCATCGATGGCGTTTCATGCGAAGTGACGTTCGCGGGACTCGCGCCGGATCTTGTCGGTCTGTACCAAGTCAACATCCGGGTACCCGCGGGCATTGGCCGAGGGGGGCACGAGTTGGTGGTGCGATCGGGGAACATGACGAGCAAGCGGGTGCTGGTCTTTTCCGACTAAGCGACTCCACTCCGAGAGAGCCGCTTCTTCATCCCGACCGCAAGGCAGGTTGTTTCTTTCGACAAGGCGGCGCGTCCCCAGATCCAAGGTTCATGGTCGCGAACCTCGTTGTCGCTACCGGGCTCTGAGCAGTTATGCTTTTTGCCGCGGGGGCTGCCAACGTGGAACGTCCCTGCACGGCACCCCACAATGGGTGGTTTCACCCTTTGAGCTTCCCCACTCCGTAGGAAATCCGCGGGAGAAGAGCGAAAAACACCCGAAAATCGGTTTGGCCATTGAAGTGCGGTCCGTGGAACCAGGTCTTTCCAAGCCGGGAGGATGTGCCTATGCCGGAAGGTCGTCGTTCAATTGTGCACTGGCTACTGAAAGGCGGATTTACGGCGTCTGTCGCCTCGTTCGTCTATCCGGCGCTGCGGTTCATGATCCCTCCGTCGATCCCTGAAGCCTCCGTAAACGAGGTAGCCGCCGGGAAGATCACGGACCTCAAGGTGAACTCCGGCAAAATCGTAAAATTCGGCAGCCGTCCTGCCTTGCTTATTCGCGCGGGTGAGACCGAATTCAAGGCGGTTTCGGCCGTCTGTACGCACCTGAACTGCACCGTCCAGTACCAGGATGCCAGCCATCAAATTTGGTGTGCGTGCCACAACGCCTTCTACGACACAAACGGCAAGGTGTTGTCCGGCCCTCCGCCAGGGCCGCTTGAGGAGTTCACTGTGCGCGTGCGCGGCGACGAAGTGGTGATTTCCAAGCGCGCTTGAGCGCGCTGAGAAAGGGGGGGACTCGTGACCGCTCCCGGAGCGAAGGCCGGAATCGCCGGTTGGCTGGAAGAAAGACTGGGACTCGCCGCCATCCGCGAGTTCGCCTCCCACAAGATTGTGCCCGTCCACTCGGCGACAATCTGGTATTACTTTGGCGGCATCACCCTGTTCCTCTTCACGATCCAGGTGTTAACCGGTGTTCTGTTGTTGCTCTATTACCGCCCAAGCCCCGCGGAGGCCTACGAGAGCGTCCAGTTCATCATGACCCGCGTGGAGTTCGGCTGGCTTGTGCGATCCATTCATAGCTGGTCCGCCAACCTGATGATCCTCGCCGCGTTCATCCACATGTTCAGCGTGGTATTCCTGCACGCCTACCGCAAGCCGCGGGAGCTGACATGGCTCAGCGGGATCGCCCTTCTCGGCCTGGCCTTGGCGTTCGGGTTCTCCGGCTACTTGCTCCCTTGGAATAAGGTGTCCTATTTCGCCACCAAAGTGGGCACGGACATGGCGGCGAGCATACCGGTCTTCGGCGAGACGCTGGCGCGTTTCCTGCGCGGTGGGGACGAAGTGGGCGGCGCGACGCTCACGCGCTTCTTCGGTTTCCACGTGGCCGTCCTCCCCGGGATCACAACCATCCTGTTAGTGGTCCATCTCGCTCTGGTGCAGAAAGCCGGCATGAGCACGCCGCCGTGGCTTGCTCCGGATAAGGTTCGGTCAATGAAGTTTTTCCCGAACTTCTTCCTGCGCGAACTCATGGCTTGGTACGCCGCCTTGGGCGTGCTGGGTTCGCTGGCCGCCCTATTCCCGTGGGACCTCGGCGAGAAAGCCGACCCATTCGCTTCGGCGCCGGTGAAGGCGGAGGAACTCGTCCTCCTCGTGTCGAAAACGCCCAACAAACAGGCCTACCCGAAGGGTAGGCAAACGCTTACCCGGACTTCGATCACGACCATCATCCTGAGGGAGGGCAATGGTACAGGGGGGGGTAGAATCGGCCTTACCGTCGCCGGTGCCCTTGGGAGGCGCGTGCATCGCAACGGGCATTCTCATTGGTTCAGGCTCCCCAAGAAGCGACATCGGAGCCGGGACGAGTCGCCAGGTCTCGGCCCGGCACGCACGAGTGCAGTGCGCCACTATTCTATCCGCAAGCAGCACTGGCATAAAATGAACAGTATTGGGGTTAAAAATGCCTGCGACATCAGCCGCCATTTGCGTTACCGTAATGCGATTTTACTTTTCGGGCCGCCGCGCGCCCGGCGACGGCGGTCAACTGGTCCTCCGATGCCGCCCGAACCAGTTCCGAACTGCCGAAGGCCTTAAGTAGTTTTTGCACTGTCAGCTTGCCCACCCCAGGGATCGCATCCAGTTCCGACGTGAGCCGCCGCGAGTTTCGCAAAGTGCGATGGAAGGTCACGGCAAAGCGATGCGCTTCGTCGCGGATGGTCTGGATCAAATGCAGAATGGGCGAGTAGCGGTCGAGCGCGACAGGTTCGGACTCCTGGCCGAAAACGTAAATCAGCTCTTCGCGCTTCGCGATCGATGCGAGCGGCTGATTGGCGAGCGAAAGCGCCTCCAGAGACTCGGCCGCCGCGTGCAACTGCCCCAAGCCGCCGTCGATAAGCACCAATCCGGGCATAGGCTGCTTCTCGTTCAGTAAACGCGTGTAACGGCGCGTGACGACTTCGCGCATGCAGGCGAAATCGTCGTTGCCTTCCACCGTGCGAATGATGAACTTGCGGTAGCCGGACTTCTTCATGCGCCCGTCCTCCCACACGACCATGCTCGCCACCTTGTCCGTACCCTGGATGTGGGAGATGTCGAAGCACTCGATGCGCGAAGGCGGTTCGAGAAGACCGAGCGTATCCTGCATCGCCTGCTGGATGGCCTTCGACGAAGGTTTGAGCACGCGGAAACGCTGGTCGAAGCTGTGTTTCGCGTTCGTGCCGGCGAGAGATAGCAGAGCTTTTTTCTGTCCGCGCTGAGGCGTCAGGATCTCGACTTTCCGGTTCCGCTTTTCGCTGAGCAATTCTTCGAGCGTTTCGCGGTCTTCAAAGTCCGTGGGCGTGTGGATGGCCGAGGGCACGTACTGCTGATCGAGATAGATCTGCTGAAGCAGTTCCGAGAAGAACGAGGGCTCGTCAAAGTCGAGCTGGTCCTCCCAAAAGAATTCGCGGCGGTCGACGATCTGGCCATTGCGCAGGTGAAACAGGTTCACGGCGACGAGGGGAGGCTCGGCGTAGCAGGCGAAAATATCCACGTCGTCTCCCTTAGCCGCAGCCATCTTCTGGCGCTCGCCCATTTCTTCCACGGTCGCGAGCAGGTCGCGAAGAGCGCCGGCTTCTTCGAAGCGCATTTCGTGGGAGGCGATCTGAATCCGGGCGCGCAACGCGGTGGAGAGGTCTCCATGACGGCCATCCAGAAACAACCGGACGTCCTTAACCGCGACACCATAGGCATCATCGGTCACCAGACCTTCGACGCAAGGCCCGAGGCAGCGGTGGATATGGTAGTGCAGGCACGGCTTGGGATGGAACCGGGTGAGGTCGATTTTGCAAGACGGCACCAGAAAGTGCCGGTGGATAAAGTGCACCAGGCGGTGAGCCAGATTCGCCGGAAAGTACGGACCGAAATAGGTCGAGCCGTCTTTTTTCAAACGGCGGGTGACGTAGACACGCGGGGACTTTTCCGCGGTCAATTTGATGTACGGATACGTCTTGTCGTCGCGCAGGAGGACGTTGAAGCGCGGCTTCCACTGCTTGATCAGGTTGTTCTCAAGCGCGAGAGCTTCCTTTTCGTTGTCGACCAGGATGAAATCGATGTCGCGCGCTTCGGAAATCAGGGTTCCGGTTTTCGAATCGCTAAGCCGCTCGTCGGAAAAGTAACCGCGCACGCGGGCGCGCAGACTTTTTGCCTTGCCGACGTAGATTACCCGGCCGGCGCCATCCTTATATAGGTAGACGCCGGGAGACAGGGGCAATTGTCCAACTTTTTCGCGGAGATCCATCGGGAGGCTGAATTCCGATTATGTCATGCGGCGCTATCCGTTCCGCGCCGGCCCGCGAAATTCAACAGAGCATTCCAGGCTTTGATCAGGTTGTGTATTCTCCGCCGGAGCCATGCCTGATCTCGCAGCTTGATGTGCGTGGGCTTCTCAGTTTCGAACGCTAAGCCTGAATCCGGAAGTTGGGTCCAGGCGAGACGTCCATCATGCCTGCCATCAACATGATGCATTGTGGATAGCCAACTTCGCCGAGGTTGAGTTTCTTTCCGATAAGGACTGCCTATCCCGCTGTTTTGGCACGAGTTGGCGCGTCACGAATTGGAACTAAGCGGCGGAATTGCCGGCGAATCACACGCAATCCGTAACGCGCATCCGGCCGCGCAGGCCGCGCGCGCCCGGTTGCGCCCTCCCGGCCAGTACCCCTCATGAAAGCACACTATGCGAAACCTATCGCTCTCGCTTTTGCTTCAACTGGGTATTTTCACCTCGCTGGGAATTGCCCAAAACATTACCGGATCGATCACCGGAACCGTATCCGATTCGACCGGCGCCGCCGTCCCCAACGCCAAAATCGTCGCGACCAACGCGGGCACGGGCCTCACCTACGCGGCACAGACCAACGGCTCGGGCGTCTACAACCTGCCGTTCCTCGCGGTGGGAAGCTACAACATCGTGGCGGAGAACAGCGGATTCAAGAAGGCCGCGCTCGGACCCTTCACTCTTGAAGTCAACCAGATTGCGCGCGTCAATTTCAAGCTCGAAGTCGGCGAACTGACGCAAACCGTGGAAGTCTCGAGCGCCGCGCCCATCCTTCAGACGGAATCGACTGCCACGGGCGACGCAATCAACTCCACCAAGCTTACGTCACTGCCTTTGAATGGCCGCAACTTCGCCAGCCTGACGCTTCTGATCCCTGGCGCCATCAGCACCAATCCCAGCCTGATGAACACTTCCGCGCGATTCCAGGGTAGCGGCAGCCGTCCGCAGGTGAACGGAAACCGCGAACAGACGAACAACTTCCTGCTCGATGGCGTCGAGACCGGCGAAACCGTCGGCAACCGCATCGGCTACCAGCCCAACGTTGACGCGCTTGAAGAAGTGAAAGTGATCACGGGCAACGGCGGCGGCGAGTACGGCAACGTGGGCGGCGCGAGCGTGGTCATGACCCTCAAGAGCGGAACCAACGAGTACCATGGCAACGTGTTTGAGTTTCTCCGCAACAATCAATTGGACGCGAACGGTTACTTTGCCAATCGCACAGGCCAAAAACGCAACGCGTTCCGCCGCAATATCTTCGGCGGCACCTTCGGCGGCCCCATCGCCAAGAACAGGGCGTTCTTCTTCATGGATTACGAGGGTTCCGAGCAGCGCGTGTCAGGCCCGGCCGCGGCGAGCGTCGCTCCCCAAGCCTGGCGCACGGGCGACCTCTCGCGATTCCTCTCCGTGAATCAGATTGTCCGCGATCCGCAGACCGGCACCGATGCCGGCTCGCGCGTGCCGTTCCCCGGCAACATCATCCCCGCGGCGCGCATCGCCAATCCAGTGGCGCTCAAACTCTTTTCCAGCCCGGATCTTTACCCGCTTCCTAACAATACCGGCGCGGGCGCTCTGGGGGTGACCAATAATTATCTTGCGACTCAGGCCAGCAAACTGGGGAATCATCAGGCCGACGCCAAAGTGGACTTCCGGCTGTCGGACAAGGATACGCTCTCCGGCCGCTGGTCGATTGGCCGCTACTCCGCCCTCGGTTCGCGGGCCGCGCTGCCGGTCTTACTGACCAACGGTACGGAAGGCCCAACCACGAGCGCCGTCGTGAGCTGGACGCGCTCCTACACTCCGCGTCTGGTGAACGAGACGCGCGTTTCCTACAGCCGCACCGGCGTCGCCGACAACACCATCGACTGGTCCGGTCAACTAGGCGCGGACGGCAACGGGAAGTTCGGCATCGCCGGCGGTCAGCCGATCCCCGGCATCAGCGGCATCACGGTCGGCGGCGGACTGTCCAACATTGGCGCGGGAGCGTCCATAGCCGATTCCAAGCAGAACAATTACCAGGGCCAGACCCACTTTACCTATCAGGCGGGCGCGCACCTGCTCAAGTTCGGCGGCCAGTTGTTCCGCGCGCAGCAGAACCACTACTACGCCGGTAATAACGGAGCGCTCGGCACCTTTACTTACTCGGGAGGTTATTCAGGCCTCGATCACGGCGACTTCCTGCTCAACACGCTCTCCGCCAAAGGCCGCGGCGCTGTCACCGGCAACTGGGGACAGCGGCACTGGCGTAACGCCGTCTACTTCCAGGACGATTGGAAAGCCCGCCGAAACCTTACCGTAAACCTGGGCCTGCGCTGGGAGTACATTTCGCCGCTGTACGAGGTTGCCGACCGCCAGGTGAATATCAACACCTACACCGGCGCGCTCATCTATCCCGGCAAGTCCGAGTTCGGCCGGGCACTCTACAAGCCCTACCGCAGGCAGTTCATGCCCACTATCGGCATGGCGTGGACTCCGGAGCGTTTTAACAACAAGCTGGTTGTGCGCGCAGGTTACCGTTTTTCGAGCTTCCTTGAAGGCACGGGAGCGAACCTTCGTCTGCCGCTCAATCCGCCGTTCTTTATCGAATCGAACGTAAACTACGACGCTCGCACACCTGGCGACATTCGAGCCGGGTTTGCCGACGTCATCGGAGCCGGCGACCTTACCGGTCCGCGCACCGGCCCCGCGCCGTTCTATCAGGCGCGCGCCTGGGATCTGGATCTGCGGCCGCAATTCACCAATCAATACAACCTCTCGATCGAGTACCAGCTTGCGAATGCAACCTCGATTTCAGCGGCCTACGTCGGAAACAAGGCGACGCACCTGATTGTTCCTCATGAGGCCAATCAACCGCTCCCGGGAACGGGACCGTTCAACACGTGGACCAATTTGAATGACCGCCGGCCGCTGGCGAAGTCGCTGCCGAACGTCGGCAACATCGCGCTCACGGAATCGAGCGGGACCAGCCAATACAACTCGCTTCAGATGACGGCAAAGCATCGGTTGCGGGCGGGGCTGGAGCTCATATCGGCCTTCACTTTCTCAAAGACGCTTACCGACAACCTGGGCTATTACGGCTGCGGCGCGGTTGCCTCAGATGGCGCCTATTGGCAGAACGCCTATGACCGCCGCGCCAACTACGGACCTTCGTGCTTTGACTCCCCGCTGAACTTCACGGTCGGCGGACTCTACTCGCCTCCCATCGGCAAAGGCAAGCATTTTGGCGCTTCCATGGGCAGGGCGGCGGACCTGATTCTCGGCGGCTGGAGCATCAGCTACTTCCTGTCGACGCATTCGGGATTCCCCGTCAGCATTAACGCTTCGGCGGCGCAGACGAACACCGGCCAGTCCGTGCGCGGCAACGTGCGCGCAAACTACTACCGCAACATGAAGGTCACGTCGCAGACGGTAGACCGGTTCTTCGGACCGGTGGATTCCACCACGTTCTGCGCCGCCGGTGTCGACAACGGGACCTGCGCCTATGGCGTGCCCGCGCTTGGGACGTTCGGAACCGCGGGAGTGGGGACGCAGCGCGCGCCGAGTTTCTTCAACCTGGACGCCTCCATCGGCAAGAAGTTCCACGTCACCGAACGGCAGTATCTCGACTTCCGCGTGGAATTTTTCAATCTCGCGAATCACGTCAGCTTCGGACCTCCCGGCCGTGATATAACAGCGCTCGGCAGCTTCGGCCAGATTACGTCCCAGGTGACAACGCCGCGTAATATTCAGTTCGGCCTCAAGTACAACTTTTAGGCCGCGCCGTCAGGAGACTACATCAAGCCGCTCCCCGCCGGGCCGGAGCGCGCCCTTTGCTTGCGCCGCGTTCCGGCGGCGGACTACGATGAAGCTCATGCTCTACTCGCGATCAGCCGAGTATGCCATACGCGCCTGCGCCCGGTTGTCGCAGGCGCCGCCAGGGACTTACGTCATGGCCAGAGTCCTCGCCGCGAGAGAAGAAATCCCCGCCCACTTTCTCGCCAAGATTCTTCAGGACCTGGCGAAGCGGAATTTCATTCAATCAAACAAAGGTCCCAACGGCGGTTTCGCCCTGATCCGCGACGGCCGGACTCCGAAGGTAACCGTGCTGGACGTTGTTCAGGCCGTTGACGGTTCGAATTGCTGGGATCGCTGCGCCGTCGGCCTCCCGGAATGCAACGACCGGACTCCATGCGGCATGCACGATAGCTGGACGGCCGTCCGTTCGCGTATCATAGAGTATCTGGGGCGCACCACGATCGCGGATGTGGCGGCAGCCCTCGATCGGAAACGGGACTTGGCGGCGGAATCCGAAAAGCCCCGGCGCGGCGGACGCCCCGACGCGAATCGCAAAGGATAATAATCGAATGGAAATCAAGTCCATGCTCGTTCCCATGGTTGTGGAGCAGACCTCGCGCGGGGAGCGCGCCTACGACATCTACTCCCGGCTGCTCAAGGAAAACATCATTTTCCTGGGAACGCCTATCGACGACACGATCGCGAATCTGGCGATCGCGCAGTTGCTGTTTCTCGAATCCGAAGACCCCGAGCGCGACATTTCGATTTACATCAACTCGCCGGGCGGTTCGATTACCGCCGGTCTGGCGATCCTCGATACCATGCGCTTCGTGAAGCCCAATATCGTGACCATCTGCGTGGGGCAGGCCGCGTCGATGGCCGCCGTGCTGCTCGCCGCCGGAACCAGGGGCAAGCGATTCAGCCTTCCGCATTCGCGCATCATGATTCACCAGCCCTCCATGCACGGGCTGGCGGGCCAGGCGACCGATATCGATATCTACGCGCGCGAGATCCTGCGGATGCGGGAAAAATTGAATCAGATACTGTCGGAATCCACGGGACAGACAATCGACAGAGTTTCGCGCGATGTGGATCGCGACTACATCATGGGACCGGAGCAGGCTGTCGAGTATGGCATGATCGACAAGGTGATCACCGACCGGGCTCTTGGGCCGCGCGCTCTTTCCCTCCAGCCCTGACCCGCGCCCCGGCGATGTCATGCGTTTGAACGGAAAGGTAGCCATCGTAACCGGCGCCGGAGCCGGCATCGGAGAAGGCATCGCGCTGCGTTTTGCGGAAGAAGGCGCGCGCCTGGTTCTGAACGATCTCAGGGAGGCGGGCTGCCTCGCGATCCTGGAGAAAGTACGCGCGTTGGGCGCGGAGGCGTGCACGGCCGCCGCCGATATTTCCACCGAAGAAGGGGCGCGCGCCATCTCCGCCGCGGCTTTCAACGGCTTCGGCCGTATCGACATTCTGGTGAACAACGCCGCGGACTTCACCCAGAAAGCCGTTGAAACCGCGGAAGTAGCCGATTGGCAGCGGGTGCTTGGCGTCAACGTGATCGGCACCGCGTTGGTCTCGAAGCACGCGATTCCGCATATGAAAGCGAAAGGGGGCGCAATCGTCAACATCGCGTCCATGAGCGGCGTGATCGCGCAGCCCGAATTCGCCACCTACAATACGAGTAAGGGCGCCGTGCTCACCATGACCAAGTGCATGGCGCTGGACCTTGCACCCTTCAATATTCGAGTCAACAGCATTTGCCCTGGCTGCATTTTGACGACAGCGTCTTTTCGCGAGATCGAACGCCTGGGGCTGACGTTTGACCAGTGGCGGGACAAAGTGGCTCCGATGCACATGCTGAATCGCCTTGGCGATGTGCGCGAGGTTGCAAACGCGGCTTTGTTCCTCGCCTCCGATGAGGCAAGTTTCATTACGGCCACTCACCTGATGGTGGACGGCGGATACACGGGCCGGTAGATCCACCTCGACGACGAGTCCGCGGTGTGTTGTACTGTTTCAGGGACCGCGGGGGCGCCTATGCGATGAGCCGCGAGGATCGGCGCGCACCAGGCGCCTCCGAATCGCTGCCATGGAGTCGAGAGGATTCAGGACGGGAGGCGGAGCTTATTCATTTTCCGGCGGCTCGAGGCTCTGGAAAACGGAGATCACGGGCGCAAGAAGTGTGAAGTCGGGGTCAACGTGGGCGGATTGGGCGGCCTCGGCATATAGTCCGAGAAGCGGCTGCATCAGCGGCGCATGCGCTTGGGGATACCGCGAAAAGAAGGGAGTGAGCAGCCGGATCGCCTCGGTGAATAGCTCAATGGCTTCGCCGGGGCGGCCTTCCGCGATGATGCTGCCGCGTCGGGCGAGGGATCTCGCCAAATCGGGCAGGAAGGCGTCCGGGCGTTGTTGCGCCAGTTGACGCCGGATTTGGACGGCTTCCCCGGCCATCGCCAGCGCCTCCTCGCGGCGGCCGACGTCGCTTAGCATGTTGGCCAGATTATTCAGGGACATGGCCAAATCGGGCAGGAAGGCGTCCGGGCGTTGTTGCGCCAGTTGACGGTAGATTTGGACGGCTTCCCCGGCCATCGCCAGCGCCTCCTCGCGGCGGCCGACGTCGCTGAGCCTGTTGGCCAGATTATTCAGGGACATGGCCAAATCGGGCAGGAAGGCGTCCGGGCGTTGTTGCGCCAGTTGACGCCGGATTTGGACGGCTTCCCCGGCCATCGCCAGCGCCTCCTCGCGGCGGCCGACGGCGCTGAGGCGAACACCGAGGTTGTTCGCCAGCCTCGCGCGCGTGCTTTGTATTTCTTCCGACGGCGCATCCGCCGCAAGTTGTGTGAACCTGGCGAGCAGCAGCTCATCGACGCGCACGGCGCGTTCGCGCAGCACCACGGTGTCGCGCGGCATCTGGCTCCCCAGTTCAAGCAGAAGGCCGGGGGCATCGGACTGGCCCGCACGGATCAACGCCTCTACCCAGTCGAGCGGGTCCTGGCATTGGTCGCTCGCGAAATCCTGGCAGGCGCGCGTAATGGCAAAGCAGACGTTCGCGGCGTGCCGCTGGTTGGCGCGGCTGGCGGCGCGCACCAGCGCCTGGGTACCCTCAAGCAGGTTCCGGCCGCCGAAGGCGCGCAACAGAAGGGCTTCGCCAACGATATCCGGCTCAATGGGCGCGAGCTTGTCCTGCCGGCTCAGGGCGTCGACGACACGCTCGGCGGCGACGCGAGGTCCGCCGGGAAATTCGATGCCCAGCATTTTGCTTTCCTCGACGGCGATCGGGAGAAGCTCCGATGGCTCCAAGGACCGGCACGCGGTGACGATGGCGGCAAGACACGTGAGGAGCTGAGCGGATTCCTCCGGCGCGCCGGAGGGCAGAAACCTGCCGATTCGGCCGATCTCGCGGTCCGCCAAGTGGAGCGCAAGATCGGCGCGAGTGAGGGAAAGAGCTTCGGGCAATCCCCCGGGCCGGACGGAAACGAGGGCGGCCATCATCAGGTACAGCGGGTCCTGCCAACGCGATTCGGCGAGGCGGTTGTCGAAGAGCGGGTCTCTTCCTGGAGGAGGCAATTCCGAATTCGCCCCGGCCCTCCGAAGGGTGGCCTCCAGGATTCGGCGGCGGAGCTCGATCTCGTCGAGCGGCGTGACGCGCTGGGGAGCGGGAGGGTCCATGAGAGACGCGATGCGATGGCCGGTGGAGGTGCGATCGAGTAGTTCACGAAGCCAGCCGGATTCGGCGCTGGCTTCGCGTTCGAGTAACAGGACGCGCACGGGGTGGGAGGACGATTGGCCGGAAAGGTGATCGAGCCATTTTTTCAGGGGCCTGGCGGCAGCCGCCGCATAATCGACAATGGCCAGTGTAGGCTCGGCCCAGACGCGCTCGGTGAGCCTGGCAAGTTCGGGTTCCCGCAAGAAGCCGGCGCGCCAGGGCGAACCGGCGAGATCCTCAAGAAGTTGAATAGCGAGGCGGGTCTTGCCCGCACCGGCGGGGCCGGTGAGGATGCGGCAGGAGACGGGGGCCGGGGAGGCCAGCCAGGCATGGAGTCCGGCAAGATCCGTGTCGCGGCCGATCACCGGGATGGCGCGGTTCTCGGCGCGGAGGATTTCGAGCTCGCGCCCCTCGCCCAAGGACGCGGGTGGACGCAGCGGGGAAAGAGGGATGAGAAGTTGGTCATGCAGGCGCTCTAAGACCCGGGTATGTTCGCGGCTGGCGGCAACAAGTTCCTGCTGATGACGGCGATCAAAAGCGCGGCGGGCATATTCGGCGTCGTTCGAAACCAGAAGGTTGGCGAAGGCGGTCTGGAATGCCGGCAGCAGTTGATCCTGGAGGGACTGGCTGAGATCGGCCGGGAGTTCGGGCACTGGTGAGGGAGGGACGGACGGATAGGCGTTGAGGCGATCGAAGGCTCTTTGATAGGCGAGCCAGAAGCGGAGAAGGAGTTCGGCCTCTTCGAATGGCCCGGCGGGACTGATGTGGGGATTCGCGGCATCAAGGAGCGGCTCGAACTGCGCGGGGATGATGACGGGGAGCAGTGTTGTGGGTTTCTTGAGCGCCTCGTCGAGGATTGCCTGCCAGGAATCGAAGATGGGCCCGTGAGTGGGGTGCAGCGGACGGAGTTGGTCGAGGGCGATGCGGAAAGCCCCGGCCAGTGCGAGTTGCAGGTGATGGTTCTGAGACGCGCGGATCTGTTGGCAAGATTGCTCTTCTATCGCATTGGCACGGTTGGTGAGGTATGAGCTTGCGACCGAGGCAAGGGCAACACCCAGGGCAGTGCCGGCGTTGGCGTCGCCCGTCAGCATGGCGCCAACATAGCTGGCGACGCCCGCGGCGGTGAGGCGGCCAAGGGCGCCGACAGAGAGCGTGGGTTCGGCGGGCATGCTTGCAGGTAATTTTAACAGATGCCTGGTGGAGCCGCGCCGCTTCCAACTCATTCGGCAAAGTCGCGATTCCGTTCCGGCAGCCGCGCGCTCTGAGCCGGCTTATCTTCCGATAAGGAGCCGCGGTTCCAAGATAGAGCCATCGCGGTCCGTTCGGGTCAGGTCCGTGACAACGGCGCGGAACGCGGGCGGAGCGGGGTCGAAAAACCCTCGACCGGCCGGCTCCAGCGAGCGGCCAAGAGCCCCACTGCATTCCGCAGGGTTTTCATGAAATTTCGGTGGCCGCCGCGGCCCTCCCCAACTGGGTCCAGGAATAGTACAAAGTACCCGCGCCTCCAAGAACGGCGGCGGCCAGAAAATTGGCTTCCGGCGACACATTCCATAAAGCGGCTCCCAGGAAGGACCCCGCGGTGACCAGAACATCGCGGATCAGGTAATAGGCGCCGATCGTGGCGCCCCGTTGAGGCTCGGGGGAACAGGCAATGATGAGAGCTTTCCTCGCCGGTTCGCCGAACTCCTTGAGTCCGCGAATGGCGAAGGCGCACGCGAGCAGCGGGAAGCTGTCCGAAACGAGAAGGGAGAGCGGGAACACCGTGAAGAACACGAACGTCACGATCACGAACGGCTCCTTGCCGTGACGGTCCGCAAGGTATGCCACGGGGACGAAGCAGACGATCGCGGCCAGCATTTCGATGGACGTCAACAGCCCCACCTGAGTGGCGGACACGCCGACCCGGTCCATCGAATAGATTACGATCCAGGCGTACGGGATGCGCTCGCAGAAGCGAATCAGGATATCGCTGAGGAGCAGGCGCTTCAGCTTCGGATCGAACGCGCGAACCGTCCGGATAAGGCCGCCGCCGAACGCGGGAGTTGCGATACGCGTATCGGTGAGGCGAGTCTGCAAGATCAGGCTGATGACGCCAAACACGATGGAGACGGCAAACCCCGCCTGGACGCCGCCGCGCACTCCAAGCCGGTCGATCAGGATGCCACCCACAACGGGGCCAATCAGAATGGGAAGGCGTTTCACCAGCGCCTGCACTCCGATTCCCATGGTGCGTTTGTCTTCCGGGAGGTTCGATCCAACCACGGAAAACATCGCCGGAAGCGATAGCGTACTCCACGCGAAGAAAAGGAACATGCTGCCGATGACGGCCGCCGAATGCGGTACGGCGAGGGCGATCGCGTATCCGCAAATAGAGATCGCGTTGAACGCCAGAAGCGCGCGCCGGTGTCCCCATCGGTCGACCGCCAGGCCACCCGGGTAGGCGTAGACGGCGCCGAGAAAGGTTCTGAGAGCGTCGAAGACGCCGATGAGCAGCGCGGTCGCGCCGAGCGACTCCAGATATTTCGGGAGGAAGCGCATCCACGTCTCTTCGCCCGCGCCAATCAGTACGACGACGGCCAGCAGAATCACGATGTTCCGTTTCAGCCCGAGAAACTCAGTGATTTTCATGTTCGACGGCGGGTGGTTACGTGCGGATTTGGAACAGCTATTTCCTGACAGGACATTACGTTAACATTGAGGTTGCTGGCCAAAGCCATTTCCCTCATCATGGCATGTGGGCTGCCCGGATTGTTCGTTATCGCTTTGATCGATTCGGCGGGCCTCCCGCTGCCACAGGGCGTCGACGCGCTAATTCTCCTGCTCGCCGCGAAGGATCCGGGGCACGCGCATCTCTACGCATTGAGCGCAACCGCGGGATCCGTGGCAGGGTGCGTCTTCCTTTTCTACCTCGCGCGGCACGGCGGGAGGGCTTTTCTGGACCGTGCTTTTCCTCCGGACAAGACCCGGCGCCTCCGGGCGTGGTACGCGCGCTACGGGCTCGCCGGCACGTTCGTTACGGTTCTGGTTCCCGTGATTCCGCTGCCAACGAAGGCGTTTATTGTCAGTTCCGGGGCTCTTGGAACGCCGGCGGGTCCATTTGTTTTGGCAATGATCGCGGCGCGAGCGGTGCGTTACGGCGGCGAAGCCTACCTCGGCGCGCAAATGGGCGAACACGCCTGGACGTGGCTGCGGGCGCACGGCAAACAACTCGGACTGGCCGCCCTCGTGCTTTTTTTGTTACTGTTCTTAATGCTCAAGGCAACCGATCGCCATGTCAAATCCAGTAGTAAAGTGCAAGGATAGAAGGCAAGTCAACGTACGCCGCGTCGACGAGTGCGACTCGTTGCACGAGCTGTTTACGCATTGCCTTCCGGCGTTTGGCGGAGCTTTTCTTCGCCGCGTCTACACCATTCTCGACCGGGCGGTCGGCGCCGGCTGCCCGCTTACGTTGGCCGTCTCGGGTCCGGTAACCGTGTCGGGCCAGCACCTATCGTGGCTCATCCCGCTCCTTGAAACGGGCTGGGTCGCGTACCTGAGCACTACCGATGCGGTTTGCTATCACGACGGCCACCGCAGCCTGGACGCCTACAAAGACGGCCCGGTTCACGAGGTGCCGATCTGGACCGACGACGCCGCGCTGCGCGAGGAAGGCACGATCCGCGTCACCGACATGGCGTTTGACGAGGGCGTGCTCCTCGATCAGGACCGCTTCATCACAGCGTGCCTGTTGCGGCCCGAGTTTCAGAAGAAGATGACGGGAACGGAGATGCGCCACCTTCTGGGCGCGCTATACGCCGCACAGGAACGCGCCAACGGCGTCGCCGAGGGCCTGCTTGCCACGTGCCACCGCCTTGCGATCCCGGTACTGGTGGGTGCGCCGGCCGATGGCAGCGTGTTCCTTAATTCGATGAAGCTCTGGGCGATGCGGCAGGCGGGTATGATTGACTCCTACGCGTTCGATTTAGATCTGCACGGGGAAGTTTTCGAAGCCTGTGCCTATCACCGGTGGGGTCTGTTCGACAACCCGGTCCACGCGCTGGCGACACTGGTGCTGGGTGGCGGTGTGCCGAAGAACTACAACCTTCAGCCAGAGCCGGCCCTGGGACAGATTCTCGGTCTGCCAAACGTTCGCGGTTACCTGTTTGACGTTCAGATCGTAACCGCGCCGGTAACGGACGGGTCGCTCTCGTCGTGCCCGCCGGCCGAGGCGGTGACGTGGGGCAAGGTGGACAAGGACGTTTACACAAATACCACCGAGAGCATGCAGGCGGACTACTCGACCGTCATGCCGTTCCTGGTGAAAGCGCTGCTCGACAATCGCTCGCGGTGGGCGCGAATCGCCGCGGAGCTTGGAGAGGAGGCGCTGTTTGAAAAGCATCCTGAGGCCCGCGGATACTTGCGTCCGAAGGGCGGCTACCGTCTGTTTGCGGCGCGCGGGGAGTTGTGCGCGAGACTCACCGCGGAGCTGCGGAAGAATCGGGAGTGGTTGACGGAAACGCTGGGCTATCCGCTGGCTGGTTAGTGCCGTCATGAAACAACTGTTGCAATTGGGGGCCGGTGGGGTAAGCGATCGTTTTTTATCGCCTGTTGGGGAGGGCTGCGGCGGCCCGCGAAATTTCATGAAAAACCTGCGGAATGCGGTGGGGCAGACGATCGCCTTTTGTCGTCTGCCGCTTTTGCCCGTTCGCTGGAGCCGGCCGTTGGAAGTTTTTCGATCCTGTTGTTGCAATTCGGAGACAGTTCCGTGTGCGGACTTGGAATAGTTATTTCCTGACTGGCCCTTGGCCCGGGCGAGTTCGGCGAAGATCTCCACTGCTACCGCCCCAGCTGCCGCTTCCAAATGGCGTCATACTGTTGGCGGCTGACCAGCGAAACCGCTTGAGCGGTATCGCCCAGCGACTTGCACGCCCGCCGCGCGTCTTCCTTTGAGCGAAACAACCCGAAGACAGCGGAACCGCTCCCGCTCAACATCGCCGGCATTGCGCCGGCTTTGGCCAGGCGCTGCTTGATCGCCGCTAACTGCGGCTGCTGCTGGAACACGACGCGCTCGAAATCGTTGCGCATCGCGCCCTCGTTGCCCCAGACAGCGGTGGAGAAGCCATCCTGTCCCTGCCGGCTGGATTCCGGCGTCAGGAGCGCGCCCAGGTCGCGGTACGCCGCCACGGTCGAGACCTGGATGCCCGGCGTCACCACTACCGCGGACCTCGCCTTCCCGTCCGGCAAGGGGAACAACTCCGTGCCGCGTCCGATCCCCACGGCTTTCCCTCCGAAAAGGAAAAATGGAACGTCGCTGCCGAGGGCGGAAGCCAGACGCACCAGTAGCGGCGTGGGAACCACCCTTCCGGCAAGTACCGGCAAGGCTCTGAGGACCGCGGCTGCGTCGCTTGATCCGCCGCCGAGGCCTCCGCCAACAGGGATCTGCTTGCGGAGCTTCATCATGACGCGGCCGGTCTTTCCCATGGCTTCAAGGACAACAGACGCCGCCCGCACCATCAAGTTTCCAGGGATCTCGACATCCTGATCGAGCTCGATCGAGGTCTTGCGCGCGGGCGAAAACGCGATCTCGATCGAATCGGCAAGCGAAATCGTCTGGAACACCGTCCGGATTTCGTGGAATCCATCCGGCCGCTTTGATAACACGCGCAGGTCGAGGTTGATCTTGGCGAGGGCGCGAAGGCGCACCCGCTTCGCCGCGCCGCTCATTTGCCGTATTGAAGAAGCGAGAATACGTCATAGCCCGCGAGCTTCGAGCGCCCATCAAGGAAGGTCAGTTCCACGATGAAGCCGATGCCCGCCACGACGCCGCCCGCCTCCGTGACAAGCCGCGCCACGGCCTGAGCCGTGCCTCCGGTCGCCAGCAGATCGTCGACAATGAGCACGCGCTGGCCCGGTGCGATCGCATCCTTGTGCATTTCGAGCGTATCCTGCCCGTATTCCAGATCGTAGCTGACGCGGCTGCATTCGGCCGGCAACTTCTTTGGTTTCCGTACGGGGACGAAGCCCGCTCCCAGGGCGTACGCGATGGCCGGAGCGAAGATGAAGCCTCGCGCCTCCACACCGATCACCAAATCCGCGTAGGCATTTTCGTACCGGTCCACCATTCCGTCAATGACACCACGCAAGCCGCTCGGGGATTTCAGCAGCGTCGTAATGTCGTAGAACAGAATGCCCGGTTTTGGAAAATCCGGAATCTCCCGTATCAGTGTCTTAAGTTGCTCCATCCGTTGTCGATCTCCCTACTCCACGTTGATTTTCGGCATCGGGACCGGCTTCATAGGCTCGTGCAAGCCGAAGGAAAAAATCGCTGTCGCGGACGCGATCGCGACATACTGTTTCCCGTCCACCGCGTACGTAATCGGCGATGCCGTCAGCCCCTCGCCCATGTTGAAGTGCCACAGATGCTTCCCGTCGCGCGCGTCTACCGCGACCAGTTGTCCGTCGTCATCGCCGAAGAACACGACGTTTCCAGCGGTCGAAACGGTTCCAGCCCAACTTTCGCCCGGTCCGGTCATGGGGTACTCCCACTTCTTCAAGCCCGTCTTCGGATCAAATGCCCGCAGGAAGAACTGTCCGATCTCGTTCGGTTTCGGGCCCGCGCCGCCGCCGGAGAAGTTCTTTTTTGGTTCCGGTTCCTTCGAGGAACTCGTAAAGATGTCGCACTGCTCAAGTGTCACAACGTACATCAACCCCGTCACCGGATTGAAGGAAGGCGACATCCAGTTGGTTGCGCCACGTACTCCGGGACAGGTGCGATTTCCGCTCGGCGTGGGGTCCGTGCCGGGCAACACAATCGGGCGGCCCTTGGCGTCGATTCCCGACGCCCAATCGAGTTTCTCGACCAGGCGGCTCGACTGGAGGTATTCTCCAGTCACCCGGTCGAGCGCGTAGAAAAACCCGTTGCGATTGGCGTGAAGCACGAGCTTCCGCATCTTCCCTTTTACCTGTGCGTCGATCAGCACGGGCCACGACTGCGCGTCCCAATCGTGTGTGTCATGCGGCGTGAACTGGAAGTACCACTTCATCTTCCCGGTGTCGGGGTCGAGCGCAAGCAGCGAGGATGAGTAGAGGTTGTCGCCCTTGCGGTTTTCGCCGTAGAAGTCGGGCCAGGCGTTTCCGGTGGTCCAGTAAATCAAGTTCAGGGCGGGGTCGAACGTTCCTGAAAGCCAGGTGCCCCCGCCACCGTATTCGATGTAGTTTCCCCATGTTTCCGAACCTGGCTCGCCCTTCGCGGGGATCGTGTAGGTGCGCCATTTCTCCTCGCCCGTGTCCGCCGTGAACGCCGCGATGTATCCGCGCATTCCGGTATCGCCGCCGGCGACTCCGACGAGAACCAGATTCTTCAACACCAGCGGCGCAGCCGAGGCATACAGCCCGTCTTCGACGTTGCCGTACTTCTTCTGCCAGATGACGGCGCCCGTCCTTCTATCGAGAGCGACAAGATGCACGTCGGCCGTGACGAAGTAGACTCGATCGCCGAGGATCGCCGCGCCGCGGTTCGCTCCATCCTTCTTCGACTGGCTGTCCTTAAAGCTCCAGATAAGGCGGCCGCTGCGCGCGTCGAGCGCCCTCATCTCGTTCGTATTCGTTATGTACATCACTCCGTCGTAGACGATGGGATTGGTCCTCAGCCCGCTGGCCTTGGGCACATGGTATGCCCACTTTGGGGTTAGGGATCCGACGTTCGCGGTCGTGATCTGTTTCAAGGGGCTGTGCCGGTTGCCCTGATAGTCCCCGGCGTAAGTAAGCCAGTTATCGCCCGGACCTTTGAGTATGTCCTCGTACTTCACTTGCGCGGCGGCGATTCCCGCGAAAGCCAGACCGAGCCAGAGCCGATTTCGCATTGTGCCTTTCATTTCACCCTTCATTTTTTCACCGCCGACGGGCGAGCGCTCTGCCGCCCCAGATATGCCACCAGATTGTCGATTTCCGTTTTGCTCAGACGCGTGCCGAAATCCTTCGGCATCGGCGAGCCTTTCCTGGTGGTGATCTCCCGTATGGAGGCGACCGGGAGCAGGTGCAGATTTCCCTTGGCGTCCTGGAGTTGAAGCGAGTAGTTCGTGCGGTTCCGCGCGACGCCCTTGAGCGTGCTGCCGTCGTTCATCACCACCGTCATGCCGCGATAGCCAGGGGCTCCATCGGCATCGGGATCGACAATTGATTGCCGGATATCAAGCGCAGGCCGCATGGCCGCGACGTTCGCAAGATCGGGACCAAAAGCGCTTCCCTTGCCGGCGATCGCGTGGCAGTTGCTGCAAGTGCCTTTGCCCCAGAATAGCCCTTCGCCGGCCTTTACGTCACCCGGAGGCGGATTCTCGATGGCGGGTGAAGTCATGGACCGCACGAAGGCCACGACTTGCCATGTCTGGTAGTCGGGCAGGTTCGCGCCGGGCATTCCGCCGCCCACGCCTTTCTTGATGGCGGCGAACAGCGTATCGTCTTCGAGCGGATGCCAGAAGACGCGTTCGCGCAGGTTGGGGCCTCGTCCTCCCTGCCCCTCGTTCCCGTGGCAGGCGGCGCACCCGTTCGCAAACAACGTCTGGCCCGCCGCGATTGCTTTTGGATCGCCGATCGCCGGGTTTTTCGGCTTTTCTCCGTCCTTTTCGTGCTGCGCCGCCAGGGGCCACGCAGCAAGCGCGGCGGCCAAACCGATCATCGCAAGAGTTCGCATACTGGGAACTATTATGCTTCAGATGGCATCGTTCGCGCACCTATCGAGGAGATGTTTTTGGGGTGTTTGGAGGCGAATTTGAGAAAGAAATCATTCCGGTAAGCCGCCAACTCACGGGCAGCCCAGTGAACTGCTCACCGCAGTCGACGCGCTTCAACTGGAGGTCACTTTAGTCAGACTTTCAAACCGCGGTCTGGGGCGCGCCGCTCGGTTTGGCCCTTTCGGCCGGCCGGAATGCTCCGCATGCAGCGCCATCCCCGAGCGAACCGGGGTTCGAGGGCCGGTGCTTTCTACTGTCGTCCGGTGGGAGCCCGGCGGCATGAGGGTGAGAGTAAGGGCCGCGTGGATTCCCTTCACGTGCCTGATGTTGCCGGCTTCGGTGACAAGCTAAATTCAGGTGGCAGGGACCGTCGCACCGGCTGAATCGCTGACGGTGCCCCGCGGGGGAGCCGCGAAGATCTGGAACACTAAGGCTCCGGTGACATAGCGTACGAATCCCCGCCACTCGAATGTCAGTCGATCCGCTTTGTCTCCACCGTTTCTCCGGTTTCCCATGCCGCAAGCACGCTCCCGTCAGGCAGAGTCAGCAGCGTCGCAAACCCGCCTTTCGGCGTCAGTTGCTCCGCCGCGGCTGCGTCCGGCTTCAGGAGTTCGATCGCTCCGCTTTTCGTCCAAGCCACGTAAGTTCCGCGCTTCGCGCGCGCAAGGGCGACGTCCTTCCCCGCACCAACGCGCCTCTCCTCGCCATTCGGACCGGTGAGGAAGACATCCTCTTCCCGGCGCCATGCCGAGGTGACAAGCCCCTTCTCGACGGCGAAACCACCGCCGTCCATGGGACACGCGTTGATCTTCCACGTGCCCACGCCAAGCCGCTGCGCTGTCTCGAAGTGAACGCCGTCGGCCGAATTCGTTATGTGAAGATCGCGCGATCCATCGAGCGCATTCCGCCACATCACCCAAACGCGGCCAGTTTCGTCGATCGAGAGCGCAGGATGGCAGCACTGGCAAATCGTGCCGCCGGGCGATGAATAGATCGGAACGTTCTTCGACCACGTCAGGCCGCCGTCCTTGGACGACGAGCCGTACAACTGCGTGCCGGCTGCCCGCAAATCGAGCCACGCGGCGAACAGGCTGCCGTTCGGACCTGCCGCCAACGCGTGAAGCCCCTCGCGTGCCGCGCCGTCGGTGTCGTTGACAATGCCGGTTTGCGTCCACGTCTTTCCGCGGTCAATCGAACGCCAAACCATAAGGTCTCCGTTTTCGGGAAGTCCGTGCGCGTGCGCTCCCGTCGCAGTCTTCTTGCCCGCAATGGCCGTTATCACGACCGCGCCGTTGAGGATCGCGACTCTCGGACCGCGATGCCGCCCGAGCGCCAGGGCCCCTGTTTCAGCCACTTTCGTGGGCGGTAGAAAGGTCCGGCCCTGGTCGGACGACGATGTGAAGTAGATGGAGGAACCGCCTCCGAACGTCATCGCCACCAGACCATGCGCGGCGGCGAGTTGCGGTTGGCGGTACGGAACGCCCGTATCTCCGGGTTGGACGTGCACGATAGATAAGAGCAGAGCCGGAAGCAGCATGTTTTTTCCTTCTTCTTAAAACCGCAGCCGCAGAGCGAACTGAATTCCTCTGGGATCCTGGACCGACGTGACTTGGCCGAACGAGGCCGACGGGCTCGCCGGATACGCGCCCGCGCCGAAAACACCGTTCTTCGTCAGGTTATTGCGGTGGTTGAGCAGATTGAACGCCTCTCCCATGGCTTCGAGACGCAGGCTCTCGGAGATCGTAAACACACGGCTCACGCGCGTGTTCACGCCGAAGAAATCCGAACCGGTTCCGGCGTTGCGACTGATAAATTCGCCGCCAACGGCAGGCCGCGCCGTCGTGCCTTGAATGGTCGTCGATCCCGTCGTCAGGTTTAGCGGAAACGCGGAATAGTATTGCAGAATACCGCTCAACCGGAATCCGTGACTGACGTGCTGCCAAAATCCGCGCGACGCGCCCATGGAGGAATGGACTTCGCCGTTAAAGACGACGCGGTGGCGCTGATCGTCGTCGGAACGCCCGTAGTCGCGCCAGATGTTGAACGGATCGATCGGAGAACTGAAGAAAAATTCGCCAACGTTGTTTCGCGACCGCGAGAGCGCATAGGATATTCGGTAGCTTCCGAAGCGCGAGGCGCGCTGCTGGAACGAGAGATGCATGCCGTCGTAGCGCGAGTCCGCCTGCGAGCGGTACTGACTGTTGTTCGCGAAAGTGGGATTCGGCCTGCATCCGTTGTTCGCGCCCGCCGCCAGACACGAGGGAACGTTCTGGTTGATGGAAACAATCAGATGAATGCCGCGCAAGCGCTGATAGGCGGCGCTGAAGCTGCTGTTTGCGCTCAGTTGCCGTTCGAACTCGACGTTACCTTGCGTCGCATAGGCGTTCTGCATCCGCGGATCCATCGTCGTGAAGTTCGCAAGCACTCCCGCGGGCAGAGTGGAGAGCACATTGGGAAACACCGGCGCTCCAACCTGGGCCGGCGACAGGCTGACGCTCACCTGGCTTGAGGGCGTGAGCGCGGTTGTGTTCCCGCTGGACAGAAGCGCGTTGGCGAGCGCGCGCAGGGGAATCCGATCGTAGAACAATCCGAATCCGCCGCGAATGACCGTTCGCCTCGACGCAAACGGCGACCACGCGAAGCCTGCACGGGGCGAGAAGTTGTTCTTGTCCGTCGAGATCGATTCGAGAAATTGGAGGTCGTAACGAATGCCCGCGTTGAGCGTTAGCGACGGGCGTAACTTCCACTCATCCTGAAGGTAAAAACCGGTATTCGGATTCGTCTGAGGAACAACCGTGTTGCCGAACGTCTGCGTAAAGCCGGAGTTGTTATATGTGCCTTGCAGGAAGTTGGCGATCGAAGAGAAGGCGTAGCTGCCGCGAATGGACCGTGGGAAGGTGATGGTGGTGTCGTTATGGAGGTAGTTGACGCCGGCCCGGATGGCATGCGCACCGGCCTGATGCGAAACATTGTTGACGATTTCGTACAGTCTGTTCAGGCGTCCGGCGGGGGATCCCGAAAGACGGCCAAACGTAGCGACGCCGGAAATGCTGACCACGGGCCCGGCCAGATCGCTCGGCAGCGCAAGCAGGTCGCTGTGCGTGAACTGCGCGCGGGTTTCATTCACCGTCTTCGCGGACAGCGTGAAAATATTGCTGAAGGCTATTGTGTGATCGGAATTGTCCAGCCCGGAGGAGGCGGTCGCCGCGCTCAATGCCCCTGCCCCCCGCGAGTTCCGGCTGTTTACGTCGTAGAGGCTGTAGCGGAGGGCGAACTGGTCCCTTCCGTTAAACTGATGGTCGAGCTTTCCCATGACGTGCGTGGTGTGGGAGGGATTCGGATAGATGCCCGTCGCAATAGGAGCGCCCCGGAACCCGCTCGCGGCGAGGCGAGCATTGATCGCTGAGACATTGGCGGGAGTGATGGTAATCAGCCCGCTCTGATTCAACTGGCGCTGTTCGAAGTTGGCGAAGTAGAAGGTACGCTCGCGTGTAACAGGTCCGCCAACGCTCGCTCCGTATTGGGCCTGCGTCACGGGCAGCTTCGCGTTCGAAAGCGGATTCGCCGCGTTCAATCGCTGATTGCGCAAGTATCCGTAGAGGTCGCCGTGCAGCGTATTGGTGCCGCTCTTCGTGACAACGCTGATGAAGCCGCCGAGCGCGCGGCCTAGCTCCGCCTGCGCACCTGAGGTCACTACCTGGACTTCCTGCACCGTGTCCAGTCCGTAGAAGACTCCGCTCAATCCCGCCGCGTCGTCGTTTGCGGAGAGGCCGTCGACCACGAAGTTGTTCGAGAAGTTACGCTGGCTGCCGACGGAAATTCCCTGCCCCGGAACAGCCGATGTCTCGGCGTAGAGCTGATTGCTGCCGGTGTTCGTCGGCGAAACACCAGGTACGAGCAGCGCAAGGTCGAGAAAGCTGCGCCCGTTGAGCGGCAGGTTGCGTACTTCGGCTTGCGATACCGTGCCCGCAATCTGGCTGCGCGCGGCTTCGAGCACGGCCGATTCGCTCACCACGGTCACTTTCGCGTCGGCCGATCCGACCACGAGTCCAAAGGCCAGGTCGTGAGCCGCGCCGGCGTTTAGGGTCAGGGACCGCACCGCGTCGGCAAAGCCGGCGTGGCTGACCTGGATCTCGTAAGGTCCAACCTTAAGATATGGGAAGCGAAAACGGCCCTCGCGATCCGTGGCTGCGGAGCTTGTGATCTTCGTCTCGACCTGCCGCGCCGTGACCTTCGCGCCTTCGACGACCGCGCTCGACGGGTCCGAAACCCGTCCGCTTACGCTCGCGTGATGAATCGTCTCCTGCGCGGACGCACCTCCAATGGCAGCGGCCGCCAGACAATACAACGAACACCGAAACATTAGTGTCTCCTGAGAAAACCCAAACGCGCCCCGATCCAAGGGCGCCTGCAGTAAGGGGATTACAGGAGAGAGGGAGGTCCGCGCTTTTGGGAGGAGCGGCTGGAGGAGATGCGATAATGCGCTTCGGTCTGCTCCGCCGCGGTAAGATAATCGGCGACCGGGGCGATGTAGACATACGGGGCTGCTGGTGTAGCGGCGTTTCCGGAAGCCGGAACGGCGCTGCCCGAGGGGAATAACGGGCACTTCATTCGAAGCGCCGCCAGCATGGCTCCGGATGGCGTCGCGTGCTGGGCCGCCATGCTCGCACAGTGATGTTTACCATCGCGGCGGCAGCAGGCCGGCAGTTCTGTAGACTTTTCCGCGAACAGAGCCGATGGAATCAGCGAGAAGCCGATCACCGCCAGCACGAAGATCGCGGAAATCCGATACACGAATCGATTGTACCCTAAGATTGAGGACTCGGGTAATTGATGACGAGATCATCGGAATATTCTCGTGGACGGTAAGAGCGCGGCCGGCAGCGGCGAAGAGGTTATTGGCGAGATCAGGAGCACGTTCGTTGCACGCTGATACCACCGAGACCGGGCAAGCGCCTTGCGCTACTTCTTGAACTTGGCGTAGACCGCCCTAATCGACGGAATATTTCGCGCCTTATCCGCACCCCACGGCGCGTAGGGCGTCAGATCGAGCGACTCGGCAAGCTGGTCCGCGGACTCACCCCGCGCGATGCCGCTGCGAACGCCTGCAATCATGGCCGCGAGATACGCGCGCTGGCCCGCGAGCGCCGGCTTTCCACCCAACCCGCCATGGCCCGGTACAACCTGGGAAGGCTCGTACAACGACAAGGCGTCGAGAGCGCGCACCCAGTTGTCCGGATCGGCATCCGGATCGGCGACGTTGTTCCCAGGCCGCTGATTCACGCAGAGGTCGCCGGTGAACAGGATGCGCTCCTTCGGCAGCCACGCGACGGAATCCCCCATCGTATGCCCCGGGCCCACCTTGATCAGTTCCACGCGATGCGTCCCATCGTCGAATACCATTTTGTCCGGGAAGCCGATCTGAGGATGTTCGAGTTTCTCGTTCTTGTAGTCCGCCGCGGAATTCTCCCAGGCCCTCGGGTTCTTACGCCTTGATTCCGCGATGCAATCGGCGGAGCAAACGATGGTCGCTCCGGCGTCGACAAACACTCCATTCCCGTGCGCATGATCTCCGTGATAGTGCGTGTCGAAGACGAACCTGATGGGCTTGTTCGTGGTTGCACGGATGTCTTCGAGAATGGCGCGCGCGCCCCAGGGATAGTTCGCGTCGATAACCAGAACGTAGTCGCGAAAAACCACCCAGCCCGCGTTGGCAATGATGCGCTTCGCCGGTTCGGCGGCACGCCAATAGACGTCGGGAGCGAGTCTCTGTGTCAGGCTGGATTGGCTCGCTCCCTGGCGGTGAAACGCCACCAGGATCAAAACAAGGAAAGTCGAAAAAATGGCCAGGCGCCGCATAGAGTCTCAGGCTATCACAGGACACGGTGCGACAGCCCCCAGGCGCTCCGCCATGCCGATGCGCTGTAACTTCCCTGTAGGTCCACGCGGGATCTCCGTCACAAAAAACAGCCGGCCAGGAAGCTTGCGGCGTGAGAGACGTTGGGACGCCGCACGCAGCAGATCGCGTTCCCCGACCTGCCAGCCTTCGCGGATCACAATGGCTGCCGCAACCGCCTCTCCCAACATCGGATGCGGCCAGGCAAAGGCGACGGCCTCATCCACGCCGGGGTGGAGCAGCAATGCTTCCTCAACCTCGTGAGGAGAGATCTTCTCGCCCCCGCAATTGATCATCTCCTTCAAACGGCCAACCAGAAAGAGCGCGCCGTCGGAATCCTGGAATCCTTCGTCTCCGGTTCGAAACCAGCCGTTGCGGAATGCGGACTCATTGGCGCCTTCAGGCTGGAGATAGCCGGTCATGATCTGCTCGCCGCGCAGGACGATCTCGCCGACTTCCCCTGGAGGAAGCAGGCCGCCCTGTGAATCCATGATG
>SXGT01299518.1_pt1 | contig 35448 bp, 36 predicted proteins | sample 3176221 | NCBI WGS metagenome assembly SXGT01 (sample SAMN11356862, study PRJNA531348) | freshwater metagenome | isolation source: freshwater sample F1-120 | place: China: Fuxian Lake, Yuxi | collected 2017-12-25 | reverse complement strand
GAATGCGTCTATAGTAGTAGCAAATAATGTGATTGGCCATGTTGAAGATTTACAAGATTTGATGGAAGGTATTAGAATTCTAATTGGGAAAAATGGCATTTTTATTTTTGAGGTTCCTTATTTAGTAGATCTAATAAAAAAGTTGGAATTTGATACCATATACCACGAACATCTCTCATATTTTTCGCTTTTACCTATTGTGAATTTAACAAACCGCTATGGATTGGAAGTTTTTGATGTAAGAAAACAATCTGTTCATGGAGGCACAATTCGAGTTTTTATCTCAGCAAAAAACAATTTTAAAGTAAAAGATTCGGTAAAATATTTTCTGGAAGAAGAACACAGATTTGGACTAGACGGTATAGAGATCTATAGGAGTTTTTCAGTAAAAGTAGCTGAATTTAAAAGAAAACTGAAAACAGAATTGGAAATTATAAAAAAAGAAAATAAATCGATATTTGGATATGGTGCACCAGCAAAAGGAAACGTACTGCTTAATTATTGCAACATCGATACCATCTTTCTTGATTATGTAATAGATACAACTCCGCTAAAACAAGGAAAATATACACCTGGTACACACATACCGATTTTCCCACCCGAAAAAATTTCAGACAAGGGAGATGGCCATATTGCATTACTCTTAGCTTGGAACTACGAATCTGAAATTTTAGAAAAAGAAAAACAATTCAGGAGAAAAGGAGGAAAATTTCTTATTCCTATTCCAGAACCACGACTAATATGAATTCAGTTAATAAGTTGTAAATATTTTGGAAGAGTGAAATTATGTCAAATACAATAATTTTGGTAAATGATTCACATGATGTTGATTCAATAGAAAAACAAGAATTCCAAAATTCTAGAATCTTCTCATTTAGTATCGAAGGTCATAAAAATCTAGAAAAACTAGGAATAATTCATCAAATTGCAGAAAATTATCTATCTGAAAATGAAAGACTAAAAATTTTTGATACAGTCGTTAGTTTTCATGAATGGTATAAGAAAAAAAATGAATTTAAAGAGTTAGAATATGATGGAATAAACCTTTTAGGATTGTTAGATACTGTCGAATTTCATACCCATTTAATGGAGGAAATAATTAATTTTTATACTGCAAAAAATATTATTGAAAAAGAAAAACCGGGTAAAATCATCACAACAGAAAAATTTTCTGAAATAGTAAAAATTTTAAATCAAAAAAATAATATAGAATCTAAAATTAATAATCTACAATTCTCTAAAAAATTACAATGGGAAGAAATTACTATAAAGCAAAATATTGGTAACTTTCCCATATCATTTACTATTTCACGTTCAAAATATTTCAAGATTAAAAATATCTGGGAAAAAGTTGTCAGTTCAATATTTAATTTATGGTTTAATTTTAAAAAATCTAATCAAAAGACCATTCTTTTTCTAGAATTTTACCCACCATTGTATAAGGACTTGATCTTCGATCTTCAAAAAAATGGATTTAATATTATATTTCTTAATAGACGAAAACCTGCAGTATTTGATTTTAAATCTATTAAATTACTGAGAAGATCAAAAGGAAAAATAATCAACTATGATCATCTTTTGAATACTAAACAAAAAATTCAAATCGAATTACTGACGGATACTTTTGTAAAAAAACTTGACAATATTTTTTCAAATGATCAGTTATTGTCCAATATTTTTTCCGTCGATGGATATTCTTTATGGAACATATTAAAGGAAAAATTAATTGAAACATACAAAACTAGGATTAGAGAATATTTATTTTTATTAATTACTACAAAGCAAATATTTCAACAAATCAATATTTCTTGTATTTTAACATTAAATGAAGTTGGTGAAACAGAAAAATCTATTCTAGCCGTTAATAAAAATCAAATCCCATCAATTATGTTAGAGCATGGATTTTCAACTTTTTTTCCTAATACTGCACGATTTAATGTTTTAGCAAATTACCCAAATTTTAAAGACAAAATTGCTGTTTGGAGTACTTTTCAGAAAAATTTTCTTACCGATTTTCATAAAATTAATCCAGAACGAATCTTAGTTATTGGTAGCCCAAGACATGATTCTTTATTTAAACAAAAATTAAACTATAAAAAGAAACAATTTACCGTTTTGATAGTACCTACTCCAATTACTCAAATTCAAGGATTTGATGATACAAATATTCATTTAAAATTTGAATCTATTCTAAGAAAACTTTGTTCTATATTACAAAAAAACCATGATTTAAAAATAATTGTGAAAATTCACCCTAGCCAATCTTATCATAACAAAATAATTCAAGAAACAATTAAAAAATTTGATCAAAACATACCTATTCATTTACTTACTTCTATAACAAAATTAATTGAATCAAGTGATGCAGTCATAACAATAACTCCTGAAGGATGGGCGCCTTCCACTATAATCCTAGAATCAATGATTCTAAAAAAACCAATAATGAATATTATCTTAGATGATCATTTCTACGATTTTCCGTATGTTAAGGAAAAATCAGTTTTGATTGTTTCACCTGAATCAAATATGGATGAAAATATTTCTAAACTCTTATTCGATAATGAATTTAGAGAAAAATTAATAAAAAATGGAGAAAATTTTGTAATGAATTTTCTTCATAAACCGGGACATGCCTCAGAATGTTTAGTCAATGAAATAAGTTCATTAAAGGAAACTAATTAATAAAACGGATCAAAAGAAAATATGTTGAAATATTGTAAAAGATGTCTTTATCCAGATACAAAACCACAATTAAATTTTGATGAAAATGGCATTTGTGATGCTTGCATATGGCATAATGTGAAAAAAACAATTGATTGGACTCAACGAAGAAAAGAACTTGAAAAGATCTTAGAGCAATATAGAAACAACGATGATACTAAGTATGATTGTATAATTCCAGTTAGCGGTGGAAAAGATTCTCATTATCAAACATATGTGATGCTGAAAGAATTTGGATTAAAACCTCTTTTAGTAAATTTTCACCCCTTAGATATGACTAAAATTGGTAGAAAAAATCTTGAAAATTTACAAAATCTAGGTGCAGATTGTATTGAATTTACTCCAAATCCTAAAATTTACAAACAACTAGCAAAATTTGGTTTAGTAGAATTAGGCGATTATCAATGGCCTGAGCATCTTGGAATTTTTACTGTTCCTTACAAAGTTGCAGTTGCTTACAAAATTCCACTACTCATATGGGCTGAAACACCTAATGAATATGGTGGCGGTGTAAAAGACACTGGCATTCACTTTCTTGATAGAAAGTATCAAGAAGAACATGGTGGATTCTTTTTAGATAAAATAAAACCAGAAAATATGGTTAAGTATGGATTCAACTTGAAGGATCTAAAACCATATCTCTTTCCATCACCTCAGGAAATAGAACAAACTAGAATAATTGGAATATTTCTTGGAAATTACATCAAATGGGATATTTTTAAACAATTAGAAATAGTTAAGAAATTAGGTTTTAAAGAAGATGATGAAACTAAAGAAGGCACTTATGATAGTTGGGAAAATCTTGATGTAAAGTATACTGTATTTCATGATTATTTTAAATTTTTAAAATATGGATTTGGTAGAACGACTGATCATGTTTCTATTGAAATCAGATATGGTCGTATGACTCGAGAAAAGGGATTAGAACAAATTAAAAAATATGAAGGAAAAATTCCTGTAAAATATTTGGATGAATTTTTAAAAGATGCTGAAATATCTAAAGAAGAATTCATACAAATTTGTGAAAAATTCACAAATAAAGATCTATTTAAAAAAGATAAAAATGGTAATCTTTTAAGAGATAAAAAAGGAAATATAGAAAAAATTACTTATGACAATGAATAATTATTTCATTATGTATCATAATCAAATACAATATTTTATAATTGACATATTTCATTCCAAAAGACTCTTTTACTCATGCAATAAAATATAGCTATGTTTGATGGCAAAAAAATTCTAATCACAGGCGGTACTGGTTCATTAGGAATAGCATTAACTAAAAGATTACTTGAATCCAATGTAGATACTATTAGAATTTTTAGCAGAAATGAAAGTAAACAAATTGATATGGAATCAAAATTAGATGATGAACGAATTCGTTATTTTTTAGGTGATATACGAGATTACAAACGTCTTGTAAGAGCTATTGAAGATGTAGATATTGTATTTCATGCAGCAGCTTTAAAACATGTACCAAAAATTGAATACAATCCTTTTGAATCAATAAAAACTAATGTTATTGGTTCACAAAATGTAATAGATGCATGTATTGAAACAAATGTAAAAAAAGCTATTTGTATTGGAACTGATAAGGCAGTATCACCATTAAACACTTATGGTGCTACAAAACTTCTTATGGAAAAATTGTTTGTAACTGCAAATAATTATTTAGATCCAAAAAAACATATTACTAAATTCATAGCAGTACGATATGGAAATGTTTTAGGAAGTAGCGGATCAGTTATTCCCAAATTTATAGAACAAATAAAAAATAAGAAAAAAATTACAATCACCGACAATCAAATGACTAGATTTAGTATAACTATGGATGAGGCACTTGATTTTATTTTGAAAGCTTCAGAATATGGTAAAGGGTCAGAAATATTTGTTCCAAAAATAAGAGCATATTCTATTCATGATATTAAAGAATCTTTAATAGAAATTTTAGGAGATTATGGTGAGGAAATAATAGGAATAAGACCAGGTGAAAAACTACATGAAACTCTAATCAGTAGTGAAGAGATTCGATATAGCTGGGAATACAATGACATGTACATTATAACAAATCCACTATATCCAATGTTTCATCCAACTGTTATAGATAATAATTATAATGGAATCAAAAAAATTAAGAATATCGATGCATATTCTTCAGATATAGTAGAAAAAATCAAAAAAGATGAATTAAAACAAATTATAAAAGAATCTCAACTTTTATCTTAAAATTCAAAATTAAAACAAAAAATTAATTATTTTCAAATTCATATGTATATTGAATTAACTTGAAGCCATTTTTTTTGAAAAATTTTTGTGAACCTACATTTTTTGGACTAACGTTTGCTAAATATCGCTTTCTTGGATTCATTTTCATAAATAGCTTCAAAGATTCTTGAGCTACATTCTTACCCTGAAATTGTTTTCTCAGGAAAATTCCTATCTCGTCATTTTTTGATAAATATATTGAACCAGCTTTTTGTTTACCACATTCAATTATATTCCATTTTGTGTAAGGTTTTGATTTGACAAACCTTACGTGTTCAGAATACACTGGTATTTTTTTGTGAGATATATTCACATTAGGGGTTCTTTCTTTTAATAGATTATACAAAAACCTAAAATCAAATTGATTTACATTTCTCAATTTGACTGACATTTTTCTCATTTATCTTTTTGATTAAATAACATAAAACGGTTTAAATCTTTGCCTAATATGGATTCAATCATGAAAACCATTATTGTGGCTGAAATTGGATCTAATTGGGAAGGTAGTGTTTCCAAAGCGAAACAAATCATCAAAGAGTGTAAGGATGCTGGTGCAGACGCTGTAAAATTTCAGATGTGGAGAGCAAAGGATCTCTATTCTACCACGCATCCGCAATGGGATATAATAAAAAAATCTGAACTGACATTTGAAAAAGCAAAACAAATTAAGAAAATATCTGATAGTTTAGGCATCGAGTTTTTTTGCAGTGTTTTTTATCCTGAAGGAGTTGAATTTCTTGAATCCCTCAAAATAAAGAGATACAAAGTTGCTTCTAGAACCTGTTTGCTAAAAGATCCGTATTCACTTGAAACGTTGGAAGCAAAAGCAAAAACTGGAAAACCAATTATAATAAGCATGGGAATGGGTGGGGATAGGAACAAAATCCAGAAAATATTTTCTAACAATGATACAACATTTTGTTATTGCATCTCAGATTATCCGTTGAAATTCAGTAAAATTAACTGGAAACAAGCAATAAAATTTGATGGTTTTTCAGATCATACGATGGATATTATTGCATCTATATTATTTACAACTTTTAAAAAACAGAAAAACTCTTCATCCATATTTATTGAAAAGCATGTTAAGACAAAAAACTCCAAAGGACCAGATGCATCCACATCTATTGACACTTTACAATTAAAGGAATTAGTCACTCATATTCGAACTATTGAAAAAAGTAAATTCAATTAACTTGTATAAGTAAAATTTTAGGATTTATCGACAACATTATTTTTTTTAATTTTTATTAAAATATGTGGATCTTTTTTCATTTCATCTATAGTTCTTTGGTAGACATCATTTGCCTTCATTATTTTTATCTCACTCTTTCCAATGACTGTTTTCTTTACAATTCCCTCCTGTTCCATAATCAGTCCCATTTTATCTAGAGAGTTTTGCACACCTTTCTTAATATCCCTTACAAAAAGAACAATCTTACCATCTTGTTCAATACTATCATAACCTGTAATGTTACCTTTGAATTCCTTGAAATATCTATAATCACACCCTTGAGTTTCTTCAATGTGGTGAAAAAATGTCATAGATTCATTGTAATCTAATCCTATGATCATTATTTTAGCGTCCAACTCTCGTAATTTTGCAAAAATTGAATTTGGACCAAAAGAATGATCATTTTCCAAATTTACTAAATAATCTCTATGTTTTCCAAGTATCGCAAAAGAAAATACTGGATCAAGCGTTCTTTTACTATTTGAATCTGTTCTAACAAGTTCACTAATTACCCCCATTTTTGATGGTGTTTTTTTTACATCAAATGGTTTTCCATCACAAAAATCGTAGTTAAAAGTAGGAACAATCAAAGTTCCCTTATCTGTTAAAATTGATCTTAGAGCATCAATTACATTTTGTGGTCCTCCTTCTACTCCTCCAAAAGATTTGTAAGAACTGTGGACTAGTAATACATCTCCTTTGGTAAGACCAAGTTTCTGAAAATTTAAAACAAGTTCATCAAAACTAACAGTCATTTTTCAATTTTTTGAAGTAGTTTTGTGTTTATTAATATCTTGATGCTAGTTTGAAGATCTTCTACCGGGATGCCTGATCTTTTTGAGATATCTTGAATTGTGTGATTCCCATCAGAGAGATTTAGAATCCAAAAAATTGCAAATTCATTTTTCCTTTGTTTCATAGTACTTTCCTGTCCACCTGATTGATGATATAACCCTCTTTTACCCAATTGAGGTTCACATTTCGGGTTTAAGTTAATGTATCTTTCATCTGATTTAGATTTTTCATTTTCACTCCAATTTTTCAAATTTTTAGTAATATCTAATTTGAGATTTTGTGAATGCAGATGAAAATTACTTTCCAATTCAAATAATATAGAAAGATACATGATAAATGATTCTGCTAAAGATTTTACACTCATAAAATTAAGATTATCTCCAGATGTGTGGTATTCTGGAAATCCATTTGATCCATAAATTGAACGCAATAATGAACCCACTGATAAATTAAATCCAGGCGAACAAAATTGACGTTCATCACTTCCCCATGGAAAAAAATCTAAAACTCTAAATTCTACATTTGATTTTTTCAATATGTTTTCAACAGTTTTATCAATTTCATCATTACCATTCCTAGTTCTTTTATAGGTTAAAGATCCTGAATCACCCAAACATGTTGCAACTAGACCGTGTTTAATTTTTGTAATACTACCTTCATTATTATTAAGCCAAGTTATGGCACCTATGGTTTCTGGTATGAATAGAAAGCGAATCGAATAATTATTTTTAAAACTCTGTAAGTATTTTGCAAGCATAGTTAAAAGAACTATTCCAGAAAGGTTATCATTGCACATTGAAGGATGACAAACGTAACATGATAAAAGAATCTCATCTTCACTTTTACCAGGAATGAGATACTCCCCATAAGTAAGACTCCCATTATCTAATTTAGAATCAATTACAATATGATATTCACCTTCTTTTAGGTTAACGAATTGATTATGCGCCATACAAAATCCCCAATTTTCTAAATAATAGGATGTAACATATGGAATAAGATCCGGTTTTTCAGGAATAGTGTGTATGTGTTTTTTTAATTCTGAGAGTGAAATTTTCTGGTTGATAGGTGTACTGTAATTCACAACATGAAGATTTGATTTTTTAAAATCAACAATTTTCTCCCCATTCTGGTCAATTATGTATGCGTCCTGAATGTTCCATTCTTTTGGAATTGTCCAATCATATACTTTAGTTCCAGATGAAACCTCATGATTTTCCAGATGAATATGTTTTTTAATAATTTCCAAAGTTTGTCTTACCCCATTTCCAGTGATACTTCTGCAGATTGGAAAAAGCTCTTTCATCAACTGAAACATCTCATTGCCAATTTCTGATGACTTTTCTTCAAGTATTTTAATGTCGTTTGAATTCATTTTTTCTTCAAATTGTTTTCAAATCTACTCATATTAAATTATTTACAGTTTTGATGATTTTTTCAATATTCATTTCAGTTAGATTTGGATGGGTTGGTAAAGTAACGATCTCTCTACTAACCTTTTCAGTTATAGGTAATTTAATTTTGGATTTGTAAAAACTAAATGTATGAATTGGTTTGTAATGAATTCCTGTTTCAATTCCATTCTCAAATAATCTTTTTCGGAATTTTGTCCTATTTTTAACCCTAATCCAATAAAAATGATAAGAACATCCTTCATCAAAAGGCATTTTATTTTCTAATACAATTTCATCAGAATATTTTTTTACAATTTTTCTTCTTTGATTGTTTGCCTTATCTAATTTTTTTAGCTGTGCCAATCCAATAGCCGCAGAAAACTCATTCATGTAATAATTCCATCCAATATTTTTAACATCATAATCAACACCTTTCCTATTACTAATTCCACACCATCTTTTTTCTTTGAGAATTCTTGCAACTTCCTTGTGATCATTTCTATTAATTGATATCAAGCCTCCAGTTGGCATTGCAAGATTTTTGACTGGATGAAAACTAAAACATACCAATTCACCATGGCTCCCAATTTTCTTGTTTCTGTATACTGAACCAGCAGCATGTGCTGCATCTTCAATTAGATGAATTTTATGGTCTTTGCATAATTTGGAAATTTCTGCAAGATTAGATGAAAGTCCTGCAAAATGTACAGGTAAAATTACTTTCGTTTTTTTTGATATGGCTTTTGATATTTTTTCAGGATCTACACACAGTGTATTCTCATCAACATCTACAAACTTTGGAATACCACCATTTTCTATTACCGCATTAGCAGTAGCTACAAAAGATAATGATGGGAGAATGACTTCGCTATTTTTTATATTATACATAGATAATGCTAGATTGAGGGCTGCTGTTCCACTGTTTAGTGCAACACAGCTTTTGGAATCTATGTATTTTGAAAACTCTTTTTCAAATTTCTGTACCTCACAAGTACCTGCACCTGATGCCCAAAAATGACTATCTAAAACTCGCTTTATTGCAGCCTTTTCAGATTTATCGGTATATGGATCAAATAATTTAATTTTAGACATTTTAATCTTCATTATTTTTCTGAGATTTAATATATTGCTCATCTTTTTTCAGGGATGAAAGGTGACCATTATGTTTGACATTCTTGTTAATTTCAAATATTTCTGGTCTTTTTTTGTACAATTCAACCACATCTTGAATCAAGACAGGTCTTATAGGGATATTTTTTACTATCTCTTTTACTAGTTTAAGATCTTCGATTCTATCAACAGTGTATCTGAGATAAGAGAGATCTTCTTGATGCTTTGTATTGATTAGTATGAATCTATTATTTGGATCTTTGATAAATGGAGTGACATGTTCTCTTTCAGAAGGTTTTTTGGCATTTTTCCATGCTTTTTCAAGTATTTCAAAAGAGAAAATTTCAACTTCTGTTCCATATGGAAATGTTCTATGTATGGTATTTGTTGCAAAATCACATTTCTGATTTTTATAATCATCAACGACTAAATCTATAATATTTGGATCAATTAGAGGATTATCTGCTGTAATTCTCACAATGTTGTCTATAGAGAATTTTTTTGCACATTGATAATATCTATCCAATACATCTTCTGAAGATCCTCTAAAGAATTCGATTTTTTGTGAAGCTAAATGTTCACAAATAACATTATCTTCAGTAAGATTAGTTGTGGCAACTATTATTTTTTCAATTCTTTTAGAGAATCTTACTTGATTTATTACATAATCAAGAATCATGTTGGTATTGTCAATTTTTTGCATTACTTTACCGGGCAGTCTAGTTGAACCTGTTCGTGCTTGAATTATACATCCAATCATATCTGTTATCTATTTTATAGAGATATATGACATGAAAATACTTTTACATAATTTTTCTAATGACTACTTTTCATCCTTTATTTATATAATTCATATGCGTGTTAGATTAATTTGAATCCTTTCTTCTTAATTACTGTGATTCTATATTTTGTGAACTAGCAATTTTTCCTGAATTTTCCACATATGTTTTGAGTAAATACTCAATCTCTACTACGTACTAAATTCATTTTTTAGATCATCCGTTTGATTACAATGATCGATTTAACTGGAAAAACTGCAGTAGTTTTTGGTGGCAATGGTGATATAGGAAGTAATTTAATTAAAAAGCTATTTTTACATAAAACAGATTCAATTTACACCTCATTTCATACCAATTTTAATAACATTTTAGAATTAAAAAAAATCATGGTGATAAATTATCTTATCAACAAGTTGATGTAAGAGATTATACTGCAGTTCAAAAATTTGTTGAGGATATTCCACAAGTAGATATTGGTATAAATTGTGTAGGAATTGTAGAAGATCACTCAGTTTCTAAATTACAATCTGAATCATGGAACAATGTTATTGAAACAAACCTGACTGGTACTTTTAATACTTCTAAATCTTTATTTAAAAAAATGAAATCTATGAAAAAAGGTAGAATAATAAACATATCTTCTATTGTAGGTTTTCAAGGTGCATTTGGACAATCTAATTATGCTGCTTCAAAATCTGGTATATTTGGTTTAACAAAAACATTAGCAATTGAAGGTGCTAAATATAATATTCTTGCGAATTGTGTAGTTCCAGGTTATATAAAATCTAATATGACAGAAAATATCCCTAAACATATTCTAAATAATATTATTCAAAAAATTCCTTTACAAAAACTAGGTACACTTGATGATATTTCAAATGCCATTTTGTTTTTATCTTGTGATTATTCTCAATATATTACTGGAGAAACGATAAATGTTACTGGAGGTCTTTGAAAATCGTTTCAAATACTTTAAAATAATTATTTAAAATAAAAATCTAGATAACTTTTTCAATTCTTTTAGAGAATCTTACTTGATTTATTACATAATCAAGAATCATGTTGGTATTGTCAATTTTTTGCATTACTTTACCGGGCAGTCTAGTTGAACCTGTTCGTGCTTGAATTATACATCCAATCACTCCTAATTGTAATTCCAAAAGATAAATTATACTCAGTAGGTTTAAACTTATTGTCAAATATACGTGTAACTCATTCTGGACTTGTCAATTTGTTTACTGGACTAGCTCGTGTTGTAGCGGCATTTATTTTTATCACACTTGTTACTCGTAGTTTATCTGTTGAGGAATTTGGACAATATAATTTAGTTCTAAGTATTACAGTATATGTCATAACATCTCATTGGATAATTTCCTATTGGACAACAAGAGAGATTGCACGTGGAAACACATCAGGAAAAACTGCAATACTTTCAAGTGGAATTTTCTCTTCTATTGGAACTTTGATTTTTCTTATCATTGGAATATCTGTATCAAATTCTTCGAATTTAGAATTAAATACAATCATTTTGGCAGGAGCTCTGGTTCCTTTACAATTTTTACATAATGTTTTAAACCACGTTTCTGTTGGTTGGAAACCACAAATTGCAAGTTATGGAAATCTATTCTTGGAACTAACAAAAATTCCATTGGCTTTTCTTTTTTTGTTTATGTTTGGAATGGGATTAAATGGTGTATTTCTATCCTTAATTCTAGGTTTTCTTGCAAGTATCTCAATTATGTTATATTTTAATAGAAATCAATTACGTAGTGGTTTTTCTCTAACTATTCTTAAAACTTGGCTCTCAAGGTTTTGGCTACCTGGATACCCAACAATGATAAGCATAATTTACACATTTGATTTTCTTATAGTTACCGTTTTAGCTTCACCCGAAGTTGTTGGTTTTTATGCTGCAGTACTTGCTATAGGTGCTTTAGTCTCTCATTCAAAACTAGTCACAGTTGGAGTATATCCAAAACTTCTTGGAAATGATCGTGGAAAATACTTGAATGAAAATTTTAGACTCTTGCTTTATTTTTCAATATTGTTTTCTACTGTTTCTATTGTTTTTGCCAAAGCAGGATTATTTGTTTTAAACCCAATTTATGAAGCTGTGAGTATAGGTGTAATATTTATCTCAATACGTTATTTTCTATTTAATGTATCTGATAATTTTAATTCAATTCTTAGAGCAACTGAAACAATTGATGAGAAACAAAATCCCACGATTAGAGAATTTCTTAAGAGTAAATTATTCAAAATTCCTACAATTCAATTATTTCAATATGTTAGTTATATTCTGATTTTAACTGTTTCACTTTTCTTGATAAAATTTTCATCAACATTGGATTTAGTGATCTTTTGGTCTATTCTTTCTCTTTTAATACAAATTCCATCCACTATGTTAATTTGCATTTGGATAAAAAAAGAAAAATTAATCCAAATTAATTTTATAACAATTTTAAAATATTTTATAGCTGCAGTTCCGATTTATTTTTTTATTGATTTTCTAAATAATACTTTTCTAGATTATAATGCTAATATCTTCATATTAGCACCTCAGATATTATTGATTTTAACTATCTGCATTTTATCATATGTTGCTATTACATTTTTAATTGATGGTAATACTAGACAACTTTTAAAATCAATTGTTGGTGAATTAAAAAAATAGATTTTTAGATATTTCTTATCTATTATATCTATTATTATATCAAATTCAAAAATAATACTTGTCTTTAATTTTAAATAAATTTATAATTAGCAATTTTTACTATTTAATATTCTAATGAATACTGATAAACTTACATTATCTAATCCTGCAGTAGTAGAATCTAAACAATCATCTGGATTATTATGTAAACTCAAAATTATAGCAAAAGATCCTAAATCCTGTTTGATTTATGTTATATTATTTTATATTATTTTATAAAAAAGGGTTCAAATATGATTAAAAAACTGCTTGTAAATTTTAGTGAGAATCTTGCAAGATTAATAAGAGAAAAAGATTATGACTTGCCACATCAGCTAAAAGTCAGAGCAACAAAAGAAGCAGTTGATTTCTATCATGATCACATGCCAAACGCCCAAGTATTCAATAATAAAAAACAGATGATTGACTTTGAGTTGGAGAATGTCAGTATTGATGGATTATATCTTGAATTTGGTGTAGCAAAAGCAGTTCATACAAATTACATTGCATCAAAGATAAAACAAAATATTCATGGATTTGATAGTTTCAGAGGTTTTCCTGAATCATGGAATGGGACCAGCAAATCATTTCACAATTACAAAGGAGTGATGCCAAACGTGGCAAAGAATGTTATCTTACATGATAGATGGTTTAATGATGTATTACCAAAATTTGCAAAAAATAATAATAAAAAAATTGCATATCTCAATATTGACTGTGATTTATACAGTTCAACTAAAACAGTCTTTGATAATCTAGGTGATAAGATACAATCTGGTACTATTATTCACTTTGATGAATATCTCAATTTTCCAGACTGGAAAAATCATGAATACATGGCATTTATGGAGTTTGTACAAAGTAATAATATTAAATTTGAATATATTGCAATTGGTACGAATGGAATGGTTGCAGTTAAAATTAACTGATGTATTGTGACACATTAGTTTTTAAAATTGGAATGAGAAAAATTCAGATAATATATTTATAATTTTCATGGAACACTTCCAAAACTGCTTGTATGTACCAAATATTCACATATTACACTATATTTTTCACATTTCAAATTTTTTTATATACTAAAATTAAAAATAACGAATTTTTTTATCATATTTGTACTAGATTAATTTGCTCTAACAAATTTTCAATATCTTTTTTAGATATGGGATTTGGGTTATTATCCAAATGCTTTCTATCTTCTAAAATTAATTCAGAAGCATCATCTAACGATGCAGTAATTTTGATAGGCGTAAATTTCAATTTTTCTACGATTTTTTTGAATCTATGATAGAATTTTGATTTGTTAAATTTATGTGCCACACAAGTAGTAAATGCCAATACATGTCCGTGAGAATATCCTTCATTTGAATAAACATAAGACAATGCATGTCCTAATGTAGTAGAACTATTACCAAAACCCAATCCAGCCATTAAAGAACCAAAAGGAAATTTTTCAAATCTGTCATTTAAAATTCCATTTTCCAATATGTCAAATGCTTGTTCACATAGAAATTTTGTATAGATATTGCTATTTTTACTATCATATGCCTCTGTACATTGTGCACAAGCATCAATTACAGAATTTTTTATTATCTGTAAAGGAGTGTGATTGATAAAATATGGATCTACAATTGCAACATCAGATAATATTTTATCATCATGAAAACTTTGTTTTTTTCCATTTACTTTTAAAACTGAAATACGTGTCACTTCACTTCCACTTCCAAAAGTAGTTGGAATCATAATTTTTTGTTTTTGTGTTTTAAATCCAACATATTTTGCAACATCTAATGAACTTCCACCTCCCACTCCAATAATAGTAGAAAATGAAGATAAATCAAACTTTGAAAGGATCTCATTTACAGTATCCATTGATGGGTTTGGTTCAACCGCATCAAATAACTCGAATTCTTTTATGTTCAAATAGTCAAACCAGTCTCTATTTTTAGCTCCTTTTGATGTGATAACCAAAGATTGGGAAGGATAGGAATAATTTCTAGCAGAATCAGAACCAAAGATAATTTTTGGTGGTTGAATTATTTTATACATTATTGAATATAATTTATGGATTGATTATTATAACTTAAAAACTTAATTTAAAACAAGCATGAAGGAAATCTCTAGTCTTAAAGACATGATTAATTCAAAATCCATCGTACGTGTAGCTGGTGCTTTTGATGCAATGTCTGCAAAATTAGTGGAATTAAATAATTTTGATGCTGTTTGGGCAGGAAGTTTTGCTATATCTGCTACTCATGCATTACCTGATGCTAGTATCTTAACTATGACTGAATTTCTAACAGCTGCCTCAAGAATGGTTGATGCCTGCACTATTCCGGTAATTGCAGATTGCGACACAGGATTTGGCGGTCCTAGTAATGTAAGTCACTTGGTAAAAAAGTATGAACATGCAGGAATAGCTGCAATATGTATAGAAGACAAGATTTTTCCAAAACAAAACAGTCTACTCGAGGACGGTAAACAAGAGTTGCTTTCGGAAAAGGATTTTGTTGCAAAAATTATTGCAGCAAAAAATGCAAAAAACAATCCAGATTTTATGATTATAGCCAGAATAGAAGCACTCATAGCTGGACTTGGAATCCAAGAGGCATTAAAACGCGCTACAGCTTATGAAAATGCTGGAGCAGATGCAATATTGATTCATTCTAAAAAAAACACTCCTGATGAAATTTTTGAATTTTGTGATACATGGAATGGAAATATTCCAATAATTGTTATTCCAACATCATATACCACTGTAACTTTAAATGAACTTCAAAATCATAATGTGAAAATGGTAATTTATGCAAATCAGTCATTAAGATGTGCTCATTGGGCTATGGCAAATTATCTTAAAAAATTATCAACAGCAAATAGTCTTGATGATGCTAATGTAGAAATGTCTTCTATGGAGGATATTTTTCATTTACAGGAAATGTATAAAATTAATAGTCAAGAACTAGCTATTGAAAGAGACCTAAAAAAATTAGGGTACATAAATTGAATGAATTCACACAAAGAAAAATTTTTCATTATTTTCTAGATAAAAAAATAGAGAATTTTATAGGAGTTCCTGATTCAACTATGAAATTTTTCATCGATGAAGGATTAAAGAATAAAAAAATCATTATTACAACTAGAGAAGAAGAAGCCATAGGAATTGGTGTGGGTATGGCTCTTTCAAACAGTAAGTCATTGGTGTTTATGCAAAATGCAGGATTTGCAAATTCACTAAGTACAATTACATCGCTTGTTCAATTATATGAAATTCCATTGATTTTTTTGATTGGATGGAGGGGATATTTGAGAAATGATGCTCCAGAACACCAAAAGATCGGTAAAATACAGCCAGAATTGTTAAAAATTATTGGATTAAAATCAAAAGTGATCACTGAAAATAATTGGAAACAAGGCTGTGATTGGGCATTGTCAGAACATAAAAAGAAAAAACCATGTTCATTAGTTATTAGGAGAATGTTTCATGATTAGAAAAGAAGCTATTGGAATTATTTCAAAATATGCTAAAAATAATCCTATAGTATCTGCAAATGGTTTCATTAGTAGAGACTTATTTGAATCATTAGATAAAGAATCAAATTTCTATATGATTGGTTCAATGGGACTTGCATCATCTATAGGTTTAGGTGTAGCTTTGAAAAATCCACAAAAAACCGTTTTTATTTTTGATGGCGATGGAAACATTCTAATGAATTTAGGTTCATTAGTCACCATTGGTAGTTTACAGCCAAAAAATCTTATTCATGTTATTTTTGATAATAGCGTTCATGAATCAACTGGTGGTCAGCCAACAAATATTTCTAAAATAAATTTTGAGAAAATTTGTGCTGCAGCAAATTACAAAATTTTTAGAATAACTACAAAATTAAAACTCATTCAATCATTAAAAAACCTGAAAAAGTTATCCGGTCCTATTTTACTTCATATTGAAATTTCTACTAGTATAACTAAAAGTAAACGAATGACTATACGTCCAAAGATAATTCGTGATAGATTTACTAATTCGATTGAGTGAAAAAATTGAAAGTGATTTTTTTAGCTGCAGGTTATGGAAAAAGATTAGGTAATCTTACAAAAACCATGCCAAAATGTTTGCTAGAAATTAATGGAAAAAGCATCTTAGAACGTGATATTGATGCATTTTTAAAAAATGGAGTAACTGACTTTGTTGTAATTACAGGTCCCAATCATGAACAATTTAAATTAAAAAATATTCATTATGTTAAGGATCTTAATTATGAAAAACATGACGTTCTTGGTACTTTGATGGAAGCTAGAAATTTTTTAAATGAGGATGTAATTATATCGTACACTGATATTGTTTACGATCAATCTATAGTAAAATCACTCCTTGATTTTTCAGGTAATATTGGATTGGCTGTAGATATGAATTGGAAAATGGGATATATTGGCCGAACTGATCACCCTATTACAGAAGCAGCAAATGTATTGATACAGAATAATTCTATTTTCAAGATTGGACATCAAATTGAACGATTTGGTGATTATGATGATAATATGATAGGTGAATTTTTAGGAATTATGAAATTATCAAAAAGTGGCGCAAAAATCTTACGTACACGATATGAAGAATTAGAAAAATCTTCTTTATCGCAATTCTACGAATCAAGAACTTTTGAATTTGGATATATTGTAGATATTATTCAAGATCTAATTGATCAAGGAATTGATGTAAATCCAGTTAAAATTTCTGGCAAATGGTGTGAAATTGACACATTACAAGATTTGGAAAATTCAAAGAAAAAATTTCTCTGAATTCCAATCTAATTTTTATTAAAATTAAATATAAATTATTTTTATACATACAGCTGACTTACTAGTAAAAGCTAGATAATCATATGTAACATTTTTTTCCTTGACAAATTCTTGAAATGCTTTAAATTCATGTCGTTTCCATGTTGGATAATTAAAATATTCATCAAAAATCAAAATTGTTCCTTTTGTTATTCTATCTCCTATTAATTTCAGAACGTACTCTGTCTAAACTAAACATATTTACTTGATCTACATCATCTTTTCCATCTGTACAAAAAGTACAATGAAATGGACATCCACGATTAGTTTGTATCATAGGTGTTAACTTTCCATCAAAAAACTCATCTAATAACCCAGTTGTGTATGGTGAAGGAATTTCATCAAGACCTTTTATTCTAATTGTTGGAATAGAATATTGCATTTCACCTGTTACGTTTCTTGTAACACAACCATCTATTGGCTTATCCATAATTTTCTCTCTCATTTGTTCTAGTGAATCTAATTGTAAAATACGTTCTATTATATTTGAAAAACCAACTTCTCCATCTATTGGTACATAAGCATCCACTTCGGTATATTTTTTCATAAATTCTTCTTGTGATGGAATATCTATTGGAAAATTTGGTCCTCCCCAAATTTTTAGTGCATAAGGTTTTTTTTGAGATAGCATTCTAAACATTTCTAAACTGACATTATGTGACCAACAATAATTGCTTAATCCTAGAATATCTGGTGGAGATTCTTTGATTGCTTTTTCTAATTTAGGAATATACTTGAAAATTTTAATATCAACATAATCACCAAATAGTTTTTTACAATAACTTGCAATATACCCAACATTTAGAGGAAATGCTTCGGTTGCAAGAGTAACTGTATCGTATGTTAAATCTCCTAAATAAATTTTCAATGGCTTAATCATAATCACGTATAAATTACCTTAAATTGTATTTATACTCTATCCTTCATTCAAATTATCTGTGTTATTAATTTACTTGATAATTTAGATAGTATTTTCATTAATTTTTTTCAACTCTAACCACAGTAAATTCTCTTCTTCTAAATTTTTACCAACTAAATTATTTTTTTCTTTTGGATCATTTTCTAAATCATACAATTCCTTTGTGTTGTTGTATTCATTCCAAATAAATTTCCATTTAGATGTACGTACAGATTTAACATTGGGTTCTTTTGGTGGAGCTTTATTTTTTAATGGATTTCCTGTTTCTGAGAATGCAATTTTCTCCGAAATTTTTTCTCCCCTAATAAGTGGTACTAGAGAAATCCCATCTAATTTTTCATATTTTGGATCTAATGGAATCTCTAAAATTTCTAAAATAGTAGGTATGAAATCTATCGTTCTGACCTGTTGTACAATTTCTTTGGATGGAAACCCACTTCCAAGAAAATATGCAAATGTTCTTAACGTATAATCATAACAAAATGCTCCATATGCACGTTCACCAATTTTTTCCCCAACACTAATTCCATGATCTGACATTACAATAATGATTGAATCTTTTTCTAGATTTAATTCTGTAATTTTATTCAAAATACTTTCAAGATAAATTTCTGCGTTATGAAAAAGCAAATCGTAACGTTCCTCATTTTGTTTTTTATTTTTAAAAAATTCTTCACTGAAATTATTATAAATTTTTAAAACTTCATTCATTATACCAGTATGTATATTACTATATTGTAGATAGAGGAAAAAATTTTGTTTATTTGCATTTTTTACTTTCATTCGTGTAATTATCTCTTGGTGTCGTAAAATGAGATTATCATTTATTTCATCATGTACATTAAATTCATCTAATCCTTGTTCTGGAATTGTTAATTTACTAACTACATCTGCACAAGTGTAATAGCCTTCATCATGAAGATATTCTGAAATTGTTTTGAATTTTTCTTTTTTAAATTTATAAGTTGACCAATAACTATTCGTACCAGTTCTTGTTCCATAACATCCACTGAATACTGCATGCATAGCAGCAATGGTGTGAGGTCCATATGTTATAGAATGAGAAAAAAAAATGCCATTTTGTTTCAATTTGTTAAAAATAGGTGATTTTAGAGCTCTATCTAACCTTCCACCATCTATCATTAATATAATTAAATTTTTACTCATTGTATTTTGATATCTTAATGTTAATTAAATTTGTTTCAACTATTTGAAATTATTCAATGTTTCAAGTCTAATCATTTAGGTTATTGAGAATCATTAATTTTTATATACTCAAATTTTTTTACATACTAAAATTAAGAATAGTGGATGTGTTTCTTTATTATATTTTTTTGGAATAAAATCATCATCTGGTATTTTCTTAATATTTTCATTAAATGAGTCAAATTTTACAGCCTTATCTTGAATATGTTTTATGTAAAATTGTCTATTCTTATCGATTTTTTTTAAAAAATAAGCAAGAGCTTTTCTGCTTTTTCCAAATAATGCAGTTGCTTGATTCGTATCTGATCTTTCTTTAAACCTCTGAGAATATATTTCTGTAATTTTAAATTTTAAATTAATTTTCTCTTTTAAATCATCAGCAGTGAATTCATCTGTGTTTTGAATATTTTTTATAGTTATTCTTTTATTTGATACTGATATTATGAGTATGCCCCTGTCTTTTAATAAATTATAATAAAAATTTAAATTTTCTATTATGTTTGCCTGATTTAAATTTTCAAATGATATTACACTATCAAAATTTGATTTTAAATTTCTGTTGTTTACAGAACTGAAAATAATATTTCCATCATCATCTAGTTTACGTAAATATATTTCCTCATCCAATAAATTTGTACAAGAATAAACTTCAGTTGCATTGTTCTGTAAAAGAATTTTTGCACTGTTATATGGTATAAAATTATTTGATTGATGATCAAAAACTTTTCCTGTTGTGAATTCACGAATAAATTCATATCTGAATATGTTATTTTTTATAATTTCTGAATTTAATGTCACTTTAAGTCCTTTTATGATTAAAAAAGTCTATATTTAATTTATCATCAGTTATTTAATTGACATTGAATGAAACATTAGGCATTTTACTTCAAGGTAAGGTATCTAGTTGGACTAGAGATATAATTAATGAATATCACCAAAATTTTCCAAACGCCGAAATTCTTCTTTCTACCTGGGAGGATGAACCTACACAAAATCTGCCTTGTAAGATAGTTAAGAGTAAAGCACCATCTTTACCCAAACCCCATAAATCAACTGTAAATTTTCAGATAGTTGGTTGTAAAGTAGGATTAAAAAATCTAAAAACTGATTTGATTATGAAATGTAGAACAGATCAATTCATTCATAATAAAAAAATTTTTGAAATATTCAAAAATTCATGCTCATCTGATAAAATAATGGTCCCTGATCTTGGTACTGTGCGTACTACTGATTATAGGACATCTGATTTCTGTCAAATTGGTTATAGATCAGTTTTATTGGATTTTTGGAATAATATTCAGTTGTATGACGGACTACATTATGAAGAAGCTGCAACATATCTTACTAAACATTATGTGTTAAACGTCAAAAATGATCACCAACCTTGGAGATTTACCTTGAAAAAATATTTCTGTGTTAAGAAATTTCACGAAGATTTTCAAATTGAATGGGAAAAATTGAATAATTTTGATGAATATAGAAATATCTATGATATTTCATACTCAAATAGAGTATCTACTGATTAAATGATTATCAAATAATTTATCCGAAATTCTAGTCCGCATATTCTAATTCATGAAAATATTGAATTTGGTTTTAATTCTAAATATATCCTAATTTTTTTAGTTCTTGTTCTATTTTTTTAGTATTTTCATCATCTTCTGATTCTAAATTTATTGATTGTTTTAGAAATTCTTCTAAAATCTTTTCCATTGATGTTACAATCTCTGGTTTTGAATCTGCTAAATTATTTTTCTCTAATGGATCAGTCTGTAAATCATATAAATTCACATTTTCATTTGGATTTTTTCTCGATCTAAAATACTTGAATTTTGATGTTCTTACTCCTATTGCAAAGCCTTCTTTATGTTCTTGAGTATCACCACTTTCAATAAATATTGGAATTTCATGAATTGTTCCTCCATCAATTAAAGGTCCAAGATTTCTACCATCCAGATTTGGATTATTCATTTCCAATCCTATTCTGTTTATAATGGTAGGAAAAATATCGATGCCACTTATCAAACTGTCAATTTTTTTGGAAGGCATTCCATTACCTACCATTAATAATGGGACTTTCAAAGTTTCATCATAAAGTGTTTTATCACCACGCGCATTTAATGTCCTAATCTGTTCTGTAGATAATTGTTTTTTTAGTTTTATTCGTTGGAAAACTTCGTTAATATTTCTAATTATTATGAATAATTTTAGTCCAACAGGTTCTAACGTTGGAAACATCTGTTTTCCTTTTTTCATAAATGACTGCACTCGTGGAATTTTGCCCACATAATCTACAATTGGAATGTAATCCCCATGATCAGAAGTAATTACAATGAGAGTTTTTTCTAAATCTACATGATTTAAAATTTTGCCAATCCATTCATCAATATATGATAACATTCTTTCATATGGTGTTTTACCAAATTCTTCTTTATCGTATTGTGGAGGAACAATAATCTTATCATGCAAATCTACAAGATGAATGTAGTATATCCATGGATGTTTCATTTGTTTTGATGTAAGCCGTTTTAGAATTTGTTTACCAACACTTTCTGATAGTCCATCTTGAGTTCTATTTGCAGCATAATAACGATCAACCTCATCAAATTTTTCCGTTAATTGATTAAACCATGTTAAATCTGGTACAGTTGCATATTCATTATAACCATTATCTTTTAAAATATTAAAAATTGTTTTAATTTTTGGATTGAATTTACGTAGCTTAATTCCTGTTTTATTAGAAAACATTCCCGTAAAAATATTTCCTAGGCATATTCCTGTTACATCTGAAGAACTTATGGTTTGTGAAAAATAAGTTCCTTTTTTAATTAATGAATCAATATTTGGTGTAATCGATGTTCCTCTCCCTGAAAACTTGTCCTCTCTTAAAGAATCAATTATTATAAAAAGAATGTTTGAATTCATTTTCATTAATCTAGAATAATTTCCTCTGATAAATATAATGTGATAAAATCAGTGATATTCTAATTAAAGTAAGATAAATACGTCTTATATAATAAAATTAATTGAAGGTTATTACCATAATGAAATCTGATTATAAAAAAACTCAATTAGAATTTGAAAATATGAAAGATCAAATAAAAACTAAAATCTATTCTTTTATAAAAAATGAATCTATTCAATATTCTGGTAATATTGAAAATAATAATTTAACATCAAAAATTAATGAAATTACAGACAAAGTATTATTTAATTTACAAAATTGGATGCAGGAGAAAATTCCAGAAAAATATAAAGAATTTGTCTTACTTGCTGTACATGAAGAAAAATGGTCTGAAATAATTGAAGCTTTCAAGCAGGAAATAGTTTTTGGTACAAGTGGAATTAGAGGAAAACTTATTGTATCATTAGATGAGGAGAGTTCTAAAAGAGATCTACAATCTCTAAATGATCATGGATTTGATTCAACAATTCTTCGAGGTTCCAATTCAATAAATGAAATAACAATCATGAAAAATATTTGTGGGCTAGTAAATTATATGAATAAAAAGCATATGTCAAAAATTATAATTGGATATGATTCTAGAGTGGCTAGTAAATTATTTTCACGTTTAATTGCTAGTATTTTTCTTAAAAATAGCTTTTCAGTTATCCTATTTGATGAAAATAACACTCTTCCAGAACTATCTTTTGCTGTAACTAATCTTGATGCAGATATAGGCATTGAAATTACTGCAAGTCATAATGATAAACGTTACAATGGTTATAAGTTAATTACAAAATCTGGCGCTCCTCCCACTACTGAGATCAGAGAAGAAATTACAAGAGAAATTTTTAACAATCAACAAAATATACCTTATGAATTACTTTCAGTTGATTATCAAAACAAGGTATTTGATTCTGATTCAGGAAAACTTTTGATTATCAAAAAATCACAATTAAATAACTCTTCAACAATTACATATGATAAATTACATGAACAATATTTAGATCAAATAACACATTTACTTTTTAATAAAAATATAATAAAAAAATATTCCTCAGAACTCTCAATAGGTTATTCTGCATTACATGGTACTGGTTATTACTCAGCTTCAAAATTATTTCAAAAACTTGGAGTAAATAACGTGAAATATATTTCAAAAATGATTTCCCCCGATCCTCTGTTTTCTTTATTTGATTCTAAACAAATTCTTGATCCTAGTGACATTGATGCAGCTAACGTAGTAGTTGATGCATTCATTAATCAATATAATCAACAACTATTTGATCAACTAGATATTTTGTGTTATACTGATCCTGATGGAGATCGCTTAGGTATAATAATAAAAGTTCCAGATAAAGAAAAATCAATTTATGGGAAATGGAAATTATTGAAGGCCAATGATGTTTGGACTTTATTTCTTTGGTATGTTTTAGAATTTATTTCAAAAAATCCTGAAACTGAATTTTCAAATTTAAATAAATTATTTATTGTAAAAAATTTTGTTACTTCGGATTCTTTATTGTATGTTTCAAAAAAATACAAAATAGAATGTCTTGATGGGAAAGTAGGATTTAGTGATTTGACTGATATTGTTAGACAAAAATGGAAAGAAAATAAAATCAATATTGGTATGTTTGAAGAGAGTTGTGGATTTGGCATTGCTGGCAATCCAAATATGCCTTTTACTAGACACATTCTTGAAAAAGATGGAATGCTATCTTTGGCATTTATTATTGAAATTCTTTCTTATGCAAAATCTCAAAATCTATCTTTGCTAGATCTTTTGGATAAAATTTATCTTGATGATGATGTTGGATTTTTTGCGACTTATCGAAAGGAGCTACCTGAAAAAGGTGTTTTTGAAGGAATTAAAGGTGAATTTCATTTGGAACAAATTTTAAAAAATGTGGAAAATTTTTGTATTCAAGCTAATCAAAACATTAAAGATAATGATCCAATGTTGATCTGTAATTTACCAATTTCACAAATAAAAAAATATTCAACTGGTAAATATGATACAAAATTCTGGAAAGATTTTCCAGATGAGGGCATTCGATTTTTCCTTGATTCAGAAATGAATCATATTACAATCAGATCATCTGGCACTGAACCAAAAATTAGAATTTTTATACAATATAGAATTACCGATCTAAATAAAAATAATATTCTTGAGAAAAAATCATATGCTAAACATTTAGTTAAAAAACTATCTGACGAATTTGAAAAATTAATAATTCCAAGTAATTAAATTTTATTTTAAATTTATTTTTGAATCATAATCAAATTCTTTTAAAAATAAATCCACTTCTTCAGGACTTCCTAAAGCCCACATTTTTTTTACTGGATATGTAATTATTTTTTTATTTGATTCTGCAAATAAATTATAGACTGGAGTAACATAAAATTCATTGTTGTATGCTATGTCTTTACTTATCATATCATTTGCATATTTGACAAAATCTGAACCTTTTTTGAAATAATGTACTCCAACTGTTGCAATTTTGCTTATGGGTTGTTTTTCTGCAGATTCAATGACAAATCCATAATTATCTAGTTTGACATAGCTGGCTTTGTTTGACGTATACTCTTCTGGAAAAACCATTACACAACTATCAATATTTTTAGTTCTAATTTCTTTATTGAAAAACTCACTATCCCATATAAGATAATGATCTGTATCTGAAATTACAAGTTCTTCATCATTATTTATTAAATTACTAGCTTCTAGAACTGATTGTAGTGTACCTTTAGTTTGATAATCTATTGAGATAATCTTACAGTTTGGCACAATTTTTTTTAGTATTTTGTCAATTTCATATTTTTCAATGTGTTCTTTTTTACAACAGAAAATATAATTTCCTTCCAATCCTAATGTTTCAATTGACCATTCTACAATGGTTTTTCCTAAGATCTTCACTAATGGTTTTGGATATGAATCATAACCTTGTAATCGTGTACCTTTTCCTGCCATTGGCATTACAATATTAATTCAAATCACCTTTTACAAATTTCATTAATTTTTCTGGGTATTTTGTACATATTCCATCAATTCCTAAACTTAACAGCCTATCCCACTCCATAAATATTTCACTTTCATTACATGTTTTTACTACTTCTAATGACATTCCATAAAGAATTTTATTTTTTTTATGTAGTTCTGAAATAATCTCTTTTGTATACCATTTACTTTGTATTTCATCACACCAAAGAAATTTTTCTTTTACTTTATCCTGTTTTTGACTCACATATGCTGCAATTTTTTCATGATCTATTATATTTGAAAACTTAAAATTTTCTGTATTAAATACAAAATAATTGTTTATTGAATATTTTTCTAATAATTCTATAACTCCTGTAGTTGCTTTTGTTTCTTTAATGTGAAGAGCCATTCTTATTTTTGAATTAGAACATGCTTTACACACATCTTCAAATAAATCCCCATTTTCAACTGGGTCGTGTGATATGTATACACCATTTTTCCCATATCGTATATCTAATTCAATTCCGATGCCTAGTTTTTTATAAAAAGGAATGGATTTTACACTGTTTTCAATTCCGTCTAATAAAGCACGATGTGCAAATATTTCTAACATTACTCTGCAATGTATTTGTCATTTTTGTCGGAAATTGTCTTTACTACAACATAATCTGTTTCTTCTAAAAAGACTGGTGCAACAATTTCATTTGGATAAATAATAAAAATATCGCCTTTCACAAAAATTTCATCATTCATCTTAACCTTTCCTTCAAGAATAAGTGTAATTTCAGTGGCAAGTTTGTGAAAATGTTTATCCCAAACTTCTCCTTTTTTATGATGACCTACCGCTACCTCGAAATTTTTTGTTTTAAATGCAGTAGGCTCAAAATCTCCTATAAACCAACCTCGTTTCATATCCTCAAATCGAAATTTTTTCATAACGCTCAATCATTCCTAATATATCTAAACTTTTGTAGTATTGTTTTCTCTATTTTATTCGTGTTCCAGATTATTTAGTTTATAAAAATTATTGAGTAACATCAAAATGTGATGTTGAAAGTACACATGTTTTACAAATTGGATGTCTCCAAAATTCACCTTTCTGATGAATTTCTCTAATAAATTGCATTTGTTTACTTTTCCAAATATCTTGGATAGTCCCAATAATGAGTTTAGATTTTAAAGATTTATCCAATAATCCAATGTTATCTACATTTGAAAATTTAGTTTCTGTGTTTGTTTTTAGTTGACCAATAGGCATTTCTGCAGCATAAAATGTACAACATGGTAAAACAGTTCCATTATATCTTAATGTTACACGTTGAAATGGCTGTGCACATCTAAACTTACCAGCAAGATTTATTTTTTCCAATTCTGTATCTGATTTTTTTCCAAATCCATTCATAATTCCTACAAGATCTTGTATTCCAATTGAATCAGCTTTCTCTTCCCAGAATTCTACAAAATTATCTAATTCATGTTTATTTACATCTGTTTTTACAAAATTTACTCTCAACGTTGGTAATTTAACATTCAGTTCATCTCTAATTTCTAAAAACCTGAGCACCTTTTTTATAACATCTTCAAAATTTCCACCCTGTCTAATTTTTTCGTATGTTTCTTTTGTGTGTGCGTCTAATGACACTTGTAATCTCAATAAACCTGAATCAATTAAGCTTCTGATTACATCGTCTGTTAGGAGAGATCCATTGGTACTAAAATAAATATCTAAAATTCCAGCTTTTCGTGCATATGAAATAAACTTGACTATGTCTTTTCTGATGAGAGGTTCATTAATGTAATTCAATCGAATTGATTTAAGTCCTTTAGAAACACCATCATCAATAACCTCTTTAAACACTTCAAAATCAAACCATGTTTGTTTTCCTTTCTCTTCTGTAGATTCACTATTCCATGTGCACATAGGACATGTAAAATTACATGAATAATTCAATTCAAAATCGATTTGTAATGGAAAATCTGTAACAATATTTAGATTAGTAGCTTCTTTCCATTGTTCTCTATACTTATCATATTTTTCTGGATCGATTGCATCTCTTACTGCTATATTACTATCCAATTTAGCTTTAACTGTCGTTACTTCTGTTTTTTCCAATTTCTACATCCTTTACCCCTCTTCATATATAAAACTGAATAGTACTTTGAAATTTCTAGGTCTACTGAGAATTGATATTTGTATTTAATAATTTTTTGATTCCGTCTTTTATTTTTGTTTTTGGAACATATCCTAAATTTTCTTTTGCCTGTGAAATATCTGCATCACTATACCTAATATCTCCTTTTTTTAGTGGTATATATTGAATATCTAATTTTTTCTTAGATAGTAAAATCATCAATTCTGCTAATTCTTTTATCGTGATTATTTTACCTGATGCAATATTGAATACTCCATTTTTGTTATATGACATGGCATTATGAATTGAATTTATTACGTCTTGAATAGATACAAAATCTCTAGTTTGCATTCCATCTCCAAATATTTTCAAGGATTCATTATTTTTAATTCTCTCTAAAAATTTAGTTATTACTCCTGCATATTCAGATGACTGTCCTATTCCATAAATATTAAAAAATCTCAAAATAATATAATTAATTTTATATTTTAATGCAAATTTTTTTATTTCCTCCTCCATTTTGATTTTACTTTCTCCATAAGGTGAAATTGGCTTTATTTTTGATTTTTCAGTTGATTTTACATTTGGAATACTTTCTCCATACACTGCAGCAGATGAAGCAACGATTATTTTTTTCACATTATTTTTCTTGCAGGCAATAAGAACATTTTTTGTTCCATCTACATTAATCCGAAATGTTTCAGAAGGATTTTTAATTGATTCTTCTACTGATATTTTTGCAGCTAAATGAATTACTATCTGTTGATCTTTTACCGCATTTGAGATATCGTTTAATTTGGTTATGTCACCTTCGATGATTTTAACTCCCTTAATAAGAGATAATTCTGATTTTTTATCTGAATTTGAAAAATTATCAAATATTGTAACAGTGTTTTCATTTTTTAAAAGAGATTTTATTAGATGTTTTCCAATAAAACCAGCTCCTCCTGTTATAAGAATTTTCAACACTATTTTAATAAGATAATATGATATATGTTAATCAATCATTATGTTTGAAAGTTTTTTGACTTTATTCCCTCTGATCAAATTAATTTTAAATATATATTGCAGATTTTTTTCATATATTTATTGGATCATGATTCTTCGGTAAAATCTATAGACCCTATAGAAAAGTCCATGATGAATACTCAATATGAAGACTATGATGTTTGGATCAAAAATTTCTCTTTAAACTTGAATAACATTTGGAAAGAAACTTCGTGTAGGGATTTATCAAAATATTCATCCAAACAAAATAACACTGCAATTGTTATTGGTAGGGGACCATCAATTGATGAACATAAACACTTACAACTTTTATCAACTAGTAATTTTTCTGGCTCTATAGTTTGTTGTGATGGAAAGTTACTTGATACTCTAAAAGCTGGTGTTACTCCTGAGAAATTTCCAAATTTCTATGTTGTTAACATAGATCCTGGTTCCCATACCGCAAAATTATTTGATCATCCTTTGATTTCTGAATTTGGTTCTAAAATTAAAGGACTTTTTACAACCATTGCTAATCCCATTACTGTAGAGCAAGCAAGAAAATCGGGAATTAAAATTCATTGGATGCACTCTTTATTTGACTATGATGGTGGAAAAAAATCATTTAATTACATTTCTTCAATTATGGTTCGTTCTAAAAATCATGTAAATGGATTACCTGCTATACAAACTGGTGGAAATGTAGGAACCTCTTCCTGGTTTGTATCTTGGAAAATATTACAATGCACCAAAGTTGTTTTAATTGGTATGAATCATGGGTGGAATGAAGATACACCAATGGATGTAATTACAAAGCATGGAGTATCCTTTGCACGTTCATACGACGAATCAAGTCCTTCGTTTAAAAGACTATTTCCAAAAATCTATAATCCAGAATTAAAAAAATATTGTATTTTAGATCCAATCTTCCAATATTATCGAGAGGCTATGTTGGAATTTATTTCAAGATCTCCTTCATGGCTTCAAACAATTAATGCTACGGAGGGTGGGTCATTATTTGGAAATAAATTATTATCAATGAAATTTAGCGATTTTCTTGCTGGATACTCTTAAAAAATTTAACAACTATATCGGTTTAAATATCTTAATTCTTATCTTTTGTTGAGATGAAAGTATTATTTGTTGTGCCAGAAATAAGACTTGATAGTGGTCCTCAATATTTTCCATTTTGGGCTGGAATATTGGCATCCATTGTTCAGAAAAAAAATGGACAAGTTGGAATTCTTGATCTTAATGCATTAAGAATGAAATTTGATGGAAAACAAGTTCCTGCTAAAGTAATAGAAGATGAAATTTGTGCTGAAAATTGGGATTTGATTGGAATTGGTGGATTAACTACAACATATGCAAGAATTAAACAACTTACTCCCATTATTCGACACTGTGCTCCTAATGCATTATTTGTGGGAGGAGGAGGTTGGAGTTCATACAATCCTGATGAAATTCTCAAATTAGTACCGGAATTAGATCTTATAGTAATCGGTGAAGGAGAGGTAACATTTTCTGAACTATATGATGAGGTTGAAAAAAATTCCAAAGACTTTGAAAAAATAAATGGACTTTGTATACGAAATGGAAACTCCTATATTTTTACTCAACCTAGAGCATTAATTGACAATCTTGATACTGTGCCATATCCAGCTTATGATTTATTTGAAACTGATATTTATTTTCAGAATTCTGGACTACACTTTTCATTAGAATCATATAATTCTAAAAGAAGAGCTTCCGTTGTTTGGGAAAGAGGCTGTCCAAGAGGATGTACTTTTTGTTCACATAATGGAATGTCAAGAATCGATTTGCAAAATATTTATGGAAATGGAGATAGAAAAGAAGGTGAAAAAATAGTTAGAATATCAGATAAAGAGAATAATACTTTTCAACTTCCAGCAAGATGGCCTACACCACAATATTGTATAGATAATGTAAAGTTGATGAAACAAAAACTTGACATAGATTTTATAACAATTGTGGATGAAAATATGACTAGTAATAAAAAATGGACTGAAGAATTTTGTAAATTGTTTGTAGCTGAAGAATTAAATAAAGAAATTAAATGGGGCACTCTGGGTGATGCTCCTAGTGTAGCAACTAACCCTAGTCTGGTTTCAACTATGAGAGATGCTGGATGCAGCTATATTTCATTTGGATTTGAATCTGCTTCTGATAAAGTACTAAAACAAGATATTCAAAAAGGACAAATACGTGCACATCTTCAAAAAACACTTGATACAATAAAAAAATCTAGTCTTACACCGCTTTCAACTTTTATGATTGGAAACCAACATGAAAATATTGATGATTTGATGGAAACAGTTGATTTTTGGATTCAAAATAATGCTACTGTTGATCCATTTATTTGCACACCTTATGTGGGTAGTCCTATTTTTTATAACAATAAAGATCGAATTTTAGAGCAATATGATTCTCGTCTATCTTTTGTTAAAGATGGAACATGTAAAATTGATGATGAAACTGTTAAAATTTGGAAACTTCAAGCTTTAGATAAATTTATGTCTGAATGTGGAGACGCGTTTGAATACACAGCAACAATAAGTGAATATTTTACCATTCCTGAATTATATGCAATAAAACATCTAATGCACACAAAAGATACAAAGAGACTTCTTCAATGGGCACATCAAAGATATGATGAGACTGGAAAAGATTATTGGAAACATAGTGAAAAATGGAATCATTATTGTAGTATTTGTACTAGTAAATCTGAACTATGTAATTTACAAGTAATTACTAAAAATTACTAATCAAATTAAACAATTTATGAATTATTAAAATAACAATATCTAAATATCTAAAAATTATTTATTATATTAAATTGAAAACCAATTTTAAAAAAATTAAATCTGATTTATACTCTGATGAAGTTAAGAAAGAATTTAAAAGAGAATTAACTCCAGAAGAATTTGAAGAATTTGTAGTTAGTTCTGGTGCTAGAGGTTCTTTTATGATTTACAGGTCTAAAAATAAGGATGAAGAGTTAGGCTTAGACGAACTTTAGTTCATCTTGATTTTTTATATAATTTTGTATCCTTCTCTGATTGCTTTTCATGGTAACTAATTAAATAAAATTAGTTTTTTTACTTTCATAGTTTTCTAGCCAACGTTTAACAGCTGGCTTTGTAATTTCTAATAACTCTGGTCTTTTTTCAAGAAAATCTAAAAGAGATTCCATATCAAAATCATTTCCCAATTCTTTAAAAATTTCTCTTGCCATCTCCAAATCTTCAGGATAGTCTAAAAACAATCTTAAATTTTTTGGAAATTTATCAATATGTTGAGGAACAATATACTTCACTTTGAATTCCTTTCCCAAAAAATATTCTCTATATCCAGTTTCAGTGTCATTTGTTTTTTTAAGATTGTACATTTTTTTAATAGCATTTACACTAAACCCAGCAGGAATAATTCCATGAATTCCATGACTAGGATTAAATTTTGTCAATGAATCATTTCCTGTAACATAATCTAATTGTGATTTTTGAAATTCATTTGCAATTATATCTATATATTTTGGATCTGTGTATATTTTATCCCCTTCAACGTCAATTATGATATCTGTTTGGTACAATTCCGCTGCATCTGAAATTCGTTTAATTAAATCATTACTATTGCCTCTAAAAACATCTATGCTTTCTTTCTGAAGATAATCAACCAATTCATCATCTGATTTCAAATCTGTTGTACAAACAATTATTTTTCTGATTTTCTTTGCTTTTTTAATTCTATGTATTAAGTGATAAATTACCGGTTTGTCTAGTATCTCTTTAAAATGTTTTTTAGGTAATCTAGAACTACCTAATCTAGCTAATATGAAGACATCAATATTCACACTATTGTTTAGAATTTAATTTCATTATATAATCATATTTTTTACATCTGTATATTTTCTTATTAGTGAATATTTTATAGGAAATGTCTCATTTAACGTATTAATAGACACTTTTCGTTCAATTTTATCTAATACTCACACAGAAAATTTCATATGATATATCTTCTATCCCTCTTGTAATTTTTTCTGATAATCAATTTTTTAAAAAATTCATAATTCTTTAATAAAATATCATAATCTATTCTTGATATAATCAATTGATTTGACTGGTGATGGATCTATCTTGTACAATATAGCTTTGTATATTGTAGAATAATCCAAAAGGTAAATCAAATTTATTATTTTTGATAAAATGTTGCCTTTGATTGAAATTATTTCTCTATATTTGATTTCATTTTGTTGAAAATATTCTATGAGAATTTGATATTTCTCTTTAGTTTTAATATGATCGTCTGCTCCCTTGATCAAAATAGGTTGTACATTGGATTTTCTTTCCCATGCAACAATTCCATTATGACATGATTCTACAATATCTTCCATTATTACATGAATCTTTGTATTTTCTTGGAGGGAATTTTTAAATCTGATAGCAGCTGATTGTAATCCAAAAGGATAATAGATTAATGGTATATCTGTTATCCATTCTGCTAAAGATAACGCTGGATTACTTTTAGAAAGATTCTCTGATGAAATTTCTTTTTGCAAACCCTGCAATTCTCTTATTGATTCTAACACTTCTTCTTTTCTGATTGGAATGATTGGTGATAAAATATTTAAAATAGAATATAAAAATGATGGAAAAGATGCTCTTGGGGAATGAAACTCTTCTATTTTTCTAAACTCTATGTTTTTCTCTAAACAAATTTTTTCCATTTTTCCACCCGATGTAAATGCAATTAATTTACAACCTTGATTATGTGCTGATTCTAAAATTCTGAGTGTTTCCTCTGTATTCCCTGAAATACTAATTGCAACTACCAGTGTCTTTGAATTAACAGTGTTTGGTAAATGATATCCCTTTACAACACAAACATGAATATCTGTTTTTGATAAAATTGCTGAAAAAATATCCCCCAGCGCACCAGATCCTCCCATTCCTGCAAAAACAATATGATCTATGCCTGTAAAATTTACTTTTTTGATATCTTTCTCATAATAAGATTTTGCAATATTTGGCCAATCGTCATAAATCTTGTACATTTTTTGTAGATCGTATTTTTCTAAATCCAAATGATTCAATGATTTGGATTGAATAATTGCAATAAAATATCTATCTACACTTTTCTATATGAAATACATGATGTTTTTCCAATTGATTTTTAAAAAGCCTGATTTTGAGATTATTTGTGGATAATACGGCGATTGATTCTTCTTTAAGAACAGTAGAATGGAAAGACAACAAAGTAATCATGATTGATCAGACCAAATTACCAAATCAGCTAGTCTTTGTTGAATATAATGATTATAATCAAGTAGCACATGCTATTAGAACTTTGGTTGTAAGAGGCGCTCCTGCAATTGGAGTGTCAGGCGCTTTTGGTTTAGCTTTAGCCGCATTACAAAGTAAGGCAATTACGAAAGATCAACTTATTTCCGATCTAGAAAAAGCAAGAAAAATTCTTTTTGAAACAAGACCTACTGCCGTAAATCTGAAATGGGGTTTGGATAAAATTATGAAAGTTGCAAATTTCGGTAATACTGTTGAACAAATTAAAGAATCAATAATTAATGAAGCTAAAAAAATGGCAGATGAAGATATTGAAATTAATAAAACAATGGGAAAATACGGTTCTGTTTTGTTTGATAACAATGATACTATAATGACTCATTGCAATGCTGGTGCACTAGCTACAGTGGCATATGGAACAGCTCTTGGTGTAATTAGAGCAACAAGGGAAAGTGGAAAAAATATCAAAGTAATAGCTACTGAAACAAGACCAGTACAACAGGGCTCTAGATTAACTGCATTTGAGCTAAAACATGATGGATTTGATGTTAGTCTAATTCCAGATACTGCAGTGGGATATTCAATGGCAAATGGGCTAGTCGATAAAGTTGTAGTTGGTGCAGATAGAATTGTAAAAACTGGTCACGTCTTTAATAAAATTGGAACATACCAGGTAGCAACTATGGCAAAACAACATGGAATTCCATTTTATGTTGCAGCACCACTATCCACGTTTGATATGAAAAGTGATGCAAAAGATGTGATTATTGAGATGAGAAAAGGAACAGAAGTAACTGGAATTGGTGATAAAAAAACTGCGCCTGATGACATTAACGTGATAAATCCAGCATTTGATATGACTCCTCCTGAACTAATATCTGGAATAATCACTGAAAAAGGTGTGGCAAAACCACCATATGAGGAATCAATTAAAAAATTATTTGCAGATAATTAAATTCTATGATGTTTTATTGCAAAATTACTCTTGTTATCTATTTTTTCATTAATTTTCTTTGATTAAGATTTTTAATGATGACTGTTATTTTGTGATAAATATGAACAAGAATGGAAATGAATTTAACATAAATGAACATGAAAAAAAAATCTATTCACAAAATGGAGAAGACGGAATTATT
>SXGT01666885.1_pt1 | contig 35483 bp, 34 predicted proteins | sample 3176221 | NCBI WGS metagenome assembly SXGT01 (sample SAMN11356862, study PRJNA531348) | freshwater metagenome | isolation source: freshwater sample F1-120 | place: China: Fuxian Lake, Yuxi | collected 2017-12-25 | reverse complement strand
AACTAGAGCGGCTGAAAATGAGGACCAAGCTTCATCATTTTGCCCTAAAGTCCAAACTCTACCTCAATGCCCTCCGCTCCGCTTTCGCCACTTTACGGGCCCTCACCCCCGTACAGGGCTCCGCGTAAGGTGAGTAAATAAGTGGCCGTTTTCTACGGTCTCTGCTGGCGCGGTTTGATAGCATCGTGCCACTCCTTGCCATGAAACTTCGCTGGCGCGAGCTGCAGTCGTTTCCTGTCCTCACTCCTGACCTGCATCCCGGTGGGATAGGCGTTCTGAGCCAACTCTCAGAATTAACCCGCCACGCGGGGTGCTGTCAGACAGCGCCCCAGAGGGCGCGAGGCGTCAAGCGCGGCTACGTACCCGTGGCCGCGTCGCCTTGGCGGTGCACTCGGCACGGTATGGTTGCCCGAGAGCTTACAGGCCCTGCAACGGGTGCCCAAGCTCACGGGGTTGGAGCACACTGGCTCGTCTCACAACCTGGATGGTGGCTTCGATGCACCGTCCAAGCGCCAGGCTCTCTTCAATTGTGCGGGAGTGAATGCCCCGGACGCGGCGCCACGGGCGGAGCCGGCACCGCCGCACGGCGCACGGCCCGCGGGGCGGCAATCCAGATGCCGGCAATCGAGGCGAGCATCAAGCCCATCGTGATGTAGAAGGCTGGTCGATAGGTCTGGAAATAGTCAAACACGATCCCCGCCAGCGCCGATCCCAGGCCGCCACCGAGACCGAAGCCAATCTCCATGAGGCCGAGAATCTTGCCAAAATGTCGCCCCTGAAACAGGTCCGCCGCGGCAGTACTATAGATGACGCTCGTGCCGCCATAGCCCAACCCCATGAGCAGCACCGCCAGCACCACACGCCAGGGCTCAGGCGCGTATTGCGCCGAAAGCAAGCAGAACAGTGCCAGAACGCCTAAGAGTGTCGCACAGGTAAAACTCGTTTCGCGGGTCATGCGGTCCGACAGCGCACCCCACAGCACGCTCCCACTCGAGCGCAGCAGCCCGGCAAGCCCCAGCATCCAGGCCGCAAACACCGGGCTAAAGCCAATATCAATGAGATACTGATTCTGGTGCACAGTGAGCAGCATGAGATTGCAGCCAATGGCAAAAATGACCCCAAACAGCGCCCAGAATCCCCGGCTCGCGAGTGCAGTCGCATAGGGGGTATCGCCCAGCATCTCCGTCGCGATGCCTGGCTGGCTGTCCCCTGAGGCTGTGGGCGTGGCACCATCCGGGTGCAGCCCCAGGTCAGCCGGACGGCTGCGCTGCGCCCAGAGGATCAGGGGGATGAGCAGTCCAGGGATGAGCAGCGCGTAAATCACATAGCTTGCGCGCCAGCCATAGCGCGCAATGAGCGCCTCGCTCACCGGGGCAAGCAGGAAAGACCCTACGCCGGTGCCGGCCAGCGCCAGACTGGTGGCCAGCCCGCGCCGCCGCGCAAACCAGCGCGCCACCAGGGCCACGTGTGGGATAAAGCCCAGGGCCGCAAAGCCTGTGCCCACCAGGACACCGTAATAGAGGTAAAACTGCCACAGCGCGGTGATCCGACTGCACAGGAAAAACCCCACGCTCAAGAGCACAGCGGCGCAGGGAAACATGCGGCGCGGACCCCAGCGGTCAAAAGCGGCTCCGACGCCAGAAGCCACCACGGCATAGACCAGCATGGAGATGGAGAAAATACCCGCCGTGGCCGCCCGGCTCCAGCCCATCTCCGCCAGCATGCTGCTGTAAAACACCCCAAAGCTAAAGCGCGTGCCCATGACCAGGGTGAGAGTCAGGAAGCTGACCAGCACAATTACCCATCCGTAAAACATGCCGCGCTGGACGCCTGCATTCACCTTCATGACGTTCCCTGTATCGCCTGGCCCTGCAGGAGACCTCTCAGAGAGAGCACTCTCCAGGCTCAAGCGTTGGCTTGTTGGGGTGATAGTGCGCTATGGCGCGATGTTGAGGGCAGCTGGCGCCGTGTGTGCTCCCTCTCGCGCACCCAGAACGTAACGCGAGGTGCTGGTCCATGCCGCAGAGACGCACCAGCCTTGACTTACGGGTGCAGACTCGCCGCAAAGTCCAGCCAGGCACGGGCGCAGGGCACGGGCAGCAGGTGCTGCACAAAACCGCTCACGCCGGGGAACAGCACCAGCCGGCCATTGGGGAAGAGGTTGGCAGCGCCACGAAAATCACCCAGCACCTCGCCCGGCACATTGGCCGCAGCCAGCACCAGCGTAGGTGTCTGCACATGCGCCAGGCCAGGTCGCAGGTCGCCACCCCCGGCTTGCCGTTGAAAACCGCTGACGACATGGGCTGGGGTGGCGGCCATCTGCGCCGCGTACCAGTGCCGATACGCCGGGGTAGTGAGCTGCGGGTCCAGGCGCCGGCCAATGGTGCTCGCCACCCAGGCGGTCATGCCTTCTCGGTCAATCAGCTCCGCACTCGCCGCGTGATGCGTGCCAAACGTCACCGGGGAGGTGCACACCGCGAGCGACAGCAAGCGCTCCTGGTGCATGGTGGCGAAGTGCATCGCAATCGAGCCCCCGACGGTCTCACCAATGAGATGCACCTGCGCCAGCCCCAACTGATCCAGGAGCCCGAGGAGATCGTCGGCAAAGTGCGTCAGCGACCAGGGATAGCCCGGCTCTGGCACCGACGATTGGCCCATGCCGCGCATATCAAACCGCACGACCCGGTACTGCGCTGCCAGCACTGGCACCCAGCGATACCAGAAGCGGTGGTTCTTGGCCATGCCGTGGTGCATCACAATGGTCTCGGGCTGCGTCCAGGGCGCGGTGTAATCATCAACGGTGTAGAACAACTCGGCACCATCAGCTAAGCGTACATACATGCTCTGTCCTCCTCGCCACAATCGTGGTGTGCCAGACGCGCTCCTGGTGCTTGACGCCCGACACATGGCTGATGATGATACGCCTGCGTCCGGCTGACGCGCCGCATCGAGGCTTGCCGAGGAGGACGCTTGTGCTGTTCCACACGGCTCATCATCATACTCTGCCACAACGTGCAACGTGCGGCACGACACCAGGGAGAAAAACGTCATATCCATTTTCGCATACGTGTGTCAGTAGCGCGAGCAACAATTGCAGCAATGTCCATTTTGAACAAGACGACGCGATGCGACTCCTGCGCGGGCATGGCCCGCTCCTACACGGGGGCTGGAGACGCCCGCGTTTCTGTTGGCGCGGGCCATGCCCGCGAGGTCGCCGCTGACGCCACAGCCAGCGCGATGGCCACAATGAGCAGTGCTGCAACCATGTGAGGCCGTTGTCTGGCGTGCGCAGTCGCCCGCCTGCCCGTCATGTCAGGGCATCAAGCGCGCACGGCTCGCGTCCGTTGTGAGCGAGGAACATCACTTTCTGGTATACTCGCCTCCCGGATTGGCCGCGGTCCGTGCCACGGACAGTAAGGGCGGCGCTTGGTCCCACCGTTGGAGCATCTGCACCGCTTGGGCTATCACGATTATGGATCATTTCTTGCAGTGCCATAAACGACTGTTCTCAGCCGTCACGCCCTCACGACGCGTCTTCAGGGAGGTACACCCGTGCGCAACACACTCTATTTATTTGGGATCTTGAACGAGGCCGACACGGCGTGGATGCTCGCCACAGGGCGCCAAGAGCGCCTCCAGGCCGGGGCGATCCTCATCCACGAAGGCCAAGTGCTGGACGCCATGTATATCGTATTACAAGGGCAGTTCCGTGTCTCCATGGCGGCGGCTGGTGGGACGGAACTGGCCCGTTTACGTGTCGGTGAAGTGATGGGCGAAATCTCCTTTGTCGATAGCCGTCCTCCAGCCGCGACGGTCACGGCGGTAGAGGATGCGGTGGTCTTTGCCATCCCCCGGCAACGCTTGTTGGCCAAACTGGCCGAGGATACGGGGTTTGCGGCGCGGTTTTATCAGGCGTTGTCCATGTTCCTGGCCGATAGAATGCGCAGTGCGGTCAGCCGCTTGCTGAACCGCAGTATGGATACGCCGGTGGACGACGACGATGATGAAGCATTAGACCCGCAGGTGCTGCAACGCATGGCCCTCGCCGGGGCGCGCTTTGACTGGATGCTCAAGAGCCTACAGGGCGCCTAAAGACGCACGGAAGACGCGGCCACAATGGGGAAACACACCGTCTGTTCTATGGCACAGGTTCCACCGACCCCCGGCGCCCTGAGGCCCTGTTTCGCAAAGAGGCCCTGGAGCGCCTGTCGTCCCCGGAACGCCTTGATGAGCTCATGCACGTGGTGCGACCACGGCACTGGCTGGCGGTGCTCACGTTTGCTGGCTTGATCGGCGCCGCTCTGACCTGGGCCATCACAGCGCGACTCCCGATCATGGTGGTGGGCTGCGGGGTACTGATGCGGCCACGACAAGTGGGGGATGTGCAAGTGCCGGCCTCAGGACGTCTGCACCTCCTGCGCGTGCGCACAGGTGTTCGGGTCGGCATGCCGATGCAGATCATCCCGGACACGGTCGAGCGCGAGCGCTTTGGCAGTATCGTCGGCACGGTGACCTCGGTGTCCGCCTTTGCCGTGAGCCGGGAAGGCATGGGCAGTCTGGTGGGCAATGACAAGGTGGTGAAACGCTTGATGGCGCAGGGCCCGCAACTCGAGGTCGTCGCAGCGCTCGCCGCCGACCCGGCTACGGTGAGTGGCTATCAATGGTCGTCGTCCCGTGGTCCTGACGTCCTCATCTCGTCAGGCACCACGGCGAGTGGCCGCGTGGCGGTCGAGCAACGGGCGCCAATCACCTATGTCATGGAGCCAGGCCCAACCTTCACCAGAGGGGGCCGCCGCCCGCGCCTGCTCCCGGCGCTGTGGGCACGCTTGCGCGGCTTCACCCAGGCGTTGCTGTTGTGCGCCCGGGTGGGGCTGCTGCTGGCCATCCCCCGGTTGGCTATCCCGGCCTTTAGTCAGATTTTTGTGGATCAAATTCTCATTCAAGGGCTGCAGGACTGGTTGCGCCCTTTGCTCGTGGGGATGGTGCTTACAGCGGGGCTCAGCGGCGCGCTCCTGCGGATGCAATTGTACTATCTGCGCCGCCTCAAAGTCAAACTGGCGGGAAGCATGTCGAGTCGGTTCATCTGGCACCTGCTGCATGTGCCGGCGGCCTATGAGCGGTCCTGGGGGTAACGATTGTGCCGCCCGCTCGCTCGGAGAACCTCCACCTGCTCAACGATCCGCTGGAAGCTATTGCCCGCGCCTCCCATCTCCGGGTGCGCGCAGTCTTCTTGACTGAGCGCTGGTGGACCCAAGACTGTGGCCCGTTGCTGGCCTATCAAGGGGGGAACAATCAGCCAGTGGCCTTACTCCCGCTGTCGCCGACGCGTTATGCTTTGTTTGACCCCGTGGCACAGCCGCGCACGCCGGTGCATGCGCGGCTCGCCGCCACCCTCGCCCCCATGGCGCGCATGCTCTATCGTCCCTTCCCAGAGCGCGCGCGTCATGCCCTGGCCTTACTCGCCTTTGCTGCCCGCGGCCACTGGCAGACACTGTGCAGTATCGTGCTCACTGGGATGGCCATGACGCTGTTAGGCATGCTGGGACCACAGGCGACAGCGATGGTGATTGACCATGCCATCCCAGATGCAGAGCGGCAGCTGCTGTGGCAGCTGGGCCTGAGTCTCGGGGTCGCGGCCTGTGGCTCGGCCTTGTTTCAAGTGGTGCAGGGGGTGGCGCTCCTACGCTTGGAGCAGACGTTGGCGGCCACCATGCAAACCGCCCTGTGGGACTGGCTGCTCCGGCTGCCACCGACCTTCTTTCGGCGCTATGCGATTGGGGATCTGGAGTCGCGGGTCAATGCCATGCGGGAGATCCGCATGAAGCTCAGCGGCACGACAATCCGCACGCTGTTTGCGGGGTGCGCGGCGCTCCTGAACCTCGGACTGATGGTGTATTATAGTCCGTCGCTGGCCCTGATCGCCTGTGCCGCTACCCTGGTGGTCCTCGTGGTGACTCTCGTGGCTGGCCTGCTGAGCCTCCGGTAGGTGCATCGCCTCAAAACAGTGACGGCCGAGGTCTTTGGACTCATGGTGCAACTCGTGGGCGGTGTCGCCAAACTGTGCGTCGCTGGGGTCGAAGAGCGCGCCTTTGCCGTGTGGGCCACCCTGTAGAGTCAGCAGCAAACCCTGCGCCAGCATGTGCAACGTCTGACCGATGTGGTGACCGTGTTCAATGATGTGATGCCGACCGTGACGTATGCCGCCCTCTTCTGGGGCGCGGCCCTTGCGCTCCAGGAGAGCACGCCGATGGCGGCCCGCGGCTTGACGGCGGGCACCTTCCTGGCCTTCTATGCCGCGTTTGGGATTTTTATCAGTGCCGCGACTGAGCTGAGCAATACGCTGCTCGACGTGCTGGACATCGCCGTGTTATGGCGCCGTGCCAAGCCCATGATTGACGCCACGCCAGAAGTTGATGCCCGCAAAAAGGATCCTGGTCACCTCACCGGCGCCCTGGCCTTAGACCACGTGTCGTTTCGCTATCAGTCCCAGGGACGTCTCATCTTGGATGATGTCAGTCTGCACGCCGCCCCAGGCGAATTTATTGCCCTGGTCGGCCCGTCGGGTTCCGGGAAATCGACCATCTATCGCCTCCTCTTAGGGTTTGAAGCGCCAGAATCCGGCTCTATCTCGTACGATGATCAGGATCTCACCCGTCTCAATGTCTATGCCATCCGGCGCCAGATGGGCATTGTGCTGCAACAGGCCCGCATCATGGCGGCCTCCTTGTTCGACAACATTGCCAGTAATCGTGCGATGCGTATGGACGAGGCCCGGGAAGCGGCGAGGGCCGCAGGCCTCGCCGACGATATTGCCCACATGCCCATGGGGATGTTTACCATGCTGAATGAGGGCGGCACCAATCTCTCCGGCGGCCAGCGCCAACGCTTGCTGATTGCCCGCGCCCTGGCCTGCCAACCCCGCCTGCTGCTCTTCGACGAGGCCACCAGCGCCCTGGATAACCGCACCCAGGCCATGGTGAGCGAGAGCCTGCGCGCTTTGCAGATTACACGCGTGGTGCTTGCCCACCGCCTCAGTACCATCCGGCACGCCGATCGGATCGATGTTCTCGAGCAGGGGCGGGTGGTGCAACAGGGCAGCTTTGAGGAACTGGCACGCCAGAACGGGTTGTGTGCCCGGCTGATGACCCGGCAAACGGTTTGACTACTGCAAAAGGCAGGAACGTATGCACTCGACCAATCCGCAGCACATCGCGGTCTTCCTCGGTCCTTCGTTGCCCAGGCAACAGGCCAGTGCCCTGCTGGCGACCCAGTATTATCCTCCGGCGCGTCGGGGCGATGTATACCGTCTCCTACCCGCCGGCGTCACGACCATCATTCTGATTGATGGGGTGTTTCACAGCACACCCTCCGTATGGCAACGCGAACTGCTCGCTGCCGTTGAGGAAGGGGTGCAAGTGCTGGGGGCTTCGAGCCTGGGCGCCCTGCGCGCCGCAGAGTTGGCGCGCTACGGCATGACGGGCTTTGGCACCATCTATGCGTGGTATCGTGATGGGGTGATTCACGGCGATGACGAAATCGCCCTACGGCATGGCGATGCGGATGCTCACTACTACGCGATGTCGGAACCACTGGTCAATATCCGCTTCACCCTCCAACAGGCGGTGCACGATGGCGTCCTCACGGTCGAGCAGGCGGCGGTCCTCATCACCTATGCCAAGCAATGTTACTACCCGGAGCACTCGTATGCCCAGTTGCTGCGCAGCCCAGTGGTGCAGGAGTGGTCCCAGCCTCTGGTGTCGCATCTGGCGCAGTACCTGAGCACCCAGGCCGTGAATCTGAAGGCCCGCGATACCGCTGGGGTCTTACGACACTGTGCGACGCAGCCCATGCCGCCACCCGCCAGCAGGCCGGCGGCCCCTGTGCAGGAGGCCGACCGCCGGTGGCGGGTGGCACGGAGCCTGATGGCAGGTTTTGCGCGCGCCGGGGGGGAGGAGGTGCGTGGGCAGGCAGTGCTACAGCATGCCATGCAGGATGTGGCGTTGGTCGCGGCCCTGCGGCGACCGCTTGGCACGCAGGCCTTTGTGTTGGAGTGGGCACGCCAGCACCAGGTGACGTGCCTATCCCCCCTAGCAGGCGGCGTTCGTGGAGCAGTGGGGCGCTCAGTATGGGCTCGGAGACCAAGGCCACCACTGGTTGCATGCCAATGGTCTCACGCTAAGCCTCTACGCATTCCTGGTGGCCGAACGGGCCTTAGTCAGCTGGGTGACCACCCAAGACCCGGAGACTTTTGGATTGCCCTGGCACTTTCCTGGGGAAGTGGCCCTGGATGAGGCCCTGCACCGCCAGGCCTGTGCCGTCGGACTTGTCCAGCCCGAGGCGTCATTCCCGCCACGACGTGCCGTGTATGAACGCCGTGTGCTCCGCGCCTGGGCCAGCACGTACGGCGTGACCCTCCCTCCGGCCCAGATAGCCACAGAGCTGACCCAGACGGCGGCACGCTTCCCTGTTGACGCGGCTTGGCTCACAACGCAGGGGTGGACGCTGGCCCACTACCAGCAGTGGTTGCGTGACTGGAGCCTGGTCGCATGGATCACGCAACATGGGCCAGCCCATGTTGGGCAGCAGTGGGCCTTCGAGGGCGCACTGCTGCACGCATGCCAGATCACCGGCCGTACGGCCCATCTGGGCCAGGAGAGGCAGGATGACTGAGCGGCTCACCAAGCGGCACACTGCCGGCACGCATCGTTTGCACACTGGGACTATTGCCTGGGTACCGGCGAGCGCTGTGTACCTGTGCTGGCCGACGCTGTATCAGTTCTCGACCAATGGCCTGGCCAGCGGCAATCACGTCATGGAGGCCACCCTGCATGCCCTGTACGAGGTGCTGGAGCGCGATGCCATGTCGCGCCTCAGCGTCAACGGTCATTTGCAGATCGCCCAGCATTGTCGTGTGGTGGATGTGCAGAGTATTGACACCGGTGCGGTGCGGTCCCTGTGTGACCGGCTGGCAGACCGTGGCGTGGCCAGCCGCTTAGCAAATCGATCTGGGTAATGGTCAGGGCTACGCGGGTGATCTGGCACAGCCTATCGGTCTCTACGCCACGCTCGGGATGCCGGAAGACACGCACGCCTTGGACAATGGCTGGCTCAATGATGCCGCCTTCTTGCAGCACTGTCAGGCGATCTATGATGAGTGCCAGGCTATGCTGTGGCACGCCATGGAGTCGTGGCAGGAGGGCGTCTTGGTACTGGTATTTGACACCCTGGACCGTATCCAGCATATGTTCTGGCGCTATATTGACCCCCAGCATCCGCGGCACGAAGCCGACTCGCCGTATAGCGACGTGATCGAAACCTAGTACCGGACCTTCGACACGTTATTGGGGCAGGTGCAACAACGCCTGGACCCTGAAACGATCCTCATCGTGTTGTCTGACCATGGCTTCGCCAATTTTCGGCGCACCGTCCATCTCAATACCTGGCTGAAGAGCCAGGGCCTGTTACAGCTCAAGGCGGGGTACACCTCGGGGCGGCTGTTTGGCCAGGATGTGGACTGGGAACGCACGCAGGCCTATGCGCTGGGCATTGGCGGGATTTACCTGAATTGCCAGGGACGCGAACCCTGTGGCATCGTGACGCTTGAGGACGCCAAGCCCTTACTGGACGCCATACAGCAGCAGTTGCTCACCCTGGTCGATCCGCAGAGCGGGACACCCGTGGTCCGGCGCGTGCTGCGCAGCGACGCGGTGTACACGGTGGCTCAGACGTCGCAGGCGCCAGACCTCTTCGTCGGCTTTGCCGATGGCTATCGCGCCTCCTGGGAAACCGCGGCCGGGGGGACACCAGAGACCATCACTGAGGATAAACGACAGAAATGGAGTGGGGATCACCTTGTGGACCCAGGCCTGGTGCCAGGGATCTTATTGCTCAACCAGCGCCTGTCACTGCACGCCCCAACGCTGCAAGATCTGGCGCCGACCATTCTGCACATGGTCGGTGTGGCCACGCCCTCGACGTGGGATGGCACGTCGTTTTGGTCCGAGCCGCGGCCCGAGGCCTCGGCACTGCAGCCAGGACCGTTCCTGCGACAGGCACCCGTTCTCCCACGTACGCCGGAGACACTCGCCCCGGAAGATGAGGCACTCATACACCGGCGGCTCGCCGGGTTGGGCTATCTTGATGCGGGGCCAGCAACAGGCTAAACACGGGACAGCATCTCATATCCCTCCTGGCCTTTGCTGCCGAGGATGAACTCCCCCACCGAAGTTTCGGCGTAGTAGTCCAGGTGCGCTGCTGTCGCAAAGAGGTCAGCATTGCCTGCGCCCAGCGCACACGGCGCGAGGTCCATGGCCGTAGCGACCAGAGACATAGTTTGATAGAGTACGCCCACGTCTTTTAAGAGCAAGGCATAGGCAAGCGAGGCATACTTCCAGGCCAGACGCTGGAAGCGGGCCACAAGAATAATCAGCACCTGCGGTGTAGAGGACAGTGTCGCAGCATCACGCGCATCCCCTAGTAACTGCTCCACGTGTGGGGTACGCTCCGTGAGGTGTTCCAGATGATGGGCTTGCGGGGCATAGTAATACAGCCCGGTGGGTACATCGGTACAGCGGTGCACCACCAGGTAGAGTTCCAGAGCGTGGAGCGCCCCGGCGCCAGGGATCGGACGGAAGGTGATGGAGCCCAGTGGGTCTTCGGACACGTGCTGGATGCGGGCCACACGATAGAGAAACTCCCCGAGCTGCGGCGTGCTTATCGGCGGGTCGCCGTGCTGCCGGAGCGAGCGACGGGCTTCGAGGACGTCTGTGAGGGGACGGTCGGTAACTTTGAGCGCCGCGAGGTCTGGCGTATAGAGCGGCAGTATGGTGCTGGACATCGCAGGTTTGACTGTCGGGATGGCGGAAAATGGTCGAGAAACCGATAGGTTCCTCCCCATGGATTGTCATGCCGCCCAACCCGACTGCGGCTATGAAAGAGCAAATCGTGAAACTCCCACTGCCCGAGCGTGTCCTGGGTCTCTTCGCTGCTCTGGCCCGTCGCGTCCACCGTGGACCGCATGCCGCCCTGCGCCAACAGCGCCAGGAACATCTCACTCCCGTCCACGCTGATCTCAGGCACCGCCTGCGCCAGGCTGTGCCGATCCTGCGGTTGCGCCAGGGCCGCCACCAGTGCTGCCCCCCGTCCGCCGTGCAACAGGATCCGGGCTGGTGCCAGGGGAGATTCGAGCTGCCAATGCTGCCCGACCCGCCGGCAATAGGCAAAGCGGGAGAGGACAACGCGGGCGGTGGCCGTGAGGCGTTGCGGCTGGGGTAGCCTGGCCTCCACGAGAGGGCACAGCGTCGCCAGGGGTTGTCCTGCCGCTAGAAGCGTGGTACGCAGTATGCCCTTGGCCTGGAATCTGTTGAGATAGTAGTAGAAACGTGGCAGCACCTCGGCATCGTCGGTTTGCAGCACCAACGCTTGCAAGGCATCTTGCGTGGCCCCAGAGCCGGCCAACACCTGGATCATGGCCTGCAGCCCAGGCGTGCTGTGTCGCACAATCAAACGCGTGGTGCGTGTCTGTAACGTGAGCAAGCCCTCTGCCGACTGAGCCAGCGTCACCTCGGGGATAAAAGCCAGATGCAATGCTGTGGCCATCGTCGTACTTCCTCTCTGAGAGTCTATCCTGGTAAGCCATCCCCCACAGGCCCTCCGCCTTGTGGAGAGGCGCTTACTGTGGGGTGAGTCATCTCACCGTGGTAGACACGGGCAACCTGCATCTTGCCACAGTATCGTCGCGCTGGTACTGCTGGGCGGTCGCACGGGATACGGGTGCTGTGCCACGACGGGCAGGGGGAGAAGCCGTGTCAGTGGTATACTCGTCCAAGAGGCTGCACCATACCCGAGGAACACCGATGGATGCCTGGAAGGGCAAAGGACCACGGCAATGCATATTGGGCTGATGATGGATTGCGACTACCGGGAGGGTCAGAGCCAGCGTGCGGCCTTTGAGGCTGTCTTACGCACAGCGACTGAAGCCGAAGCGTCTGGCTTTGACGGCGTGTGGCTGGCTGAGCGGCATTTTTCTCCTCCAGGCGGCACGGCACTCGTGTCGTCCATTGGCTCGGCGCCACTGCTCATGGCGACAGCGATTGCGGCGCGCACCAGCCACTTGCGTATCGGCACGGCCGTCCTGCTGCTGCCCCTGGGGCATCCGATACGGCTGGCCGAAGAAGTGGCGACGCTGGACAATCTGTGCCAGGGCCGCCTCGACCTGGGCATCGGGCGCAGCAGTTTCCCACGCGTCTATCAAGGCTACAACATCCCCTATGAAGAAAGTCGTGAGCGCTTTTGGGAATTTTTCGAGGTGATGCGCGGTGCGTGGACCCAAGCGCGCTTGTCGTACACCGGCACCTTTTACACCTGCGAAGATCTCGAAGTGCTGCCGAAGCCCGCCCAACAACCCCATCCCCCCATCTACGCCGCGGCCTCCACTCCGGAAACGTTTGCGGCCATTGGTACCATGGGACTGCCGCTCCTCGTGGCCCTCATTGGCACGCGTCTGTCCGAGCTTGATGCCGTGCTCACCACGTATCGTACCGCCTGGCGTCAGGCCGGCCATCCGGGCGTCGGCTCGGTGCACCTGCGGCTCCCGGTGTATGTTGCCGATACGCTCACGCAGGCCCAGGAAGAACCATACTCCAGCGTCATGCCATACTATGAGCGTCTACGCCAGGGGTATATCCGCAGTACCCAGAGCCAGGCGTTCGAGAGCACGGTGCGCAGCGCCCGGGCCACACAACTGGCGGCGCTGACTTATGCCGACGTGTTGCAAGAGCGGGTGGTGTTCGGCACGGCAGCGCATGTGACCACACGCCTCCAGACGTTGCAACAGACGTTGGACTTGGCGGGTTTTATCATTGAGCCCAATATCGGCAGTGGCTTGACGGCCGCCCAAGTGGCGCATTCCCTCGACGTGCTGATGCGAGACGTCGCGCCTGTCCTGCGGACGACTGCGAGCCTCTCCCCGTCGTAGGCACGACGGCTTGGTCGCGTGGTATGCTTGGAAACCAGGCCCAAGGTACAGAGAGGAGCAACAGATACGCTGGATGATCCGTCTGAGCAACACTGCCAGATCGGATACCATGCACCCTGGATACCTTGCTCGTATCAGGAGGTGCGCACCGGGGTGTCGTGATGCGGGGTGGCTGGTGTAGCGTGCCCGTTGCTCGTGGCGGTGCCATTGCTCGTGGCCACGGGGGTCATGGCTGAGGTCGCGGGCTGTGCCGCCGGTGGTGCGTGATACTTCGCCCGTCGCCAGCAGGGTAGAGCCGCGAAGATGCTGATACTCGCTAGCAGGACATTGAACCAAAAGTAATCTTGCCAGGCAGACGTCCCCGCCTCCGCTACCAGACGGTCTTGCAGCAGTGCCAACGTCTGGTTTGGAATCTGCCCCACCACTTCCCCAGCGGCGCGCAGGGTCCGTTGCCAGCCCTCAAAGGCCGTCGTCAGTCCCACCGTATCCAGCGGGGTATTTTCCGCCAGGTTGTACAGGTGATGGGTATAACGCCTATCCCACACAATCGCCGCCATGGCTGGCCCCATGGCATTGGCAATGCTGCGCAGTAACCCGGACAGGCCCGTGGCCATATACACCTGGCTCTCGGGCAGGGCTTCCAGCGTGGCGAGATTATTCGGCGAGACAATAAAGGCTTCGGCAATAAAACGGATGATGAGGAAGGTCATGAACGTATGGAGCGTGGTGACCTCATTGACGCCCGAAAACCAGCCAAAGACCCCGGCATACATCAGCAAGCCGCTAATCACCAGGACATAGGTCGGGATACGGTCCGAGAACCGCCCGACGAGGAGGACTGCGGCCCCATACACCAGATTTGGCGGCATCTGCGTCCAGGCCGCGACAATGGGGCCAAAACCCATCAAGCGTTGAATGAGGACCGCAATCATCGGCCCGGTGCCACGAAACGCCATGGTGGTGAGGAACAGCACCACCATGGCCATCACAAACGGCACGGAGGCAAACAAGCGCAACTCCACCAGGGGCTGCTTCTGGCACAGTTCAACGGCGATAAACAGCGCCCCGGTGACCGCCGCAATGCTCAGCAGTGTCAGAATATACTGTGAATCCCAGCCCTCACGATTGCCCTGACTGAGGGCCAGCAACAAGGTCGACACGGCCGCGGTCATGGTCAGTGCGCCATACACATCAAAGCGCCGCCGCGGCGGACGCCCCAAATACGGCAGCCACCACCAGGCCAGGAGAAAACCCATGGCGCTCAGCGGCAGGGTCATACTGTAGACCGCGCGCCAGGAGGCGACTTCCAATAAGTTGCCGCCCATCAGCGGCCCAAACGCCGGGCCAATAGACCAGCCCATCAGCGAGATGCCCAGCGCCATGCCGCGTTGCCCGGGGGGAAATATCTGGTAAAAGATGGCCTGGGCAATCTGCGGAATCATGCCCCCACCCATACCAGAGAGGATGCGAAACACTATCAGGCTGGGCCAGTCCCAGGCCAGCATGGTGCCAAGCGAGCCGAAGCTCAGCAGGCCAATGCAGAGAATGTAGAGCGTGCGCGGTCCCCACAGGCCGGTGAGCCAGCCAGTCGAGGCGATGGTCACGGTACGGGCAATGCCCGGAGCGGTGAGGAGCCAGTGGATCTGATGCAGGTCCACGCGCATATTGGTCATGATCTGCGGCAAACTGAGCTGGGTGTTGGAGGCGTCTACCGCAAAGGTAATAAGCCCGATGCCCAACAGCGCAGTAGTCAACCAACGTTCGCGGGGACTGATCTGTGCGGGAGTGCGTGTCGCTGTATCCATGCGCATGGTTATACTGCATTTTTCAGGTGTGAGCAGCCAAAATCGTCAGTTTGAGACAGACACGTCAAGACGTGTATACTACGTGGCGCCGCGCCCTGTCGCGGGGGATACGCTGTGTTGACGCCCATACGTGAGGAGTGCTCCATGCCCATCGAACCATTGGCCCCTGAACTCAGTACCATTCTCGACATCTCCCAGCCCATCCAGATGCTTGCCGACGGCTTTGGCGGCGCGCACGGCCCTGCCGAAGGCCCGGTGTGGTGGCACGAGGGCGGCTACCTGCTGTTCAGTGACATCCATAATAACCGCCGCATGAAGTACACCCCCGGCCAGGGCGTCACCTTGTTTCAGGAACCCACCAATCGTGCCAACGGCCTGACCCGTGATCTGCAGGGCCGCCTCATCGCCTGCGAGCACGACAGCCGCCGCGTCACCCGGCAGGAACTCGACGGCAGCATCACCGTGGTGGCCAACCGCTTCCAAGGCCGACGCCTCAATCGCCCGAACGACGTGGTGGTGAAATCCGATGGCTGCCTCTATTTCACGGACCCGTGGACGAGCCCACTACCGCCCGAGGAGTGGGATCAGACCTTTTCTGGGGTGTATCGCATGACCCCGGATCTCGGCACCTATAGCCTGCTCATTGGCGATTTCGTGGTGCCGAACGGCCTGGCCTTCTCCCCCGACGAAAGCATCCTCTACATTAACGATTCCCGCCGCGGCCACATCCGCGCCTTTGACATGCAGCCCAATGGCACGCTGGCCAAGCAGACGGACCGCATCTTCGCGGATCTGCGCGGCACGGAGCCGGGTGTGCCGGACGGTATGAAAGTGGATACGGCTGGCAATGTCTATTGTGGCGGTACTGGGGGCCTGTGGATTCTCGATGCGACGGGCAAAAAGCTGGGCCGTATTGTCCACGGGGCGCCCGCCACCACCAATCTCGCTTTTGGCGGCGCAGACTGGAAAACGTTGTACTTCACGAGCCGCAATCACCTGGGCGCCGTGCAGCTCAACGTGCCTGGCCTGCCCGTGCCGGCCCGGAAGCCGTAGTCTTGCCGCCGTACGTCGATGCCGTCGCAGGCGTGCTGCACCGCTGAGCGCGCCTGCGGATCACCCATGGGCCGGAAGTGCCCGGAGAACGCAAGACCGCGCTGGCCGTGCAGAACATGAGCGTACGGTTGTGCCTGGCACGCCGCCGCTTGAGGCGACGCGCCACTCTGCAGCGGCAGAAGTGTTCATGGTGCACACGTCCTGCCCGCGAGGTCTCTGCTGACGCAACCGCCATCGCGATGGCCACCATGAGCATGGCTGGTGCAGTGATGCACCAGCTTGCTCACTCTCTCGCGGTGCTTCATAATGGCGTACGATTCAGGAGCCCGCAAGCCGTTGAGTCGTAGTCACCAAGACCAGAAGGAAACAAGCATGAGTGAGCCCATCGTATACGTCAACGGACAGCTGGTACCGGCTAGCCAGGCCACTGTATCTGTCTTTGACCGTGGTTTTCGTATGGGAGATGGGGTGTTTGATACGGCGCGCACGTTTCGGCATCGCCCCTACAAGCTCCGGGAGCATCTTGAGCGTCTGTATCGTTCGTTATACTATATTCGTGTGCAACCTGGACTGAGCATCGCCGAGCTGGAGGCGCGTACCCTGGAGGTAGTCGAACACAATGTGCGCCTCCTGCAACCGCACGACGATGTCTGGATCACGCAGGTCGTTTCCCGTGGCCCCTTGCGCAGCGTGGGCGACCCGACGGTGGTGATTGTGACCGAACCCCTGCCGTTTGCTAGCTTTGCGCGCTACCACAAGATCGGCGTGCCCCTGGTGACCCCGGCCATACGCCACACGCCGCCGCAGAGTGTGGAACCGCGTGCCAAGACCGTCAGTCGGATGAATCTGGTGCTGGCGGAGCTGGAAGTGCAACAGCATGATCCCGAAGCGTGGGCTTTATTGTTGGACCTGGAAGGCAATGTTACGGAGTATAGCTCCGGCAATTTTTTCCTGGTGCGCCAGGGCCGTCTCCTCACACCGTTTGCACGCAAGGCCCTGGGAGGGATTTCCCGCGAGGTGGTGATCGAGTTAGCTGAGGAGTTGGGGATACCGTGCCGCGAGGCGGACATTACACCCTATGATGTGTACAACGCTGAGGAAGCGTTTCTCACCAGCACCAGCAAATGCATCCTACCGGTGGGGAGCTTGAATGGTCTCCAGATTGGCCAGCATATCCCCGGCCCGGTGACCAGGCGTCTGTTGGACACCTGGAGTGCACGGGTGGAGTTGGACATTGTGGAGCAAGCCTTGAGCCACTTGTCGAGCGCTGAGCGGCAGGCGTTGGAGGTGCAGACGCGCTAACCAGCGCTCTGGCGGTGCCGAGCAGACAAGGCCGCGTTACGCGGCCTTGGTGAGTTCGCGGGCATTACGCTTCATGCGGCTGAGGAGGGCCATCAAGCCACGCAAGCGCAAGGGGGAGAGCACCTGGTGCAGGCCCAGTTGCTGATATAAGTCATTGGGTGTGGCGAGAATGGCTGCTGGCGTGGCGTCGTTTAGGCCTTCGTGCAGGATGCCGGCAAAGCCGCGCACCGTGGGGGCTTCGCGTGGCACATCCAGGTAATAGCGCACCTTGCCCTCGTGGAGTTGTGCCAGCAGAAACACCGGACTCTGGCACTCGTGCACTTGCTCCATGGTGTCACGGGCGTTGTGCAGCTCCTCCGGCAGATCCGGCAGATTCATGGCGTATTCTAACAACATATCGAGACGATCTTCCTGAGAGGCATCGCGAAAGGTCTCGATAATCTCCTGCAGGGCCTCAGGCACGGCGTGCTCTGTCATCGTGGGGGCCTCCGCCTCGGCTAAAAAATGCCCAACTGATCCCTGGCCTCTTCCGACAACATGTCGGGGCTCCACGGGGGCGTCCAGACGACACGGATATCCACGTCCTCCACACCGTCCATTTCCTTCAGGCGCTCATCCACCTGGCCGAGGATATGGGGGCCGGCAGGACAGGCGGGGCTGGTTAAGGTCATGATCAGATCAACTTTCGCCCCGTCAATATCGACCCCATAAATGAGGCCCATATCGACAATGTTAATCCCCACTTCCGGGTCATGCACTTGCTTGAGCGCTTCGTAAATGGCTTCTTGATCAGGCATCGTCAGATCCTCCACGGGCTGTCAGGAAGCCCTGGTACACATGTGCTATAACTCGACTTCCACGAGGATGTCATTGCCTTCGACTTTGACCGGGTAGGTGTCCACTGGCTCGACGGCCGGCATAGTCAGGGCCTTGCCCGTACAGACGTCAAACCGCGCCCCATGACGTGGACAGGCCACCCAGGTGTTGCTAAAACGCCCGCTGCCGAGCGGCGCGCCGTCATGCGTACAGACATCTTCAATGGCATAATACTGACCGTTCACATTGAACAACAACACGGCGAGGCCATCCAGATCGATCGCCTTTTTTTGGCCTGGCCCAATGTCACTGACGATTGCTGCTTTGACCCATGCTGCCATAACTTGTGTCTCCCCATCTGTTCCCTCTCTTTGGAAGAGAGGGAACATCACACGCACAATGCTTCAAGCCTATCCTCGTAGGCCTTCTCATGACCCACCGCGTTGTCGGGGCAACGGGCCGGTCGCCCCGCGCGGCCTAAGTTTTTAGGCGGATTTCTCAATCGGCACACCCACCAGATTGCCCCATTCGGTCCATGAGCCGTCGTAATTACGCACGCGCTCGTAGCCCAACAGGTACGTGAGGACGAACCAGGTGTGGCTCGAACGCTCACCGATGCGGCAGTATACCACAACATCGTCCTGCGGTTTCAGCCCGGCCCGGCCCTCGTACAGGGCTTTCAGCTCGTCGGCGCTCTTAAAGGTGCCATCGGGCGCCACGGACTGGCCCCACGGTACACTCGCCGCTCCTGGAATGTGCCCACCGCGCAGGGCGCCTTCCTGGGGATAGTCGGGCATGTGCAGCATTTCGCCGCTGTATTCACCGGGCGAGCGCACATCAATCAGGGGTTTGTGGGTGCCAATGTGGTCCAGCACTTCCTGACGGAAAGCGCGGATGGAGAGATCCGGCACGCTCGCCGTATACATGACGGCAGGATAAGTGGGCCGGTCCTGGGTCAGAGCGCGGCCTTCGTCGATCCACTTTTGCCGCCCGCCGTTCATGATGCGGCAGTTCTGGTGCCCGTACATCTTGAACACCCACATGGCATAGCAGGCCCACCAGTTATTACGGTCGCCGTAAAACACTACGGTGTGGTTGTTGCCAATGCCTTTGCCGCCAATCAGTGTGCCGAAGGCGTCTTTATCGACGTAATCACGTCGCACTTGATGCTGCAGTTCGCTGTGCCAGTCGACTTTGACGGCGCCAGGCACATGCCCGACTTCATACAGCAGCACGTCTTCGTCGGACTCGACAATGCGGACCGTCGGGTCATTGGCATGCTGGGCAACCCAGTCGGTACTCACCAGCATTTCAGGATGGACATATTCCGCCATCGTTGTGCTCCCTTCCTTAGATGCGGCTCTCAATGGCCAGCCGGATTTTTTCTTGTATCCCCTCGACAGGGAACTCGGTAATCACTGTCTCAAAAAAGCCCTGCACGATCATACGCTGGGCTTCCTGGCGTGACAACCCTCGACTCATCAAATAAAACACCTGCTCGTCGTCCACCATGCCGGTGGTTGAGCCGTGCTTACAACGCACATCGTCGGCCTCAATCTCCAAAATCGGCAAGGCATCAGCGCGCGTTTTTTCACTCAGGAGCAGGCTGTGCATGGATTGATAGGCGTTGGTCTGCTGCGCCACGGGCCGCAAGTGCACGACGCCGCGGATGACGGTACGGGCGCGGTCCATCAAGGCGCTGCGGAACAGCAAATCACTCTCCGTGTGCGGTGCCATGTGGTCTTGTCGCGTCTGAAAATCGACATGCTGCCGTCCATCGCCAAACACCAGGCCGTACATGTGGGCCGTACTACCGGCTTCCATGAGCGCCACACTCTGTGCTGTCCAGTGCAAGCGGCTACCCAACCCTGCTACGGCCCAGCGCAACTGGCTGTTGGCTGAGAGCATGGCGCGTTGATAACTGATGCCCCACAGACGACGGCTCCAGTTCTGCATCTGCAGATAGGTCACCTGCGCCCCAGGTTTGACATACAGTTCCACCACGCCATTGTGCAATCCAGGCAGATCGGCCTGGCCCGAGACGTCTTCTTGCACGACCGTCACCTGGCTTTGCGTATCGGCAATGAGCAGAACGTGCGATTGTTCCATGGCCCCGGCGGTCATATGCGCTGTGAGCGCTTGCAACGGGAGCTGCACGTTCACCCCAGGCGGGATGTAGATAAACGTGCCGCCGTTCCACAGAGCCGCATGCAGGGCGGTAAACTTACTGGTGGCCACCGGCACCGCCTGGGTCATCAAGTGCGCTTGCACCAGCTCAGGATGCTGCTGCACGGCGGTGTCGAGCGCACAAAAAATCACCCCCTGGCTGCGCAGCGTCTCATCCAGGGTCTGCCACAGGGCCGAACCATCGTGATGCACCACCAGGCCCCCCACCGTGGTCTCCGGCAGGGTCATGTGTTCGAGGAAGAAAGCCGACAGCTCCTCGCGCCGCTGCACTGCCGCCACCTGGGGTGGCAGCGGCAGAAATTGCTCAAAGTCCAAGCCGCGCAGATCGGTACGGCGCCATTCTTCTTCCGTGCCAACGGGTAGGGCGAGTTCCTGGCTCACCCGCCAGGCGGCCAGGCGCCAATCACGCATCCACGTCGGTTCCTGCTTCGTGGCGCTGAGGCGCACCACGGCCTCAGCGCTCATGCTCTGTTCTAGAATACGAACCGCCACAATGTCTCCTCCTCTATCTCAGTGGCGCTAACCCACTGAGCCTTCCATTTGCAACTCGATCAGGCGGTTCATTTCGACGGCATATTCCATTGGCAGCTCTTTGACCAGCGGCTCGATGAAGCCGTTGACGATCATCGTCGAAGCTTCGGTCTCCGACAGACCACGGCTCATGAGGTAAAACAGTTGCTCGTCTTGGATGCGGCTCACCGAGGCCTCGTGAGCAATGCTGACTTCAGCGGTATCGACCTCCATCACCGGGTAGGTGTCGGAACGCGACTCCCGATCCAGGATGAGCGCATCGCACACCACCTTGGAACGCGACCCTTTGGCGCCATCCACCACTTTGACCAGACCCCGGTAGGAACTGCGCCCGCCGTCTTTGCTGATCGATTTGGAGGTGATGATCGACGAGGTATGCGGCGCTCCGTGCACCACTTTGCCACCAGCGTCCTGATGCTGACCGCGTCCAGCAAAGGCAATCGACAGGATCTCGGCATGGGCGCCGGGACCGCGCATATAGACCGAGGGATATTTCATGGTGAGCTTGCTGCCGAGATTGCCGTCCACCCATTCCATGGTGGCTTCGGTATCGGCCACGGCGCGCTTGGTCACCAGGTTGAACACGTTGTCAGCCCAGTTCTGGATGGTGGTATAGCGCACCCGCGAGCCGGGCTTGCAGATGATTTCGACCACGGCACTGTGCAGCGACTCGCTGGAGTACGTCGGGGCGGTGCAGCCTTCGACATAGTGCACCTGGGCGCCTTCATCGACGATGATGAGCGTGCGCTCGAACTGCCCCATATTCTCACTATTGATGCGGAAATACGCCTGCAGCGGCACATCGACTTTCACGCCCGGCGGCACGTAGATAAAACTGCCACCGCTCCACACCGCCGTATTCAGGGCGGCGAATTTATTGTCTTCCGGCGGAATGATGGTGCCAAAATACTCGCGCATGAGGTCAGGATGCTCGCGCAGGGCCTGGTCGGGCGACGCAAAGATGACCCCGAGCTTTTCGAGGTCTTCTTTCAGGCTGTGGTACACCACTTCCGAGTCGTACTGTGCCCCGACTCCCGCTAAAAACTTGCGCTCGGCCTCGGGAATGCCCAGGCGGTCGAAGGTCTTTTTGATATTTTCGGGCACATCTTCCCAGGTACGCCCTTCGCCCTGGCTCGGCTTGACATAGTAATAGATGTCGTCAAAGTTAATCTGGTCGACGTTACCGCCCCAGTGCGGCATGGGCTTCTGGAAAAAAATCTCCAGGGCACGCAAGCGATAGTCGAGCATCCACTGCGGCTCGCCTTTCATCGACGAGATCTGCTCCACGATGGCGCGATCCACCCCCTTGCGGGCGCGGAACACGGATTGATCGGGATCATGGAAGCCAAACTGATACTCGCCCTTCATAGCACGGACTTCGACTTGCTCTTCTTGTTGTGCCGTTGGCATCACAGTCTCCTTGTAGGGTGCGACAGGAATCAGGGTTTAGGCCACGGTCTCGGCATACTTTTCACGGACCCAATCATAGCCATGTGCTTCCAGGGTTTCGGCGAGTTCTGGCCCGCCCGATTCCACCAGTTGCCCATCGAGCAGGATATGCACAAAATGCGGCGTGATGTAGCTCAGCAAGCGCTGGTAATGCGTAATGAGCAGCACCCCGAGTTGCGGACCAATCAGCGCGCCGACGCCCTCGGCTACCGTGCGCAGCGCGTCGATGTCCAGGCCCGAATCCGTCTCATCCAGGATGGCGATTTTCGGCGCCAGCATGGCCATATGCAGAATCTCTACGCGCTTTTTCTCGCCCCCGGAAAAGCCGTCGTTGACATAGCGCCGGGCAAAGGCTGCATCAACGCCGAGATCTTTCATCTTCGCCAGTAACTCACGGCGAAACTCGCGCATCGGCATGAGGGCGTTCTTCTGCTGGCCATTCTCCGGCTCCGCCGCTGCCGGCTGCTGGGCGTTACGCACCGCGCTGATCGAGCGCCGCATGAAATCCGCCAGCGTGACACCAGAAATGGTGGTGGGATATTGAAAGGCGAGAAACAAACCGTGGCGAGCGCGAGCATCGGCGCTCATCTCCAGGATATTTTCGCCATCCAGGAAGACCTCGCCGCCCTCAATGCAGTATTTGGGATGCCCCATCAGGGCATAGGCCAGGGTGCTTTTGCCGGAGCCATTCGGCCCCATTAGCGCGTGCACTTCGCCCTGTTTAATGTCTAGACTAAGCCCTCGCAGGATGCGCTTACCCTCGACGCTCACCTGCAGGTTCCGAATGCTCAACTCCGTCCCCATGACCTCTCCTTCCCTCAGAACTGGCACGGTCTGTGCCGGGCACAGCACTACTTTTTCACCTGAAATTGACAGCCGTTATGGCCATCGAATTGCGACTGATACAGGGTCACCGGCGAGCCCAGGGCCATGGCCATGGCCTCGATCTCCATGCTACATACCTCACGGTGTTCCCGCGCCAGGCCGTAGTAGGGACAACTGTATTCCGTCAAGACAAAGGCATCGGCCTGTTCGTCAACGGTGTTCGCGATGCCGTCCGCGGTCATCAAGGTTGCCAGCTCGTGCAAGCGCTCGGCCACGGCGACGCCGTGCATGCGCTCAGCATATTGCCGCCCGAGCCGCGCCCCGACGCGATGCAGCATGTGATGCACCGTGGTGGTGTCCGGCAGATGCAGCACCTCTTCGAGCAAGGCCAGGGCCAGCTCTTCGTACCCCTGTGCAAACAGGGCCTGGCCTTTGTCGGCCAGGCGATACGCCGCATGCGGACGGCCGCGTTTCTCGCGCACGGTTGCGGCGGTCACCATCCCGGTGTTCATCAACGTCATGAGTTGCTGCCGCACCGCCGTGGTGGTCACCCCCAGCGCGGCTTCCATCTCTTTAATACTGAGGGCTCCCCGCTGCTGTAACAGCCTGAGAATCTGGCCAGCTGGTGAGCTGCCGAGTCGTATGTCGGATAGCATGACTGGACCCCCTCCCTCGGATAATGATGTTGGAGTATACGGGCCTGCGTGTCTTTGTGTCAATTTCTGCTGTCAAAAATGTGTGTTGTATCAGCCAGGCTCCCGGCTTGCCGTCTCGAGAAACCGACAGCGCCGGCGCGAGCGGCTGGAGAAGCATCCAGACAAGATATGCATCGTAAATTGAGCCCTGCAATCACCGCCGCTTTCATCGACGCGAGCTGCTCTTCGGCGAGCCGCCCAAGGGCCGGTTCCTGACCAGGAACCCTCCCCGTCCAGCAGACTTTGATAGTCTTCCCACCCTTCCTCCGCCAATTGCTGTGCTTCCATAGGCACGAGCTGGGCCGCCTCGGCGGCGATGTGGGCATCCATGCGGGCCCTGAGAAGAGCCTGGAGTGCGACGTCACTAGCGGCAGAACGGCTGGGATACACTTGGGCCGCCACCAGGGCGTCGCGTTAGTCGAGGACGGCGCGTGAGATCGTCGCGGTGACTTTGAGATGGGTGAGCCTGCAAAAAGCTCCTGCGCAGAGGGTGCTACAATACCCCAACACGAGGGTGCCGCACAGCCTGGGAGAGGCTAGGAACGATGTCAAACCGCGCAGAGGAGACACAGGGTGACGTTACAGGGCAAAGTCGCGTTAGTCACGGGGGCATCGCGGGGCATTGGGCGGGCCATTGCGCTAGGGCTGGCCGCAGAGGGGGCGCGTATTGCCATCAATTACGTCAGTCGTCCCGATGCCGCCGCCGAGGTGCGCCAGACGCTGCAAGCCATGGGCAGCGATGGTTTGCCTGTGCAGGCCGATGTGGCAGTCGCGACCGATGTGGCGCGCATGGTGGCGCAGGTGCTGGAGCACTACGGGCACATCGACGTGTTGGTGCATAACGCGGCGCTGCACCGGGGCCGGCGGGTGCAGCGCCTACCAGAGGCGGACTGGGATACGGTGCTCAATTCCTGCTTGAAAGGAGCGTACCACTGCTGCCAGCACGTTGTGCCGCACATGAGCGCGCGCCGCAGCGGACGCATTATCACCATTTCGTCCTTTGTCGGCCTGATTGGCTGGCCAGGCGACACCGCCTACGGGGCAGCCAAGGCCGGGCTGATCGGCTTTACGCGCTCGCTGGCCAAGGAAGTGGCGGCCTACGGCATTACGGCCAATGTCGTGGTCCCGGGCTATATCCCGACGGACATGACCGCAGCCCTCACGCCCAAAAATGTGGACGATATGCTGGGGCTCATCCCCCTCGGACGCGCCGGGACGCCCGAGGAAGTGGCTGAGGTGGTGACGTTTTTGGCGACACGTGCCGCGTATGTCACTGGAGCGGTCTACGTGGTGGACGGTGGCCTGTCACTGTGAGCCGCGTTGCAGTGCGCGGTGGTCTCCGCTATAGTGCGTCCGCCAGCATGCCAGACACCGTGTCATGAGGCCAGGTTCGTGAATCATGAGGAATAGACAATGCAGTTTGGACTCTTTGGCAGTGCGCAAGCCAGGCGCGGCGGGCCGGACCTGGATAGCGGCGCTGGCTTTCGTGACTTCGTGGCCTACAATATCGAGGCCGAGGCTATTGGCTATCACAGCACCTTTCTGGTGGAGCACCACTTTACCGGCTTCGGTCAGGTCTCCGCGACCTTGAACTTACTGACCTGGATCGGGGCGCGCACCACAACGTTGCGTCTGGGGACTGCGGTACTGGTGCTGCCCTGGCACAATCCGGTGCTGCTGGCGGAGCAGGCCGCCACGCTCGATCTCCTGTCCGGTGGGCGCTTCGATTTCGGCATCGGCAAGGGCTATCGCTACAATGAATTTGCTGGCTTTTGCGTGCCGATGGAAGAAGCCGAAGCGCGCTTTGACGAATGTGTGGAGGTGATGACCCGCGCCTGGACCTCAGAGACACCGTGGTCGCATCAGGGCAAATACTGGCAGTTTAAGGACGTGGTCGTGGAGCCACCAACGGCGCAAAAACCCCATCCACCGATCTGGATGGGGGCCGAACATCCCGAGTCGATCAAAAAAGTGGCGGCACGCGGCTACCATCTGCTGCTCGGCCAGTTTTCGTCCGTGGAAGAGATCGGCGAACGCATTGCTATCTTCAAAGAGGCAGTGGAAGCCCAGGGACGCCCGTTTGATCCGATGACCGTTGGGGTGGCGCGTTCGATCAATGTGGTGATGACCAAAGCGGAGTACGAGAAAGCCATTGAGAACCGCATGATGGGCCGCCGCCGCACCTACCAACTGGCGGATCGTGAGGCCAAGACGCGCTCTGAGGCCGACATCCGCCGGGCAGCAGAGGATGGGACACTGTACGGCACGCCGGATGAGATTGCCGACAAACTGCAGGCCTTGCGCGATGTCGGGGCTGAATACGTGTTGCTCAACAGCGCAGGTGGGCTGACCTCGCTGCGCCGCTTTGCGCATGAGATCCTGCCGGCCTTTGCGGATACGCCCGCGCTCCGCGCCGCGGTGTGAGCGCCGCGCTCGGCGTCAGCCCGCCACGCCATCGGACCCCTGCGTGATGCCAGCCGTGTGAGCGCTGATGCTGCACGGCAATGGCGGCATCAACATCCGGTAACACGAGGGCATTGTCTGTCACCCAGCGATAGCGGATGATCCTCTGGTGGTCGAGCCCAAACATCGAGCGCTTGGCGACCCCCTCATGGCCACGCCACACGTCATACTGCACGTTCTATCCCCATGGATAAATCGAGGGGCTCTACGGAGGTCTCGGGAACATAGGCTCGGGGTGTGCTATGCGACGGCGATCCCTGCAGAACAACTGGACGCAAAGCCGCACACGTGGGATGCGCCACGTATAAGGAAAGCGGTGAGGCCCGTTGCCTCTATCCACGCAGGCAGGAGCCATGCTACACTCGCCGTGGTCATCACGGCTCCACCTCCGTGTCGCCAGTGCACCAGCAGCGCTCATAAGGAACACCTGCCATGTCTCCGCTCCTGTGGCTGTATTCCCTGCGGCAGTCCCTCCGGCAAAAGCAGGTCATCCTCCTGGCGCGGTTTTTTGGCGTCTTCACCCTCTTCGTCGTCTTGTATAGCGTGCTCTTCCACCTCTTCATGGCGCAGGAAGGGCATACCTACAGTTGGGTGACCGGGGTGTATTGGACGCTGACCGTGATGTCAACCCTGGGGTTTGGCGACATCACGTTTAGCAGCGACGCTGGGCGTCTCTTTACCCTGGTCGTGTTGCTCTCGGGGGTGGGGTTTCTCTTGGTCTTGTTGCCGCTGGTGTTCATGCATGGGCAATCGGCCGCGCGGTTACGGCGCGCCTTGCCGAGGGACACCCGTGGGCATGTGATTCTCACGCAGTATGACGCTGTCACCAGTGCGGTGATCAACCGCCTGCAGCAATACCGCACGCCCTATGTGTTACTGGTGTCGGAATTCGCCGAGGCCTTGCGCTTGCACGATCTCGGACTCCGGGTGATGCTCGGGGCGCTGGATCAGCCGGAGACGTTTGTGCAAGCGCGGCTAGCCCAGGCAGCTGGCGTAGTGACCACGGCGAGCAATACGCTGAATACCAACGTCGCCTTCACGGTGCGTGACGTGGCGCCGACTGTGTCGCTCATCGCCACGGCGCAGGACCACGTGGCCAGCACCATGCTCAAGCTCGCTGGCTGCTCGCATGTCTTACATCTCGGCGACATGCTGGGGCAATCGCTGGCGCGGCGTATTCTCGGCGGCGATGCCGTCACCCATGTCATTGGCCAGTTCGACCAACTGCTCATTGCCGAAGCCACCGTGGCCCGCACGCCGCTGGTGGGGATGACGCTGCGCCAGAGTCGCTTGCGGGAACAGGTGGGGGTGAGCGTGATTGGCGTCTGGGACCGTGGACATTTTGCCATCGCGGGGCCGGAGACACGCATCACGCCCCACACCGTGCTGGTCTTGGCGGGCTCGCAGCCGCAGTTACAACACTACGACGCCGGTTTTGCCATGTACAATGTCTCGAAAGCTCCCGTGCTGATCCTCGGCGGGGGCCAGGTGGGACGCGCCACCGGCGCGGCGCTGACGGAACGTGGCATGGATTATCGTCTCATCGAGCAGCGTCCCGAGGTTGTACAGGATCTCGAGAAAGCCATCCTGGGCAATGCCGCCGATGAGGCGGTCTTACAGCGGGCCGGATTGTCCGAGGCTCCCGCCGTGGTCATTACCACACATGACGATGACCTCAATATCTATCTCACTTTGTATTGCCGCCACCTGCGGCCTGACATCCAGATCATCAGTCGGGCCACCTGGGAACGCAATGTCGCGACGCTCCACCGTGCCGGGGCGGATTTTGTGATGTCCTACGCCTCGATGGGCGCCAATACCATCGTGCACTTGTTACGGCGTGGCACCATCTTGATGGTCACGGAAGGTCTTGATGTCTTCCAGGTTCCCGTGCCCCGTGCGTTCGTGGGGCGCACGCTGGCCGAGTTGGCGCTGCGCCACCGCACGGGCTGCCACGTGATTGCGCTTGCGGTCGCAGGCACGATGCAGATTAACCCCGAGCCCAGCACGCTCCTTAAGTCACATGATGCACTGATTCTTATTGGTACTACGGAGTCAGAAAGGCGTTTTCTGCAACGTTACGGGGCAGGGTGAGCTCCTGCCCCAGACAGACGTTACATGCGAAAACGTTGGCGTGGGATATATTGTCCATCGCCTGGTTGCCCCACATAGCTGCGCGCCCGCACAATGGGCTTGCCGCGTAGCAACACCTCATCCACACTGCCGCGCACATCCATCCCTTCATACATGCTGTAATCGACGTTCATCACGTGTGTGCTGGCCGAGATTGTGCACGGACGATCGGGATCAAAAATCACGAGGTCACCATCGCTGCCCACCGCCAGAGTGCCCTTGCGGGGAAACAGACCAAAAATTTTGGCGGGTTGCGTGGCGATGAGATCGACGAACTGGTGAGGGCTGATGCGGCCACCGTGGACCCCAGCATTGTAAATCAAGGCCAAGCGATGTTCGATGCCAGGGCCACCATTGGGGATCTTAGAGAAATCGTCTTGGCCAAGCGTTTTTTGACCGGCAAAGCAGAACGGGCAGTGATCGGTCGAGATCACGGCAATATCGCCAGCTCGCACGCCACGCCACAGGGCTTCTTGGTGCTCCACCGACCGCAACGGTGGCGTGAGCACATACTTTGCGCCTTCAAACCCTGGCGCTTCGTAGCGCGACTCGTCGAGCACCAGGTAATGCGGACAGGTTTCGGCAAACACCGGGAGCCCGCGGTCGCGGCCGCGCTGCAATTCTTCCAGGGCCTGGCGTGACGACAGATGTACGAAGTACACCGGACTCTCCGCCACCTCCGCAATACAGATGGCACGATGCACCGCCTCCGCCTCGAGGATGGGCGGGCGCGTCATGGCGTGGTATTTGGGCGAGATTTTCCCTGCCGCCACGGCTTGCCGTACCAGCACGTCAATGACATCGCCATTTTCCGCGTGTAACGCCACGAGGCCGCCATGCGCCTTAAAGGCCAGCATGGTACGGAACAGCGTGCCATCGTCGACCATCATGCGGCCACGGTAGGCCATGTACATCTTCACGCTGGTGACGCCGGCGGCAATGAGATCCGGCACTTCTTCCAGGCGTGCCTCGTCTGCCTCCACGACAATAATGTGGAAGCCATAGTCAATGCACGTGCGGTGACGGGCTTTGTCCTGCCAGGTGTCGTAGGCGGCGTGCAGGGTCTCGCCCTTGTTCTGCTTGGCGAAGTCGATAAGCGTGGTGGTGCCGCCTACGGCTGCGGCCCGACTGCCGGTGAGAAATGTATCACTGGTCATGGTCGAGCCCGACGGATTTTCGAGGTGCGTATGGGGATCAACCCCTCCAGGCAGCACCAGGCGACCAGCCGCGTCGATGACCTCCGCTTCGGGGTCGTTGAGGCCGCGGCCAATGTCCGTGATGATACCGTCGATGATGCGGATATCGGCGTAGTAATCGTCTACGGCGGTGATGATATGCCCATTGGTGACCAGTGTGCGCATACTGTCTAAGCCCTCGTCTCATAGTGCCGCAGCAGAGCGGAAAAGCCGTGCAGCGGCTTCGTTTTGACACAACGAAACGGTCCGCCCAGCAGGGGAGCCTGACGATGGCTCAGACAGGCGATGGCTTGCGTCACTCCTGCCGCCACGCTGGGGATGCAGAGCACGCCAACCTGAGCTTCGATGGCGCGGATTTGGTCGGCGATGCCCGCACAGCCAAACAACAGACATTCCGCGCCGTCTTGGACGGCCCGCTGTGCGTACGCCGTGAGCGTCTCAACAACCGTCGGCTCTCCAGACTCAAAATCAGCCACGGCGAGGGGCGTCTGATAGGTTCCCACAAATTGCCTGGTGAGTCCGAGGGCTGCCGCCACGGCGGCATAGCGCTCTGGCGTACCGACTGTGGGAGTCACAATAGCAAAATGCTGACTGAGAAATCCCGCCTGGATGAACGATGCGGCGCCAATCCCCACCACGGGCACGCCCACCAGCACCCGCAACGCGTCCACGCCGGGGTCACCAAAACATGCCACGACCACGGCATCAAAGCCGTCCGGATAGGCGCCCACAACTTCTAACATGCCCGCGACACCCAGGGCCGCATCTAAGGGACCTTCAATAGTATGCGGCCCGTGTACACTCTGGCACGTCGTGACGTTGGCCCGCGTCCCTGCCGCAGCTTGGGCCACCCGGTCAATAGCCAGGGTCATCGCAGTGGATGTATTGGGGTTTACGACGAGAATCGCCGGGGTGTCCATGACCTCCTCCTTAGAACCTCTCGCAGTCGGGCGCTGATCTCAAGGCCAGGGGATCGGCGGAAGCTGGCACGACGCACCCCTCCACTGGACTCTGCGTAGGTCGTTCCGCTTTCAGGCGCCTTTGATTGACCTCTGATGATACGGATCGCAATATGTCGAGCACTTTACGAGGCTCAGGGCACTGCCACAGCGGTTTTTTGTGCCACGGCTTGCAGTAACGTGGCAAAGGGATCGACAAACAGCTTCACCCCATCTTGGAGCAAGGCCTCCGTGATCTCTTGGAGCGAGATGCCCACGTACGCCAGCGTGGCCAGCACATCGTGCGCCTCGTCCAGCGACTCTTCGAGGCTGGCCCGCACCTGTCCATGCGCCCGAAAGGCCTCAAACGTTGCCGTCGGGACCGTATTGACCGTGTCGGGGCCGATGAGTTCCTCGACATAGAGGACATCACGATAAGCCGGGTTTTTGGTACTGGTGCTGGCCCACAGGAGTCGTTGGGTCTGGGCTCCCTGCGTGGCCAAGGCCTGCCACCGCGCTCCGCTGCAGAGTGCTTTGTAGCGCTGATAGGTGAGCCGGGCGTTGGCAATCGCCACTTTGCCCTGCAAGCTGCGCAGCAGCATGCGCTCTTCCGGGCGCTGCGCCGTCTTGAGGCGTGCAGCAATAGCGCCGTCAATGGCCGAGTCAATACGGCTAATAAAAAAACTCGCGACACTGGCCACCCGACTGGGATCGCCGCCGTTGGCGACAAACGTTTCCAGGCCAGCGATATACGCTTCCGCCACCGCCTCGTACATGGCCATATGGAACAGCAGCGTGACGTTAATGTTAATGCCCTCGCTGATCAACTGCCGGATGGCCGGAACGCCAGCGGGCGTGGCCGGTACTTTGATCATCACGTTACGCCGATCCACCGTGTTCCACAGCCGCCGCGCCTCTTCGACGGTCCCGGCGGTGTCGTGCGCCAGATCTGGTGAGACTTCCAGACTGATATAGCCGTCGCGCTTGTTGGTGCGCTCGTACACCGGCGCCATCACATCCGAGGCCATCTGAATGTCGTCAACGGCGAGACGTTCGTACAACGTCTTGGCATCCAGGTGGGGTTCGCGGGCGAGGGCGTGAATCGCCGCATCGTAATCCGTGCTACCGGTGATGGCCTTCTCAAAGATGGCCGGATTAGAGGTGACTCCCATCAGGCCGTCATTATCGACCAGGCTCTGGAGCTCACCAGAGGTGATCAGGCCCCGTCGAATATTGTCGTACCAGATGCTCTGGCCATACTGCTGAATATCGCGCAACGGATTCGCCATGTCTCGTATCTCCCTACGAGGGTTGTCGCTTCGGTTCCGCTCGATGCCACGGGTGGCGTCGAGCCCACAGCAACAGGTCTTACTCTATATGGCATCCCTCGAAAGGCGTCAAGTCTTGTCTGTTGCCAACCTGCGGCATTCCCATACGCCAGCCGGGGAAAGTTGAGCCACTTGTCACCTGTGGGGGAGACAGTATGACGCTGTATGCGACCTTTGATGTGCGCAATCCACCGTCGGATAGAGATTTCCGCATGGCTGCCCAGTGAGAGGACCAGGGCGCACGTGGACATCCGCCGAGGAGAGAGGTGAGTTTGCAAGCCCTCGTTTCATGACCAAGGCACTATACGTTCCATCCGGAGTGCCCCATTTGTCAAGCCAGCTGGCGATTGACTTTCCCCGCCCGCCGCTTTACCCTCGTGGCGATCAAACCTGCGTCGTTGCTGTCCGAGAGTTGAGGGAGAAGCCCCATGCCTGTAACCGATCTGTGCTATACCCCAGCCACAGAACTGGCAGCCCTGATCCGGCGGCGTGCCTTGTCGCCGGTCGAGTTAATGGAGGCGGTTTTGGCGCGTATTGACGCCGTGAATCCGCGCCTCAACGCCTTCCTCGCTGTTGATGCGATCCGTGCCAGGGCGCAGGCCAGGGCGGCAGAGGACGCCGTCATGCGCGGTGAGCCTCTGAAGGCGCTGCACGGCTTGCCGGTCTCGATTAAAGACCTGGAGCCCAGTGCCGGGCTGCGTTGTACCTATGGCTCGAAATTCTTCGAGGACACCATTGCCGACGTCGATGGCATGGTCACCGCGCGTGTCAAAGCTGCCGGGGGTATTATCATTGGCAAGACCAACACGCCACATTATGGCCACAAAGACATGTGCGACAACCTCCTCGGGCCGCCATGTCGCAATCCGTGGAACCTCGAACGCACCTCCGGCGCTTCGAGTGGTGGGGCCGCAGCGGCGGTGGCCGCTGGCCTCGGGCCGCTGGCGCATGGCTCCGATGGCGCTGGATCGATTCGCATTCCGGCAGCATTGTGTGGTGTCTTTGGCCTGAAACCATCGTTTGGACGAGTCCCGAACTGGCCCAATGCCGACATTTGGGCGGCGCGCTCGCACAATGGCCCCATCACACGCACCGTGGCCGACGCGGCACTGTTCCTGGGGGTGATGGCCGGACCGGATCCGCGTGATCCGACCTCGATTGATGGCCCGCCAGACGACTATCTGGCCGCCGTGGCGCAGCCGCTGGAGGCGTTGCGCGGCTTGCGGGTCGCCTGGAGTGTCGATCTAGGTTATGCCCCGGTGGAGCCTGAGGTGCGGCGTTTGACGGCAGTGGCCGCCGAGCGCTTTACGGAGTTTGGCTGCACGGTCGAGGCTGTCAACCCCGGCTGGGACAATCCGCGTGAGCCCACCGCGCTCCTGTGGTATGTGGCCTACTCGGCGCGTTTCGGCGCGCGCTATGAGCAGCGGCCCGAGTGGTTTGAGCCGAGCTTTGTGGAAATGATTGACGCCGGACGTCGGATTTCAGGCATCCAACATGGGCAGGCCCAGCTTGCGCGGACCGTGTTCTACGAGCAGGTGCGCCGCTTCTTCGAGCGCTATGACTTACTCCTGACGCCGCAGATGCCCCTGGGCGCATGGCCGGTGGACCAAGGGCCACGCACTATTGATGGGCAATCCACCCCATCAATGTTCGATCGCCTCAATTTTACCTTCCCCTTTAACCAGACCGGCCAGCCAGCGGCGAGTGTGCCGTGTGGTTTTACCAGCGCCGGGTTGCCAGTCGCGTTACAGATTGTCGGCCCCTGGCATGCGGATCGGCTGGTCCTGCAGGCAGCAGCGGCCTGTGAGCACGCTGCGCCCTGGGCCCAGGCCCGCCCGATGCTGTGAGACCGTGGTGGTGAGTGTACGGCCCTCGCATGGCCACCTGCCAGTTGGACACATTTTTTGTTTTAGAGGGACTTGAGCGATGATGGGCATGGATTCTCCACCGTGACTTCCGGTTCAACCCGTTGCGCAAGGAAGCAGACCTGAGCGCCCTCCTCGCTGCCACGAGTTGGGCCGTCACGGAGTTTGCCGATGCGGACCTCGGCGCCCTGCGGCGGACCCAGCGTTTGGTCAACCTGGCCCATGCTCTCGCCCAGCGTCCCGGTGCCGCTCTGCCCGAAGCCTGCGGCAGTGGCGCGATGCGCAAAGCCGCCTATCGCTTTTTCACGAACGATGACATTGCCCCCGACGATATGGTCCAAAGCCATATGGAGGCGCCCTATAGTCGCCTCCATGCCGTGCCCCTGGTCTTGGCCGTACAAGATACGACCGAAGCCAACTGGACGAACTTGCGCGCGACCGAAGGCTGAGGGCCGCTGGGACACCCCGCCGGTCACGGCCTGCTGGTCCCTACCACGTTGGCCATCACACCAGCGCGGGTCCCCTTGGGGCTCTTGGCCCAACAGGTCTGGGCGCGGGACCCGGACGACGTGGGGAAACGAGCCCGGCGCAAGCAGCTCCCCATCAGCCAGAAGGAAAGGCAGAAGTGGCTCAACAGTCTCGACGCCGTCTCCACCGCACGCGACTCTTGTCCCACCACCCGCTTGGTCAGCGTCGGCGATCGGGACGCCGATGTCTATGACGTCCTGGCAGCGCCACGCCCAGCAGGCGTGGATCTCCTGATACGCGCCGCGTGGAATCGCTGTGTGAACGCGCCGCAACGGTATGGGTGGGCCACGGTCGCGGCCCAGCCCGTTGCGGCCCAGCTCCTCCTGCACGTCCCGCGTCGCGGCTCGCAACCCGCGCGTGAAGCGCCACTGACGCTACGCTATGGTCCTTTGACCTTCTGCCCCCCACAGCACCGCAAAGCTGAGGGCTTGCCGGCGGTGGTGCTCTGGGCCGTGCAGGGGTGCGACGTCGAGCTGCCCGCCGAGGGAGAGCCTCTCGCATGGCTGTTGTTCACCACGGTGGCGGTCGAGACGGTCGCCGACGCCATCGAACGCGTCCAGTGGGACTCCTGTCGCTGGGGCATAGAAGTCTGGCACCGGATTTTGCAAAGTGGGTGTCGCCTGGAAGCACGGCAATTCCAGCAAGCGGAGCGCGTGCGTCGTGCCTTGGCGCTCTACAGCGTCCTGGCCTGGCGGATGGTTTACGCCACCATGCTGGCGCGCGCAGTTCCTGAAGCGCCGTGTAGCGTGCTGTTGGAGCCCGACGAATGGCAGGCGCTGTATTGGGCCATGCCTCGGGTCCCCACACCGCCTGTCGAGCCGCCGACGCTGGGCCAGGCCGTCACCTGGATCGCCCAACTCGGCGGGTTTGTGGGGCGTCGTCGGAGCGACCGCCCCGGCCCGGAAGTCCTGTGGCGGGGCTTGCAGCATCTCGGCGACCTCACAACGATGTACGGCATTATGCGCCGTGATTCTCCCTAAATGAATATTTGTGTCCAACTGGCAGCATGGCCACCGGGGGGGGAGCCGACCCGGATCCGGTGCTGATGTTCGCACACACCAGCCTCTATCCCATGGAGGGTGCGCCGTGGCTGGATGCCGGAGCCGTGGGCATGGATCGGGCACGCGTGCGCTATCTGGATGGGGTAGGATGTCTGCCATGGACATTGAGTCATGCAGGGGAGGCCAAGAGCGCGACAGCTCCAGAGGAGGAGCACGAGCATGCACAGAATGTCGAGGGAAATCGCCTATTGCCTAGAACACTGATCAATTACTGGGACAGCGGTCCGAAACGGGTCGACACCACTGGGCTCTTTGTGATCTGATAGGTGGGACATACCGTCACCTGCCACCTGGAGGAAGGAGCTCCGCATGTGGAATCCACCCATCGCGTT
>SXGT01262494.1_pt1 | contig 35486 bp, 26 predicted proteins | sample 3176221 | NCBI WGS metagenome assembly SXGT01 (sample SAMN11356862, study PRJNA531348) | freshwater metagenome | isolation source: freshwater sample F1-120 | place: China: Fuxian Lake, Yuxi | collected 2017-12-25 | reverse complement strand
GAGGACTACCTGACGACGCCGGACTACTTCTTCCGCTACGATCGCGGCGTGACGAATGTGCGTCCGAGCTCGTTTCTCGGGCGGCTGCTTTTTGGCAAATTCGTCCGCTCGACCCAGATGCTGTGGCTTGCGGAACGCTTGCGATGGGCCCTTCCGGCCGATCGGCCGACCGTCACGCTCGATCTCTTCTTGCCACATTCGAAAGTGCCAGCGTTTTTCGACTGGTACTATCGCGAGCTCGACTTCTTTCCTCTCTGGTGCGTGCCCTATCGGCGCGTCCGCAACTACGAGTGGATCGCGCCCGCGTTCTACGAGGGCATGCGCGACGAGCTCTTCGTGGATCTCGCGATCTACGGCATGAAGCAGCGCGACGGCCGGAACCTTCACAAGCTCATCGAGGAAGCGCTCGTGCGTGTCGGCGGCATCAAGACCCTCATCGCCCACAACTACTACAGCGAAGCCGAGTTCTGGAGCATCTGGAACAAGTCCAATTACGACCAGGTCAAGGCGATCACGGACCCACGCAACCTCTTTCGCGACCTCTACACCAAGATGTGTCGCGCGGCGCGCGGCCTGCCTTGAGGGCGTGATTCGGGATGAGAGGGCGCTTGGCCCACGCCCCTGGCCGGGCGCCGCTCTTGGGCCGAGGAGTCCGGCGCGTTTCGCGTCGACTTCGCGTTCGACGACTGGCCGCCCTCACCGCACTCCGAAGCGCCCGCGCGCCCACTCGTGGATCCGTGCGACCACGCTCGCGTCGATCGCCCCCGGCACGACGATCACCGCTCCGAGTGCACCCGGGTAGCCCGTGGTTTCGACCGATCCGTACCCCGAGGACCCGACGCGGCTCCACCCATTGAGCGCATAGTAGCCATGCACCACTGGCGCTCCGACCGGCGCGCCGTCGATGTAGCTCTGGATGGTCCCGTCAAGCGCGTGCGTGACCCCGACGAATCGGACCTCGCCCGTGGCCACCTGGAGGTCGGATCCGACCTCGTGGCTCTGCCAGCCGCCGCCGCTCGCACTGGTATAGAACAACGTCCCGGCGCCCAGACCGACCGCGCAGCTGTGGGCGTCGGCCTCGTCGCCGACGACTGTCCAGAGGGCGTTGTACGCGGCCACGGGCTCCCACTCGACCGGTGTTGGCATCCAGGGGGATCGGCCGACCCAGAACACCGACCGTCCGTCGGGTTGCATGTCGGCGCTCGCCAGCGTGAGCGTCGCCTTCGACCCATCGAATTGCACGCCCGGCATGCCCGGCCCCAAGGCGTCCGGCGCGTAGACGGGCCGCGCCGCCCCGGTCGCCGAGAGCACCCGCTGACCCGCGCCCCGCTCGGTCCAGCGCTCGACGGCCGTGCCCCGGAAGCGCTTGAGTCGCCACGTCGACTGGATCTCCCGTGCGCCCGGTGGAGCCCCATTGGCCCAGGCCCCGTTGCCACCCGCATGGAGGATGAAGTCCTCGGTGACGGCGATGCCCTGGGCGTGATCTCCGGGATGAATGTTCTGGTCTGGCGGAAGCGCCGTCCAGTGGTCGCCGTCGTCCGAGAACCAGACGTCGTTCGAGTTACCGAGATGCGGGCTGTGCCCAAAAAGGAACCAGAGCTTGTCATCCCACACCTTGACGTCGGCCCAGTGCTTGCCGAGCCACGGTGGATCCGCGTGCTTGGTCCAGGTGACGCCATCTGCGGTCGACCAGACCTCGGCGAAGTGCTCGCTCCCGGGCTCCCACTCCCGGTAGCGGCCGCCGCCGATGAGCCACATGCGTCCCTTGAACTCCACGAGATGTTGGACGGCCCCGCGCCCGGACGGCCGCGTGACTCCGACGGCGGGGTCGTCGTCATCGGCATGGCCGGCCACCTCTTCCCAGGTCACGCCGTCCGACGAGCGCCAGAGGTCATTCAGGGTTCGACCCTTGTCCCACAGCATGAACTCGGCCCCGCCGAACAACCAGAGCTTGTCGTCGTACACGCCCATCACCGAGAAGGCGCGCTTCGGCCAGGGAGGATCCGCCACCTCGACGACCCAATTTGCGCCATCCACGCTCGAGAGGACATCGTGGTTGTAGTGGTTGAGGTGGGTGTCGCCGCCGACCACCCAGAGCTTGTCATGCCAGGCGACTGTCCCGTGCGTGTGGCGCGGCTCGAATTGATCATGCAGGTGCGGCAACACCTGGGTCCACGTCGCGCCGTCGGGGCTCGACCACACCTCGTTCGTCGTGGTCTCGTTGGGGGAGATATTGGGCGCGCTCGGGTAGCCGTCGGGCTGCGGGAACGGGTTCCACCCGCCGACCATCCAGAACTGCTCGGTCTTGGGAAACCAGGTGACAGTCACCCCATCGCGCCCCTTCCAGTCGGGCGCGATCTCGGTCGTCAGCCGCTGCCATTCATAGGTGGAAAGGACCTCGTCGCCACGAATCCCTGACGCCGCATCGAAGACCCGCGCCTCGGCGATCTCGACGGGACTCCATGCATCGACCGCACCCGCCAGCGTCGCCTGCACGTCACCGCGCGTCGCCACGACGTCCAGCCCGCTCGCGGATGCGACCGCGCCCGAGCGTGCGCGGACCTCGGTCGCGCTGACCGACCGCACCTCGGTCGCCGCCACGCCGCCGATCGTGAGCGCCGTCAGACCCTCCAGCCCGGTGCCCGTCACGACGACCATGGATCCACCCAACGGAGCGACGATCGTCGGGGGGATCGCCGTCAGCGTCATCGGCGCGGCCGTTTCGGCGACTTCGGCGGCGTCGACCACGTCAGCCGCATCGACGACTTCGACACCGTCGACCGCATCGACGACTTCGGTGGGAACGGACGTCTCCAACGCGGTGTCTTGGGACGTCTCGGACGTATCGGAATCCGCGGTCCGGGCGTTGTCGCTCCCACAGCCGGCGATAGCGGCGATGAAGGCGGTTGTGACGATTCTCGCGCGCATGCGGTCCCCCAGTTCGGCGGACACTATGACAGAATCGAAGCATTTCGTGCACACGTGCCCGGGTCGCGGGTGCGATCGATGGGGCGCTCGCTTCGAGCTCAGCGGGGTCGAGCCAACTCGCGTGCTTCGGGGTGTCGTGCGCGGTGAAACGCTGGCATAGGCTGCTGCCACGCTTGTTTCCAAACGCCTTGATGAGGGACCGCTCGCAGTGCGTGTTCAGGTTGTCCATGATGAGATGGATGGTGTGGGCCTTGGGGTAGGCCTTGCTGATCCGGCGCAGCGCTTCGGCGAATTGCGGCGCCTTTCGGTTGGTCGTGGCGTGGGACATGTGGCGGCCGACCTTGGGCTCGACGATGCAAAAGACGTTGGCCGTTCCGCGGCGAACATATTCGTAGTCGCGGCGCCGTGGACGACCCCGGCGCATCGGCGTTGCGTCGCGGGCGTTGTCGTGGAGGACCACGGGGCGCTCATCCAATGCGACAACTGGCTCCTTGGGGTCAACTGGGCGCTCCAAGACTTCGAGCACGTCCTCCATCCGCTCGATGTACTCGGGAGTGACCTCAGGCACGCACCACATTTCTTTTCCCGCCACGGTTTGAGGTCGTGGCTGGCAAGGAACCGGCGAATGGTTTCTCGTCCTATCTTGGCAACGACCGCCCGGCTCACGGCCTCCTCGGCGATGAGCCGGACGGACCAGCGCGCACCCCCCTCCGGCGGTGATCCGCAGACCATCGCGGTCAACGCGGCGCGCTGTGATGTCGAGAGCATTGGTTGCGGCTTGGGGCGTGGCTCATCCGTCAAGCTATGTGCCAGGCCGCCTTCCAGATACCTCCATCCGATCCGGCGGATCTCTCGGCGATACGTCCGGAGCGCTGCCGCCGCCAAGGTCGGGGCCCAGCCCTCGTCGAGGAGCTCGAGGGCCCGAACCCGCTTCCAGAGACGAACGGGCATCGCCTTCTCGGCCTTCAGCGCCTCGAGCTCGGCCCGGTGTGCCCGCGAAAGTTTCAAGCCGGGGAAGCGTGGGTTCCTCTTCTTCGCAGCCCTCTGAGTGGTAGATCAGAAGTCGCTCTCGTCCGCAAGCCGCCTGGGTCAGCGCGCCCGAGTCACGGCCCTAGGGCGCCCGGCCCTCGCCTCAGCGCGAACCGCGCCCGATGGTCCCCTTGTCCCGCGACGGCGCGCGCCCGCTCCGGGCGCCAGTGGCCGATGCGCCGAGCAGACCCAGAAAGATCACGTGGCGGGGGCCGCCCTTCTTCAGGCGCGCGCGTACGACCTCGGTGCGCACCACGAACCCCGCGTGGCGCAGGCGGTGCTCGAAACGTCGGTCCTCGCTCGCGGACCACACCGCGAGCACGCCGTCCCCCGCCAGCGCCGCGCGCATCGTCGCCACCCCGGCCGTGTCGTAGAGGTTCGCGTTCGACGCCTGCGAGAACGCCGTCGGCCCGTTGTCGACGTCCAGCAGCACCGCATCGAAGCGCCCGCGCCGCGCCCGCATCGTCGCGCCGACGTCCCCGGGCACGACCTCGACCCGCGGATCGGCGAGCGGGTGCCCGGCGAGCGGCCCGAGCGGCCCCTGGTTCCACGCGATGACCGCCGGCATCAGCTCCGCCACCACGACGCGCGCGCCGACGGGCAACGCGTCGAGCGTCGCGCGCAACGTGAAGCCCATCCCGAGCCCGCCAACCAGCACCGTCGGCGCCGGAAGCGCCCGCGCCCGCACGCACCCGAGCGTGGCGAGCGCCTCCTCGGAACCGTGCATCTGGCTCGACATGAGGCTCTTGCCGTTCGCCAGGATGATGTAGTCGCGCCCGTGTCGATTGAGCGTCAGATCAGCGCCATCGAGGGTCTGGGCGCGCGCCAAGAGTTCCCAAGGGATCACGCCAGGTTCAGGAACACGCGCTGGACATCATCGTCGCCCTCGAGCCGCTCGACCAGCTCCAGCACCTCGTTCACCTGGTCGTCGGGCAGCTCGATGGTCGTATGCGGCACCCACTCGACCTCGGCAGAAATCATCGTGATTCCGCGCTCTTCGACCGCATGTGCCAGATGCGAAAAGTCCGTGAACCCCGAGCGCAGGACGTAGATCGGGCCCTTGTCACTCTCGTCCTCGAGGAAGTCCTCGAGCCCGAAGTCGATGAGCTGCAGCTCGAGGCTGTCGCGGTCGACGCCCTCGCGCGCGATCTTGAGGACGCCCATGCGCTTGAAGAGGAAGCTCACGCTGCCACTGTTGCCGAGCGTCCCGTTCTTGCGATTGAAGTGATTGCGGACGTTCGCGACGGTGCGCGTCGGGTTGTTCGTCGCGGTCTCGACGATGACGGCGATCCCGTGCGGCGCGTAGCCTTCGTAGATGACCTCGTCGAACTGCTCGGCACCCTGGCCGGCGGCGCGCTTGATCGCCGACTCGACCTTGTCCTTGGGCATGTTCGCCGCGCGCGCATTCTGGATGATGCGGCGCAGCGTCGGATTTGCCTCGGGATTGCCGCCACCGGCACGGACGGCCAAGGCGATGTCGCGACCGATCCGGGTGAAGGCCTTCGCCATCCAGTCCGAGCGGGCGGCCATCGAGGCCTTTCGATTCTGAAATGCACGACCCATGACGACACTCTCCGAGGGCAGCGGCTCGCCGCGCGAGCGAGGCCTTTGCGAAACCGGGCGGAGCATACTCATCCTCGCACGCGGCGCCACTGCAACCCGACGGAGGCCACGCGTTCCTTCGCCCGAGGCCGCTCCGATGGGCGTCGCGCCTCACGCCCGCGGCCACGCGGCTTGCGCCGGCTCAAGCCTCATGCGACGTTGGCGGCGTCGCGACGAGCCCACCCGCGCCCTCACGGAGCTCCGATGCCCCGAGCGTCCCTGGCCCGCCATGTGTTCGAGCCCATACTCCCGCTCCTCGCCCTCGGCGCGTTGCTGCTCGGCGCCGCAACGGCCCACGCCGCGCCACCCCCCGACCGCTCCAAGCGCGTCGATCGCCTCTTCTACACGAACCTGACGGCGCTGCGCCTCAACCCGCTCGGGCTCCAGAACCAGTTCGAGCTCGACTGGCGCCACCGCCTCTACGACCCGGGCGAATCGCGCCTTTTCGCCGACAACTTCGCCGGCCTGACGTTCGCCCCGACGCTCACGCCCGGCCTCGCGCGCGTCGGCCTCGCCGCCAAGTTCCAACCGCTCGCCATCCTCAAGCTCGAGGTGCGCTGGGAGTACCTCGCCTACTTCGGGATCCTCGATCTGCTGCAGTCCTTTCCTGACGCCAGCGCCGACTTCTCCGACTCGGCCCTCAAGAAGGGCGGCGATGCCAAGCAGAACTACGCGACCGACGGCTGGCAGCTCACGATCGACACCGAGCTGCGCGCCAAGGTCGGCCCCGTCATCGCGCGCAGCCGCTTCAAGGCCGCCTACGTCGACGTCGCACTCCACGCCGGCGACCGCGTGTACTACGATCAGTACTCGGACCTGCTCATCCGCGGCAACGGCTGGTTCGTCACCAACGACGCCGACCTCCTGTTCGAGCTCGGACGCCACTGGATCGTCGGCGTGCGCCACAGCTTCGCCGACGTCTTCTACGGCGACGCGGCGGCGAGCGGCGGCGGCAAGAACGCGCCGACGCACCGCCTCGGGCCCCTCGTCGCGTACACCTTCTTCGACACCCCCGGCGAGTCCTGGAACCGCCCGACCATCCTGCTCGTCGCGAACTGGCACCTCGCGCACCGCTGGCGCACGGGCGCCGACGTGAGCCAGGCCGTTCCGTACCTCGCTCTCGGCTTCGCGTTCACGGGCGATCTCTTGCCCTGATCCGACGTATCCACGAGGTCCCCATGAAGCTCTCTGCCGTCGCCATCACCTCCGCGCTCACGATCGCCGCCTGCGCCTCCGACGCCGCCCCGAGCCCGACCCCGACCCCACTCTCGGTTCAGCAGCAGGCGGCGGTGGTCGGGCTCCTCGATGACCTCGCTACACCAACCCTGGACACCCCCGAAGCCTCGTTCGCCCTCTCGAACCAGGTCCTCGCCGTGGGTGTCCTCGTCTCGCTCCCGGTCCAGCCGACCGGTCGTCCAAGCGGCCAGGCGCGGGCGCTCGGCGAGGAGTGCGTGACCGACAACGGCAACGTCATCACCTACGCCTGCCCGGGCATCACGGGCACCGTGACGGTGAACGGCGACACCTTCACGCTCGACCTCACGATGACCCAGAACCTGCAAAGCGGCTGGCAGTCGATGAAGGTGTCGGGGACCATCCGCGTCGGCGAGGGCTACTCCAATGGCCATCTCTACTTCGAGATCGACACGGGCACGATGACCGCCTCGATGACGAGCGACTTCGAGGCCTGGACCGCCGGCGAGAGCTCGCACGGCTGGATGACGTTCACCTGGAGCGCCCCGGGGGTCTTCGGCTCGCCCTACGAATTCGTGCGCGTCGTGTGGGACGGCGATTCGTTCACGGCCACCCGCGAGTAGCGTGGCCTAAGGCGCGCGCGTCTGCCAGCGCGCGACCCGCGCACGCATCTCGGCCCTCGGCTAGGTCCATCTTGCCCGACACGGGCCTGGCGTTTCACCGTGCCTATGGTCGCGACGCGACCATCCCCCGATGGCGCGCACGCCGCGCAACGCGGCACGGAGGGACGTATGCGATTCATCGAATTTCATGCGCATGGGCAGCCGCCACGCGGCCTTCGCACACTCCACGCGGGCAAGCTCTTCGCGACCGGGCTCGCGACCGCGACTCTCTTGACGCTCGGCGGTGGAGCGGCCTGCGATGGGATGGTCATCGAGGACGACCGCGCGGGCCCGCTCCCGACGGCCTCGGAGCCGGCCGAGCGGGCTGCGGCCCTCGGGATCGAGCACCCGTACGAGCTCGCGCCGATCCCTAGCGAGCGGTTGCTCTGGCGCTGTGTCCCGCGCGGCGCGTCCTGCGCGCGCACCGCCTGCTGCGGCGACGCCATCTGCATGCACCTGCCCGGTCCGGCCGGTGGTGCGCAAGGGCCGGTCTGCGTCGATTCCAGCGCCTGGCGGGCGTGGCCCGACCTTTGGTGGTCTCACCGTTAGGCGCCGCGGTCCTACGACCGCCGGTCGCCGTCTCACGGTCAGACCTGGTAGACCTCGCGAGGGGCCCACACCCCGAGGTTCGATCGGTCAATGATCTGGCCTTCGGCATCATTGTCGGTGGACGCCTGGATGGGTATCTGAACTGCACGCGCCCAAGCCGGACGCGCACGGTTCCGGGCCGCACGTGTCGGTCGTTCGCGCCGACCAGCGGCTTCATCCACGAGGAAGTCCCCATGCGCTATCTCGTCATCGCGACCGTGTTCGCGGGCGTCGCCGGCTGCACCGACGAAGAACAGACCCAGGGCTGTAAGACGGTCACGGACTGCTCGAACGGGACGACCTGCCTACTCGCCGACGGCCATCGTGCGTGCCGTCCGCTCTGCGACGTGAGCACCGATACGTGCGGCGGCTCGGCGACGTGCGGGTCGGTCGGCGTGTTGAGCGTCGATGTCTGCCAGCCCTCGGCGCCGCCCCCGACACCGGACGACCCACCGGTCGCCGAAGAACAGGCGAGCCTTCCGTGCGCCACCGATCCCGCGTGCGACGCGCTCCAGGCGGGCTCCATCTGCGCGGGCTTTCAGGGGGAGCGCGACTGCACCATTCGATGCAGCGCGGAGAGTGACTGCGCCATGCCCGAGCTCGGCGGTGTCAGCGTCGACTTCCTGACGTGCAGCCCCGACGAGAGCGACACGACGCGCAAGGCCTGCCTTCCCGACGCGCGCTGTTTCTCGAACCCGATGAGCTGTGTCCAGCTCGGGGTTCCGACCATGCCATTTCCGTGAGCCCGGAAGCTCGTGTCATGCCGCCGCCTGCGCCCCCGCACCACCACGTGGAGCGGCCCAATCGCGCTTTCATCGAGGAGAGACCATGAAGTCATCGCTGATCGTGCTCGTACTCGCCGGCCTTGCAGGATGTGCCGACGACGAGGGCAACCCCGACCCGTCGGGCACCGAGACCGGGGGCAAGGAAGACGGCCTCCCCAAGAGCCCGCGCCCGCGCGTGACCGGCAATATTCCCGAGTCGCAAGCTGGATTTGCGGTCATCGCCGCGACGCTCGACGGTGACGAGTTTGTCCTCGCGGTAAGCTGCCAGTCCGAGTGCCGCACGGACCCGTGGCACCTCGACTGGACGGGCGAGAGCACCGTGACCGACGGCCAGCGAGTCTTCTCGTTCACGCTGGTGAGCGACGCGCCGCCGGCGCCCGATGGCCTGGATGTGGCGCATGAAATTCCGTTGCGCTTCTTCATGGGTCACATCCGGGCGGCGTTTCCGCAGCAGACGCTCGTCTACGAAGTCGGCGGCGGCACAAGCGAGGCCGTGTTCGCGCGTACGGTCTATCCCGGGCCCGTCCAGCCCCTGACGGTCTCGAGACCGCTCCCGCCCACCGACGGTGACTTCGGTGTGATCGGGTCGTCACTCGATGGCGAGAAAGTGCTGACGTTGCAGGTCATGTGCAGCGGCGACTGCGCGAACCACGCCTGGACGCTGCACTGGGATGGGCTCGCGCATGCGAACGCAGCGGCGCACGTGAGCGAGGCGTGGCTCGTGCTCACGGAGGACAAGCGCGGCGACACGACCGAGATCGCGCCGGAGTCTCCGTTCGAGGTCCGGTTCAACGTGTCCAAGCCGCTCGAAGCGGCCGATCACTTGCTGATCAACGGCGGGGCGGGCGAGGCCTTGGTGATCCGGCCGCTCTGATCGCGTCCGCCACCGGAGAAAGAGATGTTGCCTGTGAGCGTAGGACGTTCGGCCGCGCGGACACTCGAAGGATCGAAGGCGGCGGCGTGGACCTCGGCGGCGCTGCTGGTGACGGGGATAGCGACGGCGTGCAGGACTCCCGGCGAGGGAGCGCGTGAGTTCAACGCACGCTGTCAGGACGGCCTCCGCAACGGCCTCGAGACCGGCGTCGACTGCGGGGGCGGATGCCGGCCGTGCGAACCCGGAGCGGCGTGTCGTGCTGCAATCGATTGCACCACGGGGATCTGCCAGGACGAGGTATGCGCTCTGGTGCCCCCGGCGTGTGACGACGCGACGTGGAACGGCAGCGAGTCCGATGTGGACTGCGGCGGGACGTGCGGCGCGTGCGGCATCGGTGGGCATTGCCGGGTCGCGCTCGACTGCCTGTCGGGCCTTTGCGAAGGCGAGTTCTGCGTCGCGCCCTCCACCTGTGGAAACGCCGAGCTGTCGCCGGGGGAGACCGATCTCGATTGCGGCGGACCGTGCCGACGTTGTGCCACAGGTCTCAAATGCGTTGCTCCGGGCGATTGCCTGACCGCGACCTGCGTCTTTGGGCTCTGTCGTGATCCGAGCTGTAGTGATCGCGTCCGCAATCAGGACGAGAGTGACACGGATTGTGGCGGCATATGTCCTCCCTGCGAGGACGGCGATCACTGCAATGCGCCGAGTGATTGTGGCTCGGAGCGCTGCGAAGGCGAGGCGTGTACGAGCTGTGTCGACGGCGTCCAGAGCGGGGCGGAGACCGATCGCGACTGCGGCGGCGTGTGTGCCGCCTGCACGCTCGGACAGCGCTGCGAGGGCGATGGTGACTGCGGCGCGGCCGTGTGCGAGGGCTCGGTCTGCTGCGCCCCGAACGCCTGCCGAACGTGTGGGCCGCTACCGTCCGAGACATGCAACGGCCGCGACGACGATTGCGATGGCGCCACCGACGACACACCGCTGAGCGACCCGGCGCCGCTGTGCCCGAAGCAGCTCGGGGTCTGCGCCGGTCTCAGGGGCACCTGTCGCGGGACGGGCGGATGGACCTGCACGGAGGCCGACTACATGGCCCGTGCAGTTGGATACGAGGCCGTCGAGGCCGCCTGCGACCGACTCGACAACGACTGCGACGGCGAGACCGACGAAGGCGTCCTGAACGCGTGCGGAGCCTGCGGGCTCGCGCCCGTGGAGGCGTGCAACGGAAGGGACGATGACTGCGACGGCGAGACCGACGAAGGCGTCCTGAATCGGTGCGGGGCTTGCGGCCTCGAGCCCTACGAGCAGTGCAACGGCGTCGACGACGACTGTGATGGCGAGCTCGACGAGCTCGTCGCATGCGACGGATGCCCCCGCGCGGACTCGGAGCCGGTCGAGCAGAGGCAACCCACGTGGGAGGTCAGGATCCCCCCCGCGACCGCCGTGGCCGCGGTCGGCGATCGCCTCTACTACGCACTCGCGACGGCCGGGGGCGGCTGGGTAGAGGAAGCAACGATGAACGCGCCGCTGGTTCGGACGGGCTGCGCGATCCTTCCGGTCCTCGCCGCGATGGGCGGCTCGCTGGGGGTGTTTTGCGGCGCGCCACCCGGACCCAACTGGCGCCTCGAGAGCATCGACACGCTCGGGTCAGTCGCGGTCGAGAGGACCGGCAACCTGGGTGGCGTCCCGGTCGGGTTCCAAGACGTTCGGCTGGTACCGCGCGGCGGCGGCGCCGTGGCATTCCTCGCGGACTCCGACGCGGCCTACATGCTGGACTTCGACCTCGGAGTTCCCAGCGAGGTCACGACCGCGGCGCTCGGGCGACCCCGGCTCACGCCCGCCTCGTGGGATGCCACCTTCGACGCAACGGGACGTCGCATCGCCGTTTGGATCGCCGAAGACCCGGGCACCGGGCAGGCGCAGCTCGTATGGCGGGAAGACGATCGAACGCCCGTGGCAATCGCACCGATGTCCGTCGGAGCAACGGTGGGGTTGTCGCCGGCCGCGACGGGGCGCGTCTGGTTGAAGTCGTGGCGCGACGGGCGCTACGAGCTTCGCGCGCTCGAGAACGGCGGTCAGGCCTGGGACGTCGTCACGCCCGCGATACCGGACACGTGGGATGTCATGGCCATGCACGCGACCGCGTACGGAGATGTCGCTCTCGTCTGGCTCGACGAGACCTCGCGCCAGGTCATCTCGCTCGCGTGGGCCTCGCCTGGCGGCACGTGGACGACCCGCGGGGTGAGAGTCATCACCGAGGATCGGTGGAGTGCCTTTCCGTGGATCCGTTCGGCCATCGATGCCGCCGGTCGGCCGCACGTTCTCTATGGTCTGCGATACGAGCAGCAGGTCTATCCCGAGGAGCTCGTCCATACGATGGCCTGCAGCGCTTGGATGACCTGTACCGCCGGCTCAGCGTGCAATCCGGTCGGTCCGAACGTCGACCTTCCGGAGCATTGAGCGTCTCGGCGACACTGCTACACTGCTTCGCCACTTGACCCGACCGCGAGAACGCCAGGCCTCAACGCACGGGGGGCAGGCAGCAGAAGCTGCCCACCGCGCACTGTTCTGCAGAGCCCGGCCTGCACGCGAGCGTCTCGGGCGTATCGCAGCTCGCATCCGCATTGCACGGCTGTCCGAGCCCCCCGCTCTCGTAGCAGCACCCGTCGGAGCCCGCGAAGCAGACAGCCGCCGTGACGCACGCCAGGCCGGGATCGCACGTGTGGCCGGGCATGCAACGTTCGCCCGCCCCGCCCGCGGCCAGGCAGCACTGCGGTGACCCCGGGGGACAGAGGCCCTGGGGTCCACCATGCGCGCAGACCAGATCCGCATCGCACGTGCCGCCCATGCTACAGCGCTCGCCCGCCCCACCCGTTGGCACGCAGCACTCGGACAAGGTCCCGGGGCACGTCTCGCCAACGTCGGGGACGCACGCGAAATCCCCCGCGCAGGTGTGGCTGGCGCTGCACGGCGTGCCCCCGGCGGGGTCCTGCTGGCAGCACGCGGTCAGCCCCTCGCCGCACCCGGAGGGCCCGAGGCAGAGGAGCCCGGCATCGCACGTGCCGCCGGCAAGGCACGGCGCGCCCAACCCGCCGACACTCAGGCAGCACTCGCTGAGCTCACCCGGGCACCCCGCCGGCCCGACGCATTCGCGGCCGCCCTCGCACGTGTGGTTCGCGCCGCACGGCAGCCCCTCGGCGCCCGACGCCACGCAGCACTCGGCCCGCCCGCCGGCGCATCCCAACGGGCCGCCGCACTCGAAGCCGGCATCGCAGGTGCGATCCTGCTGGCACGCCTCGCCCTTTCCGCCGACGCCCTGACAGCAGCGGGAGCCCGGGCCCGCGCACCCCTCGGGCCCGAGGCACGCGAGCCCCTCGGCGCACGATGGGTCGCTGTCGCACCGCGCACCCGGACCGCCCAGCGCAACGCAACACTCAGACGTCGCGCCGCATCCTTGCGGGCCGCCGCAAAAGAAGCCGGGGTCGCACGACCTGTCGGCGGCGCAGGGCTCTCCCTGGCCACCGATCGCAACGCAGCAATCGCGCAGCGGCACGCCGCCGATGGGCGCGCAGCGCGCCGGGTCGTCGCGAATGCAACCGAGCTCGGCGTCGCAGCTGCCGTCGCCCCGACAGGGCTGCCCCTGGGCGCCGGCCGCCACGCACACCGATTCGGGTCCGGCCTCGAGGCAGACGAACGCGTCGGCACACGTGCTCGCCGGTCGCGAGACGCAGGCCTCGCCGAGCTGGCCGGCGGGCAGGGCGCACAGGTCGACGGCGGCGCCGACCGCGGGCGCGTAGGCGAGGCAATCGCGACCGCCGCACGCGGCTCCGTCGGCCCGAAGGCACGCGGCGCGGCACGCGTCGTAGGGGAACGTCGGCGCGCCGCTGCAGACGAGTCCGGGACCGCACGTATCGCCGGTGCAGCGCTCGCCCTCGACGCTCGCGCCGCACAGTGCGGTCGGCGCGCAGCCCCAGCCTCCCTCGGACAGCGTCACGGATTGGAGCCAACAGCAGGCGAGACCGTCGCCGCACGCACCCGAAGCCAGGGGGTCGCACGCCGGGGCGCACAGGGTTGGCGTCGTCCCGCCCCCGACGCCGTTCGGATCGTTCGGATCAGGCCGCGCGGCCGGGATGAATCCGACGCCGACGCGACACACGCCCGCATCGCACGCGAACGTCTCGGCGTCGCAGGCCACGAAGCACAGGTCCTCGGGGCGCCCGTCGGCGCTCGACGCCGGTAGGCACGCGTCGTCGCAGGCCTTGGTCGGGCACGCATCACACGCGTCGCCGGCGGGGTCGCCATCGCCGTTTTCCTGGTCGGCGTTGGCGACGCGCGGGCAGTTGTCGAGGGCGTTGACCTTGCCGTCGCCGTCCTGGTCGAGCACCTGCCGCATGTCGGGCACGGCGTCGGTGACGCCGATGGCGACGAAGCGCGCCGTCAGCTGGCGCGCCACGCGATCGACGTCGAGCGCCAGGAGGGCCGTCCGGATCTCGTCGCGCAGGGCCGCCTCGAGCGCGCCGTCGGCGAGATCGATGGCGAGCCGGTTGAGCAGCTCCTGGAGATTGGCCTCGACCGAGCCCTCGCGCTGCATGGCGACGCCGATGAGCACCGAGCTGACGCCGAGGAGGTAGGCGTTTTCGGGGGTGTTGCCGCCGGCGAGGTTCATGTCGATGCCATCGAGGGCCGGCGTGAAGGTCGGCAGCGTGATCGCGAGGGCCGCGCGCAGGTCCGACTCGGCATGGGCGACCGCGGCGGCGAAGGTCTCCCCGTCGCCGGTCACGAGCGTCTGGATGCGCTGCGGGGTGAGATGCGTGATCATGTTGACGAAGGCTTGCTGCTTGCCGCTGCCCGACGGGATGTAGAGCGCGCGCAGGGTGAGATCGGAGCTCGCGAGCGCGCCGGTGACCTCGTTGTAATAGTAGCCGACCCCCTCGAGCGCGACCGGTCCGGCGGCCTCGAAGCTGATGAGGAACTCGCCGCGGTCGTTGATGGTCTGGGTGTTGAACACCTGCCCGGTCGGCGACAACGCCGCGTCGAGCAGCGAGACCTGGACCGAGGACCCGACCACGAACGGCCCCTTCTGCACGGCGCCGCGCAGCTCGACCTGCGAGGAATCGACGGACTCGCCGCTCCCCCCGCACGAAAGACCGGCGGTGAGCGCGAGCAGCAGAGGAAGGCGCGAAGAGTGGGGCGCTCGACGCATGGTTGTCATGGACGGATCTCCTTCTCGCTTCGACGCGCGGATGACGGTCGCGGGCGCCGGTCTGGTGGGACACCAGGGGCAAACGGGTGTGAGATCGCGACGATACGCTCGAGTCGCCGCGGGGCATAGCGACGGCGCGTGGTCGTGCGACAGCGCACACGAAGGTCATCGTCCCCCACCCCGCAGCCGGTCGCCGTGCCGCGGCCGTCCTCACGACGACCTGCGCGTGAGCGTTGCCTATGGCGCGGGCGTCCGTGCCGCGTCGGCCGAGCGGCAGCCCGCGAGGAAGGTCTCGAAGTCGGTCATCCACGGGTAGCGCGCGCGCTGCGCGGCGAGATCGAGGTGCCAGCCGTGGCGACCGATCCAGCGGAAGTTGGTGGCGGCCTCGCGGTCGAAGAGGCCAACGATCCAGAGCGGCGGCGAGAAGCTCGCCGGCTTCTTGCCGAAGGCCGATCGGTAGCAGGCGACGAGCTCGTCGTAGCACAGCTCCTCGGCGCCGAGCTCGAGCACGCGGCCGACGTGCGCGTCGGGATCCGTGAAGGCGTCGGCGGCCAGGTGGCCGATGTCGTGCGCCGAGGTCAGCTGGATGCGCCCGCTGCGCCCGAGCGCGCGCGCGAGCATGCCCCAGATGTAGCGCGCCTTGTCGTAGCTCGGCAGCAGGAGCTCCATGAAGAACACGGGCCGAATGATGGTCGCCGGGAGGCCGAGTGCCTGGATGTGGCGCTCGACGCGGCCCTTGCTCTCGAAGTGCGGGACGCCGGTCGGCTGGTCGGCGTACGCGACCGAGCCGTAGACGAAGTGGCGGACGCCGGCCTGCTGGGAAACGTCGGCGAGGCGGGTGCCCTGCTCGACCTCGCGGGCGACGCCGTGCGCCCACGGGTCCTGCACGCTGAAGACGCCGCTCGCGCCAGCCAGCGCGCGCGTGAGCGAGCCAGCGTCGTCGAGGTCGCCCTGCACGATCTCGGCGCCGAGCGCGGCGAGCGCGCGGGCCGCTGCGCTGGACGGGCTGCGCGTCAAGGCGCGGACTGCGACACCACGCGCGAGGAGCGCCCGCGTTGCCGCGCCCCCTTGGCGGCCGGTCGCGCCGGTGACGAGGACCAGGCGCGGCGTGGGCGGGGACGCGGGAGGAGCGGTCGGCATCGTTCAAAACTACACGGCGGCGGAGGCCTCTGCCAGGAGCGAGAATGGCCGCGACGCGTACCGCCGTTCGCTTTTCGCGGCCGCCCGTTGCGTGTGCCTCGGAGGCAGGCGCATAACCGGGCGCACGCAGCCAGGAGGTCCGCCATGTCGAACGTCGCGTCCATGCCCAGGGGCGTCCGCGCCAACCCGTCCAGCTCCGCCACCGCTGCCGACAACGCTTCGGCGGCCTCGTTCGCGAGCATCGTGCAGCTCAAGCGATCGCTCGGCGGCCTCGCGTTCGCCGCGCAGGAGGCGCTGCTCGCACCCGCCCTCGACGCCAAGGCCGACCCGCGGAAAGCGACGGACGCCAAGGATACGCCGGTCCAGCGCGAGTGCCCGGACGGCACGCCGGAGAACGAGGAAGGCGAGTGCGCGGCACCAACCCCATCGCCCGAGGTGGCCGATCTCCTCGCGCGCACGCGCAGCTGGCCTTCGTACATCCAGGACAAATTCGATGGCGACGAGGGTCTGCGACAGCAGCTCGCCGAGCGGGCCGTCGCCTACTTCGGCTCGGCCGACGCCGCCGAGGCGCACTACCAGAACATGAGCGCGACGGGACACCGCGTGCTGCACCGGGACGCGGCGGGCCCATTCGATGCCGCTTGCGCGGAGTTCCAATCGGAGACTGGTCGGGACGCCCCTGTCTATGGCGTCGCCGCGCTGGGATTCAAGTCTCGCCTCGACGCGCCGCTCAGCGGCAGCAACGTCCACCCGCTCGGCTACGCGGTCGATCTCCCTGACACGCCGGCCAACCCGCACCTCAGGCAGAACACCGAGGCCGGGGTCGGCATCGGCGACCTCATCCGCCTCACGACCGGCGGTGACTACCACGCCAACCGGGAGCGCGGGGACGATCCGATGATCGAGGACATGGGCACGGCGCCCGAGGTCACACCCGAGCAGGACGCATTCCTGGCCGGCTTCCAGCTCGAGGTCGAGCGCATGAACGAGGCGTCCCAGACGTTCCAGGCGAGCCTCGGTGACCACACGGAGGAGTTCCTGACGTTCTATCGCGAGTACCAGTCGGCGAGCCGGACGCGAAAGGCAGAGATCGTGGCGGAGCTGCCGCGCCTACTGGCTCCGTGGTTCGATCGGATCCGGGAAGCGCTGGCCGAGATCGACCGGGCGGAGGCGGACCGCGCGGCCCCTGCGAACCTCGAGGTGGAGGTCGCAGCGATGGAGGGCATGCGGTCCGAGATCGAGGCCGCGCTCGGCGCTTGGGAAGCCCAGTTGGGGCTCGAGCCGCTCGGCTACGAGACGGGCCGCTTGCGCGCGGCCGAGGAGGCGCTGACCGATCCGGCCGAACGCGCGCGGGCCGCCGGATTGCGAGAGGGCATCGCGCCGCTCATGGCGCAGGTCTCCGATGCGGAGCAGGCGCTCGGGATCATCCCTCTGGTCGACGACGGGCTCGAGGCCCGGCTCGCTCAGATTCGGGAGCACGACGCATCCACCACGGGGATCGACCGGAGCGAGGAGCGCGAGCGGCTTGTGCGCCTCTCCGAGCTGCTCGCGACCGGGGAGTTCGTCTTCGACGGCGACACCGAGAAGCGCAATCCGGCGCTGGGTCAGATGGTGGAAAAGGGCTTCAGCAATCAGGATCCCGTGTTCATGCGCATCCTCGCGCGGCATGGCTTCCGCTGGGGCGGGGTCTGGGACTCGCCGGACTTCATGCACGTCGAGTTGGTTCGGTAGCGCGCCGCCGCGACCGCCCGTCGGCGAGCGGACGGCCGCTCGGTGCAAACGAACGGCCGCTCGGTTGCTGGGTGCCGATTTATCGGCTAACGCCGCGCGCGTTCCTGGCAACAACGTACGCGACGAGGTCGACCATGGCGCTGCCTGAATCCGTGACCCTCTGCGAGTGCTGGGCCCGTGACGGGTTGCAGTCGATTCCCAAGGTGATCCCGACGGCCGACAAGATCGCGATGATCGATCGCGTCACCGCATCGGGCGTGAAGAAGCTCGAGGTGACGAGCTTCTCGCATCCGAAGCTGCTCCCGCAGTTCGCCGACTGCACCGAGGTGCTCCGCGGCATCGCGCGCGTCCCGGGCGTGAGCTACGTCGTGCTGATGCCGAACATGACAGGCTTCAAGCGCCTCGAGACCTGCATCGCCGAAGGGTACGGGGCCGACGAGATCATCCTCATGATCTCTTCGAGCGAGGCGCACAACACCGTCAATTTCCGCATGGACCACAGCGAGGCCAAGCGCGAGCACGCGGCCGTCATGAGGCGCGCACACGCGCTCGGCGTGCGCGTCATCGGCTGCGCCGGGACCGTCTTCGGGTGCCCGATTGCGGGCGACGTCCCGATGCGCGCGGTCATCGACATCACGCGCTTCTACCTCGACGAAGGCGCCCAGACGCTCATGCTCGGCGACACGACCGGCGCCGCGAATCCGCTGGCCGTGCGCGAGCGCTACGGCGAGCTGATGGCCCTCTTTCCCAAGGCCGAGTTCATCGCGCACTTCCACGACACGCGCGGCACCGGCGTCGCGAACAGCTACGCCGCGCTCGAGCTCGGCGTGCGCTACGTCGACACATCGCTCGGCGCGATCGGCGGGCAGCCGGCGACCGGCGCGAACAAGTACCAGCACGGCTTCACGGGCAACACCTGCAGCGAGGACCTCATCTGCCTGCTCGAGGAGTGCGGGGTCGCGACCGGCATCGACCGGGAGAAGCTCATCGCCAACGGGCGCATGGCCGAGGAGCTCATCGGCCAGCCGCTGCGCGCCAACGTCATCCGCTCGGGGCCGGTCAATCATCGCGGCCGGGACTACGCCCCGGCGGCGCGCGCCTCGGCGTGACCTGGGCCGCCTCGCTTCTCCGATCGTTCTCGCCGCGCGCCCTCTCCGCGCGAGCGAACCTCGTCGCCGTGCCCGCGGTGTTGGAACCCATCGAGACCCGCTCCGCGCGTGAGGTCGACCCCGCCGCCGGCGGCCTCGATCGGGCGCAGGTCGAGGCGATCTGGGCCGCCGCTCAGCGCCTCTTCCGGACGCGCACGCAGCCGGCCCTCGCGCTGGCCGTGCGGCGGCGCGGGCAGCTCGTCCTCGAGCGCGCCATCGGACACGCGCACGGCGAGGTGCTCGCCACGCCACGCACGCCGTTCTGCACGTTCTCGGTGTCCAAGAGCGTGACCGCGGTCGTCCTGCACATGCTCGACGAGCGCGATCGCCTGCGCCTCGACGACCCCGTCTGCGAGTACATCCCGGAGTTCGCGCGCCACGGCAAAGAGTGGGTCACGCTCCGCCACGTCTTGACCCACCGCGCGGGGATCCCGTCGATCACCGCGGCGTTCGCGGATCCGCTCGACGCGCTCGCCGATCCCGAGGGCGTCGTGGCCGCGCTGTGCGACGCCAAGCCGGCGTTCCTCCCGGGGCGCAGGCTCGCCTACCACGCCATCACGGGCGGCTTCGTCCTCGGCGAGATCGTGCGCCGCGTCACCGGCCACGGCATCGATCGCTTCCTCGCCGACGAGATCGCGCGCCCCCTCGGCTTCGAGTACCTGAGCTACGGCGTCGCCCCCGAGCGCATCGCGGAGGTCGCCGAGAACCGCTTCACCGGGCTGCCGGTGCCGTTCCCGATGTCGCGCCTCATCCGCCGCGCGCTCGGGGTGTCGCTCCCCGACGCCGTCCGGGCCTCGAATGACCCGCGCTGGCTGACCGCCGTCGTGCCGTCGGGCAACGTCATGGCGACCGCCGACGACCTCGCGCGCTTCTACGAGCTGCTGCTCCGCGGCGGCGAGCTGGACGGCAAGCGCATCCTCGCGGCCCGCACCGTGCGACGGCTCCTGGTCGAGAGCGCCTTCTTCGAGCCCGATCTCACGCTCGGCCTCGCGGTCCGTTACGGCCAGGGCGTGATGCTGGGCTCGCTTCCCATCTCGCTCTTCGGACCGCAGACCGCGCGCGCCTTCGGGCATTACGGCCTCATCAACATGGTTGCCTTCGCCGACCCCGAGCGCGACCTCTCGGTCGGCCTCGTGACGAGCGGCAAGCCCGTCATCGCGAACCAACTCCCGGCGTTCTTCGGCCTCCTCAAGGCCATCGCCAACGGCGTGCCGCGCGCCTGACGCCGCCTCCCACCGGCCCCTCGCCTCGCGGAGCCCGCATGCCCCGTCCACGCCGAACCTACGCACGCGCCCTCGCCATCGCCGTGGTCGCGGCCCCCCTCGGCCTCGCGGAGGCAGCCCGCGCCGACGACGCGTGCGTGCCCCCGCACGTTCACTCGACGATGATCGTTCCCTTCATCGGGAGCGGATGCAGCGCGCAATGGAAGGCGATCGTCCCGGCGACGGCGAACGTGTGCTTGAACTGCCCCTGGGCCGCAACGTTGCCGCTGTCGAACGTGTCCACCTGACCGGCGTCGCTCGCAACGGTGTGCGCGTGCGTGCTCCGGTTCGTGAACGTGACCTCGGTTCCGACCGCCACGCGGATACAGGTCGGGCTGAAAGCGAAGTCGTCGACCGCGACCGCCGACGCTCGGGGGCAGGGATCGACCGCGCCCTCGTCCGCGCAGGCGGCGCCAAGTCCGAACCCGGACACACACAGAGCGAGAACGGCGAGACGCATGGGCGTTTCCTCGAGGCAGAGAGTGCGCCCGAGCGTACTCCCCGCGGCCCGCGTGTCAAACCGCACAACCCGGGCGGGCGTGACCGACGTCGAGGCGGCCCCGTCCCCGCGCGGGCCGCGATTGCCAGCGGCCGCGAGCGCGGTTAGAAACGCCCCGCGCGCGCTGGGCCCCCGCGGGCGCACCGCCGAGGAGCCTCCGATGCCGCAAGCCCCCGCGTCCCACACGTTCCGCTTCTTCCGGTCCGGCGGCTTCGATCAGGTGCGCCTCGATCGCGGCGAGGACCTCCTCGCCATCGAGCGGCTCGACCAGAAGCTGTGGGTCGCGCTCGCGTGCCCGACGCGCGGCCTCGAGATCGACCCGAAGACCATGGACCTCGTCGACCTCGATCACGACGGGAAGATCCGCGCGCCCGAGCTCATCGCGGCCCTCCGTTGGGCGACCTCGGCGCTCACGCGCCCGGCGGCCCTCATCGAGGGGGCCAAGCAAGGCGGCTCGCTCCCGCTGGCGGACATCGACGGCGCCTCGCCCGTGGGGGCCGCGCTATTGGCGGCCGCCAAGCGCATCCTGCACAACCTCGGCAAGGACGGCGCGACGGCCATCACGCTCGCCGACGTCAGCAACACCAACGCGATCTTTGCCAACCAGCTGAACGGCGACGGCGTCATCCCCCTCGGGCTCATCCCCGATCCGGCGGCGCGCGTGCTGGCCGACGACATCGTCGCCACGATCGGTCCCGCCAGCGACAAGAGCGGCGTCCCGGGGGTCGACCTCCCGCGCGTCGACGCGTTCTTCGCGGAGGCCGCGGCCCTACTGGCCTGGCATCAGAAGGCCGACGACGACGCGACCATCCGCCCGCTGGGCGACGCGACGGCAGCCGCGGCGGCCGCCTTCGACGCGGTCGCGGCCAAGGTCGACGACTTCTTCACGCGCTGCCGCCTCGCCGCGTTCGACCAGCGCGCGGCCGCCCCGCTCAACCGTTCCGACACCGAGTGGGTGCTGCTCGCGGGCGAGGACTTGACGGCCGACCACGCGCGCATCGCCGCGTTCCCGATCGCGCGCGTCGAGGCGGGGCGCGGGCTCCCCCTCGGACCGCTCGGGAAAGACAAAGCCGGCCCCAGCGCCGCGGGGCTGGCGCTCAACCCCGCGTGGTCTGCACGCATCGCGCGCCTCGCGCACGACACCGTGACCCCGCTCCTCGGCGCGCGTACCGAGCTCGCCGAGGCCGAGTGGCAGACCTTGCGCGCGCGCCTCGCGCCCTACCATGCGTGGACCGCCGCCAAGTCCGGTGTGGCGTTGGAAGCGCTCGGCCGCGCGCGGGTTGCGGCCTACGTGAGCGGCGGCGAGCGCGCCATCGTGACGGACCTGATCGCGCGTGACGCGGCGCTGAAACCCGAGATGGACGCGATTGCGTCGGTCGAGCAGCTCATCCGCTACCATCGGGATCTCCACACGTTGACGGAGAACTTCGTCAACATGAAGCGCTTCTATGCGAAGGAGGAGCCGGCCATCTTCCAGGCCGGCACCCTCTACCTCGACAACCGCAGCATGGAGCTCTGCGTGTTCGTCGACGACCTCGCCAAGCACTCGGCCCAGGCGCCGCTGAGCGCGGCCTACCTCGCCTACTGCGAGTGCGCGCGCCGCGGCTCGAACGAGAAGGTGACCATCGCGGTGGCCTTCACCAACGGCGATCTCGACTTCTTACGCCTCGGGCGCAACGGCGTCTTCTACGACCGCAAGGGCCGTGACTGGGACGCGACCATCACGAAGATCGTCGAGTCGCCGATCAGTATCCGCCAGGCGTTCTGGTCGCCCTACAAGCGGGTCGGACGGATGATCGAGGAGCAGATCGAGCGCTTCGCGTCCTCGCGCGAGAAGGCGGTCCACGAGACTTCGGCCGCGCACGTGACGACGGCTGCGACGGCGGCCTTCGAGCAGCCGCCCGCCCCCGGAGCGCCCGCGCCCGCATCCGGAGCGCCCGCCGCCAGCCGGCCGGCGTTCGACATCGCCAAGGTCGCGGGCGTCTTCGCCGCCATCGGGCTCGCGCTCGGCGCGATCGGATCGGTCCTCCTCGCGATCGTGTCGGGCTTCGTGTCGCTCGAGGTCTGGCAGATGCCGCTCGCGCTCGCGGGGGTGGTGCTCCTCATCTCGGGGCCGTCGATGCTGCTCGCCGCGATGAAGCTGCGCAAACGGAACCTCGGGCCGCTGCTCGAGGCCAACGGCTGGGCGGTCAACGCGCGCGCCAAGATCAATATCCCGTTCGGCGCTTCGCTCACGCAGCTGCCGGTGCTCCCCAAAGGGGCGGAGCGCGCCAAGGTCGACCCCTACAAGCAGAAGAAGTCGCCGTGGCCGTTTGTGATCGGCCTGGTGGTCGTCCTCGCGATCACGTTCTATGTCCTCTGGGACAAGGGTTTCACGCACACATGGTTCGGGTTCGGTCCGCCGCGGGCCGCCGCGACGATCGTGACGCCCGACGCGCCGAAGGATCCCCCCAAAGACGCGCCCAAAGACGCCCCCAAGTCACCCTGAACAGGAGTCTCGTTACCCATGAACAGCCAACGATCGTCGTTCCTCGTCGCCGCCATCGCGGCTGGTTTTCTCGCCCCGGGCGCGGCCCACGCGGATCAGTGCGCCTACATCAAGAAGGCCCATGCGACCACGGCGGCCGGCTTCGTCAAGCCCGGGATGGTGCTGCGCGAGTATTGCGAGCCGTGCGGCGAGCGCACGCCCGCGGAGTCGAAGCCGGTGACCGTCACGGAGGTCGCCGTGACCCGGGTCGGCACGCCCGAGGAGTTCTGGGAGCTGACCGTCAACGGTCGCGGCCTCGATCTCGCGTACACCTACGTGCCGTTCGAGGGTCGCTACGTGAACCTCGCCTCGCTCGCCAAGTGCCCGGCCGAGGGCGTCTCGACGTACCTCGACGTGCCGGTCCCGGTCGTCCCACCGGCCCCGGCCCCGGCCCCGGCGCCCGCGAAGACGAAGTGACGTCTCGTCAGGGCCCCGCCGGCAGCGACAGGAACAGCGCGATCTGCGTCTGGGCGGCCACCGTCTGGGCCGGATCGCAGAAGGGATCGACCGGCGCATAGAACGTCTCGCAGCCGAGCAGGAACCCGTGCTCGGCCGGGAACTGCGCGACGGCGATCGGCGGTGGCGGCGCCTTCTTGCCATCGGGCAGCGTCACCGCCGGCACGACCGGCACGCCGAGATCGGTCAGCTGCGGCTCGACTTGCACGACCGGTCGATCGTCGTCCGCGACGGCCGCCATCGCCTGCACCAGGCGCGCGTGCGCGCTCGGCGGTATGACGCGATCGTTGGTCCCGAACTGGACCAGAATCCTTGGTGTGGCGCCGAGCTCGCCCGACACGAGCGCCGACGCATACGTCACCGGATCGGCGGGCGCGAAGATGGTCTCGGAGACGCGCGTGAAGACCTCGCGCTCGGGCCCATCCGGCAGCATGAAGCGCGGCGAGTCGTGGAGCAGCCCGAACTGATCCGCGTTCGCCGTCATGTAAATGAGCGGGTCGAGCTGCTTGGCGATGACCGGGCTGTCGCTCACGATCTGCGAGATGTGCGCGCCCGGCGACGTGAGGACGACGCGATCGATCGCGGGCGAGACGGCCGCGACCGGCAGCGCGACCATCGCGCCGAGCGACATCGCGACCAGGCGGATGGGGCCGTAGGCGGGATCGGGCTGGCCGTCGCCGTTGAAGTCGATCGGCAGGACGCCGTCCGCCGCGCCGAGGATCCGGATGAGGGCGAGCGTGTCGACCATCGACTGGCGCAGCTTGTCGCGCGTCCTGGCGAGGAAGGTCGGGTTGATGAAGGGATCGGGGAAGCCGATGCCGCCCTTGAGGAGAGCCGTGTCGAGCTTGCCGGAGAAGCTGCCCTCTTTCGGATCGATCTTGTCCTGACGGTCGCCGTGCTGGAAGAGATCGATGGCGATGAGCGCGTGGCCCGTGCGGCAGGCGGTCGCCGCGAAGAGGAGCCAGTCGGATTTGCTGCGCCCGAGGCCGTGCAGCGCGATGATGACGGGGGTCCCGCTCGCGGCCGCGGTCTTGGGGAAGAAGGCGAGGTAGGGGATGGCGCGCATCGGGTGGGCGGCGCTCAGCGACAGCGGATTGTCGGCGCCGTTGGCGGTCGGTCCGAACGGCGCGGCGATGGTGCGCGCGAGGAAGACGCCGTTGCTGAAGAGGTTCGCCAGGCTCGGGCCATCGTCGGAGATGAAGTTCGGGGTCACGAGGCCGCCGCCGACGATGGTCCCGATCGCGGACGTGTCGATGCCGAGGACGGCGGCCTCGGACCTGGCGGCGGCAGCGGCGACCGCCTCGGCCTGCTTGGCGCCGAGCGCGGCCTCCTTGGCGAGGAGCGCGAGCTGGTCGGCCTTGATCTTGGCGGCCGCCTGCTGGAAGACGCCGGCGACGTGGGCGTCATCGGCGGCGAGGACCTGCGCGCCGCCGACGGCAATGCCGAGGCCCTGGGTCGGCGGGACCATGACGCCGATCGTGGCGTCCGCGCCGGCGAGATCGACCGGTTTTTGGCCGTCGACGTAGGCCTTGAGGAGCGTCATCTGCGAGGTCGCCTCGCGCACCGTGAAGACGAAGAAGGCGAGCGTATCCCCGCGACCGTCGATGTCGGCGTCGACGTTGGCGACGGCTTTGAAGTCGTTGACGGTCGACTGGTCGCCGTCGCGGATGATGAGCGACTGGTTCGCCGACGGCAGGACCGCGCCGCCGCCGTGGGTCTCGAGGACGCCGCGGCGCACCGCGACGCCGTAGCGTCCGGGTTCCCAGGTGGCGCGCGGGCGCACGAGCAGGGCCCCGCTGGCCTCGAGGTAGCGGATGTCGCCGAGCGCGACGGGCGTCGCGGGGCCGGCCTTGGGAAGGCGATAGACGCGGAGCGCGTCGCGCACCGTGGCGAGGTCGATCCAGAGGTTCGCGTCGCCGTCGGGGGGCGTGAACGGGATGCGGATGGCGGTCGTCGGGGCCCAGGCGGTCTGGCCGGTGGCGGCGAGCTGGATGAGGACCGGCAGGAGCCCGAGCTGCTCGGGCGAGAAGTCGGCGAGGAGCCCGCGGCTGTCCTGGTAGGCGTCGGTCGGCAGGATGTGGCGGGTCGGGTCGACGTTCGCGCGCTCGTAGAGGAGCGTGACGTCGGTCGACTCGCTGCACGCGCTGGTGAGCGTGAGCGCGGTAAGGACGAGGGGGATCCCTCGGGCGAAGTGCGGCATGGCGACCTCCACGGGAACGGGAGCATAGCGCGCCCTGGGCGCGGACGCCATGTGCCGAGACCGCGCGACACGGTCGTGCGTATGCCCGTTCGGAGGGGGACTGCCGCGTTCGGCAAAGTCCGGCAAAGTTCGAACGCCGGACCGCTCCCGCTCCGGCACCGGCCGTGGCACTCTCGCGACCTCGACCCACGCTGCACCCGCACCCCGCCCACCCCAAGGACATGCGCATGAGGCAGACGGCCGGACCCTTGATCGGACTCGCCTTCGCAGGCGCCACGGCGGCGGCGCTTTTCCTGCCCGTCGGCGCGTACGCCAAGTCCTGGTGCGCCTATCCGCTGTGGGTCCACGAGTGGGGCGTGCACGTCTACGGATCGGACGGCCAGCCGAGCACGCCGGCCCCGCTGCCGCCTTTCTTCGTCGGGCCGACGACGACCGCCCGCGCGCACGACGTCCCGGTCCCGGCGCGCGATCTCCCGATCGATGGCGGCGAGCGCGAGATCCCGATTTTGCAATTCTACGCGGCCGACCGCCGCGAGGGCGTCATCCCGGTCGGCCTCGAGGTCGGCTTCACGGGCGGTCCCGCGACACGTTGGTATCCCGACGTGGATCTGCTGCGCACGGCCGCCGACGCCAACAGCCCCCTTGCCCGTGCCGCCCGAGCGCGCCTCGTCGCTGAGCGCGCCGCCCGCGCCGCCCGCAGGATGAACCCCGCGCCGAGCGCGGATCCGACGCGCCAGCTGATCTGGGATCGCCTCGAATTGACGGCCGCGCCCGCCCACCCCGCAGCGCCCAGCACCGAGCCGTGGGTCCGCGCGGCCCGAGGCGGCGACGCGCTCTGGGTCAACGCCGGCAAGACCTCCGAGCGCTTCGTCTTCTACGAGGCCACCACCGCCGAGCCGCTCCCGCTGCGCCTCACGCGCGGCCCGACCTGGGCCCCCGGCCGCCGCCACTACGTCCTCGCCAACACGGGCCCGCATCCGATTCACGACGTCTTCGTCGTCCAGCGCGACGGCGCGCATACGTACGTTTTCTTCGCCCCGAAGATCCCCGCGGCCGCGAGCGCCGGCTTCGTCCTCGAAGACCACCGCGTCGACGGCCGCGTGCGCGCCGCGACCTGGGACCACCTGCGCACGCTGCTCGTCGACCCCGCGGCCTCCTCAGCCCCCAATGCAATCGCGGGCAGCCCGGCTCCAGGGTCCGAGGCGGACCCACGCCGGGCCTTCGCGAGAGAATACAGCTGGGACCTCGACAGCTGCGTCATGCAGCGCGACCCGGCCGTCCCGGTCGAGGCCGCCGAGGGCCATCGCCTCTACGCGGCCGAGGTCGACACGCTGCTCGGGCTCTGGGGCGCGCGCTTCTTCGAGCGCCCCGGGACGACGATCGTCTACCGCGAGGACCTCGCCACGCTCGACCAGGCGATGCCGCTCTCGGTCTACACCGACATGTTCCACTTCGTGCGGCTGAGGCGCGCGGGGCTCGCGCTCTGGGAGGCCCCGCCGCTACCCTGACGCGCCACATTCGCAGCGACCGTAGCCCCCGCGCGCGCTCAGAACGCGATGTCGGTGTGGAGCGACAGCCGGACTTCGCTGACGGGTTTCGAGTCGACCGCCGCGCCCGCGTCGTCCTCGAATTGCGTGAGGTCCCCGTCGATCATGAACTGCAGGTGCTGGTTCACGCGATAGCCGACACCGACGACCTCGTGCAGGTGGCTGTTTCGGTCGATCGCGGTGTCCGGATCCATCCAATCCACGCGCGCGAAGAGGCGCAGCCCTTCGGCCACCGCGAACGCCCCGAGGTCGAGCCATGCATACGCCGAGACCCCCTGCCCGGTCGCGACGCCGTTGCCGCGTACGACGCTCGGCTGCTTGCCGGCGACGCCACTCGCGCGGTCCGCCGTCCGCAAGAACTCGGCCGCGATCCGGTAGTGCTTGGCCTCCCACGCGAGCTGCCCGAGGAGGCGCAGCCGCAACCGGTCCTCGCCCTTGTCGTACTCGCCGACGCTCGCGACGAAGCTCGCGCTGAGCGTCCCGGCGGGAGCGCGCAGCGGCACGAACGTGACGCGCGCCATGACGTCCTTGTGCGCCGATCCGGTGACCTCGGGCTTCTGCCAGGTCTCGCCGTTGACGACCGCCACCTGCACCGCGAGCCGCTTCGACGGCAGCTCGTAACCGAGGCTCAGCCCGAGATCGGTCGAGGACATGTAGCCCTCGCGGTCGAGGAACATGGCGCTGACGAAGCGGTACTGGCTCTGCGCCTCTTCATAAGAAAGCCAGGGCGTGTCGGCCATGCCGAGCTTGAGGGTCAGCCCGTCGACCCACAGCCGATCGACCTCGAGGAAGGCGTGCTTGAGGACGACATCGAAGCGGCCCGCGCCCGACGAGACTTTCGTGACGCCCGGGTCGCCGCTGACCGTCACGAGCGGCTCACGCGCCGGCGCGTCGATGGTCACGCGCGCCTTGATGTGATCGGCGAGCTTCACCTTGGCGAAGAGATACGCGCGCGTCAGGTCGAAGGTGTTCGCGTTGTCCATGTCCTCGGTCAGGTTCCAGGTCCAGCCGAGGAAGACGCGGCCGCCGATCTCGACGCGATCGGTCCAGCTCGGCTTCGGCGCGAGAGGCGCGGGGGGTGCCGGTTCCTCGGCGCGTGCGAGGCTCGGAAGTCCGAAAGAAAGTGCGATGGTGGCGACCCAGGCGATGCGTTGCATGAGAGAGCTCCTCGGGGAGTTGGCGAAACGCGAGGCCCTCCTACCACGGGTCGCGGGGACCTTTGCCGCAACTTCTCCGCGACATCGCGCGTGCATCTCCCGACACGCCCACGTCACCTCCGAGACATCCGAGCGGGCACCACGCCTGCCACGCGCCCTCAGCGCCGGAGCGCACGCGCCTCGAACCACAGCCAATCGCCGAGGCAGATCCGCGTCTCGCGCTTCGTCTTGACGAGCGGCAGCAGCGTCCTCACCTCGCGACACCGCTCGGCCGTCGGCCCGAGCTCGCGACACACCGCCGCCACCCAGCGCCAACACCCGCCGCCGCGTGGGATCTCGTCGCGCGTGAAGCGCTCGACCAGCGCCGTACACACCTCGGCCGTCGCCGCCTGGGCCTCGTCCGGCACGCGCCGCCGCGCCTCTGCACACGCGTCCGCGTGCGGTCCCCAGAGCTCGCACGCCAGATGCACCAGCTGCGCGCACGGGCCCCCCGCGAACACCTCGCCGTCCGCCCGCTCGACCGGCTCCGTATCCGCCACGACCTCCGGCGGCGCGGTGTCGAGGAACGTGTCCGTCACGCCCGCGTCACGAACGTACGGCGGGCCGCCCTCGGTCGGTGGCCAGCCGACCACCTTGTCGCCCGCGGTCGGCGCGCACCCTGCGCACGCAAGAGCGACCGCCACCCACCATCGCGACCAGGCGCGCCGCTCAGTGACCACCGCCGCCCCGCGTGGGCTTGGCATGCCACAGCCGACGCGCAAGCAGCAGCCCGATCACCGCCATGGGCAACATCGAGACCGGCCACGCGAGCCAGTTGTCCGGGTCCTTCTTGGCGTCGCCGGAGGGCAATGCAAACGAGTAGATGAGCGCCATCAAGCCGTAGCCCAAGTACACGAAACCATCGATGATTCCGACCGCGACGCCGGTGTTGCGCCGACCACCGAAGTCCATGCTGGCGGTCCCCGACAACATGCCGTGAACGCCGATGACGGCCATCGACATGACGAGCATCGTCGGCCCGAGCAGCGGCGCGTATTGGTAGCCGAAGATCGTCACGATCGAGCCCATCACGATCACCCCGAAGAGCACCGCCGCGACCGGACCGCGGCGCGACTTGAACACGCGATCCGAGATGACGCCGGCCGCGATGCCGCCTAGGATCCCGGCGCACGCCGAGAGCATGCCCCAATGCTCGACCACGAAGTCCGACTGCGCGGTGGCCCCCATGTAGGTCCGATAGTACTGCAGCACCGTCTGACGCAGGAAACCGGTACAGAACTCCACGAGCGCGATCGTGAGGATCACCGGGTTGGTGAGCATCTTCTTGAAGACCTGGCCCACCGATAGGGTGTGATCGTTCGGGCTGGACGCGTCGCCGGTGTCGAAGTCGGAGAACCCCGCGTCCGCCGGAGAATCACGGACCATGTAGAAGTCGATGACGACGAACACCAACAAGATGGCTGCCGGGACGAAGAAGATCCACTGGCGGTCGGTGCCGAAACTGGTCCCGATGATGAGGTTCCAGTCGAACGCGAAGTAGAGGCCGAGAGAAATCAGGATGCCGAAGATGGCACCGAAGGTCCCGCGCTCGTGGACGTGGAACCACGGCGAATTGACCTTCACGATCGCGACCGCGCCGAAGCTCTGGAAGTACATGTTGAGCGCCGTGAGCAGCGCGAACTCGACGGTCAGATTGCGCGGGTCGCTGTCCGTCACGAGCACGCCGATGAAGACGTTGGCAATCGCGGCGCCGGCGGCACCGACCAGCATCGTGCGCTTGCCGCCGAAGCGGTCGGTGAGCGGACCGTTGATGATGAACGCGACGCCGTAGGTGATCGCGCCGACCATGTTGATGATGCTGAAGTCGCGCGGCTCGATGAGGTCGAGCTTGCTCAGGGTGTTGAGGTTGTACCGCCCCATGTACATGTAGGCGTACGTCAGACCCAGCGGCAGCCAGTTCATCGCGCGTCGGCGCAGGAAGGCGGGGGTGTGGCCCAGCTCGACCTTGGGCAGCCGGAGGATGACGAACAGGATGACCGCGATGAGGATGGCGATCGCGAGGAGCTCGGGCAGGAGCTTGTCGACGATGCTCGGTGGTTCCCACGGCTTCTTCGGGCCCGACGCGGCCGCGAACGCGGGCAGTTGAAGGACGAGCGGAAGAAGGACGACGAGACCCGCGACGATCCGCCAAATCCACGCGTTGAGGCTCACTGGGGATCGACCGCGCATCACACACTCCCAGGCGGCAGAAGCGACGCAAAATCCTCGAGGTGCAAAACGTCGCCGCGAAGAGACGGCGCGCCCGGGGCGTGGCCGGTTCGGAGCCACGCGACGACGGCCGCGGGGAAGGCCTCTTTGAAGAGGTTGCACAGCCCCGGCTCGTTGTCGAAGCTGGCGACGACGCGCCCCGTTCGCGCGAGCTGGCTGATGACGCTCGCCTTGAACGCGATGTCATCGAGATCGAAATGCGGCTTCAAGATGATGCGCGTGTCGACGCGACCGACCGGGAAGCCATCGCGCTGGAGCGCCTCGAGCGTGCCCGCGAGCATGTTCGGCGCGTCGCGCCCCGTGAGATACGTCGGCACGCCGCCGGCCTCGTAGACCAGCGCCACGAACTCGCGCGCGCCCGCCAGCGGCAGGTCGTAGAGGCAGTAGGCACCCGTGAAGAAGCGCGCCTGCCAGAAGGCCGTCACCTCGGCGATGAGCGCCTCGTCCCCGAAGCCGAGCATGCGGACGGTCTCTTCGACGCGGTACACGAGATCGCGCGGCGCGACGTGGCGCAGGCGCTCGTAGAACGCGCGCTGCCGCCCCGCATGCGTGTGCGCGTACTCCTGCAGGATGCGCAGCGTGCGATGGCTGTTGTCGTAGAGCGTGCCGTCGAGGTCGAAGACGACGAGCGCGTCGTGCCCCTCGGCGCGCGCGGCGGCGATGAGCGCGATGACCTCGGCGCGCGTGGCCGATGACTCAGGCGGTTGAGGCGCTTCGGGCAACGCTTATCTCCTCGGGCTTCGGCATGCCGAGCGCGGGGAGATAAGCATGTGGCCCCCTAGCTTGCAACCACGTCGAGCGCGGGGTGCGCGCTACGCGAGCACCTTCTTGGCGCGCTCGATGGTCTCGCTGTAGGACGCGTTCTCGACCAGCTCCGAGAGCCGCGAGATGTACTTGTCGGCGAGATCGGCGCGGCTCCGTTTGCGCGCATCCTCGATCCACGCGAAGACGCGCAAGACGGCGCGCTCGGCGTTGACGAAGTGCTCGACCGCCTCGAGCGTGACCGCCACCGACGACGCGGACACGGACGGCGACGTGTGCTCGAACTCGAAGCGGCGCCCGACCGAGTTCTCGACGCCGAGGCGCACGGTGCTCGGCACGTCGGAGCGCGGCCCGTCGCGCTTGGCGCCGCGGAAGTCGCCGGACACGCCGAAGTTCACGAAGTGGATGTGTCCGAGCGATGGATACTCGCCGACGAGCGCCTTTTGGATCCCTTTGAAGAGCGCGTCGACCAGGCCGACACCCTCGCCTTCGATCGACCGCAACGGGCCGTGGCCCACCTGCACAAGCTGGGTCGCAATCGCGGCCTTGCCGGTCGTCAAGTCTTCGGTCAGCGAGTAGCGCATGACCTGGAGCTCCAAGTAGTCCCCCGCTAGCGCCTCGCGGGTGAGCCTCTGCAGTTCGTCTTGGGTCTTCATGGTGTGACTCCTTCGCTGGTTTCGGGGCTCGAATGATCGCTCGAATGATCGCTCGAACGATTCGGAGAGACGACCGCCGAGCAACCGTGGCTCGCACCACCGGATTCCGGCGTCAAGCGCCGCCTGCCCGCCCCGAATCCCACCCCGCGACACGACCTCAGAATAGTCGCCGGGCGCGACCGACTCCCACCTTTTCGGGTGCTTTTTTTCGGACTGGCGATCAGCCCAGGATCGCTCCCCAACCGAGCGCGCGGACAAGCGTCTGAAAGTCCTCGGGGATTTCCGCGATGAAGCACCGCTCATCGCGCGCGATGGGATGCGCCAGGGCGATCGACCGGGCGTGCAACGCCGGACGACCGATACGCGCATCGAGCGGCGCACGGCCGGGCGACTCGAGTGTGCGCGAGGCGCCGCGATAGCGCACGTCGCCGACGAGGCGGTGCCCGACGGTCGCGAATTGCACGCGAATCTGGTGCTTGCGACCGGTCTCCAGCGCGACCTCGACGAGGCTCGCCGGACCTGGCGCTTCGGACGCCGACGCGAGGCGTTCGAAGCCGAGGCGGGCCTCCTTCGCATCCTGCGGGGGCGCGGTGCGGGCCGACTCGGGCAGCGCCGTCATGCGCTCGGGTCCCTCGACGAGGAGGTGCGCGAGCCGACCGCGCTCGGCGGTCACGCCGTGGACGACCGCGAGGTAGCGCTTGTCGGTGGTGCGCGCGCGGAACTGTTCCGCGAGGCGCTCGGCGGCCTTGGAGGTTTTCGCGAGGACGACGACGCCGCTGGTGTTGCGGTCGAGGCGGTGGACGAGCCCGATGAAGACGTTGCCCGGCTTGGCGTAGGCGGCTTTGACGTAGGCCTTGGCGCGGTCGACGAGGTTGTCGTCGCCGCGCGCGGCGGCCTGCGAGAGGAGGCCGGCCGGCTTCGCGACGACCAGGAGGTGGTTGTCCTCGAAGAGAATCGGCATGCCCAGGGCCGCCAGCGGTGCGGGTGTCGTCACGACCCCGGAGGGTTTCACGGGACGGCGCGCGACTCAAGCGGACGGCACGCGTCGTCGGCCGGATGGCGCTGGGTGGGCAGCCGCTGCGCGGCCTTCGCGAGTGCGCTTGACGCGGTGCGCCATGCAGTCGAAAGTCGGCGCCGTCGGGAGGCGATGATGGAACTATTCGGCGGTGAGCGCGGCGGTGCAGCGGCGCAAGGCTCGGCTACGGGTACCGTGCAGAAGGTCGAGCGCGCGCTGGAGGAGGCCATTCAGGCCCGCCAGGAAGGCCGTCCGGAAGAGGCCGTCGAGCGCGCCGGGGCGGCGCTGACGTGGCTCGATGCGGGCAATGTGCGGCGCGAGCTGCGCGTCGGTTTGCCGCGCGAGCTCGGGTTCGCGCATCTGCTCCTCGGGCAGGCGGCCAAGGCGCGCGAGGCGCTCTTGCTCTCGCTCGAGCAGGCCGCGCACGACCCGACGTTGGCGGACCCGGTGCGCGCCGGGCTGGCCACGCTCGAGCTGATGGTGGGCTCGCCGGAGCGTGCCCGTCACATGCTGGATGCGCGTGGGCGCAATCGGCGGGCGACGCTGTCGGCGGTCGCGCGCATCGCGCTCTATGAAGGTGATTTCCAGGCGGCCGAGCAGGCGCTTCAGGAGGCCGACCAGGCCCCGGGCGGGACGACGGCGACGGGGGTGCTGCACCCGCCGGCGACCGTTCTGCGGTGCTTTGGGGCGATTTGGGGCAAGCGGCCGGACCAGGCGCGCATGCTCTATGATGGTGTCGCGACGCGCGACAACCCGATGTGGGACCTCGTGCGGCTCGGCCTGCTGCGGGCGCTGTGGGTGCAATCGGGCGATGGTCGCTACCTGCAGCTGGCGGGCGGCGCGGCCGAGCAGATGCGGTTCTCGGAGGCGGCGGCGCAGGCGGCGCCGGGGTTCCAGGCGGCCGTGGCGTCGATGCACGCGACCGTGTTGGCGCTGTCCGGCGAGCTCGGGTTGGCGGTCGAGGCGGCGGACCAGGCGCTGGCGCATCTCGGGGCGGCGGGCGCCGGGAGCTTGACGCTTCCCGAGTGGCCGCGCCCGGCGGTGCTGGCGGACTGCGCGATGGTGTATCGCGACGCGGGGCAGACGGCGCGGTGGCTGGAGGTGCTGGCGCAGTGGGACCCGTTGGCGTGGTCGGGCTGGGCGGAGCGGATGACGCTCGTGTCGGGCGCGCGGGCCAAGGGCGCGACGACGCCGGACGAGGCCAAGCCGGTCGTGGCCGACGGCGGCGCGAGCTTCGAGGCGCTAGCGATTCGGCTCTTGGAGGACCCGCGCAATGCGCGGCTGGCGGCGCTGCGCGGGGTCGCGGCGATGGCGGCGGCGTTGGGTGTCGAGTGGACGGATGCGGAGGGGAAGGTGCTCGGGCGGATTGGGGCGCGGGCGACTCCGACGACTCCGACGACTCCGACGACTCCCACGACTCCGACGACTCCGACGACGAGCGAGGGCGCGGCCGACAAGAGCGTCGAGCGCGTGCAGCTCGGGGACGGGAGCGTGCTGGCGTTCTACAAGCCGCAGCGGGATGCGGTGCGGCGGCTGGAGCGCGCGGCGCTCGACAGCCTGGCGCGGGTCGTGGCGGTGCGCGAAGAGGAGGCGCAGAAGCTGGGGACCTTGCACGACGCGATGACGACGGCCGATGCGGCGCGGCGGCTCGCCGAGGAGCGGCTCGAGCAGGCGCGGCGGCCGGGGACCGACAAGGGCCACGGCGGCAAGTTCCCGACGGTGGTCGGGCGGTCCGACAAGCTGCGCGCGGTGCTCGATCGGCTCGGGTCGCTGGCGCAGTTGGCGGTGCCGGTTCTGCTCGAGGGCGCGCCGGGGACGGGGCGGCGGCACTTGGCGCAGGCGCTGTTCCTGGCACTCTCGGAGGACCCGACGGGCTCCTCGCGGGCGCCGATGCTCGACGCGGGGCTGGTGCCGGAGGAGGCGCAGAAGGAGGCGCTCGAGCGCTTGGCGAAGGGGGCGCGCGGGGGGACGGCGATCGTCGCGAACGCGGGGGCGCTGGGGGCCGAAGCGGCGAGCTGGCTGCTCGACGAAGTGGCGAGCCCGCGGCCGGGCGGGGCGCGGTGGGTCGCGACGCTGGACCAGCGCGAGGCGGGGCCGCTCGGCGACGCGTTGCGGAAGGCGTTTGGCGCGGGCGTGGTGCGGGTGCCGGGGCTCGACGAGCGGCTGGAGGACCTGCCGCAGCTGACCGATCAGTTCGTGCGCGAGGCGGGGCGGCGGGCGGACGACGTGTCGACGGCGACGCGGGCGGCGCTGGCGCGG
>SXGT01220231.1_pt1 | contig 35491 bp, 21 predicted proteins | sample 3176221 | NCBI WGS metagenome assembly SXGT01 (sample SAMN11356862, study PRJNA531348) | freshwater metagenome | isolation source: freshwater sample F1-120 | place: China: Fuxian Lake, Yuxi | collected 2017-12-25 | reverse complement strand
TGCACTGCATCGGGGAGTTGATGCTCGCGATGGCCAGGTGCCTGGGGTCCAGCATCGGGGCCAACACCCCGTGCCTCGCCTCCTTGACCGCCGCCATCATCCTGTCGGAGCCGATGGCCACGATCCGATTGACCCGGTCGAGCCTGGCCACGGGCGCCGAGAGCTCGCCCCTGCCAAAGGCCGCCAGGGCCTGCACGATGTTGCCTCGGAAGTGGGCGTCCTGGGGGCGCCGAGGCCTGATCTCGGCGCCCGAGTCGGTGCACCACACGATCTGATCGGTGTACGCCTCGATGTCGTCCTGCTTGAAGAGATCGTCGCTGTGCTTGTAGCCCGCGAAGTAGAGCACGGTGGCGCCCAGCGCCTTGAAGGCGCGGGCGATGGAGAAGAGCACGGCGTTGCCCAGCCCCCCGCCGCAGAGCAGGACGGTCTCCCTGGCCACGATCTCGGTGGGAGAGCCGGTGGGACCCATGAGGACCACCGGCTCGCCAGGACGGAGCGTGGCGCACAGGCGCGACGAGCCCCCCATCTCCAGCACGATGGTGCCCAGCAGGCCCTCCTCCACGTCGATCCACGCGCCGGTGAGCGCGAGCCCCTCCATGGCCAGCCTGGTCCCGGCGACCACCGGGGCCAGGGCCTCGTAGTTCTGGAGGCGGTAGAACTGGCCTGGCTGGAATTTCCTCGCCGCCAGCGGCGCGCGCACCACGACCTCGACGATGGTCCTGGTGAGGCGGTTCACCTGGACGATGGTGGCCCGGAGCTCGTGATCCAGCCGCCCGCGGAGGTGGGCCAGCCTGGCGTCCCGGGCGCCCTGATCCTCTGGATCGAGCGAGCCCTGCTCGGCGAGGAGGGCGGCCACCTGGCGGCTCCCGTCCTTGGCGCTGGCCATCGCCCGGACGACGCTGCCGGCGTAGTGAGGGTGGACGTCGCCGTACACGCTGACCGTGCGGGTGCCCCGGGCGTAGCTCGTGAAGAAGCCCTGCCTGGGCGCGCACTCGGTGAGGGTGACGGCGTCGCCCTCGCGGACCGCCGTGTGCATCTGGAAGTACTGCTTCCTGGCGTCCAGCTTGAAGGTCCCCTCGTACTCTCGCTCGTAGCCGATGTTTGGGCTCGTCCCGGCCGCCACGCACACGGTGCGGGCGGGCAGCTCGATCTCGCTCCCATCCGAGCGCCTGAACTTCACGCCCTTCACATGGCCCCTCGGGTCCAGGACGGCCTCCAGCGGAGACATGTTCTCGACGTAGCGGACGCCCTCCTGGAGGCTCTCGTGGACCTCCTCGTGGTTTAGCCGGTACGCGGGCGAGTCCTGGACCGACTTGCGGTAGACCAGGGACACCCCGCCCCAGCGGGCGACAAGCGGCTGGAGCCTGGGATCCCGGCCCTCCCTCGCGGCCAGCTCCCTCTCCTCCTCGAGCTCCCTGGCGTGCCCCAGCTGGATCTGCAGGGTCTCCCACTCCTCGTCGTCGAAGAGGGCGCGGAGCTCCTGCTCGCCCCTCTCGATCGACAGCAGGCGAAAGCGCTCGAGGGTGCGCTCGATCTGGACCGGGTAGTAGGCGATGAGCTCGGTGGCCGTGTCGATCGCCGTGAGCCCTCCCCCGATGACAATGGCGGGGAGGCTTATCTGGAGGTTGGCGAGCGAGCTCTTCTTGTAGGCGCCGGTGAGCTGGAGACCCATGAGGAAATCGCTCGCCTTGCGGATGCCGCGGGAGAGGTTGTTCTTCATGTCGATCAGCGTGGGACGGCCGGCGCCCGCGGAGAGCGCCACGTGATCGAACCCAAGGCTCCACGCGTCGTCCAGGGTGAGCGTCCCCCCGAAACGGACCCCGCCGTACATCTTGAGGAGCCGGTTGCGCGCCAGAGTCACGTAAAGGACCGTCAGGAAGTTCTTGTCCCAGCGGACCGTGATCCCATACTCGCTCACCCCGCCGAAGCCGAGGAGCAGGCGCTCGTCGAGCTCCCGGTAGAGGGCCCCGAAATCCTTGAGGGGCTGGGGCAGCCCGGTATCCCCGCCGACCAGCTCCTCGGGCAGCGGCTCCAGCTTGAGGCCGTCGACCGCGCAGACCCCGAAGCCCTCCCGGGTGAGGTGGTGAGAGAGCGTGTACCCCGCGGGGCCCAGGCCCACGACCAGGACGTTCTTGCCGTTGTAGGGGAGGTTGTAGGGCAAGAGGACGTTGAGCGGGTTCCAGCGGGTGAGGAGGCCATAGATCTCGAGGCCGTAGGGCAGGCCGAGGACCTCGGTGAGCACCCGGGTCTCGATCTGGGGGATGTTGACCGGCTCCTGCTTCTGGAAGACGCAGGCCTGCATGCAGTCGTTGCAGATACGGTGGCCGGTGCCGGGGCACATCGGGTTGTCGATGGTGACCAGCGCCAGCGCCCCCAGAGGATCCCCCTCGCGACGGAGCACGTGCATCTCGCTGATGCGCTCCTCGAGGGGGCAGCCCTCGAGCACGACGCCCAGCGGGTTCTTCTTGATCTCGCCCGTCTTGTTGTCGCGCAGGCCCTTGGAGCAGGAGTCCTTGTCGCGCTCGTGACAGTAGAGGCAATAGTCGATTTCTTGCTCCACCTGGCGAGGGGCCATACGGCGATCGGTCAGGGCGAAGCCGTCGCGCTCCCGGCGGTGATCCGGGGGGCCGACGAAGAGCTCGCGGAGCCCGGGATCCGGCCGCTCCACCTGGACCAGGTTCTTGAAGTCCAGGGTCTTGGGCGCGTGGAGCGAGGTCCAGCGATGGGCCACGTCGCGGGGGTCGTGGCGGCGATGGGCCAGCCACGCCTCGACCGCGTCCAGAGCAAAGGCCGCCACCCGACCGTTCTCCTCGTCGGTCGCGCTCCCCCGGGTGGCCTCCGAGCAGGCGCCCTCGGCGACCCTGGCGCTGACCGGGTTGGCCGCGAGGGCCTGCCTGAGGTGGGCCGCGCGAGCCCGGAGCTCGGCGGTCCACTGGGCGCCCCCGGACCTGGCGGCCTTGCGCGCGGTCTCGTCGATCTCGACGAGGGAGACCACGGCGCGCGCCGTGGAGAGCTCCTCGTCGTCCATGTCCTTGGCGAAGGCCCCCACGGCTGCCACCGCTACCGCCGTGGCCTCCGACGCGCTGCCCTTCCACGACCTCCCGGCCCCCTCCTTGAGCACCCTCTTCTTCGCGAAGCCGGACTTGAAGCTCCAGAGCGGGCTCCTCCCCCGGGTCTCCTCCAGGATCACCTCGAGCTCGCGCTCCACGGAGAAGAGCCTCCCCACGAAGCGGCTCACATGGGGCGCCGCCGCGAGCAGGGCCGAGCTGGTTTCCTCGGGCGTCATCCCGACGCCCTTCTTCTGGCGGTAGACTTCGAAGAGGGCGGAGGCGTCGGGCGCCTCCGCCGCGAACCACTCCAGGAAGCGCTGGTGGAGGTCCCGGAGCCTCGAGGGCTCGTAGAGATCCGAGTAGCGAAAGCCAGGGATGCCAAGCGCCATGTCGGAGGAGGGAGCCCCCGCCGGGGGAGGAGCGGACGGACGGCGGACGTGCTGGAAGCTCGGGAGGGTATTCACGGACAGGGCTCTCGCCTCACTCCTTGCCCGGGGTCTTCTCGGCGGGGACGAAGGCCGTCTGAGCGAGCTCGCCCTCCTCGAAGCCGAAGTAGACCGAGCACTGCTTGAACATGAATTTCTGCCCCTCCGACGAGGTGAGATCGACCCGGTAGGTGTTGATGAACTTGACGGAGTCCTTGAGCCACTGGTCCCACGCCTCCTTCGAGACCTGCTCGAAGATGCGCTTGCCCAGCTCGTTCTTGTAAGGGGGCCGCGCGAGCCCCGGGAGCTCCTTGCCTAGTTTCACGCACTGGACCATTCGTACGTCGGACATGCTGGCCTCTTTACTCGCGCTTCGCGCCCGACGAAAGGCCCCAGAGCCCCCTCGCGCTCCCCCTCGGAGCTTGGCCCCTGGACACGACGGCGAAATACAGATACCAAGGGGATCTGGGGGAGGGCGTGGGCATGCCGAGTCTTTTTCGTAGACCGAGTCCACTCGCCCTAAACAGGGCCTTCACGATGGGGCGCAAGACGCTCGGCGTCCCACTTGGGGGCAGCCCCCCCCCGCGCACAAGCACCCACATCGAGTAGCGCAGAGCTCGCATCGTCCGCGAGCCACTTCGGCGAGTCAGGGTGTCGCTTACGCGCCGTCCGCGTGGGTCCTTCTTCGACTCGAGCACGAGAGCCTTCCGCGGCCGACTCGCGCCCGATGCGTCCTCACGGCTCCGCCGAAGGTCCCGTCAAGCGCGAGGCTCGTGGCGTGCGCCAAGCCATGTCCTGCAACCGTCCGACCTTTGTGTCAATCTGGAGAGGAGAACGCCATGTTCCATCAATTTCTGCCCAATCCAACCCGCATCGACTTTCCTGCCATCACCGGCGGCACCCACCATTACGTGGAGTTAGCCCGCGCGCTCGACGTTTCGAACTTCAGGTGGGGCTCGCTCTATTTTCGAGTGCACAACAACATCGGAGCTGCTTCCCAAAGCGGCTTCAAGATGCAGCTCACCGGCTATCCGATCTGGCCTGATGACTCCACGGGAGCTCGACTCGACATCACCGCTCTGTTCCAGAATTCGGGGATCACCGCTCTGGAAACCGCCGACATGACCAATAGCACCACGAACGGCGAGCTTATCAATCGCATAACATCGGGTGGTGTCGATCCGGCCGCGGTGGTCATGCCCGCCCTTCGAATTTTAGCCCACTTCCATCCAGACTCCAACATTACCGCCAACTACATCGTGATCTCGGCCGGCATTGCTCTGGTCGCTTAGCCCAGAGGGAAATGCCATGGACTTCAAGGGAAGTGTCAAGGGGGGTGCGTTCGGGTCCCCGGCGTCGATTGCAACGGCCACTGGATCCCATGGCATCAAGGGGGCGACCGTCCCCACGCCCAGCAGCATCAAGGGAGCGACCGTCCCCACGCCAGGACCGCCGATCGGGACGGTCCCCTCGCCATGCGGGTGCGGTACGCCGATTGGGAAGACCGGCTCGGCCTGCGGGTGCGACCGATCTCCTGACACTCCCATTCAGCAGAGTACGGCGAACCGCAAAGACGGGTTCGCGTCGACGACAACCGCGAACGCCGTCCCTCCCTCGAAGGACCGGTCCCTGGTTTCGCAGCCCATCCACACCGCTGTCGTCGGGGCGGAGCTACCGGTCGCAAGTCCGCTACCCCGGCGCGGGGTGGCGTTCGGGAACCCCCTCTTCCAGCCCCCCTCACTGGGTCTTCGTCCACCCTGGTGGCCAGGCTGAGCGATGGCGGACCATCTCGTCATCCCGCGGCTCGTGGGCCCGATCTCCACGCTCTCGACCGTCGTTCGCGTGCAGGGCCACGTATCGAGCGCCATGGTGGAGGTTCGGGGGGAGCTCGGTAGGCTCGTGGCGCGAGGAATTCCATCCACGGCTGGAGACGGTCTCGTTCCCTTGTCCGCCGGGGTGACGCTTCGGGAGGGCGAGTGGCTCGCTGCCCGCCAGAGCACAACAGGTCTGACGAGCGACGTGACACCCGACGGTCAGAGGATCCAGGTGCTCAAGAGGCCGTCTCGAGAGGACGCCGGGGCCGTCACGATCCTCACGCACCCGTACGTGTGCGGCCAGTGCCTCTACGTCGAGGGCGCCTATCCTGGCGCGAGTGTCGGTCTCTTCGATGGCTCCGGATTTCGCGGCGGGACGGAGGCCATCGGTGCTATGGCTCGCTTCTCCGTCACGCCTGGACTTCGCGGCTTTGATGTTCTCCATGTCGTGCAGGACGTTGGAGGATTCCCCAGTCAACCGATCCCGCTCGGGCCGCCCGATCCACTCATCGTGCTTCCGGTACCGCGTATCGATGGCACCATCGGCGCCTGCTCTGGGGCCATCTTGCTGGCTGATATGGTCGACGGAGCCGTGGTCGAGCTCGAGCACCGGGGACCTAACCAGCTTATTCCAAGCGTCGAGCGCCGTTGCGTCGATGTGAATTCCGCCTTCTGGCCGACGACGGACCTGAAGCCCAAGGACAGCCTCCGCGCCCGCCAAACGCTCTGTGAGTTGAGCAGCGATTGGAGCCCGCTCGTTACAGTGGTTCTGCCCCTCCTCCAACTCCCGTGGATCCACCGGCCCTGCGCAAACGACCCGCGCGTGTTTATCGCAAACCTCCAAATCGGTGCCGTTGTCATTTTCACGGTCACCACCCATACGAACGGCGTCACGACAACGGAGACGTTTTACGGAAAATCGTACAGCCCCGTTGGAAATTTCCCCGTACCTGATGGCACACTTTCCGTGGGCGCCGAGCTTCAGGCTATTCAGACGCTCTGTGGTGAATCAAGCAAATGGAGTCGACCGGTGCACGTCGTTGAGGGGGCTCCGCCGGAGCCTCCCAGGCTTCGCGGCCCACTCTACGTTTGCGCCACACGCGTGCGGGTCACTAATGTACGACGCGGCTCCAATGTCAGAATTATCTCCAGCAAGCACAAGAGCGCCACGCTCGAGGGATGCATCGGTGAGGTTGTGGCCCTCGGACCCGGGACATCAGTTGACGTGCCCGTCATTGCGCTGCAGCGCGATGACACACTCGAGGCAGTCGTCTCTCGTTGCGGCAAGACAGCAACCAGCAAGACAGCGGAGCCCGTCCTCCCAACCCCCATCGATTTACAGCCTCCCGAGCTCGAACCGGTTGCGGTCTGCGGCCCCATCGTCGTGAAGAGGCTCACGCCAGGCGCACTCGTCGAGCTCTACATCGACGGAAAGCTTGTCCTCCCCAAGGTCATCAGCCCCGTAGCGGAGTACGCATTCCCTTCACCGGCTTCGCTCAGGTTGGGATTGGGGGTCCACGCCATGCAGCGCGTGTGCAATCAGATCTCTGGAGAGTCTAACCGAGAGTTTGCCAAGGCAGGGATGCTCAAGGTGCTTGGCTCAGAGCGCATCCAGCAGCTCACGGGCGACATTGATCGAGATCGAAATTGGACAGGGCCTGCCCCGAACCAGACGTGGACCCGTTACAAGCTCCCTGGAATGGACCTCGGTGTCCCCGTAGAGCACCTCGGCCGACTGTACTTGTTCTTCGGAGACAGCAAGCAGTACAATGATCTTCCGAATGTAAGCGGCATCCTTCAATTCCCCTTTGGACCGCTTCTGCGCCCCATTGCGGAGGTCGTCGAGTTCCCAGAAAATGTGACCGACGGGCTCGTGCTCAAAGAGTTCCCTGAAGATGTGACCGATGGGCTCGTACTCAACTACCTCCATGAGCCGAACGACCAAGACTCTCTACTCACGCTTCAGCTAAGAAACCCCGGCGGGCCAACCAATGATGGTTTCTTCGTCCCCACAGGTGGCTTCTCGTACGACGGACACGTTCACGTATTTGTCATGCAAAAAGCGACCTACCCCAATATGGGTGCAAACAAAACAGAGATCGACGATTGGGCTAAGCGGTATTACCACGCAGAATACACCACCGCTCCTGGACTTTCGGGTATTATTGGAGGCCGCTCCACTCTCGCCTCTAGTCCCAGCTACGATCCGGGAGCCATTTACAACAACGTCGAGGTCTGCGATATCCAAAACTTCCCTGATGTCAATGATCTACGAAGGGAATGGAAGTTCTCCCAAGTGTGTCCAATCGTTGTTGACGCAGGAACGGTTCCTGGCCTCCCGGCCACCGGGATGGTTCTCCTGCTGTGGGGTACGGGTGCATATCGGCAGAGCGATTTGTGCTTCGCATGGGTACAACTCGGAGCATCGGGAGAGGAGATTCCAAGAGCCTCGGAGTGGCACTTTTTTACGGGTCTCGACCTGGCCGGAAGGCCGAAATTCATGCAGGGCATGCGAAACGCGATCGGGCTTCTCAAAATGAGTGACGAAGGTGGCGTGGAGGATCCGAATACGAATTACACCCGAAATGGCCTTCCACAAGAAGCAAGATTGTTATACAACATTGGTGAATTTTCGGTAACATATCTTCCCCTCCTCCGCTCATGGCTCTTACTCTATGAAGACGCGAAGGCACGCATCTCGGCAACGCCATGGGGACCCTGGCGTCCGACGGGCGTCGGGGCTACAGTCTTTAACACCAGCGATGAAACAAAACTCCATCCGGACGTTCACGGCCACGGAGTATCCGGCCTTTATGGCACCTATGGCCTATCTCGATTCTATCGGTGGGATGAGGATGCCGGTGCGCTTCGCATCTACTTCCTCGGCTCCTTTTTCGTAAATAACCATGGCCATGTCTATCTCTTTCAAGCAGATATCCGATGCATCCCCATCTCCATATGATCGCTCTTTGCTCCTTGCTGCTTGCCGTCGCAGGTGCGATGAGCCAGGGGTGCGGGAAGGTCACCGAGGGCGATGACGGCGGTGTCGACGCCGCCAACCCCCAGCTGCTCTTTGGGGTACGTGACGTCGACAATCGCGAGACTTCGGTTCTTGTGCTCATGGAGGACGGTCGGGTCCTGGAGCTGACGAAGGATCACGAGCCTGCCGTGGTACCTGTACCTCCCGCTCGAGCAATCCAAGGTTATGATGTAATCACGGTCAGTGGGGAACTCTATCATCTCACTCCTGGAGCTGATGGTCGTTATGCGTCGGGCCGCATCTTTCACGTTCCCGAACCTCCCCCACTACGTTTTCTCGGGGTCCGGAATGTGCAGCGGGCGAACGGAACAGTGTTCGTGATTTGGGGTCCAGGCAGCCCTCCCGACGAAGTGCCTGGATTAACCGGTGCGGAGGCATGCGGCGGTAGCTTCCTCTGCATCTTCGGCGGCACGCTTCGGGACACCGAGGGTCATCCTTATGACATTGGTGGCAGAGCAACAGAGATCCTTGGGGCCGATTACGTTCGCCGAGCGGATGGTGTCCTTGATTTCGGGACGGTTGTCCTGCGACAGGACGGCGCTGTTTTTACGATAGGGTACCGTTGCGACGTGGTGTCCTGTAAGGATCCCCCACGCATCGAGCAAATCAATGGGCTTCCACCCATCGCACACCTGAGGGAAGGCTCTTTTGAAGATTTCGAGCATCGTATTTGGTACCGGGGCGTCGCGGTTCGGGGATGGCCTCCCGCTATTCTCTCCGATGATGTGGCGCGCCACGAGTGCTTCTTCTCTACCAACATAAAATTGCCACCAATCCGTACCGAGTGCGTAAATCCAACGGAGCTGCCGGCGCTCGCGGGCACCCTTCCGCTCCTCTCTGAAGGATCCATCTACGCAATCTTTCCGGGAGGCCGGCTGAAATGCTGGGCCAAACCTGGAGGGCTGCCCTGTCCACGAGGGTCATAGGGGAGCTTGACGAACGAGAGGTCAGGGTGTGACGGTAGCGGAGAGTACCAGCCTCAACGTCCAGAGCCGCAAACTCGCTGGGCGCGCTCAGGGGGCGACGTACGGAACGCCCATGGTATCGCACAAGGCCTTTACGTTAACGTTAGGCTGGAGGACCCATTGTATGAGGCAGCGCCCTTCGATCTCGCCCTTGCACCCGCCGGAGCCATGTGGGCACGGCTGAGTGAACGACCAAATGTCAGGGCCCCGATCACAGAGCTCTTTGTCCTTACTGAGTATGCTGGGAGGGGTTCCATAATAGTCGTAGCATTGAGTATTTGCGAACCTGCTATTGCATGAGCCGCTGAAGGGCTGCGCGCATCCACCATGGCCGGCGTCCCCACCTCCCACATCCGGTCCCCTGCTGTCCGTACCACCACCATCCACTCCTCCCCCCTCGGCGCTCGTTCCGCCGTCCGCCCCGGCGTCGCCAGAGACCGGCGTGGAGCTGCACGCCAGCCAGAGAAGCGCAGCACCCGCAACAACCCACGGGAACCTCTTCGCACCTCTCGGACGAACGGTGGGTTTGTTCGGAGCACGCATCGAGGGCGCCGTTGGCTCGACGCCACATCGCTCGCGCCCCTCACGCCTCATGAACCTGCGTTGTGTGTCCTTGGGGGCCATGTCGTTCCGCCTTTCGAGCCCTCACGGGAGCCGCTCGAGTTCCTGGCTTTTCCTTGTGTTCTATCTCTCGCTGGGCTGCTTCGGGTACGCCATCGATAGCGCGATCTTGCCACGGGCGAAAGCCGGGCGTCGGGCGCCAGGGTGGGGAGAACCCGGTGCAAAGCGAAGCTTATCGCCATACAGACCAGGGGGGAGCAAGGCAGGACTTGCGTCGGCGAGCAGCTCTCGTCACCAGACACCTCACTCCCCTCGACGGAGCCGGACGGCAAGCGAGGCGAGCGCCGCTGAATCCTGCCCGAGCGCTGCAGGAGTGCTCGAGCTCTCGCGAGACGGTGGCCTCCTGGCCTTCTCAATGTGAATCGAACCATGTCACCCTCGGAAGAGACGCCGAAGGTGTCCCGATGCGAGACGGCTAGGACGTGCCCTCCGAACCTCTTCTCTGGGATTTGCCACTCGCCTGCCATAGGGAAGGGCAAAAAATTCGGCTGGGGTGAGGCTATTTGGATGAGGCCTTGAGCTGAGCCTCGAGCAGGCGCTCCTCGGGGGTCTTTGCTCGACGGGGCGCCGGAGGCGGAGGAACAGGGCGGACGATAGGCGGATCGGGCACCAGCGCTGCAGGATCGCTGGCCTTCGTGGACGCGGACGGCGCCGACGGAGCCTGGGAGGCCGGGGCCTTCGCTGACGGATGCGGGGGAGCAGGCGGGACGGTGGGACGGGGCTCGCGACCCACGAGGACAGCGTCCTTCTCGTCGAAGGCGATCACGACGCCCGAGGGGGCGGGAGCGGCGACGCACGAGACCGAAGAGGCTGCGAGCGCCGGGGGCGGGGCCGGCGAGAGCTTCGCCTCGCGCTCCGGCGTCGGGCGGGGCGCCTCGCGGCTCGCCGAGGCATCGAGCCGGTTGGCGATCTGCATCCCCACCACGGCCGCGATCGCCCCGGCCGCCAGGGAAGCGAGGAGCCAGCCAAAGGCCGGCCTCTCCCGCACGACCACGATCGAGGGCCGCTCCCGCGACGAGGCGAGCGGCGTGACCGACGACAGGTGGATGGAGGGCCCAGGAGCGGGGGCAAGGGGAGCCCCGGACGGGTGCCTGGGTACCGCGCGAGCGAGGGGCTCCTTCGGGGCGAGAGCCCTGGGGGGCCGGGCCGGGGCCGGAGGGGCGGCCAGACCATGGAGCCGGGCTGGAGGCGAGCCCACCCAGTGGGCCCGAGGATCGGCCATCGCCCTGGAGACCTCGGCCTCGAGCGAGGCCATCACCTCGTCGCGCACCGGCTCTTGCCCGTGTCCGGATTTGCGGGCGAGCACAGCCTCGGCCATGTCGGCGTCGACCTCGATGAGCTCGGCGCTGGTGATCGACGATACGGGCTCCTCGTCCCCCGTCGGGGACTTCCAAGGGTCGTCCGGGGGGACGGCCTCGTCGAGCTTGGCGGTGCGCTTCGGGAAGCGGAGCATCGGGATCGGCGGCGTGGGTTCGGCTCTCGACCCCAGGGTCGCGCTCGCTTTTTTCTGCCGCACGGGCTGCCCGTTGTCGAGCGGGACAGCATCATTCGATGTCGAAGGCCTCAGGGGCGTGCTAGCGGACGGCATCATGCGACGCGTCGCTCTCACGCTCCTCGTCTCTGCCCTGGCGGCCTGCGGCGAGCGCCCCTCCCCGCCCCCCCACGTCCCCCCTCCCTCGCCCCCTCCGGCCTCGGCGTCCGCGCCCCCGGAGCCCCCCCCCCCCAGGCCCTCCTTCGAGAACCCGGGCGGCATGTGGATGCCCTCCCAGATGGGCGCCCACGCCGATCAGCTCAAGAAGCTGGGCCTCGCCATCGACCCGGAGCTCCTGGCCAGCCCCACCTCGCCCGTGCTGGGCGCCGTGGTGAGCCTGGGGGGCTGCTCGGCGTCCTTCGTCTCGCCCGAGGGTTTGGTCGTCACCAACCACCACTGCGCGACGAGCGCTCTCCAGTATAGCTCCACCCCGGCCGCCAACCTGCTCAAGGATGGCTACGTCGCCAGGACCCGCGCCGACGAGAAATGGAACGGCCCCCAGGCCCGCGTCTACGTGACCCAGACCCTCAGCGACGTGACCGAGAAGATCCTCGCCGGGGCCAGCGCCCAGAAGGACGAGCTCCTGCGCTACCGGCTGGTCGAGCGGCACGCGAAGGACGCGGTCGCCGCCTGCGAGAAGGATCGCCCCGGCATCCGCTGCTCGGTGGCCTCGTTCTACGAGGGCGCGACCTACATGCTCGTCGAGCAACTTGAAATCCGCGACGTGAGGCTGGTCTACGCACCCCCGTCGGGGGTCGGCAATTTCGGGGGCGAGATCGACAACTGGCGCTGGCCACGCCACACCGGCGACGTCTCGATGTTCCGCGCCTACGTGGGCAAGGACGGCAAGCCCGCCGACCATGCCCAGGACAACGTCCCCTACCATCCCCCCAACCACCTGAAGCTCGCCGAGAAGGGCCTGGAAGAGGGCGATCTGGTGCTGGTCGCGGGGTACCCCGGGCGCACCTACTCGCTCAAGACCGGCGCAGAGGTCGACGAGGCGATCGGCTGGGGCTACCCGCGCCGCCAGAAGCTCTGCGAGGAGTACCTGGCCAGGCTGGCCGAGGTCTCCAAGACCGACAAGGACCTGGCGATCAAGGCCACGCCGCTGGTGAGGCGCTACGGCAACGCGCTCACCAACATCAAGGGCCAGCTCGAGGGGCTGGTCACCGGGGGGCTCGCCCGCAAGAGGTCGGAGGAGGAGGCCCAGCTGGCCGGCTTCATCGACGCCGATCCTGTACGGAAGGGCAAGTACGGCGACGTGCTGGCGAGCATCCGTGGCGCCGTGGCCGAGAACGCGAGGACGCGCGAGGCCGACACCCAGCTCCGCTCCGAGATCCTGACGCCCAAGCTGCTGGGCGCCGCGGTCGACATCGTCCGCATGGCCAGGGAGCGGCGAAAGCCCGATCCTGACCGCCACCCCGACTACCAGGAGCGCAACGCTTCCAGGCTGGAGCAGGCCCAGAGCGCCCTCGACAAGACCTACGCCAGGGCCCTGGACGAGGCCCTGCTCACGCTCGCTCTCGAGCGCTCGGCGCGCTCCGGCGTGGCCGAGCGCTCCCCTGCCCTGCCCATCGTCGTGGGCGAGAACACGAAGGTCAACGAGACGAGCATCGCCTCGGCCGTCCGTTCGCTCTACGCCCAGACCAGGCTGGAGGACGGCAAGCTCCGCCTCGCTCTCCTCAAGAACGGCAAGTACGGCGAGATCGTCAGGACCCACGATCCTCTGCTGGCCCTCGCGGTCAGGCTGGTGCCTCTCCTGGAGGCGGCCGAGGCCAGGGAGCACCGCCTCGCCGGCAAGATGCTCCTGCTCAAGACCCGCTACATCGAGGCCCTGCGCGCCCACGCAGGCCGCGAGATCGCGCCCGACGCCAACTCCACGCTCCGCATCACCTACGGCACCGTGAAGGGCTACGCCAAGACCCCCGACGCCAAGCCCTACCGCCCCTTCACGCTCCTCAACGAGGTGCTGGCCAAGAACACGGGCAAGGAGCCCTTCGACGTCCCCGAGCGCCTGATCATGGCCGCCCGGTCAAGGCGCGTTGGCCCCTACGTCGATCCTCGCCTGGGCGACGTCCCCGTCGATTTCCTGGCCGATCTTCATATCACCGGGGGCAACTCCGGGAGCGCGACCCTCAACGCCAGAGGGGAGCTGACCGGGTTGGTCTTCGATGGCAACTACGAGGCCATGGCCTCGGACTGGCTCTTCTTGCCGAGCATCACCCGCAGCATCCACGTCGATCTGCGCTACGTGCTCTGGCTCCTCGACGTGGTGGACGGCGGCGATCACCTGATCAAGGAGATGGGCGGGACCCCCAAGGTCGAGTGAGCGGCCAGCAAGGTTCCTCTCCTCTCTCGTCTCCTTGTGAATTCACCTTCTCTGGCTAACCACAACGCATCGTTGGGCCAAACCGTCTCCTCATCTCCCTCCCCGTGAATTCTCCTTCTCTGGCTGGACACAACGCCTCGTTGGGCTGAAAGCTGGAGGATTTTACAGGGAGGGAGAGGGAGGGAAGAGGGAGGGGAGAGAAGATGTGGGAAGACCTTCCTCTTCTCTGGCTGCCCACGACGCTTCGTTGGGCAGAGAGCTGGTAGATTTTACAGGGAGGAGAGGGAGTAGCGAGAAGAGAACCGACGCCGCGCTGCAAGTGGGATATGCCGGCTACTCTTCTTTCATGAACGGATATCCCACGACGCGAGGGGGCACGAAGGTCTCCTTGACGACGCGGGGCGAGGCCCAGCGGAGCAGGTTGTAGGGGCTACCCGCCTTGTCGTTGGTGCCCGAGGCCCTGGCCCCGCCGAAGGGCTGCTGCCCCACCACGGCGCCCGTAGGCTTGTCGTTGACGTAGAAATTGCCGGCGGCCTGCCTGAGGCGACGGGACGCGCGAGCGACGAAGGCGCGATCCTGGGCGAAGACGGCCCCCGTGAGGGCGTAGGGGCTGGTCCCGTCGACCAGGGCGAGCGCCTCGTCGACCCTCTCGTCGTCATAGACATACACGCCGAGAATTGGCCCGAAGAGCTCCTCCTGGAGCAGCGCGTGCATGGGATCCGACAGCTCGACCAGGGTGGGCCCGGCGAACCAGCCCTCCTCCCGTGACCAGCCCGGATCGGCGTGCACCACGCAGCCCGGATCGGCCTTCAGCCGATCGCGCCAACCATGGAGGCGGAGCCAGGCGCGCTCGTGGATGACCGCGCCCATGAAATTACGAAAATCGGTGACGTCGCCTATCCGGAGTTCTTCGATGTGAGCGAGGAGGCGGGAGCGGAGATCGGGCCAGAGGGACCGGGGGACGTAGGCCCTGGACGCGGCGCTGCACTTCTGCCCCTGGAACTCGTAGGCGCCCCTCACCAGGGCCACGGCGAGCGGGGAGAGCTCGGACGAGGGGTGCGCGAAGACGAAGTCCTTGCCCCCCGTCTCGCCCACCAGCCTGGGGTAGGTCCTGTACCGCGCGATACGCTCCCCCACCCCCCGCCAGAGGGACTGGAAGACCGCGGTCGATCCCGTGAAATGAATGCCCGCCAGGTGGGGGCTGGCCAGGCAGGCGTCGGCCACCGGGCCGCCGTGGCCGTACACCCCGTTGATGACCCCCGGGGGCAGCCCCGCGGCCTCGAAGAGGCGCATCGTGTGGTGAGCCGCCAGGCTCTGGCTCTCGGACGGCTTCCACACCACCACGTTGCCCATGAGCGCGCAGGAGGCCGGCAGGTTGCCGGCGATGGCCGTGAAGTTGAACGGGGTCACGGCCAGCACGAAGCCCTCCAGCGGCCTGAGCTCCAGAGCGTTGAGCGTGCCCGGCGACGAGATGGGCTGCTCGGCCAGCCGGCAGGCGTAGTGGGCGTTGAAGCGCAGGAAGTCGACCAGCTCGCAGGCCGCGTCGATCTCGGCCTGGAACGCGGTCTTGCTCTGGCCCAGCATGGTCGCAGCGTTGATCGTCTGGCGCCACGGTCCTGCGAGCAGATCCGCCGCCCGGAGGAAGATCCTGGCTCGCTCGGCGAGGGGCGTCTCGGCCCAGGCCGGCGCGGCCGAGAGGGCGGCCTTGATCGCCAGCTCGGCCACCGGGGCGCCGCCCTCGTGCCCCGTGGCCAGCACCGTGCGGTGGGCGTGAGGCGCCCTCACCTCGAAGATCTCCCCCTGGTGGAGAGGGCGGCCGCCGATCACGTGGGGGATGACCGGGATCGACCCCGCCAGGCTGGCCAGCGCGGACTTGAGCGCCGACCGCTCCGGGGTACCAGGAGCGTAGGAGAGGACGGCCTCGTTGGGCGGGCACGGGAGCGGGAGCGTGAGGTCGAGCACGGCGGTAGCCTCCTTGGAGAGCCCATCCTCCCGCCCTTTGGAGCGCCTGGGTAGCGGGGCAGCATGCCCGGGAGTAAAAAGGGGACCCGAGCCGACGACGCAACTCATTTCAGAGGTACGTTCATGCCCTTGCCCCGCTATTTTCACCTCTCCCGCGCCGCTAGGGACAAGGTCGACGTCCCTCACGAGGCCTTCTCCGCCAGCGGCCAGCTGGTCCGGGTGGACGCGTGGGCGGCGCATGCCCTGGCCCGCGGCACCCGGGCCACCCCCGCCGAGGTCACGGCGCTCGCGCTGCTTCACGAGGTGCTCCACGTGGTGGTGAGCCGGCACGGAGCGGCGCTCTCGGCCCTCGTGGCCAGGCTGGAGGCCACCTGCCCCGACGCGCTACGCGAGGCCAGCCTGGCCTTCGTGGCCGCCTACCCTCCTCCCAGCGTATGGAGGGGAGAGCAGACCCCCGAGGACTTCCTGGCGTTGCAGGGTGAGGGCGCCACCTTCTGGGCCGTCGAGGAGATGCTGCTGCTCTGGGTGTCCGAGCAGAACCCGGCCTACCGGGTGATCGAGGAGCTCTTCGCCCCCAGGGATCTCTCCCTGCCTTACCGCCGGGTCCTCTCCGAGGCGCGCGCCCTGTTCGCGGGCGAGAGGAGCGGCCTCGAGCGAGGCGAGTCCCTCCTCGACACCCTGCTCGCGCCTGCCCGCCACGCGCCCACCTCGGTCTTCGAGCAGCTGGCCTGGCTGAACGTGCGCTGGGGCGTGTTCCTGGAGACCGAGGGGCTCCGGCGCCAGGTGCTTTTCGGCGGGGATCTCGGGCGAGAAGAGGCCAGGGCGCTCACCCTGCGTCACCTCGGGGGAGGTACAGGGACAGGAGCAGGAGAGCGCGAGGCCCACGTCCCCAGCTTCGAGCACGCGGCGGACGGGGCGGCGCGCTTCACCCCCGACCGTAGCTGGATGCCCGAGCTGGTGATCCTCGCAAAGAACACCCTGGTGTGGCTCTCCCAGCTGGGGAGGCGGTACGGCCGCTCCATCCAGACCCTGGACGCCGTGCCCGACGAGGAGCTCGCCGAGATCGCCGGCAGGGGCATCACCGCCCTCTGGCTCATCGGCCTCTGGGAGAGGAGCGAGGCCTCTCGCGCCATCAAGGTGAGCGCGGGGAACCCGGGCGCCGCCGCGTCGCCCTACTCGATATTCGACTACCGGATCGCCGACTCCCTGGGCGGCCAGAAGGCGCTCGAGGTCCTCAGGGAGAAGGCCTCCCGGCACGGCCTGCGCCTGGCCGCGGACATGGTCCCCAACCACATGGGCGTGGAGTCGACCTGGATCTACGAGCACCCCGAGCGCTTCCTCCAGGGCCCCCGCCCCCCCTACCCCTCCTACCGCTTCGAGGGCGTGGATCTGTCGCGCGATCCCCGGGTGAGCCTGCGGCTCGAGGACGGCTACTCCACCCGGACCGACGCGGCCGTCGTGTTCGAGCGCCGGGATCACAGGACCGGCGAGGTCACGTACATCTACCACGGCAACGACGGCACCGGTCTCCCCTGGAACGACACCGCCCAGCTCGACTTTGCCAGGGCCGAGGTCCGCGCCGCGGTGATCGAGTGCATTTTACACGTATGCCGGATGTTCCCCGTGGTCCGCTTCGACGCCGCGATGACGCTGGCCAAGCGCCACGTGCAGCGGCTCTGGTACCCGAGGCCCGGCGAGGGTGGGGACATCCCCTCCCGCGCGGCCCACGCGATGACCGACGAGGAGTTCCACCGGGCCTGCCCCACCGAGTTCTGGAGGGACGTGGTGGACAGGGTCACGGCGGAGCTGCCCGACACCCTGCTGCTGGCCGAGGCCTTCTGGATGATGGAGGGCTACTTCGTCCGCGATCTGGGGATGCACCGGGTCTACGACTCGGCCTTCATGCACATGCTCCGCTCGGAGCACAACGCGATCTTCGGCGCCATGCTCAGGGACGTGCTGGCCCACGAGCCGCAGATCCTTGGGCGCTTCGTTCATTTCCTGTCCAACCCCGACGAGGAGCCCGCGAGGGCAGGCTTCGGGGCGGGGGACAAGTACTTCGGGGCCTGCGCGATGATGTGCACGCTCCCCGGGCTCCCGCTCCTGGCCCATGGCCAGTTCGAGGGGCTCCACGAGAAGTACGGGATGGAGTTTCGCGAGCCCATGTGGGACGAGTCGACGGACCGGGAGGTCCTCCTCCGCCACGAGCGCGAGATCGTCCCTCTCCTCCGGGAGAGGACCCTCTTCGCCAGCGTGGACGCCTTCGAGCTCTTCGTGCCCGAGGGCGACGACGGCGCTCCCCTGCCCGACGTCTTCGCGTACGCCAACGCCAGCAGGGGCAGGCGCTCCCTCTTCCTCTTTCACAACGCCCCCAGGCAGGTGCGCGTCCACCTGAGGCGCACCGAGCCCAGGCCTCGCCAGGGCGGAGAGGACGGCCCTCGCTCCTTCGCCGAGGTGCTGGGGCTGGGCTCGTCCAAGGAGCCCCTGGTCCGGGCCTGGAACCCGGGCAAGGCCGAGAGCGCGCTCTTCGAGCGGGGCTCTCTCCTGGATGGCCTCACCGTGACGCTGGGCCCCTATGGCACGCTCACGCTGATCGACTTCCAGCCGATCTCGGGCGTGGAGCTCGCGGCTCCTCTCGGCGTGACCCAGCCGCCCTCGACCGTACCCGAGCTCCTGGTGGCCGTCTCCGACCTGGCCAGCGAGCTCTCCACCGAGTCCGCCCTCCCTGCCGAGAGCGCCGCCGAAGACGCCGCGATCTCTCCCGCTGAGGACGCTCCGGCCTCTCTTGTCGAGAGAGCCACGATCCCTCCTGCCGCGAGGGCTCCGGTCTCTCTTGTGGAGGAGGGCGAAGACTCGGAGTCCTCTCGTGCTCCGGCCGAGGATGAAACCTTGAGTTAGATTCAGCGCATCTGCGCGGGGCCGTAGCTGGGAGGGCGAGGCCAGTCCCCACCCACCCTGGGCATGGACTGCGTGGGAACGGTGACCGTGGGGGTATATCTTGGGGCGACTCCATCGCGACCCTGGAGTGGATATCCCTGGCCATAGCCGTACCTGTAGGGCATGCCCATACCGCCCACGGCGGTCTGCTGCTGGGTGATGTAGTTGTTCACCACGACGGTGGGCTGATTGGCAGTCTGGGGGGCCTGGCCCGAGGGAAAGCCCCTGTCCTCGTAGGCGGCCGTGGGCGTCCCCAGGGTGAGGGTCTGGCTGAGGCGAGGCCGAGAGGTCGGGGCCAGCTCCTCCGCAGGAGGGAGCGCGGGCGGAGGCTCTCTCGGGAGCTGGGAGTCGTCGAGCCGGGCGGGGCGAGGGAGCTCCGCGCTCGAGCGAGCCCAGCGAGCCTCACCCTCCGTTGGCATGCACCCGACCGCGAGTGTCGTGGGGAGCACCATGAAGAGCCCGGCGATCCATGTCCTCATGGCCGAAGTTTGCCCCTGCAGCCCCCAGGACGCCAGCCTCGTCCTTCGGCGAGAGCCACTTCCTCTCGCGCGCCGGCGAGGCTGTGGAGCGCTCGGACCGCGGGGTAGCTCGAGCGCGCCTGCCCAATTCAGCGTCGGAGGAGCTCCTCACGAAGCCGTGCGATTTCCGCCTCCGCGGCCCTTGCTGCGGACTCCGCCTCTTCGGCGCGGGCTCGCTCCTGTTTGGCGTGGAGCTCTGCCCGCTCGGTGCGCGCCCGCTCCTGCTCGGTGTGCGCTCGTTCGTCGGCGAGGCGAGCCTCGACTTGTGTGACGCGAGCGCGTTCCTGAGCAAGCAGCGCCCTATCCCGCTCGTCCGGGGTCGGCACGAGGACGAGCCCCCGGAGACCTCCTCCGCGAGGCGAAGCGCAGCCTCGAGCCTGTCCACGGCCGCGCGTCCCTCGGCCTCGTAGGGAGCCACCACGAACCACCTCGGCTCGCCGTGGGCGCCGGATCCGAGGGTAAAGCAGCGGGTGCGCTCGTTCTCCACCGCTCGCTCGATCAGGTCTCCGTGGATCAGATCCCAGGCCCGGATGCGCGAGCCCGCGGGAGCGTCGACGTCGAAGGTGATGATCTCCTTGACCCCCATCGTGTGGAATCGTCGGAGCTTCTCCGGGAGCGTGAGCTTCTCCTTCGTGTCCCCCGTCGGGGACTTCCCAGGGTCGTCGCTGGGGCTGAGGATCTCGACGCACAGCTCGGGGACGCCCTTCTCCCACGTCTTCCACACCTCGATCGACTCGGCGGGCACGGCGAGCTTCACGAAGCTGTCCGGGGAGCACTTGCGTTGCGCGCTCGAGGCGTCGAAGTACACGAACTGATCGGCGCCGACCGAGGCCTCGTCGCCGAGCGCGGCGCGGAGGATCTGGTAGAGGAGCTCGCAGAGCCTCTTGTGCCTGTGGCTCTCGCTCATCTCCCACTCCGGATCGCTTGCAGGGAAGTGCAGCTCGGCACTGTGCAGCGGGCATGCCGTCGCGGCGCGGGCGGCTTCGGGCCTCGAAAGGCGGCGTATGGGGCGTCCGTGACGGCCTGAGCCTGTCCCGGGACGGCGCGGTCAGGATGAGAGGTGCGAGCGCGGCGCGCAGGCGGTAAGCTCGAACGATGAAGCTTCACGCCTTCGCCGTCGCGGCGACCATGGCGGCCCTGGCCCTGAGTGCTTGCGGGGACGAGCCGACGACCGGAGAGACCCCCACCCCGGGCGAGGACTCGGGCGCCCCGCGCGACTCCGGTCCTCGGCGCGACGACGCCACGCCACCGCCGCCCGTCGACTCGGGCCCCACGGTGGACGCCTCGGGCGACGGCGGACCCGCGGGGCAGGGCAAGCAGCTCGCCCGGGGCGAGCTCGAGATCGTGGGGGCGCTCCTCGACGGGACCCTCGTCTTCCTGCGCTACGACGCCAAGATCAGCCTGGAGGCGATCGCGCCGGCAGGGGGGACCCCCACGGTCATCTTGCCCGATCTGGTCCTCGAGGGCGACGACACCGACGACGTGATCTCGGTGATCGGCGGGGCCGTGGGGGTGTGGACCGGGGTGAACGCGACCACGGGGGTGGGCAAGCTCTCGGTGTGGACCAAGGCCAACGGCCTCAAGGAGGCCGCGCCCTCGTCCCCCGTCTACGAGCTCGACGCCTCGGCCGACGGCGCGAGGGTGGCGTTCGTGCGGGTCATGGGGACCAGCCCCCAGCTCGTCACCGCGCCCTCCACGCTGGCGGCGGCGAGCGTGGTCACCGTCCAGAACACCCTGGGCGACGGCAGCGCCGCCAACCCCTGTCCGGCGTTCTACACCTTCGTGGGGCAGAACCTGTTCTCGTCCACCTGCTCGGGCACGGCCATCACGGCCACCGCGCGGAGGACCAACCCGGCGGGGGCCCTCCTCGAGATCGACACGGGGCTCGCCCCCTCCTTTCTCTCGATCAGCGCCTCGGGGGACAAGGCCTTCTCCGCCAAGCGCATCACGGCGACGGGGACGGGCGGGGCGGCCGCCGTGTACTCGCTGGGCGCGACCACCGTCACCGAGCTGGCGATAGAGACCGCGGGGGTCGCCGAGGGGGCCATCGCCTCCGACGGCACCAGGGTGGTCTACCGCACCCGGCAAGGCGCCCTCAAGAGGGCCGCCACCACGGCCCCCGTGACGGCGACCGAGCTGGTCCCCGGCGGGGGTCTGGCCGGGATCCTGGGGATCTCGTCCGATTTCAGGACGGTGCTCTCTCACAAGCTGGCGCCGGGCGGGGCGGACGGCTCCCTCCACGATCTCCAGCTCTCGGCCACCGCCGCCGCGGCCGCGCCCACCACGCTCGTCGCCACGGCCACCGCGCTGGACTTCGGCTTCACCCGCAAGGGCCAGTTCGCGCTCTGGGTGCCCAACCCCGCCGCGCCCGTCCTCAAGGCCAGATCCGTCGCGGGCGGCGCGGAGGTCGATCTCGGGGCCCTGGACGTCCTCCTGGACACGATCGAGGGCGGAGACACCCTGGTCGTCGGCCACAACGAGCGCGAGATCACCGCGGGCGGCGAGAAGTACTCCGTCGTCGACTACAAGCTGATCGATCCCGCGGGGGCCCCCGCCAGGCCGCTGGTGAGCGCTGTGGACATAGGCGCCCTCGTGCTCCCTGGTGGCAAGCAGCTCGCGTACACCGAGCCGACCAAGGGCCTCTTCGTCCGCGATATCCCCTGAGTCTAGCCCGTCTTCGTCGGCCTCTTGAGCACGCTCTCCAGCGCGGTCTTGAGCTCCTCGAGGGTGAAGGGCTTCTGGAGGAAGCCGTCGGGGCGGCAGGTCTCGAAGCCCGCGATCACGTCCGTGGCCACGGACCCGCTCGCCACGATGACCGGCAGGTCGCCCCGGATGGCGCGGAGCCCTTCGAGGGTCTCCACGCCGGTCATGTCCGGCATGGTCATATCGAGCAGGACGCAGGCGATGCTATCGCCCTTCTCGCGCAGGAGCCGGAGCGCGGCGCGGCCCCCCTCGCCCTCGACGACCGAGTAGCCCTCGTCCTCCAGGATCATCCTGAGCGTGATGCGGACGTTCGGCTGGTCGTCCACGATCAGGATCGTGCGGCGCTCCTCGGCCCGGGCCGGCGCCACGGCGCCCGCAAGATCTCGCGGGGCCGACCTGGCAGGGGTCGCCTCGGCCAGCGCGGGGAAGAGCACGCGAAAGCTCGTGCCGCACCCCGGCGCGCTCGTGACGCGCGCGGCGCCCTTGTGGCTGCGAAGGATCCCGGTGACGGCGGCGAGCCCGAGACCATGCCCCGTGACCTTGGTCGTTAAGAAGGGCTCGAACATCCGCGACAGGGTCTCCCGGGACATGCCGCGGCCCGTGTCGGAGATCTCCATGAACACATAGCGACCGGCAGGGAGCTCCTGCCCCAGGATACACCCCGCGAGGTAGTCGCGATCCGCCTCCAGGATCCCCGAGCGTACGTGGATCTCGCGCGCCCCGTCGCCCAGCGCCTCCGACGCGTTGGTGAAGAGGTTCATGGCGACCTGACGGAGCTGGCTCGGGTCTCCCTCGATGGCCGGCAGGCCGTGCGAGAGCTCGTAGCGGAGCGTCGCCCTCCTCGAGACGGCGAGCGAGAAGAGCGCCGTGGTCTCCTCGATGAGCCGCGAGAGGTCGAGCCGCTCGACAAGAAACTTGCCCCTCCCCGTGTAAGCGAGAAGCTGGCCTGTGAGCTCGGCGGCGCAGCGGGCCGCGGCCTCGACCCCGGCGACGTGCGGGCGTGCGGGCGCGTCCGCCTCGAGCTTGCGGAGCGCGAGCTCGGCCTGGCCCAGGATCGAGACGAGCAGGTTGTTGAAATCGTGGGCGACGCCGCCGGCGAGCAGGCCCAGGCTCTCGAGCCTCTGCGCCCGCTGGAGCTGCGCCTCGAGGCGAAGCCGCTCGTCCTCGGAGCGCCGCTGCTCGATCGCGATCGCCGAGAGGTGAGCCATGGAGTCGATCAGCTGGAGATCGCGCTCGTCCGGCGACCGAGGCGTGCGGTAGTACATGGCGAAGGTCCCGAGGACCTGGCCGGATCCACCCCGGATCGGCGTGGACCAGCACGCCCGGAGGCCAGCGCTCTGCGCGAGCCCCCGGTAGTTCGCCCAGAGCGGGTCGGTCATGATGTCCGAGACGACGACGCGCTCGTTGAGGAACGCCGCCGTCCCGCACGAGCCGACGTCCGGGCCGATCGGCGTGCCGTCGATCGCCGCGACGTAGTCACGAGGGAGGGAGGGGCCAGCGCCGTGGCGAAGCCGGGCGCCGTCGGGGTCGAGGATGAGCACCGAGCAGAGCATGTCACCGCCCACCTGTGTCTCGACCGCGCGGGCGAGCTGATCGAGCGTCTCGCCGAGCGGGGCGCGCGCGGCGATCAGCTCGATGAGCCGGCGCTGCGACGCGAGCAGGATCCCGTCCTGACGCTGCGCGAGGGCGAACTCCCGACGCAGCACCCCGAGTTGGTCAAGGAGCGCGTCGGCCTCAAGCAGATCGCCGACCAGCATTGACTCCCCCTCTCCACCATGACGAGCCTGGCCCAAGAATAGCCAATCCACGCTCCGGAGCCAAGGCCCGCGTGAAGCTGACCTTCAACGCATCGCCGGATCATCGTGAACGGCTCGCCGACGATCCCGTCGTGGCGCACGTTGGTGAGCGAGAAGCGGTTCCCCTGGACGTCCAGGACGCAGGAGCCATGGCCCCGACGACCAGGCCCCTCGAGCCGCCTGCCCCTGCGGCATCACTCCGCCAGCGCGACGGCCTGCTCGAGCTCCGCCCAGGCTGTCAGCAGAATATCCTCGGGGACCTCACGGAAGGGGATGGCCGTCAGGATATCGAAGGTCATGGTCTGGGGATCACCGTTCTCCATCAGCCAGTCCCAGACCTCACGATGCCCGGGATACCACTCCTCCTTCTCGTCTCCAGGCTTGTAGGTCCTCTCTGCCATCGTCTGGGTCGGCATGATCGCGGGATCGAACCGGTAGAAGCAGACCTTGTCGAGCGCCTCGATCTCGCCGTCGGGCGGAGCGCAGACGAACCCCTCGAGGTGCACCCAGACCTTGATGCCCTCCTGGCGCCACGTCCTGGACATGGCATTCATGAGGTTGGACTCCTCGATATCCACCTTCCAGCCCAGCGGGGTGAGGGTGTCGTAGAGCCTACCCACGTCGATCCTCAGCCCTCGCCACCCGGTGAACTCGACGGTATCGAGGTGAGCTTCGAGGTCGATGGGGGGAGGCTTCAGGGGAGGTTCGCCGAACATTGACGCCTATCAGCTGAAAAACAGGGGGGGGAGAGAACGAGCTCGTCGCCGCGCAACGGGGCACCAACTCTATTTCTTCGGCGCCTTCCTGGCGGCAGGCTTCTTTGTGACAGGCTTCTTTGTGACAGGCTTCTTTGTGACAGGCTTCTTCGTGACGGGCTTGGAGGTCTTCGAGGGCATCGGGGAGACGAACGCCAGGCTCCAGTCCACCCAGCGCGTCAGGGCCTCGTCGCTCGCGTGACCAGGGGGCGCCACGAAGATGAAGCCCACCATGGGCTTCCCGGCGAAATCCATCAGCCGGGCATGGGGCTCTCGCAGCGCCTCCTCGTGGCGGGCAGGCCCCACGCGCACCATCAGATCTTCCTTCTTGGCTATCCCGCAGAACATGTTGCCGTTCAGCAGGAAGGCGAGGCCGCCGAACATCTTCCTCTCGGTCACGCCCTGCCGATCCGCCACCACCTCGCGAATGCGCTGGGCCAGCCCCTCGTCGTAGCTCATGTTTTTCTACCTCCGTGAGCGCCTGGTTACTTGGGTGGAGCGCAGGCGAGGGTCTCCGCCACGAAGGTGGTCTTGGTCGTCTTGGACGGGCTACGGATGAAGCGCCAGCCGGTCCAGCCGCCCTTGGCCTCGGGGTAGACGAAGGCGGTCTGCGAGCCTCCGGCCATGTACGCGGCGGTGCAGGACTTGCCGCTCGCCGTGTCGTGGGTCACCCGGAGGCTCGCCGTGAGCTGGACAGGCGTCTTGTCGGCGCCCGTCGGCTCGATGCGGACACGGATATTACGGCGATCGTAGGGAATGTTGGTGGTGAGGCGGAGGCGGCCCGCCTGGGCGTCGCAGGGTGTGTCGACCTCGGAGGTCGCCATGACGACGGGCGCCGGCGGCTCGTCGGGGATGGCCCCGTCCAGGTTGAACAGGAGGTTGGGCGATCCGGTGTGCGACAGGCTGAGGGCGGGCTTGGTGCCGAGCAAGGTGAGCTGCAGGGAGCCCCCGTCGTCCAGGCCCCATGATTTCTGGGTCCACGTGGTGCCGTTGTCGTCGGACCAGGTCAGGCCGGCGATGGTGCCGTCCCAGTCGGCCAGGACCCAGCGCTTGCCCGAGCGCTCCGCGTTGCGGAGCGAGGCGCCGCCGGGGAGCGTGAGGGTCTCGACCTTGCCGCTGTCACGGACGAAGAAGACGGGCTCGCCGTAGGCCGGCTGGAAGAGCAGGCCGCCGTCCACGATCTGCGGGGTGCCGCTGAAGCCGTAGCTCGATACACGAAAGGGCTTGAGCTTGGGGAGGGTGTGGCGGGAGGTCCTGCCCGTGGCGGCGGACCACCAGGCGATCTCCACGTCCACCGGGTTGAGGACGCCGGTCGCGCTCTTGGGAGCAAAGCTGTAGCGCGCGGCGACCACCCCGTCCGGCAAGACGCGATCGCCCCCCCTGTGCTCGGGGCCTCCCTTGGTGGCCTTGGGCGTGGGGCCGAGCAGGGCGAGCTCGCGGACCGCCGTCTTGCTCCCGACGACGATCGAGACCTTGCCTTCGCCATCCCGCTTGACGGACGCCCAGCGCACATCCGCCGTGCGCCCGTCGAGGAGCTCGGAGCCAGGCACGGAGGCGATGGGGGTGGTGAGCCCCGAGGGCTTGCATACGAGCTCGAGCGGGGCCGCGGCCACTTCGGGCTTGGCCTGAGGTCGCGCCTCGGGCTTTGCTGGCTCGCTCTGGGCCGTGATCTTGTCCGGGCTCTGGACGACCGGGAGATCCCAGCCGACCCGCTGGGCGTCGCCGTTGATGCAGCCCGCCTCGCTGCACGCCAGGTCCCGGACAAAGCCGTTGGTCGCGACCCGGGTCCAGCTCTCGCCCCCGTCGTCCGTCTCCCAGCCCCTCTCGTGCCCCGCGAAGAGCAGCCCCCTCGCCCCGGCAAAGGATACCGTCCCCCGATCCAGGGGGAGGTAGAGCTTGGGCAGCTCCTTGCCGCCCTGATCCCGGCGGTGAAGGACCCACTGCTGCTTGCCTGGCTCGTACGCCAGCACCCTCACGGTCCCCTGGGAGTCGACCGTGAGCGCGGTCACGGTCGACTCCGGAGCCTCGAAGAGCTTGGTCCGGGTGAACTTGTTCTTGGAGAGCTGGGACTCGTAGAGATACTTGGTATTGTCCCTGGAACCCACGACATAGACCTTGTCTCGGACCTCGTCGAAGGCGAAGCGGGAAGGCGAGAACTCCTCGACGAACACCATGTCCTCGAAGGCCAAGGCGCCCGAGGGGCGGACCTGGCGGTGGCTGCAGCTGCTGCCGGACGACGTGTTGGGCGGGCACAGGGACGTCACGTAGGCCCATCCCTTGGGACCGACGGCCACGTGGACGTCGCTGCCCTCGGCCGGCCGTACGCCCTCGAGCGTCGCGGCCTTCTGCCAGGCGGTGCCATGGTTGTGGCTGACGAACACCGTGGTCGTCTTCGCCGCCTCGTCGAGGTCCTCGTCCTCGCTGTCGTCGTCTCGATCCCCCCGGTCCCGGCGGGCGCTCTGGTCGTCCAGGTCGATGTCCTTTCGTAGATAGACGATCTCGCTGCCGAACCCTGCGATGTGGCTGGAGAGGGACTCCGAGGCGAGGTCGGGGGCGACCACGCCCTTCTCCTTGTCCGATATCCTCTCGCCCAGCAGGGCCGAGCGCACGGAGAACTCGCCGATCTTCTTGTCCTCACGAAAGGTCATGCTGAGCTCGACCAGGCGATCGCCCGAGAGCAGGGTGCGGGTCTCCGTACGCTCGGAGCGAGGCTTGGCGCCGGGCTCCGCCGAGGGGGGCTTGAAGAGCGGAGCGGGCGCCTCGGTCGTCACGACCAGCTTGACGCCGTCGAGCTTGGCCCGGCGGCCCGCCTCGCCCTCCAGGAAGATCTGGTCGGCACCGTCGCGGCGGACCCGCCTGGCGCCCATCCCGGGGGACGCGATGGGCGTCCAGGTCACGCCGTCGTCGTGGGTCGCGAAGAGGCGCTGAGGGAAATGCAGCAGCAGCCCGTTGCCCTTGGTGTCCATCGCGATCGAGACGGGGCGACCATAGGGCTTGCTGGCTCCCGCGTAGTCCACCGGCTGCCAGCTGACGCCGTAGTCGCCAGTGCGCATCAGCCGTTGATCGATGGGGGATATCCCGAGGATCGCCGAGCGCCCCGTCGTTGGAGAGCCCAGCCTGGGCGGGATTCCCCGGGTCTCGGGCAGAGGCCCAGGGCGCACTGTATCCAGGGCTCCCAGCGGGTCCTTGGAGACGAAGACGTCCCCGTCACGGGCGACGAAGACGAACTGGTTCCTGTCGTCCTTCACCACGCCGACGAGCTCCTCCAGGGCGAGCGTGTGCGCGTCCTGCATGGGGCCGTCGCCCTTGGCCAGCTCTCGCCTCCCGTTCTGGCCCACGTAGAGCGTGCCCCCGTCCCCCAGGTCCATCTTGGCGATCAGCCCCCGCTCCGGGTGGGCGAAGACCCAGCGGGCCCGGATGGGCGGAGGGGGCGCCACCTGGACGGGGGGCGGGGGCGGAGGGGCGACGACCCTGGGCGGATCGCCGCCGCACGCCCATGCAAAGAACAGCGCGATGACCAGGCCCTTGGTGGGAACGCGTAGCATGGGCCCACTATACCGGGACCCGGGGGCGAGCACGCGAGCCAAAATGCGCTCCAACCGCTCCGGCGAACGCGTCTGAGAACCCCTGCGGCATGAAGTCCCCGACGGGGGACGACCCTGGGCCAGGACCTGACGAGAGAGGCCGTCCCCTCCCCGCCCGTGCTTATTTCCAGCTCCCCGCGGGCTCCGTCTTGCCGGGGTTTATTTGACCTGGCTGCGGCGGAGCCGAGATCGTCCCCCACTGCATCACGTTCCCGGACGTGGCGGAGCCCGGGCCGAGCGTGCCGCCGATCCCCAGATCGATCTTGTCGAAGCCGGGCATGGGCGTGGCCACGTAGCGGCCCTTCACGCGGGCGATAGGGAGCGAAGCGGATAGATCGAGGGTTGTTCCGCCGAACCGGCTCGTGATCTTGCCGTCGAAATCCTCCTTGAACGTGCCGTCGTCCGTCTCGAAGTCCACCCGGATCGCGAGCTCGATGCGCGCGGGCATGTCGGGCGCGCCGCCGTTCGACTTGAAGTGAGGGAAGCACACGATGGCCCCCCCTTCGTATTTGACCTTCATCTCCAGCGGCGTGGCTGCCCCCGTTCGAGGGGTGTACGTGGCGTCGTACTTGACCGCGAGGAGCCTCACGAGGCTGCGGCCGGTCAGGGTCGCGACGCCGTCGCAGGTGTCGTCGAGCGAGGCGAGCGGGAACGAGGCTGAAGGCCCGGGACCCGAGTCGGCCCTGGGACCCCCGTCCGCGGCGGGGCCGGCGTCCGCGGGGCTGGCGTCCGCGGGGCTCGCGTCCGCGCCAGGGGGAGGCGCGGCGTCCGGGGCGGTGATCGTGGGCACCGTGCTGGTGCAGGCGACGAGGACGACGAGGGGAGCGGCCCGGAGGGAGGTTCTCATGGTGCGCGAAGCGTGCATGCGACGAGGTGCGCGTGCAACCACCTCCTGCAGCGGGCCCTTCGAGAGCGTGATAAGAAGGTGAGCGTGACCCTGGCTGCGCCCGTGACGCTCGTACGCTCCGCCGCGGATCTCCTCGCGTGTCGTGATGCCCTCCAGGGCGAGCCGCAGGTGGCCTTCGATCTGGAGTCCAACGGGCTGTTCGTGTACTCGCCTCGCATCTGTATCCTTCAGCTCGCCCTCGCCGATCGGGTCTTCGTGATCGACGCGCTGGAGCTCGATCTCGGGCCGCTGGGCGAGCTGCTGGGTCCTGGCGGTCCCCTGAAGATCGTCCACGACGTCTCCTTTGACGCCCGCATGCTCTCGGAGGCGGACCTCCCGCTCGGCCATGTCCACGACACGTCCCTGGCGGCTCGGCTCCTGGGGCGCACGGCGACGGGGCTGGGGAGCTTGCTGGAGAAAGAGCTGGGCGTGCTCGTCGACAAGAGCCTCCAGCAGCATGACTGGTCGCGCCGCCCTCTCGAGGCGCGCCACCTCACGTACCTGGCGGGCGACGTGGCTCACCTCTTCGACCTGGACGCTCGCCTCTTTGGAGAGGCCGCCTCGAGGGGCATTTTGCCCGAGATCGACGAGGAGACCCGGCACCGGCTCTCCACGGCGAGCGGCGCCAAGGAAGTACCGGACAGCCGGCCACCCTACCTCCGCATGAAGGGGATCGACCGGGTCCCGGCGGACGATCTCCCTCTGCTCAGGGCTCTGGCCGCGCTGCGCGAGCGAGCGGCGGCCCGCCTGGACGTGCCACCCTACAAGATCGTGGGGAACGAGGTGCTCTTCGAGGTCGCCCGGAGGAGGCCTCGCTCGATGGACGAGCTCCGGCGTATCCGGGGAGCCACCCAGGGCCGCGCAGGGGCGCTGGCGAGGGAGATCCTGCTCGCGGTGGAGGAGGGGCTGGACGATCCGGCGATCCCCGAGGAGGATCGGGCCAGGCTCTCGCCCCCTCGCCCCCCCCCCGCGGTGGCCAAGGCCCGTCGAACGAGGGAGGGCCGCCTCACAGCCTGGCGCGCCCTGGAAGCCGAGAAGCGTGCGGTCGACGCCCAGGTCGTCCTGCCCGGCCACGTCCTCAGGAAGCTGGCCGAGCAGGCTCCCCCCACCCTGGAGGCGCTCGGCGCCATCGCGGGCCTGGGCGCTTTTCGTGTGGAGCGCGACGGGCCGACGCTCCTCACCCTGGTCGGCAGCGAGTCCGTGGAACCGGCCCCGTGAGCGACGCCAGGCTCCTCGTGGTGGCGGGAGAGGCCTCTGGGGACCGCGCGGCGGCGGCGGTCGTTCGCGCCCTTGGCGACGTCTCTGCCTTCGGCTTTGGAGGGGGCGCGCTGCGGGCGGCGGGCGTCGAGCTCCTCGGCGATCTGAGGTACACCACGGCGCTGGGAGTGACCGAGACGCTGGGGCGCGCCTACGACCTGCTCTCGATCTACAGGAAGCTCGTCGCCTCGGCGCGCGACAGGCGACCGCGCGCCGCGTTGCTCGTCAATTATACCGAGTTCAACCTCTGCTTGGCCGGGGCGCTCCGCCCTCTGGGGATCAGGATCCTGTGGTATGGCGCGCCCCAGATCTGGGCGTGGCGCAAGGGGCGCGCCAGGACCCTGCGAGGGCGGGTGGATCGCCTGTGCGTGCTCCTGCCCTTCGAGGAGCCGCTCTGGCGAGAGGAGGGCGTGGACGCCACCTACGTGGGTCACCCGGCCATGGAGGCGCCGCTGCTGGGTCGGGACCAGGCCCGCGAGGAGCTCGGCCTCACCAACCGGGCCTGGGCCATCGCCCTGCTGCCCGGCAGCCGACCGCACGAGGTCCGGAGCCTGCTCCAGCCGATGCTCGTCGCTTACGAGCGGGTGCGCCACGAGAGGGCGAGCATCGACGGCCGGGTCTTCCTCGCCCCCAGCCTGGATCCGTCCACCTTGTCGTGGGCGGTGGACGCATGCGCGAGCGCCAAGCTGGAGATCGTCCACGTGGACGCGACCGAGGGGCTGGGCTCGGTGCTCCCTGCCTTCGACGTCGCGCTGTGCGCCTCGGGCACGGTGGCGCTCGAGGCCGCGATCGCCAACGCGGTGCCCGTGGTGGCCTACCGGGTGAGCCTGGGGACCGAGCTGGTCGCGCGCGCCCTGGTCAGGACGCCCTACTATGCGCTCCCCAACGTGCTCCTGGGGCGTCGAGCGTTCGATGAGCTGCTGCAGCGCGACGCGGAGCCCAGGGCGATGGAGGAGGCCGTGACCCGGGCGCTCAAGCGCCGCGACGAGGCCCTCATCGCCTGCGCCGAGATCGTCGACCTGCTCGATCCCGGCAGGAAGCCCTCCGCCGCGGTCGCTCGCATCCTCCGGCCGTGGCTCGGCCTCTGATGGCCACGCAGGGCGGGGGGCCCGCCGAGGGCAAATCTGGCGACAGGGCCGCCCTGGCCTTGCTCCTGCTCTCCGTGATCCTCTTCGCCCTCCGGGCGAGGGCCGCCCAGGTCGTCGGGTTCGGCGACAGCGAGGCCCTCTACGCGTGCTACGCGCTCCACCCTCAGCCGGCGTACCTCGACCACCCCGGGCTCATCGGCGAGGTGGGGCGCATCCTGGGGCGAGGGCTCGCTCCCCGTCCCTCCGAGACCCACCTGATCACCGCCACCGCGGCGACCCTGGTCCCGCTCCTGGTCGCGCTGGTCGCCCGGGTGGCGGGCGCTGGCCGGATCCAGGCCTCCGTCGCTGGCCTGGTGACCGCGAGCACGCCGATGCTGGCTGTGGGCCTCTTCGCGTTCACGCCCGACCTGCTGCTCGCGCCTCTATGGCTGCTGGTCCTGGCGCTGGCCCTCTTCGGGCTTGGCGAGGAGCCAGGATCGACGAGGGGCTCGATCTCGCTGCTGTTCGCGGGGGTCTTCTCGGGCCTTGCTTCTTCTGCCAAGGTCTCGGGGTTTTTACTATTTCCGGTTCTTGCAGCCGGGCTCCTGCTCGCTCCTGACCGGGTCGTACGGCGCTCGCCCTGGGCGTGGATGGGGATGGGGCTGGGGCTCTTCGTCGCCGCGCCCTCGCTCCTTTACGAGGCGAGCAGCGGCTTTCCGATGCTCCATCACCGCCTGGTCGCCACCCAGTCCAGCGGCCCTCCCCTGGTGAAGGGTCTGGGAGCGCTGACGGTGGGGCAGCTCGTGTACCTGTCGCCTCTGGTGCTCCTGCTCGCGCTCCTGGTGGCCAGGGATCTCTTCGCCGCGAGGAGGGCCGCCGATGCCCGGATCCGCCTCCTCGCCCTCGCCTGCTTTGTCCCGGCGGCGGCGCTCTGCCTCTTCACGCTCTTCAGCCGTCAGGCCGAGCCTCACTGGATAGCCCCTGCGCTGCTGGCGCTCCCTGTCCATGGCGCGGTCCAGGCCTCGAGGGGCAAGGTCCTGGGCTCGGCCAGGCTCCACAAGCTGGCCATCGGGACCGGGGCGGCCCTCACCCTGGCGGTCCATGCCTGGGTGCTCTCCCCCGGGCTGCTGGCGCTCGCCCCAGCCTCCTACGAGCCGCGCTACGACATCGCCAACGAGCTCCACGGCTGGCCCAGGGCCTTCGAGGCCATACGGGAGTCGATCACCGAGGACACGATCGTGGTGGGCCCTCACTGGACGATCTGCGCCCAGATCCACGCGGGGATGCCCGGTGTTCGCGTGGGCTGCGCCACGCCCATCCAGGATGATTTCGACCGCTGGCTCCCGAGGAGCGAATGGAAGAGCGCGCCCAGGGTGCTCTTCGTCTCGGACAACCGCTTCGACACCCGGGCCGAGGACATCTTCCCTGGCTGGGCTCGCACCCAGGAGAGCCGTGTCACGATCCTCCGAGGGGGCCGACGGATCCGGACCTTTACCTTGACCAGGCTGGAGTACGCCGCCCACGCGTCGCGGGTCAACGTTCCATCGCCCTCCTGCGCCGGGAGCACGCTGGTGGTGCCCAGCGCCGTGGACAGGAGCTCCCAACAACGGAGCCCCTCGCCTGCTGCCTCCCCCCTCTTCCTCCCCTCCCTGTGAATTCTCCTTCTCTGGCTGGGCACAACGCCTCGTTGGGCCAAAAGCTGGAGGGTTTTACAGGGAGGGAGAGGGAAGAGTGAGGGAAGAGAAGATGTGGGAAAACCTTCCTCTTCTCTGGCTAGCCACAACGCTTCGTTGGACTGTGAGCTGGAGGATTTTACAGGGAGGAGAGAAGATTCAGGGGTTGAATTCTGCTCCTCAGGGGTTGATGAGGCAGATGTTGAAGGAGTCGTAGCCGGAGTTCCTCTTGAAGTCCCGGACCGAGGTCATCGCGCTGCATCGCTTCCCTCGCAGGGCGTCCTCGGCCCTCTTGAGGCGCGTGTCCAGCTCCTCGAGCTTGAGCTGCGTACCGTCGGCGGCCTGCACCACGAGCTCGCCGGAGGCGCTGCTGACCAGCCTGGCGCGCGGCTGGCCCCCGGCGTTGAAGAGCTCCAGCGTCGCGCCGTTGGCGTCGCCGCTCAACTTCGCCAGGAGCTTGCCGTCCTTGCGCCTGAAGCGAAGCCCGTCGTCGGGCACCGTGATCGCCTGGGGATCGATCGTGGGGGCGATGGCCGTCGGCGAAGGAGGAGGAGGCAGTGTGGGCGGGCGGAACATGGAAGGCCCTGCGTGCGCCTGGCCGGGGCCGAGCACCGCCACGGTTGCGGCGCCGCCCAGGATACCCCCCAGGAGCGGGAGAGCGGCCAGAAGGATGAAGGATGAGTGTCTGGACCGTGACTGCATTTCGATGGCCTCCGCGGAGTTTCGTCGACTCTTGCACGGGGCGAACACCACGGCCAGCGCGGGGGCATCACCCATACGGATGACGCCTGCCAGCTGATTCCGATTTGGAGGCAAAGCGGAGCTTCGGCAAATCCAGGGCCGCTTATACGATTTTCGGTGGGGGCTTTGGCGGCGTGAGCCCAACAGCGAAGAATCACTTCATGCCACTTACCGGCCGGATTTCAGAGGGACGAGAGGATCTTGATTGGAGGGACATGTCGGACAGAGAAAGGTGGATTTTACAGGGAGGGAGAGAAGGGAGGAGGGGCTTGCGCGGCGCCACGCCAGCCGAGCCTCTCCCCTCTCCCTGTAAAATCCACCCTCTCAGTACCCAGGGCCACCCAGATCCACGACGCCGCCGGCGATGAGCTCGGCGCGAAGGGCAGGAATGGAGAACCGCACCCAGGTCCGTTCCGACTCTGGGCCCCTTGCCTTGTCGCGCCTCCCGGATAGGTTTACTCGCTCGGCCCGGCTCGGCGCTGGCAAGCCGAAGGGCAGCACCGGGGCTCGTCCCGTGGGCGTGCCCTCCCCTTCGATGCCATCGAGCTCGACCTCTCCGCGCTCTGGGCAGAGTAGGCGCGGCTCAGGCCTGGGCGGACTCGCCTTCCTTGTGCTTCTTCTTGGTATAGAGGGCGTCGATCGCGCCCTGCCATTTGGCCAGGACCGCTCGGCGCTTCACCTTGAGGCTGGGGGTCAGCATCCCGTTCTCGGCCGTGAAATCCTCGGCGACGAGGGCAAAATCCTTGACGGCCTCGAAGCCCTTGAACTGCTCTCCATACTTGGCAAGCTGGCTGGTGAAGAGCCCCCTCACCTTGGGGTTGGCGAGGAGCTTCTCGTCGTCGGGCTCGCTCACCCCGTTGTCCTTGCCCCAGTCGCGCACCGCGGCCACGTTGGCCACCAGGAGAGCCACGTTGTAAGGGCGGTTGTCGCCATAGACCATGGCATTCAGCAGGTAGGGAGAGAGCTTGAGCTGCTCTTCCAGGGGAGTAGGGACGACGTACTTGCCATTCTCCAGCTTGTACTGCTCCTTGATACGGCCGGTGATGTAGATGAAGCCCTCGTCGTCGATGCGGCCCATGTCGCCGGTGCGGAAGGCGCCGTCCTCGGTGAAGACCGCGGCGTTCTCCTCGGGCCGGTTGTGGTAGCCGAGCATCACGTTCGGGCCCCGGACCAGGATCTCGTGCTCGGGGGATATCTCGACCTTGATGCCGGGGATCACCTTGCCGACGCTGCCGATCTTGTGGGCGCCCGGGTAGTTGCCGCACACGATGGGGCTGGTCTCGCTGAGGCCGTAGCCCTCGTACACCGTGATCCCCAGGCCGTCGATGAACTCGGCGATGTCCTTGGAGATGGCCGCGCCCCCCGAGAAGGCGTAGCGCAGACGCCCCCCGAACCGGGCCCTGACCTTGGAGAAGACCAGCTTGTCGGTGAGCGCCAGGACCAGACCCTCCCCGAGCTCCAGCTCCTCCTTGTTGCGCTGCTTGGCGCGGGCCCGGAGCGCGGTCTTCACCATGCCCTGGATGAGGCCCGGCTTCTCGGAGATGGTCTTCTGCACGCCCGCGTAGATTTTGTTGAAGATGCGGGGGACGCTGATGAGCAGCGTGGGCTGCGTCTCGGCGAGGTTGGGGATGATCTTGTCGACCGACTCCGCCAGGGCCATGGAGGCGCCCATCGAGAAGAGCGCGTGGAGCTCGCAGGTCTGGCCGAAGACGTGCGCCCAGGGCAAAAACGAGAGAGATCTGTCCGACGCGGCCATCGGGAAGACCTCGTGGATCGCGCTGATGTTGCTCGCCAGGTTGCCGTGGGAGAGCTTGACCCCCTTGGGGTTGCCCGTGGT
>SXGT01628718.1_pt1 | contig 35492 bp, 24 predicted proteins | sample 3176221 | NCBI WGS metagenome assembly SXGT01 (sample SAMN11356862, study PRJNA531348) | freshwater metagenome | isolation source: freshwater sample F1-120 | place: China: Fuxian Lake, Yuxi | collected 2017-12-25 | reverse complement strand
CGGCGCCGTTGGGGCCGATCACGCCCAGGATCTCTCCGCGGTGCACGGCGATGGTGGCGCCGTCGACCGCCCGCACGCCGCCGTACTGCTTCACCAGGGCCGTGGCGCGGAGCACCACTGGTTGCGCGGTCACGTCGATCGGGTCGGCCGGATCGTCGGTGTCGTGCACCGCGGTCAGTGTCGGTGGCGCCGTGGGTGTGGCGTCGGGGGTGTGGCGGGCCAGGCGCGCTGCGAGCCGGTTGCGCAGTGGCAGCAGCAACTGCGCGAATCCACCGGGCAGATAGATGATGAGCAGCAACAGCCCGAGTTTGGTGGTCGCCAGCCCTGCGGCGTCGAGCGGCAGGAACGCCGGTACGCCGATCACGAACAGCACGCCGACGAGTGGACCCGCGAGCAGGGTGGCGCCGCCCACCACCACCATCACCGCCACGTCGATGCTGGCCGAGGCCGGGAACGATGCGACCGTGATGCGCGAGAAGGTGTGCGCGTACAGCGCACCGCCGATACCGGCGACCACACCCGACACCACGAAGGCCTGCACCTTGCGAGTGGGCACGGAGATGCCGAACGAGCGGGCGACGTCCTCGCCGTCGCGCATCGCGATGAGCACTCGGGCGAAACCACCCCGGCGGACGGCGGCGACCACCACGAACACGACGAGCCCGATGACGAGCGCGAACCAGTAGTACCCGCGAGCGCCGGTGATCTCGAGCGTGCCGACCGTGGGCTTCGGTGGTTCGCGACCGGTGCCGATCATCCAGTCCTTCGGCAGCAGCCAACTGGTGGTGGTGACCGCGAGCGCGAGGGAGGTGACCGCCAGGAAGATGCCGCGAGCGCGCAGTACCGGGAGACCGACGAGCAGGCAGACCGCACCGCCCACCACGGCGGCCGCCGCCAGACCGAGCGCGAAGTTGCCGGTGTGGTTCGCGACGATCACCGACGCCGTGCCGCTGATGGCGCCGATGGCGAAGTGGCCGAGCGACAGCTGCCCCGCGAGCCCGGTGAGCAGACCGAGGGCCACGCCGATGACGGCGTACCCGACCATGCTCGCAAGCGTGACGGCCCGCGTGCGATCGAGCGCCAGCGGCAACAACGCGGCGAGCGCGGCGAACACCACGAGCGCCGTGGGCGCCATCATCCGCACACGCGGATGGGCGCGCAGCTTCGTGGCGAGCGGCCGCCAGGTCTCGATGCCGGCCCAACCCGCCTGGCCGGCGTTGCGTTCGTGCCCGTGGTGCTGGGCGAGCAGCGCCAGCAGGATGACGACGAACAGGATGGCATCGACGTTCTGCGCGCTGCGTTGATTCCAGAACACGACCTGCTCGATGATGCCCAGCACCACACCGGCGGCGAGCGCGACCGGCAGGCTGCGCATCTTCGCCACCAGTGCCGGAGCGAGACCGCGCAGCAGCAGCCCGGGCCCGAGTGCGGCGGCGAAGCCGGGGCCCTTCGACGGCGCGGCGAGGATGGCGGTCATGGCGGCCAACAGCCCGGCGAGTGCCCAGACGAGCCGGGAGGTGCGCACCGCCGGGATGCCCGCCAGTCGCGCGGCGTCCTTGTTCGCGGCGGTGGCGCGTACGCGAAGGCCGGCGCGCGTGCGGGACAGGAACAGGGCCAGCGCCACCACCACGATGGGGGCGAAGATCAGCGTGGCGGTGTAGTCGCCGGTCAGCCGCAGGGCGCCGATGTCGAACGTCGGCATGCCCGGGGGTGAGGGGAACGCGAACTGTTCGCCGCCGCCCGCCGCGATGGCCGCGGCGAGCGCCGACAACAGCTGGGCGACGCCGAGCGTGGCGACGATGCTCATCAACGGGGGTGCCTTGCCGAGCCGACCCACGACGATGGCCTCCACCCCCATGCCCAGCAGCGCGGCCACGGCGAGGGCGAGGGGCAGCACGGCGTAGTAGGGCAACCCCCAGCGGTTCACGCCGACATAGAGGATGGTGGCGGCGAACGCGCCGGTCTCGGCGTGGGCGAAGTTCACCAGTTTGCTGCTGCGGTACACCAGCACCAGGCCCACTGCGAGCAGACCGTAGGACGCGCCGATGATGGCGCCGAGAACGACGATCTCGGCGGGGATGTCCCAGCCCAGCACCTCGAACCCGATCATTCGTGATCCCCCAGGAACACGGCACGCAGCAGGTCGTCGCGCCGGAGCAGGTCGCTACCGAGACCGGAGAAGCGCACCGAACCGCGCTCGAGGACGTAGGCGCGCTCGCACACCGACAGGGCGAGGTTCACCGACTGCTCGACCAGCACGATCGTGCTGCCGGCGCCGCGGAGGTCGCCGACGCGATCGAGCAGTTCTCCCACGACGGCGGGCGCGAGGCCCAACGACAGCTCGTCGATGAGCAACAGCCGCGGCCGCAGGATGGCGGCCTTGGCGAGCGCCAGCATCTGCTGCTCACCACCCGACAGGGTGCTCGCCGGCTGGTTGCGGCGATCCGCCAGCGCCGGGAAGAGCTCGAAACAGCGTTCGATCTCCGGGGCCGACCGCGAACCGAGGTCGAGGGTGTCGGCGTAGGCCATCAGGTTCTCCACCACGGTGAGCGGACCGAACACCGCGTGTCCTCCCGGGATCTGGGTGATCCCCATGCCCACCCGGCGTTCGGCACTCACGAACGTGACGTCGGCCCCCGACAGTCGCACCGACCCCGCGCTCGGCAGCAGCAGCCCGGACACCACCTTCAACAGCGTCGACTTGCCGGAACCGTTCGTGCCCAGCAGCGCGACAACTTCGCCTTCGTCGACCGTGACGTCGACGTCGAACAGCACCTGCACGTCGCCGTACTTCGCATCGACGCCCCGCACCGACAGCAGTGGCAGCGTGGCGCCGCTCGCTCGGGCGGTGCGCACCCGCGCCTCCTCGATCACGTCGGTGACCATCCGGTCGATGTCGGACTCGAGGGTGCGGGCGCAGCTGCGCACGATGAGGGCGGCGATGAACCCGGGAATGGCCAGCGCCACGATGGCGCCGGCGACACCGAACCGGCGGTCGATGCCCGACAGGTACAGCGAGCCGGTCAACCCGCCGAAGCCGGTGGCGAGGCCACCGAGCGCGATGGCGTGCGGCCGCATCTCGGCGGGCACCAGGCTCATCTGCAGCGCGGCGAGTGCGGGCGACAGCATCGCGAAGCCGGCGGTGCCCACCACGAGGAGCACGATCACCAGGCCGAACACCGGGCTGACCGCGGCGAGCGCGGTGGCGGCCGTGGACACCACGATGAAGACCGAGGCGAGCCGCACCACCGCCGACGGGTCGCGGTGCAGCATCCGTTCACCGACGCGGCCGAACGCCGCAAGGGTGACGAGGGCGACGGCGGCCTGCAGCGCAGCGAGGAGACCGCGGCCACCCGGGCCGACGCCCCACCGTTCGTCGAGGAGGAACGTGATGAAGGTGCCGAGCGGCACGGCCATCACACCGAGCACCATGAAGCCCGCGAGCTGGCGGCGGATGCTGGGCACCATCAGCAGGCGTTGCGCGATCTCGCTGAAGCCGAGGCGCGGTTCATCGTCGCGGTCGGGTCGTGCGGGTGCGTCGCCGCCCTGCGCCTCGCGCAGCTGCTCGGTGTCCCAGTGACCGAAGCCAGGGTCGCGCAACCACAGCGCGACCACGGCGACCACGAGCGTGAACGCGCCGGTGAACAGGAACACGCCGCGCCAGGTGAGGCCGGCCCACGTGCTCAGCCCCGCCACGGCGAGGGGGGCGATGATGTTGCCGGCGGCGCCGAGGCCGGAGTACCAGGCCAGCACCCGCACCCGGGCCCGCGGCGGGTAGCTGTCGGCGAGCAGTGGCATGTGCATCGTGCCGCATGCGCCGCTGGTGGCCCCGTCGACGATGAGCACCGCGGCCAGCCCGGCGAGCGTGGTGACGAACGCGGTCATCAGCGCGAAGACCGCCCAGACGAAGGCGGCCACGACGGACACGAGGGCGCGCCGGGGTGTGCGCTGCACGGTCATCACGAGGGGGATGGTGAGCGCTGCCGTGGCGAGCGTCTTCGCCGCGTTGAGGGTGGCGAGCTCACCTCGGCTGATGCCGAGTGTGCGCGCGATCTCGGGTGCCATCACCCCGAAGGCGTAGCCCTGCAGCGTGTCGGCGAGACCGAGGAGGCCGAGGGCCAGCACCACGTACCAGCCGACGTGGTGGTCGCGCATCACCTGGCGGAGTGGCCGGCGGTCGCCGTGGTCGGTGTGGTCGGCGCGCTCACCGCCGAGCCCGAGCAGGCTGCGGGCCTGCGCGCGGTCGGCATCGATGACCTCGATGCGCTCGAGCCCGACGCCGCTGCTCACGCGTTCACCCCTGGGGTGCGGAAGCGGGTGAACGCGGCCGTCTCGCCCACACGCCGCCCTTCGGCGTCGACGAGCACGATGGTGACCTCGTGGAAGCCGCGGCGCTCCTGCCGGTCGGTGCCGACCGGCACGTTGTCCATCAGGAAGGTCGTGTCGGTGGTGATGGTGATGCGGTTCCGTTCGAGGTACCCGTCGGGGCAGCCCGTCTCGCCCTGGCACACCGGGTCGTCGTCGAGCAGGCTGGCCAGCGAATCGCCGGGCGGCGGCGGTGTCCAGTCGATGAGGATGCCGAACGCGGCGATGCCGTCGGCGGAGAGCGTGCCGTCGAAGGTGTACTCCAACTCGAACGGGATCTCGATGGTGCTGCGGTCGGGCAGGTTGACGATCTGCAGGCGATCGTCGGTACGGAACGAGAGACCGTCGACGGAGCAGCCGGCGAGCGCGAGGCAGAGCGCGAGAACGAGGGCGCGTCGCACGGGCATTCGGGCATCGTCGCACGAATCGCCGATCGCGGCGTTCGTCCACACGGACGAAGACCACGACCGCGCTTGGTGCGGCGCGCGCTGCCGGACGGCCGGTCCACAGCGGGCAGGATGACCGGATGGATCTCGAGGTGGCACTGTCGGCGCTCCGCGACGACGACCCGACCGCACCGGGCGTCGTGCTCATGGCGACCGACGCCCGCGCCGGCACCGTCGCCGCCACCGGGACGGCCGTCGTGGAGCACTCGGTGCCGCTTGCCATCGACACCCGTGTCTACGCGGCGTCGCTGGCGAAACTGGTCACGGCTGCCTGCGTGCACCGACTGGCGGGCGACGGCCGGCTGGAACTCGACCAGCCCGTCGCCGAGTGGTTCCCCGACCTTGCCGACGGGCCGAGGATCACCGTGCGGCAGTTGCTGTTGCACCGCAGCGGCCTGCCCGAGTACCACGCGCTGCGGCTCGTGGCGGGTTGCTCGGTCGACGATCGTCTCGAGCACCGCGACGTGCGCCGACTGGTCGACGGCATGTCGGTGTGGTTCGAGCCGGGCAGTCGTGTCTCGTACAACAACACCAACTTCGCCATGTTGGCGATGATCGTCGCCGACGTGACGGGCGAGTCGTTCGCCGAGGCGGCGCAACACCTCGTCCTCGAACCGGCCGGGTTGGTGGGTGCGCTGGTGAAGGAGCACTCGGACGCGGTCGTGGCGCGCGCTGCGGCAGGGTATGTGCGCGACGGCCAGGGCTACCGGCGCGCCGTGATGGGGCTCGCCTCGACGGGCGACGGTGGGCTGTGGTGGACCGGCACCGACATGGCGGCGTTCGGCCGCTGGCTGCTGAGCAATCCGCCCGAGGTGGCGGCGATGCGCGAACGGGTACCCCTTCCCGACGGGCCACTGCCGACCTTGGCCACGGGCTGCACGACTGCGGCCGACGGCTCGTGGTTCGGCGGCATCGCCGAGTTCACGGGCTTCGCCGCCGAGCTGCGGGTGTACCCGGAACACGGCGTGGCGATCGGGGCGATGACCAACCGTCAGGACGGGCGACCCGGGCGCCGTCTCGACGAGCTGGCGCGCACGCTGGGCCTGCCGGAGCCGGTGGCCGCTGCGCTGCCGGTGCGACGGGAAGCAGCGGCACCCTCGGGCACCCTCGTGGGCGCGGGTGGCGCGCCATGGCACTTCCGCCCGGGCGACGAGACGTCGTCCGACGCCGCCTCGATCGAGGTGGCCGTCGACTCGTTGGCGTTCCGGTTGGTACCGACGGCTGACGGCTGGCAGGTCGACGGCATGCCGACGCACACGGCCGGCTGGGAAGGTGACGAGTTCGTCGTGCGCGACCGGTCGGCCGAAGTGGCTCGGCTGTCGGTGGTCGGCGGCGATCCACTGCCGGCGGCGTCGATGTCGGCATTCACCGGGTGGTGGTGGTGCGCGTCGGCACGAACCGCGCTGCAGGTGGCACAGGACGGCGGCGAGCTGTGGCTTCGACGGGGTCAGGCGCCCCGCGAGCCGCTCCGACCGGTCGGCGCTCGCGACGGCCGCTGGGTGTTCGCCGCGCCGTGGGGGCTGCTCGAGCTCGATCGCGACGGTCGTCGGGGACGGGTCGTGCTGCATCGCGCCGAAGGCCTCGAACTGGTGCGGCTGGTCGAGCCGTCGTCACCGTGACGGTGTGCGCTCACAACCTGGTCGCCGCGAATTCGGTCGCCGCCACGAAACACGGGTGAACCCCACTCGGGCAAGGTGGAGGACGTGACCGCCGTCGAGTCGATGACCACCACGCACCTGCGGCAGGCGGCCGACGAGAGCGCCGCGCGCGCTGGCGTGGTAGTGCGGGTCGCGCGTTCGAACGAGGAGATCCGCCGCATCAGTGAACTGCTCGCCGAGGTGTGGGGCACGCCGCCAGCCGCGTCACCGGGCCCGCGGAACGTGTTGACCGCCATCGCCGACACCGGCGGATACGTGGTGGGTTCGTGGGCCGACGACTCGCTGGTGGGCGCGTCGTTCGGGGTGACGTATCTCGACGGCGGGGAGCCGTGCCTGCGCAGTCAGGTGACCGGTGTGCTGCAGCCTCGCCGCGGTGTGGGTGAGGCGATCAAGCGGCATCAGCAGTGGTGGGCCGCCGAGCACGGCATGCGCCGCATCACCTGGACCTTCGATCCGCTGGTGCGCCGCAATGCGCACTTCAACCTCTCTCGGCTCGGCGCGCGCATCGTGCGGTTCGTGCCCGACTTCTACGGGCCGCTCGACGACGGGCTCAACGGATCCGAGGCCACCGACCGGTGCGTGGTCAGCTGGACGTCACCCGTGCATCCCGGTCCCACACCGGCCGGCAACTCGGGCGACCTGCTGCGCGACGGCCATGGTGCGCTGCTGACGGCGGACGCCGACGGCACCCCGGTGTTGCACGGGATCGACGCGCCGGCCGTGTTGGTGGCCACCCCCGACGACATCGTCGGCCTGCGCCAGGCGCGCCCCGAGGCGGCGCTCGCGTGGCGGCGATCGATCCGCACCGCGTTCTCGTTGGCGTTCGAGGCGGGCCTCGTCGCCGACCTCGTCACCCTCGACGGCCACTACCGCTTCCGGCCCGACGAGGACCGTCGGTGAGTGCGCAGGCGCGAGAATCGACCTGATGCTGCGCGAACTGACGCTGACCGACCTGCTCGAGGGGCTCGGGTACGAAGTGGTGCGCGTCGAGGTGGCCCCCGGCGGTCTCGACGTCCCCGTCGGCGATCCGGTCATCCACGACCGCTTGGCCGGCACGAGCATCATGGCCGCCGACGTGGTGCTGGCCGTCGGTGTCGATCCTCGCGGGCGCGAACTGCTCGACCTGCTGGAGGCGGCGGGTCGGGCCGGCGCCGCCGCCGTGATCGCGAAGTTGATCGACGGCGAGGAGTCGACGGCGGTGGTGGCCGCGGCCGAGCGGTGCAACATCGCCCTCCTCCGGTTGTCGCGCGATGTCGAGTGGGGTCAGTTCCACGCGCTGCTGCGGATGGTGACGGCCACGGGCGGCACGCAGCGCGACGGCGACATCCCGCTCGGCGACCTGTTCGCGCTGGCGAACGCCATCGCCGTACGTGCCCACGGACCGGTCACCATCGAGGACGCGCAGTCGCGGGTGCTCGCCTACTCGACGGGTGAAGAGGAGATCGACGAGTACCGCCGCGACACCATCCTGGGGCGGCGGGTGCCCGAGTCGTGGGTGCGCCGTCTGCAGAACGACGGCGTGTTCCAGCGCATCTGGCGTGGCGAGGGTCCGGTGCGCATCTCGTACTCCACCAGTGAACCCGGCTACCGCGACCGCCTGGTCATCGCCGTGCGCGCCGGTGGCGAGGCGGTGGGGAGCATTTGGATCCAGGAGGGCAGCGAACCGCTCGGTGACGAGCACGAGCGCCTGTTGTGCGAGGTCGCGCCGCTGGCCGCGCTGCACCTCGCCCGGCATCTCGCCGGTGATCTCGAACGCCGGCAGGAGGCCGAGCTGCTGAAGGCGGTGCTGGCCGGGCGTGTGCCGCCCACGTCGCTCAGCGAGCACATCACCGTGCGGAAGGGACAGCGCGTCGCGGTCCTCGGGCTGCGCCCCGTGAGCGCCGACGAGGTCGAGAGCACCATGCACCTCGGCCGGTTGTCGAGCGTGATCTCGCTGTTCCGGCGTTCCGAGCAGTTGCAGCTCGCGCTCACCTGGTCGGCCGACACGTTGCACGTGGTGGTCGCGGCCGGCGACCGGCTCGATGCCATCCTCCACGAGTTGGCCGATCGGGCGCGCAAGAGCGTGAACGTGCCGGTGAAGGTGGCCGTGGCACGGTCGACCGACGGGCTCGGCGCCGTGGTGCCGGCCCGGCAGTTGGTCGACGACGTCCTCAGCGTGTGCGACGCGCGGCCGGGCACGCTCACCGAGTTCGAGGACGTGCTCGGCGAGGTGCTGCTGGTGCGGTGGCGGCGCGCGGCAGCAGCACAGCCGGAGTTGCGGGCGGGTCGCATCGAGGTGCTGTTGCAGAGCGACCGCGACCGCGACACCCATTACGTGGCGACGCTCCGGGCGTTCCTCGATCGCTTCGGCGACGTGATCAACGCTTCGGCCGATCTCGGCGTGCACCCGAACACGTTCCGCTACCGGCTTCGTCGCGCGCTCGACACCGCCGGCATCGATCTCGACGATCCGGTGGAGCGGTTGATGGCACACCTGCAGCTGCGATTGCTCGACGAGTCCGACGGCTCGACGTGACCACGCCGTCGTTGCGCGACGCGGCCGCCGCCGGTGCCGCCGTCATCCGGCGCGCCGTCGACGACGGTGCGCTGCCCGGTGCCGCGTTCGCGGTGGGGCATGCCGATCACGGCGTGGTGCTGGTCGACGCATGCGGTGCCGCCGATGCACGCACCGGGCGCGCCGTCACGACCACCACGCCGTTCTGCCTGGCATCGACCACGAAGCCGATGGCCACCACGGTGCTGGCCGCGATCCGCGACCAGGGGTTGCTCGATCTCGACGACCCCATCACCACGCTGGTACCCGAGTTCCCGGCGCCGCTGTGGACCGACCGGGCACCGACGGTGCGAGAGGTTGCGTCCCACACCGCGGGGCTGGGCACCCACCACCGGTTCTTCTACGCCGACGAGCGAGCCCCGGTCGATGTCGCCGAGGCGGTGCGCACGCTGGCCCGGCCGACGCTGCCCATCGGAGGGCAGTGGCGGTACTCGAACCTCGGCTACGGCGTGCTGCAGCTGGCGATGGAGCGCGCCACGGGCGACACGATGGAGGAGCTGGTGCACCGGCACGTCTTCCGGCCGCTCGGGATGGGCCACTCGGCCTGGGGCGGTGCGTCGGGACCCGACGGGGCGGCGGTACGTCATCTGTCGACCACCGAGGCCTACCCGGGCTATGTCACCGATCACCCGCCTGCGTCGGAGGCGTGGTGCTCCATCGACGACCTGCTGACGTTCGGGCTCGCGCACGCGCGCTCGTCGCTGCTCTCCGCGTCGAGCCACCAGTTGCTCGCCGAACCATGGGCACCGCGCCAACCCGACGGGGCCGCGTACGCACTCGGGTGGGTGACGCGGGAGTACGCCGGCGTCCGCGTGCTCGTGCACGGTGGGCGGATGGGCGGTGTGGGTGCGCATCTCACGGTGGTGCCTGCGCTCGGGCTGGTGGTTGCCGCACTGGCGAACATCGAGACGGAAGTGCTGGCCGCCGCGGTGGCAACGGTGCTCGACGCGACCGTGCCGCAGTACGCACCCCCGACCGCCGCTCCCCCGTGGGAGGTGGGTGCAGCCCATCCGTTGCTCGTCGGGCGGTGGGAGGGTGTCGCGCAGTGGGGCGACGACACGCTGCCGGTGGTGCTCGACACTGCGGGGCCGCGCATCACCCTGCGGGTGGCCGATGCCGTCACCGATGTGGTCATGCCGCACGTGCAACCCGACGCGGTGCTCGGCCACGCCATGGTGTCCGCGCCGCACCCGTTGGCCCCCTCCGCGTCGATCTGCCACCTCGACGCGCAGCCGGTGAACCTGGTCGACGGTCGCCCCACCCCGCCATCCCCGGGCGAGCGCGCCGACCTGATCGTCGGGTCGCTCGTGTCGGCGCAGTACCCCGGCCCCGATCGGCGGCGTCAGGGCGATGCGGTGTCGGCGGCGCTCCGCCTCGCTCGGGTGGGCTGATCCGGCCGCCGGGCCGCGCCGTTCGTTCAGTCGAGGACGGTCATCTCCACGATCTCGCCATGCTCCAGTCGGTAGGTGACGATCGCCTCGAACGAACGGCCGCTGTCGTCGTCGACGCGTTCGTGGTCCACCACCCGGTGACCGACGACGATGCGATCGAGGATCGTGGCGCGCCGGCCGGGGATGGCGAAGACCGGCTCGTACACGGCGCGCAGCTGTTCGTGTCCCTCTGCGCGTACCGAGCCGTCGCTGCGCGTGAGCCGGATGGTCGGCGCGAAGCAGCGCACGAACTCGTCGAGCAGGTGCGCGTTGTACGCATCGAACTGACGGACCACGGGGTGGTCGTCGGGGAGGGTGCCTGCCGGGTGCATCGTCAGCTCAGGCCGTGGCGACCAGTGCAGCGTTCACGATCTGCTCGGCCGACAGATCGAAACAACGATGGAGGTCGGCGATGCTGCCCGACTGCCCGAATGCGTCCACCCCCACCGGCAGTGTGCGCGAGCCGAAGACACCGCCGAGCCAGGCGAGGTGGTGGCTCGCCGCATCGTGCACCGTGACGATCGGCAGGTGGCGTTCGTGCGGTGCGAGCAGTCGCGCCAGTTGGTGCACCGGGGCTGCGGCTCTCGCCCCACGCGTCGCGTCGCGCAGGCCGTTGCGCCATTCGCGGTAGAGGCGGTCGGAGCTGGTGATGTCGAGCACCAATGACGGCACGCCCTCGTCGTCGAGCATCGCGGCGGCGGCCACCGCCTCGGGTACGAGCGGCCCGCAGGTGGCGATCACCACCTCCGCCGGCCGGGCGACGGGTTCGCGAAGGCGATAGCCGCCGGCGAGCACGTCGGCGCGCAATGCGTCCTCGCCGCGGCGTTCGACGGTCGCGGCGAAGGGCGCCTGATCGATCGGTCGAGTCGACAGCCGCAGGTACAGGCTGTCGCCATCGGGGTCCGACAGCCGCCGAAGGCCGTCGCACAGCAACCAGTCGAGCGCCAGTGCGTAGGCCGGCTCGGCGTACGCGATCCCGGGGAGCTCCAGCCCGATGGACGGCGTGACGGTGCTCTGGTGGGCACCACCCTCGGGCGCGAGCGTCACGCCGGCCGGTGTGCCGACCACCACGAAGCGAGCACCGTTGTAGAGCGCATAGACGAGCGCGTCGAGGCCTCGGCACACGAACGGGTCGTAGACGGTGCCGATGGGCAGCAGATGTTCACCGTGGAGTTCGTGGCCGAGGCCGAGCGCGTGCAGCAGGAGGAACAGGTTCATCTCGCTGATGCCCAGCTCGACGTGGTGCCCGGCCGACGACTGCCGCCACTTCAGCGCCCGCGAGTCGCCCAGGTAGTCGCGCTGTTCGGCGGGGTGGAACACACCCATCTTGTTGATCCATCCGCCGAGGTTGGTGCTCACGCTCACGTCGGGGGAGGTGGTCACCATGCGTGCGGCCACCTCGGGGATCTCGGCGAGCCTGGTGAGCAGGCGGCCGAACGTCTCCTGCGTGCTCACCGCCTTGCCGCCGAGGTTCCCGCCGACGGCGTCGGGCACCGGCACCGTCGGGCGGGCCGGCGTCGGGCGGTTGTTGAGCTCGCCACCGACGGCAGTGCACATCCGGCCCTCCGGCGTGTCGACCGGGAAGCGGTCCCATTCGTCGTCGCGGGTGCGTCCGAACTCGGCGCGCAGTGCATCGATCTGCTCGACCGAGAGGAGCGCCGCATGATTCAGCGGGTCGCCCGCCATCGGCAGACCCCAACCCTTGATCGTGTAGGCGAACACCACGCTGGGCCGGTCGGTGACGGCATCGCACTGGCGATAGCGGTCGATCAGCACGCCGAGGTCGTGACCACCGAGGTTGTGCACCAGCGGCGCGAGTTGGGTGTCGTCGTAGTCGTCGAGGAAGCGCCGCACCGACGAGTCGGCACCGGCGAGGAACCGTTCGCGGAGTTCGCTGCCGCGGTGCGCGAACAGCGACTGGTACTCCTCGTTCGACATCGCGTCGATGTGGCGGCGCAACACGTCCCCGTTCGGACGGGTGAACGCGTCCTGCAGCCGGGCGCCGTACTTCGCCTCCACCACATGCCAGCCGGCACCGTCGAAGAACTCCATCAGCTTCTTGATCTTCTGGTCGGGGATCACCCGGTCGAGGCTCTGCCGGTTGGTGTCGACCACCCACATCACGTTGCCCAGCCCTTGCAGGGCCGGGTCGGAGATGGCCTCCCACACGTTTCCCTCGTCGAGTTCGGCGTCGCCGGCGAGCGCGATGAACCGTGCGGGGCGTTCGGCGGGTGCACCGGAGTGGGCCTCCACATAGCGACGCACGGCGGCGGCGAAGAGCGGTGCCACCACGCCGAGGCCGACGGAGCCCGTCGAGAAGTCGGCGACGTCGGGATCCTTGGTGCGGCTCGGGTAGGCCTGCAACCCGCCGAACTCGCGCAGCCGGGTGAGGTACGAACGGTCGAGTTCGCCGGTGAGGTACTTGATGGCGTGGTACACCGGCGAGGCGTGTGGCTTCACGGCCACCTTGTCGTCGCCGGACAGGTGACCGAACCACATCGAGGTCATGATGCCCACCATCGAGGCCGACGATGCCTGGTGACCGCCCACCTTCACCTCACCGGCCGGGCGGTCGTGGTTCGCCGAGTCGATCATGCGGACGGCCAGCCAGAGGACCCGCCGTTGCACCGCTTCCAGGGTCGCGAGATCGTCCATGTTCACCCATCCTGCCCGACACCGGCGGTGCCGGATCTCGTCCCACCGCACGACCGGCGCACACCGATCCGTGCCGGTGCACATAGCCCGCGCGCGCTCGCGTTTGCCATCGTGAGCGGGTGACCGCGTCCGAGCCGACACCCACCGGGAGCGGGGCCTGGCCGTTCCGTGCGCTGCCCGAGGTGCCGATCCCACCCGCCGAGCTGACGGTGCACCTCGTGTCGCACACCCACTGGGATCGGGAGTGGTACGAGTCGGCGGAGTGGTTCCGAGGTCGGCTCGTCACCACGGTCGACCGCGTGCTCGACCTGCTCGACCGCGACCCCGGCTGGGCATTCGTGCTCGACGGGCAGGCCATCGTGGTGGAGGACTACCTCGAGGCCCGGCCGGGTCGTGCCGACGACGTGCGGCGCGCCGTGGCCGACGGGCGCCTGACGATCGGGCCGTGGTACGTGCAGCCCGACTCACTGCTCCCGTCCGGCGAGGCGCACATCCGCAACCTGCTCGAGGGACGGATGGTCTGCGAGGCACACGGCGGTACGTCGCGCGTGGCCTACACGCCCGACTCGTTCGGGCATCCGGCGGCGTTCCCGCAGTTGTTCCGCGGCTTCGGGCTCGACGCGTTCGTGTACTGGCGCGGTCATGGGAGCGAGCGCGACGCGTTGCCGGCCCGGTGGATCTGGCGAGCGAGTGACACCAGCGAGGTGCTCGCCTGGCACCTCGAAGGGAGCTACCTGGCGGCGGCGAACCTCGAGCGCGATGTCGACGTCGCGGCGACGAGATTGCGCGACCTGGCCTCGGTGCTCGCCGTCCGCTCGCCCGACCGCGTGCTGTTGATGAACGGTGTCGACCACTCTGTGCCCGACCCGCACACCGAGGCGGTGGCGCTCGAGCTGGGCCGACGCACCGGATGGACCGTGCATCGATCCACCCTCGACGACGCGGTGCGAGCACTGCCTCGCCCCGACGCTGAGTGGGAGGGGCCACTGACCGGTGGTCGCGACGCCAACCTGCTCCCCGGCGTGTGGTCGAGCAGGATGCCCCTCAAGCTGGCCAACCGCCACGCCGAGTCGGCGCTGTGGCGCGCCGAGCGAATCGCCGCGCTGGCGTCGTTGTCGGGGCTGGCCGACGAACGGCCGACACTGCGTCGCGTCCGCCGGCTGTTGCTGCAGAACCAGGCGCACGACTCCATCGGCGGCTGTTCGGTCGACGGGGTCCATGCCACGATGGCCACGCGCAGCGGCACCGCGATCGCCGCCGCCGATGCGCTGAGCCGCCGGCTGTGCGAGGCGCTGTCGGGTCTCGGTCCCGACCATCTGGCGCCTTGGGCCGACGAGTGGGACGTGGCGGTGTGGAACCCCTCGCCCTTCGAACGACGCGAGGTGGTGCGCATCCCCGTCGAGGGCTGGCCCGCGTTCCGGGTGCGGAACGACGGCATCGAGCGGCACCCGGGACACGTCGCCTCGCTCGACAGCGTTGGCTTCGAGGTCGACGGTCGGCCGGCCCGGATGGTCGCCGCCGCCGATCAGCGCCGTGACCGGTTCTCGCCGGACCAGGAGTTGATCGACCTCGAGGTCGAGGCGACGTTGCCGCCGTTGGGTTGGACCCGTCTACGAGTCGCCCGGGGGACACGGGAGGACGACGCAGTCGACGACGGTCGATCCATCGCGTTCGGAGGGGCCGCGGTCGAAGTGGCCGACGACGGCACGTTGTCGTACACGGCAGGCGGTGTCACTCGGCACGGCCTGATGGGTGTCGTCGATCGCGGTGACCGCGGCGACACGTACGACGCCGACGTGCTCGACGACGCGCACCTGCTCGTGCTGCGTGCGGTCGACGTCGTCCGCCGACGACACCCGAACGGATCCGGCGAGCTGACCGTGACACGCACGTTCGACGTGCCGACGGGCCTCGCCGCATCACGGGAGCACCGCACGACCGACTCGACAGTGCTCACGCTCGTCACGGTGGCGCGCCTGTCCCCCGGCGGCCGGCTCGACATCGACGTGCACTGCAGCACCACTGCCCGCGACCATCGTCTGCAGCTGCGGATGCCCGTGGGAGGGGGCACGACGATCCGGGCGGTCACGTTCGGACACGACGAGTTCGACGGGACGGTGCAACGACCGGCCAACTGGGTGCATCCCACCCCGAGCACGTGCTGCCACCAGGGGTGGGTGGCGCGCGGTGGGAGCCTGCTGCTCGCCCCGGGTCTGCCCGAGGCCGACGTCGACGACGACGCCGTGCTGGTCACGCTGCTCCGCGCGGTGGGATGGATGTCGAGGCCCGATCTGCGCACCCGGCCCGGTCGGGCCAGTCCGGCGATCCCGGTGCCCGGCGCCCAGTGCGCCGAGGGCGTCTCGGCGCGCATCGCGGTGCTCCCCGATCCCGTCGACCAAGTGGGGCGCTGGGCCGCGCTGGAGGCCTTCGAGCTGACGCCGATCATCGTCGCCGTCGGCGCGCAGCCGCTGGTCGATCCCGACATCCCTGGCGTCACGGTGACCGACGCGGTGATGACCGCGATGAAGCCCGCCGACGACGGGCACGGCGTGGTGTGGCGACTGTGGAACCCCACCGACTCGCCCGCAGCGGCTCGGCTGGACGCGGCCGGACCGGCACGCGTGTTCCACGACTGCGACCTCGGCGAAGCACGGTCGGGCTCGATCGACACGGCGCGGTCCCCCGAGGCCGAACCACAGCCATTCGTCCTCGGTCGACACGCACTGCTCACACTGCGGTCGCACGAACCCGCAGGATCAACCTGACCGCTTCCCGTGCCGCCGATCGCCTGAAGATCGGCGAGGGCATTGTCCTAGGGTGTCGATGGGCTGACCACGAAGGACGGGTTCAGGATGACCACCACCGACGGGAGCGAACGTGACGGCCACGAACCGCCGTACCGCCTGCTCGCGGAGATGGCGTCCGACGTGGCGATGCAGATCAACGCCGACAGCCGCGTGGTGTGGATCAGCCCGGCCATCGAGGAGGTGTTGGGATGGCGGGTCGACGAGATCGTGGGCACGTCGATCTTCGATCGCATGCATCCCGACGACGTCGCCCGTGGCCAGCGGGCGCGCGACAACGTGATGTCGGGCAACGTGGTGCGCAACGACTTGCGCTTCCTCACCAAGGACGGCGTGTACCGCTGGATGTCGGCGCGCCTCGCGCCGGTCGTCGACGAGCACGGCCACGTGGTCGGCCGGGTGGCCGGCTGGCACGACGTGACCGCCGAGTACACGCTGCGCGAGGCATTGGAGGTGTCGGAGCGCGAGGCGCAGGAGGCCAGCCGCGCGAAGACCATGTTCCTGTCGCGCATGAGCCACGAGCTGCGCACACCGTTGAACGCCGTGCTCGGGTTCGCGCAGTTGCTGCAGCTCGAACCACTCACGCCCACGCAGTCGAGTTCGGTGGAGAAGATCGTCACGGGTGGTCGTCACCTGCTCGATCTGATCAACGAGGTGCTCGACATCACGAGCATCGAGTCGGGGCGGGTGACGATGACGCTCGAGACGGTCGCGCTCGCCGACGTGGTGGCCGAGACGATCGAGTTGGTCCGCGGGTTGGCGGCCAGTGTCGATGTCACGGTCGTGCCGGTGAACATCGACGGCTGCGGCCACTCCGTGCTCGCCGACCGGCAGCGCATCGTGCAGATCATGCTGAACCTGCTCTCGAACGCGGTGAAGTACCACCGGCCGTCGGGCACCGTGCGGGTCAGTTGCGTCCACGTCGAGGACGGCATGGTGGGCATCGAGGTCGCCGACGACGGCCCGGGCATCGCACCGGAGATGCTCGGTCGGCTGTTCCAGCCGTTCGACCGGCTGGGTGCGGAGCGCACCGGGATCGAGGGCACCGGCATCGGGTTGGCGGTGGCGAGGAGCCTGGCCGAGGCGATGCATGGCCGGCTCGAGGTGCAGTCCGCTGTCGACGTCGGCTCCACCTTCACGCTGGTGCTGCCCGAGGGCTGAGGTCAGGCGAGCGGCACTCGGTTGAGGCGCCGCAGCCCGGCCAGCAGGTGGTCGGCCGGTCGAGTCGCAGGTGGGTACACCAGCACGTAGTCACGCCCGTCGAGCGGGGCGAGCAGCACCTCGGTCGAGTACGGCGACAGCGGCAGCGCGCCAGTGCTCACGGGCGTGTCGGTGCCGTGGCCCCACACGACCTCCGCGCGCAACGACCCGTCGATCTCGGTGACGTCGACGCGAGTGGCCGACGCCTCGAACCGGCCGACGTAGCGGGCTGGGTCGAGCGCGCAGGTCGGGTCGGCCACCACGCCGAGCGGCGCTGCGACGCCCGGCAACGCAGCAGCGAGCTGCGCGAAGACGTGGCGGTGGAACACCTGTGGCACTCCCCCGGTGCTCATCACCGCGAGCACCGCGTCGAGTTCGGGCAGCACACGCAGGTACGCCGACTGTCCTTGCACACCGCCGTCGTGGAACACCACCGGTGTGCCCCATCGGTCGTCGAGGAACATCCCGAGTGCCATCGTGCCACCGTTGTTGGGATCGTCGACCACGATCTGCGGCTCGCGCATCGCGCGAAGGGCTGCGTGCGTGGCCGGTGTGCCGTGCCGACCGAGGTGCAGTTCGCCGAACGCCAACAGCCCGTCGATGGTCGACCACGTGCGCGATCCTGCGGGCGCCAAGCATGCAGGCCCGAATGCGGTGGCCAGCGGCTGCGGCCTTCCGTCGGCATCGACCACGTGTCCGATGGCCGTCGAGGCACCGCGCAACCGCGCCAGGTCGGTCGTGATGGTGGCACCGCAGGGCGTGGCCACGTGTTCGGCGAGCGCATGTTCGAAGGACTGGCCCGTGACGCGTTCGATCACCTTGCCGAGCACGGCGTACGCCGCGTTGTTGTACGAGAAGCCAGTCCCGGGCGGCGACAGCTGCGCACACGTGGACAGGCTCGCCACCAGACGGTCGATCGCATCGTCGCCCTCACCGAGATCGGGCCAGATGTCGCCGTCGAAGCCGGCGGTGTGGGTGAGCAGGTGGCGGAGGGAGATGGATGCGGTGGCGGCCTCGTCGTGCACGCGGAACTCGGGCACCACCGACACCACGGGCGCATCGAGGTCGAGGCGACCCTTGGCGCGCAGCAACGCCACGATGGTGGCGGTCATCGCCTTGGTCACCGACCCGGCCATCAGGAACGTGTCGCGTGTCAGCGCGGTGTCGTTGGTGGCGTGAGCGACACCGTGCACCGCCACCGAGTGCTCCCCGCCGATGCTGACGCCCACCACGGCGCCGACGATGTCGAACCGCCAGCACAGCTCGTCGAGCCGGAGGTGCCCCAGGTGCGCCGTCGCGGTCACGGTCGGGCCCGGTAGCGACCGATGGTGCCGCCGGTGGCGCGTACGAGTTCGGCACCGGCGATCTCCACCGAGTCGGTGAGCGATGCGGCGTTGAACTGCACGAGCGGCACGTCGATCACGTCCTCGTCGATGAAGACGGGCAGACCGAACAGGTTGCCGAACGGCGGCACGCTGCCCTTGGTGAGACCGGTGGCGGCGAGCAGTTCGTCCTCGTCGGCCAGGCGTGGCTTGCGGAACCCTGCGGCCTTCACCGCACCCCAGTCGAGCAATGCGTCACCCGGCACCACGAACTGCGCCATGCCGTCCTTCGACTTCACCACCAACGACTTCGCGCCGCGCGACGCGTCGACACCGCGGATCTCGGCGGCTTCCAGGCTGGTGAGCGTGGGGGCATGGTGCATCAGCCGGTACTCGATGCCCAGCTCGTCGAGGTGGGCGACGACGCGTTCGAACGGGGTCACCCGCCACCCGCCAGCAGTTGCACCGCCCCATTGATGAGCCGTTGCTTGGCCGGCATGTCGAACGGGATGGAGGTGTGTGCGCCGGCGACGGTGATGTCGTGTTCGGGCAGGTGGTACATCCACGTGCCCCAGAATCCTTCGTGACCGACGCGCTCGATGCCGTCGATGGTGCTCTGGAAGATGCCGAGGCCCATCCGCTGGCCGAGGTCGCCGAGGTCGGTGGGCACGGAGCAGTCGAGCATCGCGGCCGTGGTGGCGGGCGACAGCAACTCGCCGTGCACGACGGCGCGCACGTAGGTGGCGAGGTCGCGTCCGGTGGACACCAACCCGCCACCGCCGTACCCGTCGAACGATGGGTTGAAGCCGTACGTGTCGTTGGGTCCGAGGTACTGATGGGCCCGGGTCGGCGCGGCACCGGGCAGTGGTTCCTTGCCCTCGAGCCAGGTGTGGGTGAGACCGAGTTGGTCGATGCCCGATTCGGCGCGGAGTGCTGCGGCGAAGGGCAGCCCGGTGTGGTGTTCGAGCAGCAGTGCGAGCAGCACGTAACCGGTGTCGCTGTAGTGGAACTCGGCGCCGGGGGCCGAGTACGACGTGCCGTGCTCGAAGGCGATGCCGATGAGGTCGGTGGCCGACCACTCGCGTTGTGGGTCGGTGCCGATGGCGCGTCGGTAGTGGGTGTCGTTGCCGAAGTCGTACACGCCGCTGGTGTGTTGCAGCAGATGGCGCACGGTGATGGCGGGCGCGTCGGGTACGGCGCGCTGGAACATCGAGGCGGCCGGTTCGGGGATGTGCGGCAGGGCGATGTCGTCGAGGTCGAGCACGCCGCGCTCCACCAGCCGCAGCACCGCGACGGCGACGAACGTCTTGGTGATGCTGGCGACGCGGAAGCACTCGGTGCCGGCCAGCGGCGACCCGTCGCGCTCGACCACACCGGCACCACCCGACCAACTGCATCCCAGCGACGGTGCCTCGACGTGCAGCAGCACGCCCGGCATGTCGTCGTGCGCAGCCAGGAAGTCGTCGAGGAGGGTGTGCAGGGGCGCCATCGGGGGACACGGTATGACGTCCGTCAAGCGCAGGGCTACCGTGGCCGAATGGTCGTCGTCGATGCCGAGCACGCTCCGTTGACGGTCGGTGTCATGCTCGAGCGGCTGTCTCCGCTGGTCCTCGAGTTGGTGGCGGCGCCGTCGGGTGTCGATGTGGAGGCCCGCCGCGTGCTCATCGTCAGCCCCGACGACAGCACGGCGCTCGCGCCGGGCGACGTGGTGCTCCTGGTCGGTTGTTCCTCCGTCGACGACGCGTTCGACGCCGTGCTGCGCCGCGCTCACGACGCTGGTGCCGCCCTGCTGATCGCGAAGCTGGCACCGGATCAACTCGCCGTCGCGCGCAGTCGCGCTGACGCAGGCGCCGTGGCCGTGGCGGTGCCGCCGGGCACTTCCGACTGGGGTCAGGTGTTCGTGCTGCTGCGCACGCTGGTGGAGATGCCCGGCGTGGCCGGCCCCGGCGACGGCGGGCCGAGCGACCTGTTCGCGCTGGCGAACGCCATCGCCGCGGCCGTTGGTGGCGCCACCACCATCGAGGACCGCGAGCTGCGCGTGGTGGCGTACTCGAACCTCGATCAGCCGATCGACGACGTGCGCCGCGACTCCATCCTCGGGCGCGGCGTGCCCAACTACGTGATGGCGCGCGACGACATGGTGGCGCTGTACCGCCGGTTGTTCGCCGACGGGCCCGTGGTGCACCTGCCGGCCACCGCCGAACCACCGGTGCGTGCTCGCCTGGGGGTCGCGGTGCGCGCGGGCGACGAGGTGCTGGGCACCATCTGGGTGGTGCAGGGCGACATGCCGTTCGACGACCACGCCGAACGCGCGCTGGTGGCCAGCACCGCACAGGCGGCACTGTTGTTGCTGCAGCACCAACGTGCCGGCGAAGTCGCGCGCCGCCGCCGCGCCGAGGCCGTGCGTGCGGCGCTCGACGGGTCGGCCGGTTCGCTGCTGGCTCCACGCGACGGTGAACGGCTGCGGGTGGTGGCACTGCGCGTGCACGAGCGCAGCGATCTCGACGCAGCGTCGGCCATCATGCGCCAGCGCCGGCTGGCCGAGGTGGCGTCGTTGCAGTTCGAGCTGCTCGACGACCGGTCGGCCGCGGTCGACCTCGACGGTGTGGTGCTGGTGATCGTGCCGGAGTCGGACCGCGTGACGGCGCGTCGGATCCGTGAAGTGGTGGGCGACGTCACCCAGCGCGCCACGCACGCGTTGAAGCGCGACGTGTTCGCCGGCATCGGTAGCGCCGCTGTCGACATCGGCGGACTCGCCACGTCGCGCTGGGAGGCCGAGCAGACCCTTGCCGCGCTGCTCGCGCAGGATCGCCCGACGTCGCAGGTGGCCGCCATCACCGACGTGCAGTCCGACGTGGTGATGCGGCACGTGCGCGAACGTCTCGTCGGTGATCCGCGCTGCCGCACCCCACATCTCGACCTGCTCGCGCGCCACGATGCCGAGCATCACACCGATCACCTGGCCACGCTCGGGGCCTATCTCGACGCGTTCGGCGACGTGAGCGCGGCCGCAGCACGTCTCGACATCCACTCGAACACGCTGCGGTATCGGTTGAAGCGCATCCACGAACTGATCGACCTCGACCTCGGTGACCCGGTCGCACGATTCGTGCTGGAGCTGCAGTGGAGGTTGCGATGAACGGACTGCCCGACGATCACCCGGTGAACCGTCAACTGGCCGCGTACAACGAGCACCGCCTCGACGACTTCGTGGCGTGTTTCGCGCCCACCATCCGCCTCACCACGGGCAACGGCACCGTGCGCGCCGAGGGCTACGAGCAACTGCGCGAGGCGTACGTGCCGGTGTTCGCCGTGGTGGGCCGGCGCGCCACCATCCTGAACCGCATCGCGGTCGGCGACTGGGTGGTCGATCACGAACGCATCGACGACGACAGCGGTCGGCAGTTCGAGGCGGCCGTGGCATTCCACCTCACCGACGGTCAGATCGACGAGATGAAGATGCTCGACTGACGCGCGGCGTTGTTCGATCGCACAGCGAGCTGCGCGCTTCGTTGGCGACTTGGCACAGCCGCCCGGCACCAACCTGGGGCGATGCATGATCTCGTGATCCGCAACGGGTTGGTGGTCGACGGCACCGGGGCGCCCGGCCGTGTGGCCGACGTGGCGATCGCCGGGGGGCGGATCGTCGAGGTGGGACCGTCGCTCGGCGACGCCCGCGAGCACATCGACGCCGACGGCCTGGTGGTGGCACCCGGTTGGGTCGACATCCACACCCACTACGACGGCCAGGTGACCTGGGACCCCGTGGTGGAGCCGTCGTCGGTGAACGGCGTGACGTCGATCGCGATGGGCAACTGCGGTGTCGGGTTCGCGCCCGCGCGCCCCGATCGCCACGACTGGTTGATCGGCCTGCTGGAGGGCGTGGAGGACATCCCGGGCACGGCACTCGCCGAGGGTCTGCCGTGGGACTGGGAGAGCTTCCCCGAGTATCTGGACGCCGTCGACCGCGTGCCGCACACGGTGGACATCGGCTCGCACGTACCGCACGCCGCGCTGCGCGCCTACGTGATGGGCGAGCGCGGCGCCGACCACACCGTCGCCCCCACCGCCGACGAGATCGAAGCAATGAGCCGTCTGGTCGGCGAGGCGCTCGATGCCGGCGCGCTGGGCTTCGCGACGTCGCGCACGATGATCCATCGCACGGGCACAGGCGAGTACGTCGGCACCATGACCGCGAGCGCTGAGGAGCTCATCGGCATCGCGTCGGCGCTCACCACCAGCGGACGTGGCGTGGTGCAGCTGGTGAGCGACCTGTACCTCACCGACCAGCCCGACCATGCCGAACGCGAGATCGCGCTGCTGCGCCGCATCGCCCGCGAGGTGCGGCGGCCGTTGTCGTTCACGGTGGAGCAGGTCGACGCGGTCGCTCATCGCTGGCGCGACATGCTCGCAGTGATCGACGAGCTGTGTGCCGAGGGGCTCGACGTGAAGGGGCAGGTGGCGCCGCGGCCCATCGGTCTGCTGCTCGGGCTGTCGGGGTCGGTGAACCCGTTGCAGGCCACGCCCACGTATCGACGCATCGCGAAGCTGTCGCTCGCCGAACGCGTGGCCGCGCTGCGCGACGACAGCGTGAAGGCGCGCATCATCGAGGAGCACCCGCACCACATGCCGCGAGGGCTGGTGTCGATGGTGCTGAGCGCGTTCGACCGCATGTTCCCGCTGGGCGATCCGCCCGATTACGAGCCCACCGCCGACCGGTCGGTGGCGGCGCTCGCGGCACGGTCGGGTCGCGCCCCGATCGACCTCGCCTACGACCTGCTGGTGGCGAACGACGGCGGTGACATGTTCTACATGCCGCTCAACAACTACGCGGGCGGCAACCTCGACGACGTGCGCGAGATGATGACGGCGCCGAACGTGGTGTTCGGGCTCAGCGACGGCGGCGCGCACTGCAACTTCATCTGTGACGCCACGTTCCCCACCACCGCGGTGGCGCACTGGTGCCGTGATCGCACCCGTGGCCCCGGGCTGCCGCTCGAGCACGTGGTGCACCATCAGACGCAGCGCCCGGCGCGCCACGTCGGTTGGCACGATCGCGGTGTGGTGGCCCCCGGCTATCTGGCCGACCTGAACGTGATCGACCTCGCTGCGCTGCAGCTGCACCCGCCCCGTCTGGTGGCCGACCTCCCGGCCGGCGGCACCCGGTTGCTGCAAGCGGCCGATGGCTACCGTTGGACCGTGAAGTCCGGTGCCATCACGTTCGTCGACGGCCAGTGGACCGGTGCCACACCGGGCCACGTGGTGCGCGGCGCACAACCCGGTCCGGAGGCTCGCTCGTGAAGGTGTTCATCTCCGCCGACATGGAGGGCATCAGCGGTGTGGTGCACGGCGAGGAGCTCACGCAGGGCACCGCAGGCTGGGAACGCGCTCGTCGGTGGATGACCGGCGACGTGATCGCCGCTGCGGAGGGTGCGTTCGCGGCAGGGGCCACCGAGGTGCTGGTGGTCGACGGCCATGCCGGCATGCGCAACCTGTTGTTCGACGACCTGCCAGCCGGCGTGGTGGCCCATCGTGGCCCTGCGGCCGGCCGCACGATGTGCCAGGTGGAGGGTCTCGACTCGTCGTTCTCGTGCGCGCTGCTGGTGGGCTACCACTCGATGGCGGGCACCGACGGGTTGCTGTCCCACACGTGGCACGGCGGCGTGGTGGGGCAGTTCCGCTTGAACGGCCGGCCGATCGGCGAGACGGCCATCACAGCCGCCGTGGCAGGTCACCACGGTCTGCCGGTGGTGCGGGTGACGGGCGATCAGTACGTCGCCGACGAGGCGGCGCAGTTCGTGCCGGGCATCACTGCGGTCACCGTGAAGCACACGACCGGGCGGCAGAACGCACGGTGTCTGCCGCTGCCCACCACCACCGAGATGATCCGCATGGCGGCCGAAGCAGCAGTGCGCAACCGCGCCGCGGTGGCGCCGCTGGTGGTGAACACGCCGACCGTCATCGAGATCGACACGCTCTCGCACCGTCAGGCCGATCGCATCGAGCGGTTCGTCGATGTGGAACGTGTCGACGTGCGCACCGTGCGCATCACGGCACACGACGTGCCGAGCGCATTCGAACGCGCATGGCTGGCGGTCGAGGTCGCCGACTTCGAAGCCGGCGCGTGGAACCAGTGAGTGCCGACCGCGTCGACGTGTTCGACGTGGTGGTGGTCGGTTGTGGCGCTGCCGGTTCGGCCACGGCCTGGCACTGCGCGCGGCGAGGCCGTTCGGTGTTGGCGGTCGACCGGTTCGAGCCCGGCCATCGGCGGGGTTCGTCGCACGGCACCGAGCGCATCGTGCGGTTGGGTCACACCGATCCGGCCTACGTGCGGTTCGCACTCGATGCGCTCGACGGGTGGGGCGAACTCGAACGTGCAGCGGGCGTGCCGCTGCTGTCGCGCACGGGTGCCATCGACACGGGCTTCGCCGAGGAGCTCGACGAGATCGAACAGTGCACCACTGCCGTGGGCGTGGCGATGGAGCGGTTCGACGCGGTCGACGCGCAGCGTCGCTACCCGGGCATGCGGTTCGACGGCGACGTCCTGTTCCACGCCGACGGCGGCACGGTGCACGCCGATCGGGCCGTGTCGGTGCTGCGTCGCCTGGCGGTGCAGCACGGTGCGACGCTGCAGGCCGTCACCGAGGTCACGCGGGTGGAACAGACCGACGCGGGTGTGGTGGTGCACCTGGGCGACCGCACGGTGCGCGCCGGCGTTGCGGTGGTCACCACGGGCGCGTGGGCGCCGTCGCTGCTGGCGGGCGTGGTCGACCTGCCCGGGTATCGCGTCACCAAGGAACAGCTCGCGTTCTTCCGACCGCGTGGGCAGTTCGCCTGGCCGACATTCATCGATCGCGCCAAGTTGCGGCACTACGGCATGACCACGCCCGAGGGGCTGGTGAAGGTGGGCGAGCACCACACGGGTCCGGTGGTGCATCCCGACCACCGCACGTACGAGGTGGAACCCACGTCGTGGCAGCGCCTGCAGGAGTGGGCGGCGGCGAACCTGCCCGGCGTCGACCCGACACCGGTGGACGCGTCGACGTGCCTGTACGCATCCACCCCGACGGAGGACTTCGTGCTCGACCGAATCGGTGACATCCTGGTGGGCGTGGGGCTGAGTGGGCACGGGTTCAAGTTCGTTCCCGAGATCGGGCGACGCCTGGCCGACCTCGCCGACGACACGGGGTGGCACGACAACCCGTTCGCGTTGCACGCGGCCCCCCATCACTTCGGCGCATCGGGGCACAAGTGACCGGCTGGGCGTCACTCGGGCTGTACTACGCGATCGCGTTGGCGGTGGTGTGCGGCGTGATGGTCTACGCCGGCCGCGTGCAGGCCGCACGGCCCGAGACGCGGCGCGTGTTCCCCGAGATGTTCGCCTGGTTCGACGCGCACGACACCTACGCGAACACGGTGTCGATCGCGCGCTTCTGCCGCACGCAACCGTTCGCCACCATCATCCTCGTGTTCGCCGCGGCCCCGTCGATCGCCGCGATCGTGACGTCGGTGTTCGGCAGCGGTGTCGCCGGTGTCCGGGCACTGCTGTGGCGACTGGCGCCATGGCACGACCGCAGCACCACCGCGGCACTCATCACCTATGCGGTCATCCTCGCCGTGTTCGTGGTGGTCTCGGTGGCGTACCTGCGCGTGGCGGCGCGCTTCCCGGTGGAGCCGGTGCCACCACTGCTGCGCGACCAACCGGTCACTCGACGGTGGCGGCGCATCGTCGGGGGCATGTTCGTCGACGAGGGTGGCTCGCTGGAGGAGCTGGGGTGGCGCGGCTTCGCACTGCCGGTGCTGGTGGCCACGACGGGCACGATGTGGTGGCCCACCGTGGTGCTGGCGGTGGCCTGGTGGGCGTGGCACCTGCCGCGCGAGGTGCCGGCCCTGTTGCACCAGCCGAAGTGGCGTCGGTTCATCACCCTCCAGGCCCAGTTCGTGCTGCTCTGCGTGGCGCTGTCGGGGCTGATGACCGTGGCGTGGCACCACACCGGCAGCGTGTGGCCGGCCGTGATGATCCACGGTGGCACCAACGTGTGGTCGAAGGCGCTCGGCGGGCCGATGTGGACGCGCACCGGTCGCGACATCCGCACGTACATCGTCGTCGGCCTGGCGGTGGTCGTCGTGGGCGCGCAGCTCGCGGTGTGAGTTGTGGGATCACACAATCAGCACCTCCGCTCGTCGGCGGTTCACACCATCGGCCACGGGTCAGACTGGGGCGATCGATCATCTGGGGAGGATCTGACGTGCGTATTCGACTGATTGCGGGCATCGCCTGCGTGCTGCTGGTGTCGGCCTGTGGCTCGACCGCCAAGGACAGCGCCGAGACGTCCACGCCGACGACGGTGGCCAGCACCGACCCGGCCACCACCGACCCGGCGAGCACCGAACCCGAGACCACCGAACCGCCGGCACCGGTGCCGGGCGTCGACGGCGACACCGTGAAGGTGGGTTTCCTCGTCGCCGAGAACCAGGCCGAGGCGCAGGCGCAGTTGGGCACCACGGGCATCACGTTCGTGGATCACCAGGAAGTGGTCGCCACGTTGGTCGACGACATCAACGGGCGCGGCGGCCTGGGCGGCAAGGAGGTCGTGCCGGTGCTGCACGTCACCGACCTGCTCACCGACACCGACCCGGCGGCGAACGCCAGCGCGGTGTGCGCGACGTTCACCGAGGACAACGAGGTGTACGCCGTCCTCAGCATCAACGATCCGGGCGCCGAGGTGCTCGCCTGCCTCACCGAGGCGGGGGTGCCGCTCATCGCGTCGAGCGGTGCGACGTTCTCGTTCGCCGATCAGGGCGTGTACGACGCCAACCCGTTCTACTTCAACCCGTCGGGCATCAACCTCGATCGCGCCGCGACGGCGCTCGTGGAGGGGCTCGACACGGCCGGCTTCTTCACGGCCGATGCGAAGGTGGGTCTGGTGCGCCTCACCAGCCCCGAGTTCGATGCCGCTGCCACGAACAGCCTCGAGCCGGCGCTGGCCGCAGCCGGCATCACGCCGGTGGAGACGGCGGCGCTCGCGAGCATCAAGACCAGTGACGACATCGGCCGGTTCTCGTCGGAGGCCGCGGCGGCCGTGCTGAAGATGAAGGAGGCCGGGGTCACCCATCTGGTGTTCTTCGAGTCGGGTGGCGCAGCGCCGTTCTTCTTCCTCAGCAACGCGGCCAGCCAGGGGTTCACCCCGCTGCTCGGCTTCAGCTCGCTGTCGGGCGGTCAGACCCTGGTGCAGAACATCAAGACCGGTGGCACGAACGTGGCCTGGTCGCCCATCGGTGAGGTGCCCGACGCGGATCAGCTGCCCGAGTCGGCTGCGGCCACGAAGTGCCTCGACCTGATCGACAGCACCCGTGCCGTGTTCACCTCGCCCAACGCCACCAGCGAAACGCTGCGCTTCTGCGACGCGACGTGGCTGTTGGAGGCCGGCGTCACCGGTGCGGGTGCGCCGGTCGCGGCGGCCGACCTCGCTGCCGCCATCGAAGGCCTGGGCGACACCTACGAGTCGCCGGCCGCACTGAAGTCGGTGTTCGGTCCGGGTCGTCACGACGGTGTGGCCGAGTACTACATCACCGACTACGACAGCGCCTGCGCGTGCAACAAGTATCGAGCCGGTGACCCGACCCCGATCGACTGACCTGCGGCACCGCTCGCTCCGAGCGGTGATGGCAGTGGCCGCCGTGGCCGTGCTCGCGGGCTGCTCGCAGTTCGCGGTCGACGGGCTCGCGTTGCGCGCCGATCGTTCCATCGCCATCGCGGCACCGGCCGATCGGGCCGGTGTCACGGCGCCGTTGACGGTCACCTGGACCGACGCCACCCCGAAGCCGGGCGGCTCGTACCTGGTGCTCATCGATCGTGCGCCGATGCCACCGGGTGAGACCGTCGAGTGGTTCGCGAAGGGCGACGCCGACTGCGCAGCCAGCGCCGCCTGTCCCGACGAGCTGTACCTCGCTCGTCGCGGAGTGACCGTCGCGGCGAGCACCTCGGTCGAGATCGCGATCGTGCCCGAGCTGAAGGGCGAGCGGTCGAACACGTTCCACGAGCTCACGATCGTGCGGCTCGACGCCGATGGGCGCCGCGACGGCGAGACGTCGGCCACCACGCAGTTCGAGCTGGTGGAACCGTGACCGACGACCGCACTGCGACGCGCGACGCCGCTCGGCGCGCCATGGGCGTCACCGGTGCCGACACGCACGATCCGCGTGTGGCGCTCGCCACCGCGGTGCGCACGTCGCCGGCGGGGTGGTATCCCCTGCTCGCCATCTGCGCGCTGGTCATCGTCGACGAGCTGTTCGGCTTCACGCTCGCCGTGCTCGGCCCCGAGATCAGCCGCACCCTGGGCATGACGAAGGGTGCCTTCGCCGCCATCCTCTCGGCGAAGCTGCTCGCGGTGTCGATCGCCACGCTGCCGATGGCCGCGCTGGTGCAGCGGCGTCCGTGGCGGGCCTCCATCGCGATCGTCACCGCGTTCGTGTGGACCGCGGCGTCGATGCTGGCGGTCATCGTCATCGGGCCGTGGGGCCTGCTGTTGGTGGTGGTGATCGATGGCCTGTCGAGCGGCAGCGTGCGCGTGCTGCACCAGCCGTTGCTGATGGACCTCTATCCGGCCACCGCTCGGGTGCGCATCCAGACCGCGTACTCCGCAGCGGTCAGCATCGGCAGCATCGCCGCACCGTTGCTGGTGGGGTTGCTCACCACCCGCGCCGATCTCACGTGGCGCGGCGTGTTCCTGGTGGTGTCGGTGGTGTCGCTGGTGGTGGCCGTCGTGTCGGTGCGGCTGCGCGATCCGGGCGTCGGCCGGGCCGAGCGCGACTCGTTGGGCGAGGTGCTGCTCACCGGTGACGGCGACGAGATCCAGGTGCCACCATTGCGGTTCGCGGAGGTGGTGCGCCGCCTGCTCATCATCCCCACCGTGCGCCGTGCGCTCGTCGCGCAGGCGGTGTTCGGCGTGCTGATCGTGCCGTACTCGGCGTTCCTGCTGTTCTTCCTCGACGAGCGGTGGAACTTCGGCCCGGGCGCTCGGTCGGTGTTCTTCGCGGTGTCGGCGGGCGGCGCGGTGGTGGCCCTGCGGTTCTTCGGGCCGGCCGGCGAGCGACTGTTCCAGAACGATCCGGCGCGGCTCATCCGGCTGGCGTCGACGCTGCTCGCGGCGAGCGTGGTCGCCATCGCGTGCGGTGCGCTCGTGCCGTACCTGGTGCCGATGCTGATCTTCTTCATCGGGTCGTCGGCGCTGGCCGCCGCGCTCGGCCCATCGCTGGTGGTGACGATGCTCGGTGTGGTGCCGGCCGAGTTCCGTCCGCATCTCGCGGCACTTGCCGGCATGTACAGCGCGGGCATCGGCGGGTTCGCCGGTGCGCTGCTGTTGGGCACCGTCGATCGCCGGTTCGGCACAGCGGGTGCGCTCGTGGCCATCGTCATCCCCGGTCTGGTGGGCGCGTGGCTGCTGTACGGCTGCTCGCGCACGGTGAACGACGACCTCGATCAGATGCTCGACGAGATGATCGAGGAGACCGAGCTGGCGCGGCAGCGGCGGGCGGGTCAGCGCTCCGATGCGCTGGTGTGTCAGGGCCTCGACGTCGGCTACGGCTCGATCCAGGTGCTGTTCGACGTGAACCTGCGCGTGGCCGACGGTGAGATGGTGGCGCTGCTGGGCACCAACGGTGCCGGCAAGTCCACCGTGCTGCGCGCGATGTGCGGGCTGAACCTGCCGACACGCGGTTCGGTGCGGCTGTTCGGCAGCGACATCACCTGGCTCGATCCCGAACGACGACTCGCGCTGGGTCTCGCCCAGGTGCCGGGCGGGCGAGCGACATTCGGTCCGCTGTCGGTGGTCGACAACCTGCGCGCCCACGCGTACACGTTGGGCGGCGACCGGCGACTCGTGGAGTCGCGGCTCGACGAGGCCATGGCCGTGTTCCCGCGGCTGGCCGAGCGGCGCGACCAGCCGGCGGCCACGTTGTCGGGCGGCGAGCAGCAGATGCTCGCGCTGGCGAAGGCGCTCATCGTGCGGCCGAAGGTGTTGCTGATCGACGAGCTCTCGTTGGGCCTCGCACCGTCGGTGGTGGCCGAACTGTTGGGCACGGTGCGCACCATCAACCAGCAGGGCACCGCGGTGCTGTTGGTGGAGCAGTCCATCAACGTCGCGCTGTCGTTGGCCGATCGGGCGTACTTCATGGAGCGCGGACGAGTGCAGTTCGAAGGTGCCAGCTCGGCGTTGCTGGAACGCGACGACCTGCTGCGCTCGGTGTTCCTCGGTGAGGCACCGACGTGATCGGCTTCTCGCTCCACGGGCCGGTGCTGGTGCTCGGCGCCCTGACCGGCATCCTCTACGGCCTGCTGGCCGTTGGTCTGGTGCTGGTGTACCGGTCGAACCGGGTGGTGAACTTCGCGCACGGCGAGATGGGCGCGTTCGGCGCGTCGCTGTTCTCGTTGCTCGTGGTGCGATGGGGCATGCCGTACTGGCTGATGCTGCCGGTGGCGTTGCTGGCGGCGGGAGCCATCGGCAGCGCGGCCGAGGTGGTGGCCATCCGCCGCCTGCGCGCGGCGCCGGCACTGATGAGCGTGGTGGCCACGTTGGGCATCGGGCAGTTGCTGCTGTCGTTCTCGTCGGCCATCAACCCGTCGGCCACCTCGGGACTCACCTACCCGTCGCCGCCGTGGATGCCCACGTTCTCCATCGGACAGTTGCGCATCACGCCGGCGTACAGCGCGATGCTGATCCTCGGGCCGATCGTGGTGGTGGGGCTGAGTTGGTTCCTGCGCCGCAGTCGGTGGGGTCGTGCGTTGCGTGCGGCGGCAGCCAACCCCGAGTCGGCGCGGCTCGACGGCATCCCCGCCGCGCGCATGTCGTCGTTGGCGTGGTTCCTGGCTGCGGCGTTGTCGGCGTTGACCGCGATCCTCGTGTCGCCCACTCGCGGGTTCGCCGCGGCGGCCGCGTTCGGCCCGTCGTTGCTGATGCGTGCCTTGGCGGCAGCGGTGCTGGCCCGCATGGACCGTCTGGCTGTGGCGTTCGTGGCCGGCATCGGTATCGGCATCATCGAGCAGGTGGTCATCGACAACACCACCAGCCCGGGTGTGGTGGAAGTGGTGCTGTTCGTCGTGGTCGTGGTGGGCATGCTGCTGCAGCGGCCCATCGGTGGGCGGTTGGTGGAGCACACGTCGTGGGCGAACGTGCAGCCCTGGCGGCCGCTGCCGTCGGAGCTACGTGCCGTGTGGCCGGTGCGCAACCTGGGTCGGGTGGTCGGTGTGGTCGCGGTGCTGGCGACCGCGGTGATCATCGCCGTGGTCACCAACGCCACGGCGTACAGCATCACCACCATCATGGCGTTGGCCATCGTGGGCCTCGGGGCCACCATCGTGTCGGGCATGCTCGGCGAGTTGTCGCTGGGCCTGGTGGCGTTCGGCGCGTTGGGCAGCACGTTGTCCATCACCATCGCCACCAGCACCGGCAACTTCGTCGCGGCGTTCGCGGGCTCGGCCGTCACGGCGGGCGCGTTGTCGGTGTTGACCGGGCTGCCTGCGTTGCGGGCGAAGGGCCTGTTGCTCACGGTCACCACGTTGTCGTTCGCGGTGGCCACCAGCGTGTGGGCGTTGGGTCAGCCGTGGGCGTTCGGCGCGGGCACCGAGCCGGGTCGGCCCACGGTGGGCACGTTCGCGTTCGACACGGGCCGGCGCTATGCATGGCTCACCCTCGCCTTCCTGGCGTTGGCGCTGCTGTTGGCCGGCAACCTGCGCCGCGGCACGTTCGGCCGTCGACTCATCGCCGTGCGCGACAACGACCTCGGGGTGCAGGCGTTCGGCGTGTCGGCGGTACGCACGAAGCTCGCGGGGTTGTTCCTCGGCGGCGCGTTCGCCGGCATCGGCGTGGCCATCTACACGCACTCGCTCAGCACCGCGTCGCCCGAGTCGTTCCCGGTGAAGAACAACATCGACATCGTGGCCATGACCATCATCGGTGGCATCGGGTTGGTGGCCGGACCGGTGCTCGGCGCGCTGTACATCGTGGGGTTGCCGAAGTTCCTGCCGCTCGACTCGGCCGCGCTGGCCGCGTCGTCGGTGGGGTGGTTGCTGCTCATCATGTACGTGCCGGGTGGTCTGGCCTCGCTGCTCGCTCCGCTGCGGAAGCGGCTGTTGCGTGTGGTGGCACGGCGGCACCGGGTGGACGAAGGCGTGCACGAGGCCGGGGCACCCGACCGCGCCACGACGTTGGGCGGGTTCACCGCGCCCGCCGGCACCCGACCGGCAGGTGGCGAGCTGCTCGTGGCCACCGGCATCAGCAAGCGGTACGGCGGGTTGCAGGCCGTCGGCGGTGTGGACCTCACGGTGCAGGCCGGCACCATCGTGGGGCTCATCGGTCCGAACGGTGCGGGCAAGACCACGTTCTTCGAGTTGCTCGCCGGGTTCGTGCGGCCCGACACCGGCACGGTGGTGTTCGACGGCCGCGACGTCACCGGCGCGTCGCCCGCGCAGCGGGCGCGCATGGGGCTGGTGCGCGGATTCCAGGACGCGGCGCTCTTCCCGTCGCTGACCGTGCAGGAGACCATCGAGCTCGCGCTCGAGCGACGCCACCCCGGTAACGCGGTGCTGGGTCTGTTCGGCGTCGATCGGCGTCGCGCTGCACGTCAGCAGGCGGCCGACGGGTTGGTCATGTCGCTGGGCCTCGCCGCATGGCGCGACATCCCCATCGCCGAGTTGTCCACGGGCACGCGCCGCATCTGCGAGCTGGCCAGCCTGGTGGCGCTGGAGCCGCGGTTGCTGCTGCTCGACGAGCCGTCGAGCGGTCTCGCCCAGCGCGAGGTGGAGGCGTTGGGCCGAGTGCTGCGCGACCTGCGCGACGTGTCGGGCCTCACGATCGTGGTCATCGAGCACGACATCCCGCTGGTGATGTCGGTGGCCGACACGGTGGTGGCCATGGCGGCCGGCACCACGTTGCGCACGGGCACGCCCGACGAGGTGCGCAACGACCCGGAGGTCATCGCCACCTACCTCGGTGCCGACGGCGTCGCGGTGAGCCGATCGGAGGAGACGAGATGATCGATGCAGTGCGGCCCGACCTGCGCGGCACGGCGCTGTGGGATCGCGTCGAGCGCCACTTCCTCGAGCTGCACGGCCCGGGGTTCGGTCGCGCCGGCGAGCCGACCGATCCGGCCATCGATCACACCGGCACGGTGCTGGCGTGCACCGTGGTGGTGCGCAGCGATCTCCAGTCCGCGCCGCGACAGCAGGTGTTGGTGGTCGACGGCGACGGCGAGCGGGTGTTGTCGTTGCCCGACGCATCGGTGCGGGCACCTCGGTTCGCGCCGAACAGCGAGGGGCTCGCTGTCGTGGTGGATGCGGCACCGAAACTGCCGCAGCCGGCGCTGGTGCACGGCGACGAGATCACGCTGCTGCCCGCGTTGGCCGGCACCACCGAGCAGGTGTGGTGGTCGCCCGATGGCGCAGCGTTGATGGCGTTGGTGGCCGACCCCGGGGCCGACGCTGCGGGCGCACAGGGCTCGGGCCGCACGGGTCGCGGTGACGCGCCCGACTGGTTGCCGGTGGTGATGGCCGAGACGCCGGTGGGTGGATGGCGGCGCCTGTGGTGGCTGCGGATCGGTGATGCGCAGTGGCAGCAGCTGTCGCCGGAGGGGCTCACCTGTTGGGAGGCCGCCTGGGCCGGTCCCGATCACGTGGTGGCCGTCGCATCGGATCGTCCTGAGGAGGCGGCGTGGTTCTCGGCGCGCCTGGTGGAGATCAGCGTCGCCGACAGCGCGGTGCGCACGCTGTCGGAACACGGCGACCTGTGCGTGGGCCTGCCGGTGGCCAGTGTCGACGGTCGACTGGTCGCCTCGGTGGCGGCCACGTGCAGCGACCGCACCGTGGTGGCCGGCGATGTCACGATCGTCGATCGTCAGTCGGGCGAACGCCGCGAGATCGACCTGCGCGGTGTCGACGTGACGTGGCAGGCGTTCCGAGCGTCGGGCGAGTTGGTGGTGGCAGGCCAGCGTGGGCTCGACACCGTGATCGGCACGTTCGACCCTGCGACCGACACGTTCGTGGAGCGGTGGTCGTCGACCGAGCTCACCTGCGGGCAGCGGTACCCCGAACTCGCGGTGTCGGCCGGTGGGATCGCACTGGTGGTGGAGGGCTACCGACACCCGCCCGAACTCGCGCGGCTCGACTTGGAGGGCCCGAAGCTCGTCACGTCGCTGCGGCACGCGGGGCACGATGCGGTGCTGGCCGATGCCGGTCACGTGGAGGCACTCACGTGGCCGTCGGTCGACGGCACCACGATCGAGGGGTTGGTGGTGGTGCCCGACGGCCCGGGTCCGCACCCCACCATCACCTACATCCACGGTGGGCCGGTGTGGGCGTGGCGCAGTCGTTGGTCGATGGGGTACGCGTACACGTTGCTGTTCGCCCGCGCGGGCTACGCCGTGTTCCACCCGAACCCGCGCGGCAGCAGCGGTCGTGGTGATGCGTTCCGTGCCGCGGTGCTGGGCGATCTCGGTGGCGCCGAGGTGGACGACGTGATCACCGGCAACGACGCGCTGATCGACGCCGGCATCGCCGACCCCGATCGGTTGGGCGTGTTCGGCGGCAGCCACGGCGGGTTCATGGCCGCGTGGATCATCGCCGCGACCGATCGCTTCCGGGCGTCGGTGCCGTACTGCCCGGTCACCGAGTGGTCGTTCATGCGCTACACCACCAACGACATGGCGGCGCAGGATCATCTGCTGGCCGGTCGGCCGGGTCGCGATCCGCTCGGTGCGGTGGACCGCATCACCACCCCCACGTTGGTGGTCACCGGCAGCCGCGACCTCATCACCCCGGCCAGTCAGGGACTGGCGTTCCATCGGGCGCTCGCCGAGCGCGGGGTGCCCACGGGGTACGTGGAGTATCCGCTCGAGGGGCACGGTGTCCGGTCGTTCCCCGGACAGATCGACTTCACGGCGCGGGTGCTCGGCTGGTTCCAGCATCACCTGGCCGCGTCACACCTGCCCCCTGGCTGAGTCGCCCGAACTGGTCAGCTGTTCACCAGGGCCGAACCAGCTGGCACGCTGACCAGTTCGACGCTG
>SXGT01320660.1_pt1 | contig 35501 bp, 26 predicted proteins | sample 3176221 | NCBI WGS metagenome assembly SXGT01 (sample SAMN11356862, study PRJNA531348) | freshwater metagenome | isolation source: freshwater sample F1-120 | place: China: Fuxian Lake, Yuxi | collected 2017-12-25 | reverse complement strand
GGCATGCAGGTGGCGGTCATGGAGTTCGCACGGCATGTCGCGGGCCTGGCCGACGCCAACTCGACCGAGTTCGACACGGCGTGCCAGAACCCGGTCATCGACCTGATGCACACGCAGCGCGCGGTCGAGGACAAGGGCGGCACCATGCGGCTCGGCGCCTATCCGTGCGTGCTGGAACGCGGCACGCTGGCCCACGCGGCCTACGCCAATACGGAGATCAGCGAGCGGCACCGTCACCGTTGGGAGTTCAACAACCGGTACCGCGAGGCGCTCACGCAGGCGGGGCTGCGGTTGTCCGGGCTGTCACCGGACCAGACCCTCGTCGAGATCGTCGAGCTCCCCGGCCACCCGTGGTTTCTGGGATGTCAGTTCCACCCCGAGTTCAAGTCGCGTCCGCTCGTGCCGCATCCCTTGTTCCGCGAGTTCATTCGAGCCGCGTTCGAGCGCACGCAGGTCGTCTAGCCGTGCCGTTGGCGCGCGTGCCGCTCGGACCGCCCGGGAACGTCGATGCGCGCCCGCTGCCGCTGCTCCGCGCGCTGTTCGCCCGCCTGGACGCAGCGCGCGTGCCTTGGGTCGCGCTCCGCGGTCTCGATGCCTGGCCGGACGGCGTCAATGGTGGTGATGTGGACCTCGCCGTGGCCCCTGAGTCGCTCGGCGCCCTCGGCCAGCTCGCCGTCGAGGCCAGCCGCGCTGCCGGCTTTCAGGTGCTGGAGTGGTTCGTCGGGGCCGGCTGGGTCCAGGCGCGGTTCGTCAGGCCCGGAGCGCCCGATGAGCCGCCCGTCTTCGTCCAGGTCGACCTCCACGCCGCCGAGCAGTGGCGTGGCCTCCCCACCATCGACCTCCGTCCCGTGCTCGCGGAGGCCGAGCGCGACGGTGAGCTTCTGCGACCGCGGGCCGAGCACCGCGCCGTGGTCGATTGGCTGCCCGCCCTCCTGCATCGCGGCGCTGCCAAGCCGGCCCGTACCGACGCCCTCGCTCGTGTCGCCCGGCAACGTCCCGAGGCGGTCCAGACGCTCCTGGCGACGGGCTTTGGCCCAGCGCTCGCTCGGACGCTCGTGGACCGACTGACGCGCGGCGACCCCTGCGATGCTCTGGTCCCTGCGCTCCGCCGCGCGCTGGTGTGGCGCCTGCGTGAGGCCTCGGCCCGCGATGGGTTCACGGCGAATGTGCGCGCTGCACTCGCGTGGCGCCGTCGCGCATTGCCCGATGGCCACGGGCTCGTGATCGCGTTGGTCGGACCCGATGGCTGCGGCAAGTCGACCGTCGCTGCGGCGGTCGCCAGGCTGCTCGGCCAGGCGTTTCCGACCGCCGAGCCGCTGCACCTGCACCTCCGCCCCCACCTGCTGCCCGATCTCGCGGTCCTCTTTCGCGCAGGACGGCGCTCGAAGGCCGCTGTCGCAGTCGATACGCCGCATGCCTTGCCGCCCGCGGGCCAGCTCAGCTCGGCGGTCCGCGTCACCTACTACGGGCTCGACTACCTCCTGGGTTGGTGGAGCGCCGTGCTCCCTCGCGCACGCTTTCAACGCGCGGCCGTTGTCTTCGAGCGCTACGTCTTCGACGTCCTGGTCGATCCTCGCCGTCTGCGCCTCGATCTCCCGCTCGGTCTCCGGGACGCGCTCGCCCGCGGAGCCCCGCGGCCCGACGCCGTGGTGCTGCTCGACGCCCCGGTCGCGGTGATTCACGCACGCAAGGCCGAGCTCCCCGAGGCCGAGATCGCGCGCCAGCTCACGGCCTATCGCGCGCTCATTGGTCGGCTGCCCGAGGGCAGCGTCGTCGATGCGAACAAGAGCCCCGAGCGCGTCGCCTGGGAGGTCGTGCGTCGGGCCGTCCAGCGCAAGGTCGAGGCCACGGAACGGCGCCTCGCCGGCACGCGCGGGAACCCGACATGAGCCGCCGGCTCAAGGTCTTGATCTCCGCCTATGCCGTCAGCCCGGTGCGCGGCTCCGAGCCCGGCATGGGCTGGGGGTGGGTGCTGGCAGCCGCCCGCGAGCACGACGTCTGGGTGATCACCGAGGCCGACCGCTTCCGCGACGAGGTGGAGGCGGGCCTCGAGGCCCACCCCGAGCTCCGTGAGCACCTCTCGTTTCACTACGTGCCGCGGGCCCGCCACGACCGGCTCCGTCGCCTGTGGCCGCCGTCGTACTACTGGTTCTACGCGGCCTGGCAGCGTGAGGCCAAAGCGCTCGCGCAGGAGCTGCACGCCGCCCACGGCTTCGACCTCGTCCACCAGCTGAATCTCGTTGGCTATCGTGAACCCGGATACCTGTACGAGCTCGGGTTGCCGTTCGTGTGGGGCCCTGTGGGTGGGCTCGTCCAGGCGCCGTGGCGCTTTCTCCCGGTGATGGGCGTGCGCGGCGGGGGCTATCACCTCGGCAAGAACGCCTGGAACGAGCTCGACCTCCGGCTCCGCGCGCGACCTCGCCGCGCCGCGCGTGCCGCGGCAGGTCACCTCATCGCCGCGACCCGAGGCAACGCGGAGCGCATCCAGCGCGCCTGGGGCGTCTCTGCGGAGGTCGTCTGCGAGGTGGGACCGCCTGACGCGCTGGACGTCACGCCCGAGCGCCGGTCGCCCGGCGAGCCGCTGCGGGTCGTCTGGAGCGCAGGACACGTCCACGGCAAAGCGCTTGGCTTGTTGCTGCGGGCGCTCGCGCAGGTGCCAGCGTCGGTGGCGATGACGGCCCACATCCTCGGCGATGGCCCAAAGACGAGGGAGTGGCAGCGCCTGGCCGCGCGTCTAGGTGTCGACGCGCGGTGCCAGTGGCATGGGCGTCTGCCGCGGTCCGAGGCCGTGGCCGTGATGCGCCGTGGCCACGTCATGGTGATCACGAGCCTCGCCGATCTCACCTCGACGGTGCTCCTCGAGGCGCTCTCGTCGGCGCTTCCCGTCGTTGCGCTCGATCATTGCGGCTTCACCGACGTCGTCGATGACACCTGCGGGCTCAAGCTCGCCGTCGACACTCCGGGGCAGGTCGTCGCGGACCTGGCCGCCGCGCTCCTTCGGCTGGAGCGCGACGAGACCGCACGCCTCGCCTTGGCACATGGGGCGCGCGCGCGCGCCAAGGACTTCTCGTGGGACCGCAAGGCCGAGCGCCTCGCCGAGATCTATCGGTCGGCCGTCGCCGCGGGCCCGGGTCCGCCGTAGCTGCGAATCGCGCGCTCGTAGCACGCCATCAGCGCCGCGAGCCCCGGCTCGGGCGCGTAGTCGCGCTCGAAGGTCGCCCGCGCGCCGCGCGCCAGCCGGCCGTGCAGCAGGTCGTCGGCCATGAGCCGACGGACCGCAGCCGCGAGCCCCTTCGCGTCGTTTGGCGCGCAGTGAAGCCCATTGACGTCGGGCTCCACCATGTCGGTCAACCCGCCGATGGCGGTCGCCACGACGGGCGTGCCGCAGGCGAACGCCTCGCGGACCGTCATGGGACACGGCTCGAGCCAGGTCGAGGCCTGGAGCAGCAGCCGTGCGCCGCGCATCGCCTCGATACACTCGCGCTGGGGGCGGCGACCGAGGAAGCTCAGGTTGGGGGTCGTCGCGGCCGCCTGCGCGACGAGCTCGGTGAGTGGACCCGCGCCGTAGATCCGAAACGGGATCTCCGGCAGCGCGCGAATCGCCTCGAGCAACACATGAACGCCCTTCTCTTCCGAGAGGCGGCCCGCGTAGATGACATAGCCATCGTCGTCGAAGCGTGGCTCCGGCGGATCGACCATCAAGTTGGGCTTGATGGCCATGCGGCTCGCAGGGAGCCCGCCCCGGACGAGCTCGGCATAGGACGTCTTCGTCAGCGCGATGAACAACTCGACCTTGCGCGACCAGGTCCCCGCGGAACGGTGCCAGGCGACCATGGCCGCCGCCGAGGCCGACGTGGCGCGCGAGCCGCGGTAGCACGCATGGCGAATCGCCGGCAACGTCGAGCCTCCGACGCAGTCCCGGCAAATGACCCCATCGCGATACAGCGAGGCCGCAGGGCAGATCGTACGATAGTTGTGCAGCGTCTGAACGACGGGCACGCCAGCGGCATGGCAGGCGTCGTACGCCGCCGGAGACAGCAGCGGGAACGTATTGTGGAAATGAGCCACGTGAGGCCGGGCGGCGGTTAGCGCGTCCCGCATGGCCCGATGGCCAGCCGGGTTCCAGATCGCGGCGACGGCGAGGGCAGCCCGACCGAGCGGCGTCATGTGCGCAATCGCGTCATTGTCGGCCACCAACGTGTGGACCTCGTGACCGGCGCGGCGCAGGACGGCGACCTCGTCTTGAAACACCCCGAGCTCGCCGCTCGGCTGATTGCTCTGATACCGCTCGTGGACGACGAGGACGCGCATGCCTGCCTTCCGTGGGCCGGAGGTCTCGGGGTCGCACTCCAGCCGATCCTGGAGAGCTTGACAGGACACAAATAGCACGTGAACGTCCACCCCGGCCAACGGCCCCTTCACGCGCGCCAGGATCCAGGACCGCCCGCTTTGGTGCACTCCCCCGCTCATCCACCGTCAGACGCCGCCGCACCGGATCGACCGGGCGAGGAGGGCAGTCACGGTGAGGACCGGCTGGACCTCGACTTCGGGCTGCGTCGCGTCTTTCGTCGTGCATCGGTCGTCCTGCTCGTCCTCACGTGTGGCGGTGCGGCACTGGCGATCGGCGGCTTCCACAAGGAGACCATCGCGGCGTGCGCGATCGGCGCCGCCCTGGCGCTGGCTTGCGTCGTCGTGCGCTCGTCCTCGGTTCGGTTCGACTCCTTCGCGTGGGTGCTCCTTGGCCTTGCGGTCACGTCCGCGCTGCAGATCATTCCGCTGCCAATGTCACTTCTGGAGCGTCTCGCGCCGGCCTCCGCGGCAACATGGCGCGGCGCGCGCGCGGCGTTGGAACAGTCTCTCGACGCGTCGGCGCCCGTCTCCATCGATCCGCACGCGACCGCGCAGGCGCTGCTCCTCGCCACGGCGCTCTTGGCCATCTACCTGGCCGCCTACCACCTCAGCCGCAAGCGCCGCTACCTCGACCGGCTGCTGCGCGGTCTCATCGGCGTGGGCGTCGGCCTGGTCGTCATCGGCGTCCTGCAGGTCCTGACGGGCACCTCCCGCATTCTCTGGCTCTACGACGCGGCGTATCCCATGAACCGGATGCCGTTCTTCTCTACGTTCGTCAGCCCCAATCACCTCGCGGCGTTTCTCGATCTCGTGGCGCCCCTGGCGCTCAGCTACGCAACCGCGCTCGACGACGCCGAGAAGCGCGCGCGCTGGCTGGTCGTCTTCGGCGTCCTGGCCTTTGGCGTCATCGCGACCTTCTCCCGCGCGGGCATCGGCGCGCTCGTACTCTCGACGGGCCTCATCGTGGCGTTCGGCGAGAGCGGCAAGCGCCCCATTTCGGCCGCGGTCGTCGTGGCGGTGCTGGTCGTCGGCGCGGCGATCGCCGGGCCGCTCGGGCTCGAGCTCAAGCGCATGTCGACCGATGTCTCGGCCTCGGGGTGGGCCGTCGAAGAACATGGCCACACCCTCGCGTGGCGCGCCGCTCAGCGCTGGCCTTGGACCGGTAGCGGGCGGGCGACCTATGCGGCCGCCGCGACACAGGTCAACACGGAGTGGCCTGGCGTCACGCTCACCCATGCGCACAGCGTCCCACTGGAGCTCTGCGCCGAGCTGGGCTTCGTGATGGGGCCCTTGCTCATGCTCTTGGGGATGGGCTTCGTGCTCCGGGCTGCGTGGCGCCGTCGCGGCGAGCCGCATCACCGCGCCATCGCCGCGGCGCTCTGCGGCCTGGGACTGCACAACCTCGTCGACTTCAACCTCGACATGCCCGGCATCGCGCTCACGGCTGCGACCCTCGTCGGGGCATTGACGGCGTCGCGTCGTACGGGCGTCACCACGTCATTGCCCATGCTCATCGGCGCGGCCGCGGTGCCCGTCGTCGCGCTCGTCGTCACGCTGCGCACGATCCCCGAGCTTGGGCCGCGCCGCGACGTGTTCATTCGCGCGGACCCCCAGCGCGCCGCTCAGTCGCTGCCGGGGGACTACTTCGCGTTCCTTCAGACCGGCGCCACCAACCGCGACGTCGCCGCGCTTCGGCATGCTCACGCGCTCCACCCGTCCGACGTCGAGACGCTGCTGGCGCTGGCGCAGCTCACTGATCGCGACGAGGCGTTCGCCCACCTGCACCGCATCATCGCGCTTACGTGGCGCCGCATCGAGGACGTCAAGCGGGTCCTCGAGTCTCGTTCTCCGACGCCGGCCGAGGTGCTCGCGGTGCTGCCCGATGACCCTGAGCGTGTCGCCGCCTACCTCACCGTCGGTCGGCCCCGGGGCGACGTCCTGCGGCTGGCGCTCGAGCGCTGGCCCGAAGGCCAGGCCCTGCTGGCGCTCGCCGCGCGCCTGGCGCTCGACAAGGGGGCGCTCGCGGTCGCAGACCAGTATGCGACCGCGCTCGTCGCCACCGGCAGCCGCGACGGCTATCGCATGCTCGGCCTGGTCCACCGCGCCGAGCATCGGTACTACGAGGCCTACCACCTGCTGCTCGAGGCGGGCGACCCTCTGTCGATGCTGGACGCCGCCGAGTGCGCCATTCTCGCCGGCCGCGCCGCCGAGGCCGTCACCGTGCTCGATCGCGCTGCCCTCCCGCCCCACCTGCTCGCGCGGCACCGCGAGCTGCGCGACCGCGCCGTGACGGAGTCCACGCGCCCGCCGCAGTGACCTGCAGGCGATTTGCTTTGGATGCTCTACGCCCATTCTGATAGCCTCCCAGCGCGGCGGCACGGCTTGGATTCAGAAATTTCGTGTGAGGGATCCCCGGGTCGCAAGACCGGAGCCCGCATCACGTTGGTGGAGGCCCCCATGGAAAACCTGGTAAACCGTTCATCTCGCCTTGGCCTCGTCGGGGTCGTGGCCCTCCTGCTCGTCGGGTGCCCGTCGGAGGACACTCCGGGGCTCATCGTCGTCGAGTCCGATGTCCCGAAGGACGCCAAGGTGGACGGGTTCGCCGATGGCCGCGACGTCGTCGATCCGCCGCGCACGTGCATGGCCGACACTGACTGCGCCGGGATGGACGGACAAGATGCCTGCCATTCGGCGCGCTGTGACCGATCCACGGGCCTCTGCCAGCTCGCCACGCGCCCCGGTTGCTGCGTGCGCGACTCCGACTGCGACGACCAGAAGCCCAACACCACCGATCGCTGCGATCCCGAGAAGCGTACGTGCATCCACATCGACGTAACCTCGACGTGCCAAGGCGATCTCGACTGCGACCCCAAGCAGGCCTGCGTCGCGTTCCAATGTGAGAAGGCGCTGTGTGTGACCTGGAGCAAGCCCGACTGCTGTACGACGGACGCGCAGTGCGACGACGCCAACGGCTGCACCACCGATCGCTGTCAGGCCGCCCGCTGCGTGCACGCGCCGTCAGCCGATCCCGCCTGCTGCACGAACACTCTCATCCAGGAGAGCTTCGACAACGGCTCCTTGGGCGCGCTGTCCACGAAGGGTAACGGCCAGGCGGCCCTCTGGCACGTCTCCAAGGAGTTGTCGCACTCGCCCGGCGGCTCGGCCCGCTTCGCCGACCCCAAGACGAGCAGCTACGGTAATCCTCCCGGCTCCGACGGGGCGATCCCGGCCTCCATGGGCTGGCTGCTGCTTCCACCGACGGAGCTCCCAAAGGGCAGCCCCGTGACGCTCACCTTCTGGCTCTGGCTCGACATCGAGGCGCTGCCGAAGTTCGACTTCTTCCGCGTCGAGGCCTGGGTTCAGGGCTCCGACGACCACGTGCTGCTGTGGGAGAAGTCGGCACTCACCGTCTCGCAGTATCGCACCTGGACGCTCGTTACGATTCCCGCGGCCAAACTGGCCTCGTTGGCAGGCAAGAAGACCGTCATCGGCTTCCAGCTCGACACGTTGGACGGCACCAAAAACGAGGGCAAGGGCGCGTTCGTCGACGACATCGTGTTGGCGGCCGGCTGCGCGGCTATCGAGGATTGCAAGCTCGTCGGTTGCAAAGATGACGGCGACGTCTGCACGCAGGAGCTGTGCGGCGATGCCGGCATCTGCCGACGTGACCCCATTCCCGGATGCTGCAATGGCGACGGTGACTGCCCACAGCCCGGTGCGCCGTGCGCTCAGGCGCGGTGCAAAGAGCACAAGTGCCTCATCGAGGCTGTGCCCGGCTGCTGCGTCAGCGACCAGCAGTGCGCCGACAAGGATCCGTGCACGCTCGACCGCTGCACCTCGGCGGGCTGCATCCACGAGCCCATGCCCGACTGCCAGACGCAGTGCAAAGAGGACTTCCAGTGCAATGACAACGACAAATGCACGCTCGACCTGTGCCTCTTCATCGGCAGCGGCCTCGGCATCTGCACGCATGAGCCCATCCCCGGGTGCAACACGGGCTGCAAGACCAGCGCGGACTGCAACGACGGCAATCCGTGCACGGAGGACGTGTGCCTCTTCGACGCGACGGGCATGCCGTCGTGCGTTCACAAGGCGATTCCGGGCTGCGGTGTCGAGTGCAAGAGCGCGCAGGACTGCGACGACAAGAACACGTGCACCAAGGATGGCTGCGAGGGCGGCAAGTGCGTGCACTTCCAGGTTCCGGGCTGCGTCGTCACCTGCAAGGACGGACTGCTGTGGGCGGAGACCTTCGAATCGAGCGGCAAGGGTTGGTCGCTGTCACCGCCAAAGAATGGCGTCGGCTGGCGCGTTGGGGCCTTTGGGTTGGCAGGCAGCCCAAAGCAGGCGCTCTACTACGGCAACCCGGAAACGAAGAGCTACGCGACCGCCGAGCAGCAGAACAGCGGCGCCGCGATCTTCCCGCCGGTCACCTTGCCCAAGGGCGCCGCCGCCATCACGCTGAGCTTCCTCGTCTACGCCGACATCGAGGCGGATCCCAGCTACGACCTGCTGCGCCTGCGTGCCACGGGCCAGACGACCGGCGAGGCGGGCATCCTGTGGGACAAGACCCAGGTCCAGGGCGGCATCGGGCCGCAGTGGGTACCGGTCAGCGTCGATCTCACGGCGCTTCAAGGCACGACCGTGGCGATGGGCTTCGAGTTCGACACGGTCGACGGCATCCTCAACGACACGCTCGGCGTCTTCATCGACGACCTGGAGCTGTCGGTGAAGTGCGGTGGCGGGGGCTGTGGCTCGACCAAGGACTGCGACGACCAGAACCCGTGCACCGTGGATCAGTGCACCAATACCGGCGTCTGCGCGCACCTGAAGGTCGGCGACTGCACGCCCTGCAAGATCAACGCGCAATGCGAGGACAAGAACGCGTGCACCATCGACACGTGCGACCTGAACAAGAACCTCTGCGTGCACCTCCCGGCCCCCGGCTGCTGCGCCTCGCCGGTGCAGTGCAACGACGGTGATCCGTGCACGACCGACCAGTGCCTGAACGGGAAGTGCACCTGGGCCAAAGACCCCAACTGCGGTGGCTGCATGGCCGACTGGCAGTGCGAGGACGGCAACGCGTGCACGGTCGACCAGTGCTTCAACGGCGCCTGCTTCCACCAGCCGCTTCCCGGCTGCGCCTTCTGCGACGCCGACTTCATGTGCGACGACGGGAACCCCTGCACGTGGGACGCCTGCGACACCTCGCAAAAGCTCTGCGTCTACAAGACGGACCCCAACTGCGCGTTCTGCATGTCGGATACCCAGTGTAATGACGGCAACGCCTGCACGAAGGACTGGTGCCAGAACGGCCAGTGCCAGTACGCGACGGCGCCCAACTGCTGCACGGCGTCCTCGCAGTGCAACGACGGCAACCCGTGCACCAAGGACGGCTGCCTGGGCAACCAGTGCATCCATGAGGCGCTCCCCGACTGCTGCGCGCCCACGGCGACCGGTGTCCCGACGAGCTGCGACGACAAGAACCCATGCACGAAGGACACCTGCCAGAACAACGTCTGCCTCCACGTGACCGTGCCGGGCTGCTGCACGACGGACGCCGCGTGCAACGACCAGAACCCGTGCACCAAGGACGCGTGCCAGAACAACGTCTGCGTCGCGTTCCCCTCGGGCGGGCCGGGCTGCTGCCTCTCGGCCAAAGACTGCGAGGACGGGGATCCCTGCACCGATCACGCCTGCGCGGCGGGCGCCTGTACGACGACGCCCAAGCCCGACTGCTGCGCGGGCGACGCGCAGTGCGAAGACGGGGTCAAGTGCACGAAGAACGCGTGCGTCAACGGGTCCTGCACGACGACCTCCATCCCTGGCTGCTGCTCCTCGAACGGCGATTGCAACGACCAGGTCGCCTGCACGACCGACACCTGCGACGCAGCCACCGGCACCTGCAAGTACGGCGCGAAGCCTGGCTGCTGCACGCTGGACGCCCACTGCAAGGACGCGAGCGCGTGCACGACTGACGTGTGCGTCAACAACGCCTGCCAGCACACCCAAATCGTCGGCTGCTGTAGCTCCGCAGCGGACTGCCAGCCGTTTGCCGGGGCGTGCCAGACGGCGTCGTGTACGGCCAACCAGTGCGTCTTCTCGCCGGTGCCCGGTTGCTGCACGACCGCGGCTGATTGCGAGGACGGCAACGCGTGCACCACGCACGGCTGCAACGGCGGTCAGTGCGTGACGAAGACCGTGCCCAACTGCTGCACGAGCGACGCGGCCTGCGCCGACACCGATCCGTGCACCAAGGACGCGTGCCAGCAGAGCCAGTGCGTTCACGTCAAGGACCCCAACTGCTGTGTCCCGAAGACGGTGTTCTCCGACACCTTTGAGCAGCAGCAGACCTGGAAGAGCGAACCGCAGGGCGAGTCTCAGTGGCAGCTCTCGAAGTCGAATAGCCTCTCGCCCTACATCTCCTGGTGGTTTGGAAACGGCGCCACGGGCACCTACGCCAACTCGGATCAGTCTCCGAGCCAGGGCACGTTGCAGTCGTCGCCCATCGCCCTGCCTGCAGGCGCCTACTTGCTGCTCACGTTCGGGGTGTGGCTCGACCTCGAGCCCCTGGGGGGCTTCGACAACCTCACGCTCGAGGTTCAGTCGAGCAACGGGACCAGCACCCTCGTCTGGGATCGCAGCGCTGCGCCCCAGATGGGCACCTGGGCCAAGCAGCAGGTCAACCTGTCGAAGTTCGCCGGGCAGACGGTCACGCTGCGGTTCGTGTTCGACACGGTCGACGGCATGTTCAACGACACCAAGGGCGTCTATCTAGACGACGTTAACATCACCACGAGCTGTACGCCGCTTACGGGCCTCTGCGCGCTCGCGAGCGACTGCGATGACAAGAACCAGTGCACCACGGACACGTGCAACGGCGGCACCTGCGCGCACGCCGCGGTCGCCGGCTGCTGTCAGTCGGCCAAGGACTGCGACGACGCCTACGTCTGTACCGTGGACGCCTGCGGTCCGGGCGGTCAGTGCACGCATCAGCAGAAGGCCGGCTGCTGCGCGGTCGACTTCGAGTGCGACGATGGCGACAGCTGCACCAAGGACGCCTGCGCACAGAACGCCTGCACGCACACGTTCGCTGGCGGAGCGGGGTGCTGCACGACCGACGCGCAGTGCGACGACCAGAACGGCTGCACCAAGGACTTCTGCCAGGGCGGCCACTGCAGTCACTTCGCCGACACGGGGCCGCAGTGCTGTACGGCGGCGACGCTGCTGTCGGCGAGCTTCGACGACAAGACCCTCGGCGGGTTCACCATCCTCAAGGACACGTCCGGCGCCTACTTCAGCCTCCAGGCCAAGCGCGCGTTCTCTCCCGCCGTGTCACTGTATTACGGCGTCCCCGGCCAGTGGACCACGGCCACGCCCAACGGCGGACCGTCCAACGGGCGGGCCATGAGCCCGTATCTTACGGTGCCTCTGACCGTCGGCAGCGCCACGCTGTCCTTTGCGGTCTGGCTCGACGGTGCGCAGGACCCGTTCTTCGGCGATCAGCTCACCGCGCGCGTACTGTCGGGCACCACGCTCGAGACGCTCTGGACGCAGGCGCAGCAGGATCCGGGGACGTTCGGTGGCTGGACGGTCGTGACGGTCGATCTCTCGAAGTACAAGGGCAAGACCATTCAGGTTCACTTCGAGTACACGAGCCCCGGCCAGCAGTTCGGCGGAGGCTTTAGCGAGGGCGCCTACCTCGACGACATCGAGGTCACGACCAGCTGCACGCAGCTCCAGTAGGCGCGTGCCGTTCTCCCCCAATATCGCGCGGCTGCTCATCTCGTGCCCCGACCGCCCCGGCATCGTGGCCGAGGTGAGCGGCTTCCTCTACGCGCATGGGGCCAACATCACCGACCTGGACCAGCACTCGACGGACCCCGAGGGCGGCACGTTCTTCATGCGGCTCGAGCTCCAGACTCCGCACCTCGACGTCGGCCGCGCAGCGCTGGAGCGGAGCTTCGCAGACGTCGTGGCGGCACGATTCGGAATGGACTGGCGCCTTTCCTATGCCGCGGAGCCCAAACGGGTCGCGCTGCTCGCGTCCAAGGCGGACCACGCGCTCCTCGAGCTTCTATGGCAATGGAAGCGGGGACATCTGCCGGCGGACGTGCGCATGGTCATCTCCAACCACGACACGCTACGCGCGGCGGTCGAGGGCTTTGGCGTGCCGTTTCACCACGTCCCGTGTGCGCCCGGCCATAAGGCGGAGCACGAGGCCCACGTCTTGTCGCTCATGGAGGGGCAGGTCGACCTCGTCGTGCTCGCTCGGTACATGCAGGTGCTGTCGCCGGAGTTCGTCGCGCGATATCCCAACCGCATCATCAACATCCATCACTCGTTTCTGCCCGCGTTCGTGGGCGCCAACCCCTATCGGCAGGCCTTCGATCGGGGCGTCAAGCTCATCGGCGCGACCGCGCACTACGTCACCGCGGACCTCGACTGCGGTCCCATCATCGATCAGGCGGTCGGACCCGTCACGCACCGGCACGACGTGGTGGCGCTCCAGGAGCTCGGCCGCGACCTCGAGCGCCGCGTGCTCGCCCGCGCCGTGCTGTGTCATCTGGAAGACCTCATCATGGTCTTCGGCAACCGCCCCGGTGTGTTTGGGTGAGGGGCGCTACCCGCGGGTCTCGAGCATCCCGGCGAGCGCCTCGGGGCGGGTCACCGGGAGCGCGCACGTAAAGTCGCGGCAGACGTAGGCGGCGGGCTGACCGTCGACGAGCGGGCGACCGCGCGCGATGGGCGCCAAAGCGGCGTCCGGCAGCCGGGGATCGCGATAAGCGACCACGGTCCCCGGCAGAAAGCGGCGGTCGACCTCCCGCCGAAGCGCCTGCGTCGCGGCGTCATTCGGGTCACCGACGAGGACGATCTGGCGCGGGCCGCTCAACAGGTCGTCGAGCGCGCACACCATCCACGGATACGCCTCGGCGTTTCGGGCCATCGGGCGGGCGAACGCGTCGAGCGTCTGCGTCGCACGTTCGCGATAGCGGGGCTCCATCGTGAGGCCAAACAGGCGGAGCAGCACGTGCGCGGCCGCGGAGTTGCCTGACGGCATCGCGCCGTCGTAGGCCTCTTTGAGGCGCGTCCCGAGGTGCGGATCGTGGCCCAGCGCGGTGGAGAAGAACCCGCCGCCGTCGCCGTCCCACAGCGTTTCCAGCGCGTGGTCCATGAGCGTCCGAGCGCGCTCGATCCACGTCACGTCTCCGGTCAGTTCAAAGACGTCGAGCAGGCCGTCGGAGAACAGCACCGCGTCCTCCAGCGTGCCGGCGTGCGCCGCCTCACCGTCTCGGAAGCGCCGGAGGAGCGAGCCGTCCTCGCGCATGAGGGTTGTCGCCACGAAGCGCGCCGCCGTCACCGCAGCCTCCGCGTAGCGCGGCTCGTCCAGGGCCCGCGCGGCCCGTGCGAGCGCGCCGATGGCCAACCCGTTCCAGCCCGTGAGGACCTTGTCATCGAGCAACGGCCGCACGCGCGCCGCCCGCGCCTGGAGCAGGCGTTGGCGCACTTCCGCCACGCGCCGCTCGACCTCCTCGGGCGTGACCCCGACCTCGCGGGCCACGGCCGCCGGGTCATGAGCGCGTGTAAGGACGGCCTCCGGTCCGCCCTCGAAGTTGCCGAACTCGGTCACGCCAAACCATCGGCAGGCGAAGGCGCCGTCGTCCTTGCCGAGCACCGCCTCCACCTCAGGCGCCGTCCAGACATAGAAACGACCCTCGTGCCCCTCGCTGTCGGCGTCCTCGGCCGACGCAAACGCGCCACAGGGCAAGAGGAGATCGCGCAGCAGGTAGTCGAGCGTCTCGCGCGCCACGACCGCGAGCTCGGCGCGTCCGCTCACGAGGAAGGCCTCGACGTATGCGCGCGCGAGCTGGGCGTTGTCGTAGCGCATCTTCTCGAAGTGCGGCACCAGCCACCGGTCGTCGGTCGAGTACCGCGCGAAGCCTCCCGCGAGCTGATCGCAGAGGCCGCCGCGGGCCATCTTGTCGAGCGAATGGGTGACCATCGTCAGCGCCTCGGCGTCGCGTCGCCGCACCGCGCGCCGCAGCAGCGCGGAGAACGCCATGGGACGAGGGAACTTGGGCGCGCCGCCGAAGCCGCCGTCGTGGCTGTCATAGGCGCGTGCGAGGTCGACGCCGAGCGCGTCGACGAGCTCCGGCGAGGCGGCACCGGGCGGGATGGCCTGGCTCTTGGCGATGGCGTCGAGCAGCGACTGCCCCGTGGCCTCCAGGTCCGCGCGCCGGTCGCGCCACGCGTCGGCGATGGCCGTCAGGATGCGGCGAAAGCCTGGCCGACCCCAGCGATCATCGGGAGGGAAATACGTCCCGCAGTAGAACGGCCGCCCGTCCGGCGTCATGAACACGGTCATGGGCCAGCCGCCGTGGCCGCTCGTGGCCTGGACTGCGGCCATGTACACCCCATCGACGTCTGGTCGCTCCTCCCGGTCGACCTTGACGGCGACGAAGTGCGCGTTGATGACCTCCGCCATGCTCGGGTCCTCGAAGGACTCGTGGGCCATCACGTGACACCAGTGGCACGTCGCGTAGCCGACCGACAGGAGCATCGGGCGATCGAGCTCCTTGGCGCGCGCAAACGCGGCGGCGCCCCAGGGGTACCAGTCGACCGGGTTGTCGACGTGCTGAAGCAGGTACGGGCTCTTCTCATGGCTCAGGTGGTTCATGGTGGCGCCTCCGACGCGCAGGACCCTTATCACGTCGGCCGCGATTGTGAGACCGAGAAGGTCATGCCACGATGCCTGTCATGTCGCGCGATCGCCGCTCCAAGTCCAAGGCTGCCGTTCCGCCCAAGCGTGTCGCACCCGCGCCCAAGCCACCGGAGGACGACGCGCGCACCGATCCCGAGCTGCCGATGCCCAATCGGCGCCGCAGTACGCGGCTGCCAGTCAACGAGGAGCTCCTGGTCATCGCAGCGGACGTCGTCGAGTGGGTCTCGGACGTGTCGCACACGGGCGCGTTCTTGAGCACGCGGGTGCTGGTCCCGATTGGCGCACGGATCCAGATGCGGTTTACGTTGTTTACAGACGAGCTCGACCCGATCGAAGGCGAGGCGGAGGTCGTACGGCATGGCACCGACGAGCGACCTGGGCTTGGCGTGCGCTTCCTGGCGCTCACGCGTCACAGCCGCGCCGCGCTCGAGCGCTTGCTCGGGCCGCAGACCTAGTCGCAGACGGTGCGGCAACGAGGCGGCGCTACTTCGTCGCGATCTTGCCGAGACAGGAGACGAAGTCGGCGCAGCTCGCCTTGGCGCACGCGATGGCCTCCTGCATGGCGCTGGCGTGCGTCGCGTCCTTGGAGCGCGTCTCGCAGACCGCGATGCACAGGTCCCGCTGATCGACCGGCTTCAGCGCCTCCTTCTGGCCCTCAGGCGCGCGGACGCACTCCGCCTGCCGATCGCACAGCTCGGCGCACGGCTTCTTGCAGCCGGCCAGAGTCACCACGAGGGCGAACGTCGCGAGAGCGCCGCGCCTCATTTCTTGGGCGGCGTGCCGCCGGCCTTGTCCTGGAGGAAAGGGTAGCCGACGACCTTACAGGGGCCCTTGAGCGTGCGCGTGCCATCTTTGGTGACGTCGGAGTCCGAGGTGCTGACCGAGGCGTCGTAGGCGACTGCCGACTCCGCGAAGCCGAGCATGACGCACATCTCATTCTTGCCGATCCCCCAGATGATCTCGTCGTCGGACGGATTGGCGAAGCCGCAGGAGAGGGTCAGCCCCGTCGAGACGTCGATGGGAGGCTCGAGCACGTGGCCGAACGGATCGGGGTTGAACGCCCCCTGCTCGAAGATGGTCTTGCCATCGTTTGGCCCACCCGAGTAGGCCAGACGAAACGACGTCCCCAGGCGGTGATAGTGGGGCAGGGCGTAGTGCAGGCGCAGGCCGAACGGCTTGCCAAAGGTCGCCTTCTCGTGCGCTGGACCGAAGTCGCAGGTGCCCTCGACCAGCGCGTTGCCCTTGGGCGGAATATGTAGGTCGTAGTACGAGAAGCGGAACGGCGTGAGCTTCGTCTTCACCTCGGCGGCCGGCACCGTGTAGATGCGCATGCGCAGCCGCGTCGCGAGCTTGTTGGGGTAGACGTTGAGCAGGTGCGTCGCGCCAATCACGCGCTGCCAGGGTGGGATGCGCACGGCGATGCCCTCGCCGAACTTCTGCACGTCACGCACGACCTGCGTCGACTGCGCAAAGAGCACGCCGCCGGCCAGCGCCGCCGAGACCTCCTGGAAGCCCTCCTTGTAGCAGTTCTTCCAGAGGCCGAGCGGCGCCTCCATTGGCTTGCCGGAGGGGTCCGTGCCTTGCGTCGAGCCTTCGGGCACAAAGAACCAGTTGGAGTGGTGGTAGCCGCCATCCGAGATGAACTCGACGGCGTTGACCCACAGCTCTTCGGCGTTATTGAGCGCGAAGCTCTGACACCAGCCGTCCTCTTCCTGGGCGACCTCGAGCTCCAGCACCCCGAAGTCGTGCGCGATGACCTTGCCTGGGATCGGAGCGCATACGGCCAGGTCTCCCTGGGGCGCCTGACCCTCCGTGCACGGCGTACACTTGGGCTTGCCGTCCTTCAGAGTGCAGCCTTGCTGGATGAACTTGCAGTCCTTGGCCAGCGGTGCGCACGCGGGCTCGCCCACCGGGGTGCCTGTGTCCGAGGTGCTATCCGGGCTCGACGGGAGCGTGTCGGTGCTGGACGTACCGGACAGGTCCTGGAGCCCTGCGGCGTCGGCGCCAGCGACCGCGGTGTCGTTCTGCGTGACGGTCGCCTCCGTCTTGCAGCCGGTCACACCCAGCACCAGCGCGGAGACCGCGAGCAGGCAGAATCGGAGGCTCATTTGAACTCGCTCTCGGGCGTCAGATAGAAGTCCGCCGGCTGGCAGTACTTGTTCACGCCGTAATTGAAGTCCTTGCCGAACTTGAGCTGCGCGCACTTGGTGAACGTGCCCCCCAGGTCCGCGCAGTCTGCGTCCTGCGTGCACTTCGCGAGGCACAGGCTCTTGAAGCGCAGGTTGAAGTGCTTGCGAAACGACGAGGACAGCGTCCCGGCGCAGTTGCTCTCGAGCTTGGCGCCGGGCTTGGGGTAGTCCGAGCACTTGGTCTTCTCGCACTGCGTGCACGCGGCGGTGCAGAAGCGGTGCTGCTGGGTCCCGTCCTCGTTCCAGAGCGCCTCGTCGTAGCAGTAACCGGTCGCGCAGTCGGAGTGAGCCGCACACGGGAAGCCCACCGGCTTGCCGTCCGGGTACAGCGGGTCTCCGGCTGGCGTAAACGCGCCGCACAAGGGCGGCGGGGTCGTCACGGTCGTATCCGTGCCGCCCGTCGTCCCGGCCACGTCCTCCGTGCCTGTCGTCGTGCCCGAGCCCGAGCCCGAACCAGAGCCCGTCCCGGCCGTGGTTCCACCGCTCCCGCTGCCGCCCGTCGTGCCGCCGGTCGTCGCGTCCCCGGTCGTCCCGGAGGAGGTGCCGCCGTCCGACCCGACCACGCGACGTTCGGTGGTCTGGGTCGTGCAACTCGAGGCAACCACGGCGACGGTCGCCACGGCGAGACTGAGGAGCGCCGAGCGCTCAGTGTGGGGCCAGACGTTCATGGTCGCGAGCGTACCAAGGTTCGGCCTGAATCACCACTCGGGACGCCGCGCGCTGCGCGCCCTTGACACCGGCGAGGTGGCGCGGGGACACTCGCCCGGCTGCGCGAGACGTGGCTTGGGGGGCAAGAGTGGCACGACGGGTCATGGGGATCGATCTCGGCACGACCAACACGTGTGTCGCGACCTACGTCGATGAGCGGCCGGTCGTCATCCCCAACGCCGAGGGCACGCAGACCATGCCGTCGGTCGTGGCCTATACGGAGAAGGGCACCGTCCTCGTCGGCGCCTCCGCGCGACGTCAAGCGGTGATGAACCCCACGCGGACGGTTCACTCCGTCAAGCGACTCATGGGCCAGCGGCCGGACGCCGAAATCGTCGCCCGACTGCAGCCGCTCCTCGGCTACGAGGTCGGCGCCGACGAGCGCGGCCAGCTCGTCATTCGCGCGGGGGCACGCGACCGCAGCCCCATCGAGGTCTCCGCCGCCATCCTCCAGGCCGCCAAGGCCGCAGCCGACGAGTACTTCGGCGAGCCGTGCGAGGCGGCGGTCATCACCTGTCCGGCCTGGTTCGACGAGAGCCAGCGCCAGGCCACGATGGACGCGGCGCGGGTCGCTGGCATCGAGGTGCTCCGGATCATGAACGAGCCGCCCGCGGCCGCGCTCGCCTATGGGACCTCCCCGAAGCGCACGGGCACGCTGGTCGTCTACGACTGGGGCGGCGGCACCTTCGACTGCTCGGTCCTCGAGTGCAGCGACGGCGTGCTCAAGGTGAAGGCGACCCGCGGCGATGCGTTCCTGGGCGGTGACGACGTCGACGAGAAGGTCATGGGCCTGCTCATCGACCACTTCTATCGGATGCACGGCGTCGAGGTCCAAGGGGATCCCACGGCGCTCCAGCGGCTGCGCGAGGCGTCCGAAGGCGCCAAGATCGAGCTATCGTCCTCGCACGAGGCCGAGATCATTCTGCCGTTCCTGTGCACGGACTCCACGGGTCCGAAGCACTTCGAGATGACGCTCAACCGCCAGCGCTTCGAGCAGATCGTCGCGCCGTTCGTCAAGCGCACGCTGGAGTGCTGCCAGAAGGCGCTGCAGGACGCGGGCATCGGGCCGGCCAACGTGGACGACGTCCTGCTGGTCGGCGGCTCGACCAAGATGCCGTACGTCCAGCAGGCCATCGCCGAGCTATTCGGCAAGCCGGCGCGCAAGGGGGTCAACCCGGACGAGGCCGTGGCGCTCGGAGCGGCCATCCACGCAGCCGCGCTCGCGGGTGAGGCCGACGACGTGCTCCTGTTGGACGTCCTGCCGCTGTCCGTTGGCCTCGCCGAGGGGGACCGCTTTGCGGCCATGCTCCACCGCGGCTCGACCATCCCGACCTTCCGCACGGACACGTTCACCACGAGCCGGGATTATCAGAGCTCGGTGCTCATCAAGGTCTATCAGGGCGAGCACTCGTCGGTGAAGGAGAACCGCCTCATCGGCTCGTTTCGTCTGGAGAATCTGCCCCCGAAGCGCGCAGGCGACATGAAGATCGACGTCACCTTCTCCGTGGACGCCAGCGGCCTGCTCCAGGTCGAGGCGCGCGAGGCCGCCACCGGCATCAAGCGCGCCGTGCAGGTGCGGGACGCGATGCGCCTGTCCGAGGGCGAGATTCAGACGCTCTCGCGCCGATTGGCTGAGCCGGCTTGACCCGCATCCTCAGGCTCGGGTCGCTCCTGGCGCTCGTCGCGTTGCCCGCGCACGCGTCGTACTTCGACACGGTCGGCTGCGGCACGCGCGGCCTGTCGCTGTCGAACGCGCTCACGGCCGGGGCCACGGACTATCAATCGGCGTACTACAATCCAGCGCAGCTCATGGCCCGCAAGCACACACACGTCGGCATGGGCATCGACCTGCTCCAGCCCTTCGTGACCGTCGAGCGTCGCGCCACGTCCAGTACGGTCGCCTCGCTCCTCCCCGAGCGGAACCTCGGCTTTCACGTCGGCGTCTCGACCACGTTTGGCGGCGTGTTCAAGGACCGCGTCGGGTTTGGCTTCGTGCTGTTCGTGCCCATCTTGAAGCTCACGCGCGCCGAGAGCGTCGACTTCAGCCAGCCTCAGCTGCCCATGTGGCAGAGCACGCCCGACAAGCTCGTGATCCTGCTCGGCCTCGCCGGCACGCCCATCAAGTGGATGCGGCTCGGCATCGGGCTCCAGGTCCTGGCCAGCCTCGAGGGCACTGCCGACGTGAACCTCTCGCTCGTCGATCAGCGCGTCACGCGTCGCCGGCTCACCATCGACCTGCATGGGACCTTTGCGGCGACTGCGGGCATGTCCTTCATCCCGACCAAGGGCCTCGTCATCGGCCTCAGTTATCGGCAGGACATCGATCTGCGCTACGACCTGCCCATCAAGGCGCTCATCGAGGACGTCGGGCTGCTGCAGTTCCACATCGACGGGACGAGCCTCTACAACCCCCACCAGCTCAACTTTGGCGTCGCGTGGCGGCTGCCGTGGGTCCCGATGCGGCTGCTGTTCGACCTCACGTGGGCCATGTGGTCCAAGGGTCCGGGCCTCGCGCCCAAGACGACGCTGACCATCGACAACCAGCGGCTACTGAACGACCCGAAGAGCACGCCGCAGAACCTCATCGACGTGACGTCGACGACGCCGTCGCTCGAATCGCGCGATGTCGTCATCCCGCGCTTTGGTATCGAGGCTATGCTTCCCAAGGGCTTCACCGTACGCGCCGGCTATGCCTTCAAGCCGACGCCACTGCCCACACAGCGCCATCAGACGAACTACGTCGACAGCGACACGCACGTCGTGTCCCTCGGTGGCTCCTGGACATTCGCGGACCCGCTCAAGGTGCACAAGAGCCCGCTCACCGTGGGCGTCGGCTTCCAGGTCGCCGTGCTGCGCGAGCGGCGCTTCGACAAGTTCGACCCGAACGATCCCGTGGGCGATTACAGCGTCAAGGGCGCCGTGTTCAACTTCGGCCTGGACCTGCAGCACGATTTCTGAGCGCTCAGGCTGGCCAAGGCCTCGCCCGGGCCTATCCTGAGCGCCATGCCACGGTGGTTCCTCATCGGCGTCCTCACGCTCGCGCTCGCCGGAGTCGCTGTGCTCGTCTTGCGCGAGCCCGGTGCGCCGACGGTCCGCGCACGCTCACCGCAGGCGGCCCCCACCCCTGAGGAACCGGTGCTTGCGGTCCAGGAGCCTCCCGCGTTCGTTGCGGCGGCTCCGGCGCCCGAGCGGCCGGCACCAGAGACGGCGGACCCGACCGCCGCGCTCATCACGCTCGTCGAGCCTCCGGCCACGCGCTATGGCGTCTGCGAATCGACGGAGGCGGACGCGGCCTACGCGGCTTTGGTCATGCGCCTCGGGCGCCGAGACGTGGTCTTCGACGCCTGCCTGGGTCACGCGGCGCGCGAGCTGGCGGTCCTGCAGTCGAACGATGAGGGCCTCGCTGCGTCCCGCGTCGTGGACTTTCTCCTGCGGTCGGCGGGTGCCGTCGACAAAGGTGTCACGCAAGCCTTCACACAGACGGGAGCTCGGGACGACTCGCTGGAGGCCGTCAAGGACCGCCTCGTCGGGCTGCTTCAGACCGAGAGCCCCGGTCGCCCCATTCGGGTGGGCATCGGTGAGGCCTATGTGCCCTCACCGCGCGGGATGCGCCGCTTCATTGCCATGCTCTTGAGCCGCCGCGAGGTCGAGCTGCGCCCCACGCCGCGCCGTGCGGATCCCGGCACTCGCTGGGAGCTGGCGCTCACGCTGCCGAACGGTTGGGACCGGCCGCATGCCCTGGTGATGTGGCCCGATGGCGTCATGGACGATGTCCCGGTGGCCGCCAACGGGCGCCTCGTGAGCCTCGCGTTGCCGCTATTGCATCGAGGCGTCGCCGTGCGCGGGACGGTCGAGGTGAGTGTCGGCGCCGAGGGACCGTTTGGGCCTGCGCCACTGCTCCAGGTGCCGGTCACCGTCGGCGAGCCGCTGCCGACCACCATGGCGCTTCCCCGCCAACCCGACGAGAGCACGCTCACTGGCCCCAACGACGCCGAGCCGCTCGCGCTGACGCTCCTCAACGCCGACCGCGCGCGCTTTGGCCTGCCGGCACTCGTTCGTGAGCCGCAGCTCGACCGCGTGGCGCGTGCGCATAGCCAGGACATGCAGGCCAATGGCTTCTTCGGCCACGTCTCGCCGACCACGGGCGGGCCCGGCGATCGCATCCTCGCAGCGTCCGTCCGGGTCAGCACGCACGCCGAGAACGTGGCGATGGGCTCGAGCATCCATGGCGCACAGGACGGCCTCCTCGAGAGCCTGGGGCACCGGCGCAACATCCTGTCGCCCGACGTCACGCACGTCGGTATCGGCATCGCGGCGCGACAGACGGACAAGCGGCTCGTGTGGCACCTCACGCAGCTCTTCGCACGCCCCGTCGCGCGCCTGGACCTCGCGGCGGAGGCCCGGCGGCTCCGCGTTCAAATTGCGACGCTCCGCGCCGGCGTCGTGGACTGTCAGGCCGACGACGCGCTCGACTCGGTCGCTTCGGCGTTGGCGCCGTCGGTCGCGCGCGGCGAGACCAAGGACGTGGCCAATCAGGCCATCGCTCGGGCGAAGCGCGAAGGGCTCCTCGGGCGCGGCGGCAGCTATTCCTGGGCGCTGTCGACGCCGTCTCTCGACACCGTGATGCTCCCTCCGGAGGTCAAGGACCCAGCCTATGTCCGCTGTGGATTGGGGCTCGCGCAGCCGCAGGATGAGCCGCATGGCCGCGTCGGGCTCGTGCTCCTGCTCGCCGGCCGCCGTTAGATCCCGCGTTAGATCCGGCTGGCGAGGTAGTTCTCGAGGCCTACGCGTGCGATGAGCTCGAGCTGCGCGTCGATCCAGTCGATGTGTTCCTCCTCGGAGCGCAGGATGGACTCGAGCAGCGTGCGCGTGCCGTGATCGCCATGCGTGTGACAGAGCGCGATCGCGTCGCGCAGCCGCGGGATGGCCTCGTTCTCGAGGACGCGATCGAGCTCGAGGATCTCGGGCACGGTCTCGCCAATGGTGACCTTGCCGAGGCGCTGCACGTTTGGCATGCCGCCAAGGAACAGCACGCGCTCGACGAGCGACTCGGCGTGCTTCATCTCATCGATGGACTCCTTGCGGATCTTCCCGTGGAGCTTGTCGAAGCCCCAGTGCTCGCAGAGCTCGGCGTGTACGAAGTACTGATTGATGGACGTCAGCTCGCCCGTCAGCACCGTGTTGAGTGCGTCGATGACCGCCGGATGACCTTGAACGCTCGATGAACCCATGCTCCCTCCTCTGGTGCTCGCGGCAGAGGCTGGAGCCTGCGCACTACACCGATGTGAATGACTCGCTGACTGCGCCGTGCGTGTGGTGCTCGCTCGAGGAGCGGCCCTCCGTGGCGCGGTCGGCGTCGCCGATGATGCCACGGATCTGGTCGTGACAGCTACCGCAGTCGCCGCCCGCCTCACAGGCGCGGGCCACGTCCCCCAGGTCACGGGCGCCACAGCGAACCGCGGCGCGAATGGTGCGATCGGAGATGCCGTTGCAGATGCAGACGATCATGACTTCTCCACCGGGCGGGCGACCACCCTGATATTGACACGCATTATCAACAAGCTGTGGGGACGTGTCAATCCCGACCTGGACGATTTCGTGTCAAAGCCGCCCTACGTTAAGCTCCCGCCCGTGGACTCCTCCTCGGCGGTCGTCGTGCAGCACCTCACCAAGAGCTACGGTGACGTGCTGGCCGTGTGCGATCTGAGCTTCACGGTCCCCGCGGGGACCATCTACGGCCTCGTGGGCGCCAATGGCGCGGGCAAGACGACCACGCTGCGCACACTCGCCGGGCTTTCCAAGCCCACGTCCGGGACCGTCCGGATCTTGGATGCCGATCCGACGACGGACCCGTTGATCGTCAAGCGCGCGCTGGGCTTTCACACCGGCGACACCGCGCTCTGGGGGCGCATCACGCCGCGCGAGACGCTCCAGCTCTTCGCCGACCTCTGCGAGGTGCCCGTGGCCGAGAGTGCTTCGCGCATCGAGGCGCTGATCGCGGAGCTCGAGCTCGGCGCCTTCGTCGATCGCCGGTGCGAGACGCTGTCCACTGGTCAAAGGCAGCGGACCGCCATCGCGCGCACGCTCATTCACGATCCCGCGGTGCTGGTGCTCGATGAGCCCACCGCTGCGCTCGACGTCGTCGCCGCGCGGTTCATCCTCGATCGCCTTCGGCTCGAGGCGCAGCGCGGCAAGGCGGTCATTTTCTCTACTCATCACCTGTCCGAGGTCGAGCTCGTGAGCGATCGCATCGGCGTCATTCATGCCGGCCGCCTCCTGGCTGAGGGCACCGTCGACGACCTGCTCGAGCGGACCGGCAAGCGCAGCCTGACCGAGGCCTTCCTCGCGCTGGTCGACGCCACCCGCGTCGAGGACGTCGCCTGATGCGCCCCCGCATCGTTCTGACGCTGTGGAGGAAGGAGCTGCTCGAGGTCGTGCGCGATCGCCGCGCGCTCTTCCTCATGCTGCTGCTCCCGCTGCTGCTCTATCCTCTGATTTTTCTCATCGCGAGCCAGGTCGCCATCGAGCAGACCAAGAAGGTCCGCGCCACGGTCCCGGTCGTGGGCGTCGGTCCCGCGCCGGTCCCCGACGCGCTCGTCGAGCGGCTGGAGCAGGACGGCAAGCTGCGCGTCGAGCGGGGCGAGCTCGCTGCCCTCAAGGAGTCGCTCGCGCAGCAAAAGGTCCATGCCGTTGTCGCGCTCCCCGACGGTTTTGCCGGCACGCTGCTCGGCCAAGACACGGCCGCGGTCACGGTGCTCTTCGACCAGACGAGCGACGTCTCGAGCCACGCAGACGAGCTGGTTTCCACCGCGCTGCGCGACTTCGCCAAAGCCGTGACTCAGGACCGCCTCGACCGGCACGGGCTCCCCGCCACCATCGCGCGGCCGCTCCAGGTCACCTCGCAGAACATCGCGCCGCCGGAGAAGGTCGGCGGTCACCTGCTGGGGAGCGCCCTGCCGATGCTTGTCATCGTCATGCTGGTGCTGGGAGCCTTCTACCCCGCCATCGAGGTGACCGCGGGCGAGAAGGAGCGCGGCACGCTCGTCACACTGCTCACGGCGCCCGTGCGCGCCCTCGAGATCGTCGCGGGCAAGTACCTCTCGGTGCTCACCGTCGCGCTCGTCACCGGGGCCGCGAACGTGGCCTCGATCGGCCTGCTGCTCGGCATGGCGGTCGTGCTCCCCGACGACCTGCGCGGCAAGATCGACCTCGGCCTCTCGGGCCTCACGCTATTCCGAGCCGGCTACGTCGCCGTCCTGGCCGCCGTGTTCTACGCCGCGCTGATGATGACCGTCGCCGTCCTCGCGCGTACGTACAAAGAGGCGCAGAGCTTCATGACGCCGGTCTATTTGCTGTCGGTCTTGCCGTCGTTCTTTGCGCAGCTGCCGGGCGCCAAGCTCGACGGCACGCTGTCGTTCGTCCCCGGCGTGAACCTGGCGCTGCTCCTGCGGCACGTCTTCGAGGGCACCGCCACCGCGCAGCAGGCGTTCACCGTGACCCTCGCGACGCTCGTGGCCACCACGCTCGTCCTGCTGCTCGCCGCGCGCATCTTCCAGCGCGAGTCCATCTTGTTGGGGCAGGGCGGCATCCTCGCCGCGCTGGCGAGCCCCTCGGGGCGCGTCGAGCCGGTCCCGACGCCAGGACAGGCGCTTGGCACGATGGCGGTCGTCTTCGTGCTCATCTTCTACATCGGCAGCGTGGTCCAGGCGCGCTGGCTCCTGCCCGGCCTCGCCATCACGCAGTGGCTGCTCATCCTGCTTCCCGTGCTGGCCTGGCTGCGCTGGCAGCGCATGGACGTCTCCCGCGCGCTGGGGCTCACACGGGCCCCGTGGACCGCGCTGGGCTCCGCGCTGCTCCTCGGTGCCTCCGCCTGGTACCCGGTGCTCTACGGCGCGTCACGGTTCTTGGCGGACCCCACGGCCAAGCCGCCGCCCTCGGACGGGCCCGCCACCGACCCGATTCAGGAGGTGTTCCAGCGGCTGTTGTCCGACGAGGTCTCGCCCGTGCTTCTGCTCCTCGTCGTCGCCATCAGCCCGGCCATCTGCGAGGAGGTTCTCTTCCGAGGGCTGCTCCTCCGGGCCTTCCTTCGCTCGATGCGTCCCCGCGTGGCCGTTCTGGTCACCGCGCTGCTCTTTGGCGCCTTTCACCTGTCGCTCGCGCGCATCGTCCCCACGGCCGCGCTCGGCGTCCTGCTCGGCCTGCTTGCCGTGCGCAGCGGCTCGCTCTGGCCGGGAGTGGTCTTCCACGCGCTGCACAACGGTCTGTCGCTCCTCATCGCGCGGTCTGGGCGCGACGTGCCCGGCATCACGACCGACGGAGCACCCGCACCGTGGCAGCTTGGGCTCATCGTCCTGATGCTTCTCGGTGGCACGCTGCTGCTCGGGTTGAGTCGCCCCACGGCGTCCTTGCCCTTGCCAACGACCGGCACTCGGCCTTAGCCTCGCGCGGCGCCGCGCTGGCGCGGAGGATCCCATGCCTGACTCGCTCGACTTCGACGCTTCCCTTACGCGCCTTCCCGCCGATGGCCGCTCCCCCGGCGCGCTCACGGTCATCACGCGCGATCCGGGAACGGCGCTGGCGTTGTTCAGCGGCACGCCGGGCACGTCGTGGCGCATCGTCGCCACTTCGACCGATGGCCGCGTGCTGGCCGAGCACACCGCAGTTTCGACCGGTGACGATCGCTGCTGGCTGTTCGTACCCCCGGGGTCACTTGGCGCCGTCACGCTCTCCTTCGATGGCGCGCTCGCAGCGACGGCCCGTTTTACCGCCCCGACCGCCGCTGGCGTGACGCCGCAGAGCGCACCACGACTCCGCCGCTTTCTGACGGGAGCCACCACGGAGGGCCAGCCGTCGTCTCGAGCGACCACGGCCTTCGTCGAGGCTGCCCGCCGGTACCACGGTCAGCCCTGGCGCAGCCCGTGAGCACCCCCAACCTCGCGCTGGTCCTCCACGCGCACCTCCCCTACATCCGGCATCCCGAGCGCCCGAGGTTCTACGAGGAGAGCTGGCTGTTCGAGGCCATCACCGAGACCTATCTGCCGATCCTGCGCGCGCTCGAGCGGCTGACCGCCGACCAGGTCCCCGTGCGCCTCACGATGAGCGTCACGCCGCCGCTGGCCGAGATGCTCGCCGACGCCCTGCTGCGCGATCGCTACGCGCGGCACCTGGACGCACTCGCGGAGCTGGCCGCCGACGAGGTCGAGCAGCGGGCCGCCACGCCGTTCGAGGCCGCGACCGTCGCCTTGGCGCAGGACCTCGCCGAGACGCGGAGCTTTCACCGGGCGCTGGGTGGCGACGTGCTCGCGGCCTTTCGTCGCTTTCAGGAGCTCGGCGTGCTCGAGCTCATCACCTGCACGGCCACGCACGGCCTGCTGCCGCTCATGGCGACCGACGCGAGCCGGCGCGCGCAGGTGGCCATCGCCGCGGCGGTCCACGAGCGTCACTTCGGGCGTCGCCCGCGCGGGATATGGCTGCCTGAGTGCGCGTTTGCGCCAGGGGTCGATGGCCTGCTCGCCGACGAAGGCATCGGCTTCTTCTTCATGGAGAAGCACGGCCTGCTGAATGCCACGCCTGGCGCCGCCTACGGAACAGCCCGGCCCGTGGCCACCGAGGCCGGCGTCGCGGCGTTCGCTCGCGATCCCGAATGCTCGAGCCAGATCTGGAGCGCCGAGTCGGGCTACCCCGGGGATCCGGCCTACCGCGAGTTCCATCGCGATCTGGGCTATGAGCTCCCGCTCGACCGCCCGCACCTGAGCGAGCTGCACTCGGGCGGTGCGCGTCACCCCATCGGGCTCAAGCTCTACCGGATCACCGGCAAGGTCCCACTCGGGGAAAAAGCGCCCTACGATCCCGCGCTGGCCATCGCGCGTGTCCAAGAGCACGCCCGGCACTTCGTGGACAGCCGCGAGCGCCAGCTTCGCGCGCTGACCGACGCATTGCCGAGTGACGTCCCGCCCTTCCTCGTAGCCCCCTTCGACGCAGAGCTCTTCGGGCATTGGTGGTCCGAGGGCCCCCGTTTCCTGGAGGCCGTCTTTCGCGCCGCAGCGGGTTCGGAGACCGTGCGGCTCGGGACTCCCGCGGAGTTCCTGGAGGGCGATCCCGCGCTCGAGGTCGTCACTCCGAGCGCCTGCACCTGGGGTGACAAGGGCTACTACGAGGTCTGGCTCAACGACGAGAACGCCTGGATCTATCCCCACCTGCACGCCGCCGAGCGCCGCCTCGTCGCGCTCGTGGACGCCCATCCGCGCGCTCACGGCGCCTTTCGTCGCGCGCTGGCGCAGCTCGGTCGCGAACTGCTCCTGGCGCAGTCGAGTGACTGGGCCTTCCTGGTCACGACCTCGACGGCGGGTGACTACCCCAAGAATCGGACCTTGGCGTTCTTGCGACGCTTCGAGAAGCTCGCGAGCGATCTAGAGCGCCAGACAGTGGATCTGCCCTTCCTCGCCGAGTGCGAGCGCCGCGACGCCATCTTCGCCGACCTCGACCCGTCCGCATGGGCCTCCCGCTCGGTGACGCGTCCCGGCGCCGGCTCGCTTACGGACCTGTCCACGCCCTAGGGTGTGGCGCAATTGCCACACTAGCTCGCCTCCAGCGCCCTAAGTCATCGTAGTATCAGCGAGTTGCTCCATTGGCATGCCGCGTGCTGTGGCCCCCAGGCAACCGCGCCACGGCGGCGCGAAGGAGAACATCATGGGACACGCACTCTTCCTCACCTCGACGCTCTCGGCCCTGGCCACGGTCATCACCCTGGCCGCGCCTCGCACCAGCAGCGCTTCACATCGCGACCACGGCCTCTCACGCCACGAGAACGCGCTGCTCGCCTACGTCCAGGCGGGCGTCGCCTCCGGCCGCATCACCCCGCGTGAGGCCGCGCTCCTCGACGGACAGCGGGCCCGCTACGAGGCCAAGAAGTCCTTCGCCCTGCGCGCGGCGTACGTGCCCGGCCACCGCGTGGCCTCTCTGCATCGGCGGCTGAACAAGATTCACCGCCTGGCGGTGCGACTCACCAACAACGACGAGGTCGTCCGCCGCATGCACCACCGCCACCATCGGATGCCGGGTCCCCAGATGATGCCGACGCAACCCGAGATGCGCCCGATGCGGTTCACGCCACCCGCGCCGCTCCCGCGCCCCGCGCCGAGCCTGCTGCGCCCCACGCCCGTACAGCTCCGCACCTGGTAGCAGTCGGGCTCGAGCATCCGCTCGGGCCATCCCTCCGGATCTTCCCCCGCCTCGCGAACCGCGCTAAGGTCCGCGGCCGAGGCATGCAGCTCTCCACCACCCTTTTTGGTCAGGCGTTCACGTTCCCCTCCGTGAAGGACGCCCTGGCGCGCGCCAGCGAGCCGCGTTCGGGCGACGTGCAGGCCGGCCTCGCTCCGCGGTCCATGCGCGAGATGGCCGCTGCCAAGCGCGTCGTCGCGGGCCTGCGCCTCGTGGACCTCTACGAGCAGCCGTCGGTGCCCTACGAGCATGACGAGGTCACGCGCGTCGTCATCGATGATCTGGACCGCCACGCCTATCAACGCGTGGCGAGCTGGACCATCGCCGAGCTACGCGAGTGGCTGCTCTCGCACGGCACGACGGGGGACGACATCGCACAGGTCACGCCCGGTCTGACGCCGGAGATGGTATCGGGCGTCGCCAAGCTCATGAGCAACATGGACCTGGTGCTCGCGGGCAAGAAGATGCGCGTCGTGGTCCGATGCAACAACACGCTCGGGTTGCCTGGGCGCATCGCGAGCCGCCTGCAGCCCAACCATCCGCGGGATCACGTCGAGGGCGTGCTCGCGGCCGTCAAGGACGGGCTGAGCTTCGGCAACGGCGACGCGGTTATCGGCGTCAACCCTGCGACCGGCTCCGTGCAGGCCACAGCCGACGTGCTCAAGGGCGTCAAGGACTTCATGCGCAAGTTCCGGGTGCCGACTCAGAACTGCGTGCTCAGCCACCTCGCCGTGCAGATGGAGGCCATGAAGAAGGGCGCGCCTCTCGACCTCATGTTTCAGTCGATCGCGGGCTCGGAGGGCGCCAACAAGAACTTCGGCGTGTCGGTGTCACTCATCACCGAGGCGCACGACATGACCTTGCGCGAGGGCACGGCCAAGGGTCCGAACGTGATGTACTTCGAGACGGGGCAGGGCACCGCACTCTCGTCGAACGCGCATCACGACACTGACCAGATGACCATGGAGGCGCGCGCTTACGGCCTCGCGCGGCGGTTCAAGCCGTTCCTGCTCAACAGCGTCGTCGGCTTCATCGGGCCGGAGTATTTGCGGGACGGCAAGCAGATCACGCGCGCCGGGCTCGAGGATCACTTCATGGGCAAGCTCATGGGCATCCCGATGGGCTGCGACGCGTGCTACACCAACCACGCGAACGCTGACCAGAACGACCAGGAGAACCTCGAGCTGTTGTTGGCGACGGCGGGCGTGAACTACCTCATGGGCATCCCCATGGGCGATGACGTCATGCTCAACTATCAGACGACCTCCTTTCACAACAACGCCAGCCTGCGCGAGATCCTGGGCTTGCGGCCCGCGCCGGAGTTCGAGGCATGGATGGAGGACCTGGGGCTCTGGCGCAACGGGCGCCTCACCGCGAGGGCAGGGGACCCGAGCGTGTTCGGCACCGGGAGGTGGGCGTGATGGACCCCAAGCTCCTGGAGACCGTCATCGGTGAGGTCGTACGCGAGGTGCTCAAGGCCGAGGCACCGGCTCCGGTCCCTGCGGTGTCCAAGCCGCGCGAGCGCATGTGGTCTGCCAAGCCGGCGTTCGTCCCCCCCGCCTCGCGCACGCCGGTCGACGCGGCGGAGGTCGCGCGTGTCAAGGCCGCCACGCCCGCCCGGGTCGCCATGGGCCGGGCCGGGACGCGCTACGTGACCGACGTCTACGTCCAGCTCCGCGCCGAGCACGCCATCGCCGTTGACGCGGTCCACAGCGAGGTCACCCCAGGGCTCCCCGAGGCGCTCGGCTGCGTGTTGCTGGAGTCCCGCGCGGCGGACCTCGAGGACTTCCTGTTGTTCCCAAACCATGGGCGCCGACTCAGCGACCCCAGTCGGGAGCGACTGGAGCGCGAGGGAACGCGTGGCTCGGACGTCGTCGTCGTTGTGGGCGACGGTCTCTCGGCCTGGGCGCTCAACACCAATGGTCCCACGCTCGTCCCCGCGCTCGAGCGCGAGCTGCGCGCGGCCGGGTTCAGCGTCGGCAAACCGGTCTTCGTGCGGCGCGCCCGCGTCGGCGTCCAGGACGAGGTTGGCACTGTGTTGGGCGCCAAGGCCACGGTCATCCTGGTCGGCGAGCGACCGGGCCTCGGCACGGGAGACTCGCTGTCGCTCTATACGGCCTACAACCCACGACTCGAGCAGGACAACGCGGAGAAGGACTGCATCTCCAACATTCGGCCACTCGGGCTCTCGACCGAGGACGCCGCCAAGGAGTGCGCCGCGCTGCTCAAGCGCACCTTTCAGGTCGGCGGCGGCGGAGTAAAGCTCACGAGGTCAGGCGTATGAGCCGTCAGCGCACCATCGGCACGCCGCGCATGGGGGTCGGGCCCAAGCTCGTGCCGCTGCCCGCAACGCTCTTGGCCTGCCAGCATCTGCCGGACGTGGCGACCGAGCTCGGGCGCGCGCTCGGCCTCGATCCGGAGCGGCATCGCTCGGCGGGCCTCGTGACCTGCGATCAGGACGACGCGCTCTATGTCGCGCTCGACCACGCGACCAAGTTCGCTGAGGTGGACGTCGTCTTCGCCAAGTCGTTCTACGCGGGAAGCAAGCACGCCTCAGGCCCGTATTCGGGCGAAATCATGGGCATTTTGGCCGGAGGCAACCCCGATCACGTCGCCGAGGCCCTGTGGCACCTGCGCGAGGGCTTGGCCGACATCCACTTCGTTACGCTCGCTGGCGCCGGCCCGGAGCAGCCCGCGTTCTTCCCACACGTCATCACCTCGACCGGCCGTTACCTCTCGAAGGAGGCAGGCATCCCAGCGGGCGCCCCGATGGCCTATCTCATCGCGCCGCCGCTCGAGGCGACCTTCGCCATCGACGCTGCGCTCAAGGCTGCCGAGGTCCGGCTGCTCAAGTGGTTGCCGCCGCCGTCGGAGACCAACTTCGCCGGTGCCTATCTCGGAGGCGAGCTCCATCAGCTCCAGGCCGCCGCCGAAGCGTTCACCCGCGCCATCGCCGAGGTCGCGCTTACGCCGTTGTCCGCGCTCCGCCGCCCCGAGCGGTTTCGGCGATAGGGTTGCACACGACCGACACGCTCGTCCTGGGCGCTGGCCCTTCCGGGCTCGCGGTCGGCGCGTGCCTGCGCAAGGCGGGCGTCGCCTTCGAGCTCCTCGAGCGCGGCCCAAGCGTCGGCACCGCGTGGCGCAACCACTACGATCGGCTCCATTTGCACACGGCGCGCGCGTTCTCGGCGCTCCCGCACCGGCCGTTCCCCGCCGGCGCGCCGCAGTTCGTGCCGCGGCTCCAGGTCGTGCAGTACCTGGAGGACTACGCGCGGGAGTTTCAGCTGACGCCGGTGGTCGGCGCGGACGTTACGCGCGTGGCCCGCGGCACCGACTGGACCGTCACGCTGCGCGACGGTCGCACGTTCGCCTCGAAGAACGTGGTCATCGCGACGGGCTACAATCGCGTCCCGTTCCGCCCCACCTGGCCCGGAACGTTCGATGGGCTCTTGCTCCATAGCTCCGAGTATCGCAACGGAGCCCCGTTCGCGGGCCAGCGCGTGCTCGTCGTCGGCATCGGCAACACGGGAGGCGAGATCGCGCTGGACCTATTGGAGCACGGTGCGGTCCCCACGTTGGCCGTTCGCAGCCCGGTGGTGGTCATCCCGCGCGAGGTCCTTGGCCAGCCGAGTCAGGCAACCGCCATTCGCATGGGCCGCCTGCCGATCAGGGCGCGCGATTGGATCGGGCGCGTCATCTCGCGTGTCACCTTCGGCGACCTCTCGCGCTACGGGCTCGGGCGACCGAGCATCGGACCCGCCACGATGGTCTCGCGCGGTCGCATCCCGCTCATCGACATCGGCACCATTGGCGCCATCAAGAGCGGCGCAATCACAGTCACGCCAGGGCTCGAGCGCTTCGATGGGGACGCCGTCGTGTTCACGGACGGTAGCCGCCGGCCGTTCGACGCCATTGTGCTGGCCACTGGCTATCGGCCCGGGCTGCACGACTTCCTCGAGTGCGCGCCGTCGGTCACCAACGCCGCCGGGTATCCGTCGCACTGGAACGCGACCGCGAAGGTCCCGGGGCTCTACTTTCTGGGCTTCGTCAACCCGGCCACGGGCTTCCTCCGCGAGATCGCGCTGGAGGCACCTCGGATCGCGGCGCACATCGCTCAGCCGTAAAGGGCGGCCAGCGCCGGGTCCTTCCAGACCAGGTGGTCCTCGAGGTAGAGCAGATCCATGTCCGTGGTATAGAAGCACTTCAGCGCATCCTCGGGCGTGTTGACGATGGGCTCGCCCCGGATGTTGAAGCTCGTATTGACCACGCACGGGACGCCCGTAAGACGGCCGAACGCCTCGATGAGCGCGTAGTAGCGCGGGTTCTGCTCTGGGGTGACCGTCTGGACCCGGCCACCGCCATCGACGTGAGTCACCGACGCGAGCGTCTTCACGTGCTCCGGCCGCGTCGCGTACACGAGCAGCATGAACGGGCTCTCGGTGTCGCTGCGGCCGAGCTCGGCGCCATCGTCGAAGAAGGTGCCGCACGCCTCGCGCAGGATGCTCGGCGCGAACGGCCGAAACGGCTCGCGAAACTTCACGCGTGCGTTCAGCACGTCCTTCATGTCGGGCCGACGCGGATCCGCCAGGATGCTGCGGTTGCCGAGCGCGCGCGGTCCGCACTCGGCGCGTCCTCCGAACCAGCCGATGATGCGGCCATCCGCCAGCGCCCGAGCCGCGGACTCCCAGGGTGCTGAGAGCTGCTTCGACGGGATGCGCCCCCGCGCGAGCGCCTGGCCGCACTGCGCGCTCGTGAAGCTCGGTCCCAGAGTGTCCGTCAGCGGATGCGTTACGCGTGCATCGCCCCGCTCATGGGCCACGTACAGCGCCGCGCCGAGCGATGTGCCCGCGTCCGACGCACAGGGCTGCCAGAAGCACTCACTGAACCCACACTCGTTGCGAATGCGCGTGTTGGCGACCACGTTCAGCGCCACGCCGCCCGCCATGCACAGCCGAGAGCTGCCTGTGAGCTGCTTGGCTAGCTTGCCGAGGTGAACCAGCGCGTCCTCGCAGGCGACCTGCATGGCGTAGGCAATATCCTCGTGGCGCTCCGTGAGGGGCTCGTCCGCCCGACGCGCGGGGCCGAAGCGCGCGACCAGCTTCGGCGAGTAGCGCTCGCGCCGCTCCAGGAAGTAGCTGAAGTAGCTCAAGTCCAGCTCGAAGCCCGTGTCGGTGAGCCTCCAGAGCGACCGCGCTTCGTCGACCAGCGGCGTCTCACGCCCATAGCTCGCGAGGCCCATGACCTTGCCCTCGCCGCTGTTGGCCTTGAAGCCGAGGTAGTCGGTGAACGCGGCGTAGTAGGCGCCAATCGAGTGCGGAAAGTCGACGGTGAGCAGCGTCCGAAACGAGGTGCCCTGCGCGTGCAGAATCGTCGCCGACGCGCGCTCGCCGTAGCCGTCGACGATGAGCACCGCCGACTCCTCGAAGTTCGATCGGTAGAACGCGCTCGCCGCGTGCGCCAGGTGGTGCGTGACGTACTCGATGCGCAGCGGCTTGCGTCCCTCGAAGCGCAGCTCCTGCGAGAGACCGGTCACCGGCTGGCCGCCGAGCCAGCGCGAACAGAGCATGTTCGGGACGTTGTAGAGGAACTCCAGATGATGCCGCCTAGAGGTCGAGCTCCGGTGGAGCGTCTCGGCGTGGATGCCGGGGTTCCAGAAGAACGCCACCTCGTCGACGTCGTCGAAGCGCAGCCCGGCGTCGGCGAGGCACCAGTCGATGGCGCGCTCGGGGAAGCCCGCGTAGTGCTTCGTGCGCCGAAAGCGCTCTTCTTGGCAGGCGCCGAGCACGTGACCATCGCGGACCAGCGCGGCCGCAGCGTCGTTCGAGTAGTTGATTCCGAGCACGGTCGTCATGGGGCGGCACCGTAGCAACGCTTGCGCTCGGGTGCCAGGGGACTTCCGCCCCTCAGCTAATCCCGCGCACGCGCGCGGGCAGCACGACCATCGGCAGGCCGTCCCACAGCAAGCGCCGCTGGATCTGCACGGCCGTCTGCGAGTGCAAGATGCGCTCGTACCAGCGGTCCCGTCGAAACACGAGCTTGGCCCCAATAAACAGCGTATGCGGGAACCGCTCGGCCACGCGCTGGCAGAGCAGGGTGGCCTCGGTCACCGCCTCGGTGCCGATGGCCATCTCGTAGGTCGCAGGAATCCCAAGCCGGCGCGCCGTCTCCACGTACCGCTCGCAGGCCTCCTGAGTCGACTGTCGGAGCGCCTCGACGGAGCCCTCGCCCTTGAACGAGCCCGAGTCGATGACGCCGACCGACACAAAGACTACGTTCTTGTAATAGTTGGGAAACGTCCGAAAGACGTTGAGCAT
>SXGT01312921.1_pt1 | contig 35513 bp, 31 predicted proteins | sample 3176221 | NCBI WGS metagenome assembly SXGT01 (sample SAMN11356862, study PRJNA531348) | freshwater metagenome | isolation source: freshwater sample F1-120 | place: China: Fuxian Lake, Yuxi | collected 2017-12-25 | reverse complement strand
GTCGTCCCGGGCTTCGAGGCGCTCACCGACCTCACGTACCACCGCGCCGTCGACACGCCGGCGGTGCGCGTCGCCGTCGACCGGCCCGAGGTGCGCCACGCCTTTCGTCCGCACACCGTCGACGAGCTCTACCGATGCCTCGATCACGCCCGCCAACCCAGCGACGTCGGCTGCGTCATCATTACCGGCAACGGTCCCGCTCCCAAAGACGGAGTGTGGTCGTTCTGCAGCGGCGGTGACCAACGCATCCGCGGCAAGAGCGGCTACCAGTACGCCGACGGCGACACGGCCGAATCCGTCGACCTCGCCCGTACCGGACGCTTGCACATCCTCGAGGTGCAGCGGTTGATTCGTTTCATGCCCAAGGTCGTCATCGCTGCCGTGAACGGTTGGGCGGCGGGTGGAGGCCACAGCCTGCACGTCGTGTGCGACCTCACGCTGGCGTCCGCCGAGCACGCCCGTTTCAAACAGACCGACGCCGACGTTGCGAGCTTCGACGGCGGCTTCGGCAGTGCGTATCTCGCACGCCAGGTCGGTCAGAAGTTCGCGCGCGAGATCTTCTTCCTCGGCGACGAGTACTCGGCTGCCGACGCACATCGGATGGGCATGGTCAATGCGGTCGTACCCCACGCCGCGCTCGAAGCCACCGCGCTCGAGTGGGCCCGCAAGATCAACGGAAAGTCGCCGACCGCGCAGCGCATGCTCAAGTTCGCGTTCAACCTCATCGACGACGGCCTCGTCGGCCAGCAGATCTTTGCGGGCGAAGCAACGCGGCTCGCCTACGGCAGCGACGAGGCCGCCGAAGGCCGCGACAGCTTCCTCGAAAAGCGCGACCCCGACTGGTCCGCCTACCCCTGCCACTACTGAAACCTCGGTGCGTCGATCGGGCCCGGTTTCCGGACCCTATCGACGCACCTACTCTTCGAGGTAGTAGTCGATGCCGAGGTGGGTGATCTGGTCTTCGCCGATCATCCAACGCAACGTGTTCTTCAGCTTCGTTTGCTGAATGAACAGGTCGTGTTCGGGGTACAGACCTGGAGCGACTTGCGGTGACTTGTAGTAGAAGCTCAGCCACTCCTGGATGCCACCGAGCCCGGCGCGCTGCGCGAGGTCGCTGAACAACACGAGGTCGAGCGCCAATGGCGCGGCGAGGATCGAATCCCGGCAAAGGAAGTCGACCTTCATCTGCATCGGGTAGCCGAGCCAACCGACGATGTCGATGTTGTCCCAGCCTTCCTTGTTGTCGCCGCGCGGCGGGTAGTAGTTGATGCGGACCTTGTGGTACATGTCCCCATAGAGCTGCGGGTAGAGATCGGGCTGAAGGATGTACTCGAGCACGCCGAGCTTGCTCTCCTCCTTCGTCTTGAAGCTCTCCGGGTCGTCGAGCACTTCGCCGTCGCGATTGCCGAGAATGTTGGTCGAGTACCAGCCCGCAACGCCGAGCATGCGCGCTTTGAACATCGGTGCGAGCACCGTCTTCAACAGCGTCTGTCCGGTCTTGAAGTCCTTGCCCGAGATCGGCACCGAGTGCTCAACGGCGAACTGACGCAACGCGGGAACGTCGACCGTCAGGTTGGGCGCACCGTTGCAGAACGGAATGCCCTCCTGCAACGCGGCGTACGCGTAGAGCATCGACGGTGCGATGGTCGGGTCGTTGGCGTCGATCGCCCGCTCGAATGCTTCGAGATCCGAATGCGCAGCGCCCGGCTCGAGGAAGATCTCGGTCGACCCGCACCAGATCATGACGATGCGTTCGCACTTGTGCTCGTCTCGGAAGCTCCCGATGTCTTCTCGGATCCCATCGAGCATCGCCCGTTTCGACGACTTGTCTTTGACGTTCGGCCCGTCGAGACGCTTGACGTAGTTCGCGTCGAACGCCGCGCTCATCGGACGAACCGCGCGTAACGCTTCGGCGACGGGTTCGAGGTGCTTGCTCGTGTCGAGCACGCCCGCCCGCGCCGCTGCGGTGTAGGCATCGTCGGGGAACGGATCCCACGCGCCGAACACGATGTCGTCGAGCCCCGCGAGCGGTACGACATCGCGGATGAGCGGCGAACGACCATCGGTTCGCTTGCCGATCCGCATGGTGCCCATCTGGGTCAGCGACCCGATCGGTTCGCCCATCCCACGCCGAGCGAGTTCGACCCCGGCCATGAGCGTGCTGCTCACCGCGCCAAGGCCAACGGTGAGCACACCGAGTTTGCCGGTCGCCGGAGCGACAGTAGGAGTCTTCGGAACGGTCACGGCACCCTCCAATGGGTGAATCGACGGCAGCCGCAGGTTACGGGGTCGCTTCGTGGCGCGCCGACGCGTCGATATCGTGACCTCATGGCGCCGAACTCCCACCCGAGCAGCCCAGATCGCCCCGATGATCCCGCGGCACCAGCGACTCCACGCGAAACCTGCGACGAATGCCGATTCGACAGCGATGCCTACAGCGATCTCGACGTCGGTGGGACGTTGCGGGCCCTGACCCCGTGGTGGAGGACCTCCCTCACCGGCCGGGAAGCGGTGGCGTTCGAACGACCGAGCCCGACGACGTGGTCGGCCTACGAGTACGCGACGCACAGCACCGACATCCTCGATCTCCTCGGCCTCGCCGCTGCGATCGTCGCTGACCAAGACGGTGTGGAGTTCCCCGTTGTCACGGTCGATCCCGTCACGAACGCGCCCGCGGCGGGCGACGCGAGCGACCTCGAGACGGTCGTCGCGAAGATCGAGACGCTCGCGCTCCGACTCGACGCGTTCGTCGCCGGCGGGGCGCTGGCCTCACCGCATCGAGCACAGTTCAGTGACGGCACGGTCGTCGACGTGGGCGGGGTGGTTCGCCACGCGATCCACGATGCGTTGCACCACCTGCGCGACATCAACCGAGGGTTCGTCGCGCTCGGCGCGGGCACTCCCCCACACGTTGGGAGTGTCGAAGCCATCAACGTGTCGAAGGGCGGGGTACCGAAGCGATCCGTCGACGCAGCCACAATCGGCTACCGCGGGCTCGACGGCGACCGGCAAGCCGCGCGACAACACCACGGCCGGGTGTTCCAAGCCGTGTGTTTGTGGTCAGCCGAGGTCATCGAGTCGTTGCAGGTCGACGGCCACCCGATCGCAACGGGAGCGGCGGGTGAGAACCTCACGCTCCGCGGCGTCGACTGGCCCGCGTTGCACCCCGGCACACGCATGCGCGTCGGTACTGCGACGATCGAACTGTCGGTTCCTGCGGTCCCCTGCGCCAAGAACGCCGCGTGGTTCACCGACCGCGACTTCGGGCGCATCCATCCCGACCGGTGGTTTGGGGGCACGCGTTGGTATGCATCGGTCTTGCTCGACGGCGAGGTGCGCGTCGGTGACACGGTCGACGTCGAAGGCCCCTGACCGCGAGCGAGCTACCGCTCGAGCGCTAGCAAGCCGGCGACGCCTCGGTCGATGAACCCGCTGCGCACCTTTGCGCGCGCCTCGGGGCTTGCCGCAAGCACGAACGCCCGTTGTTGCTCGGCTAACCAGCCGCTGGTCGGCCGGATCTGTTCGACTCGACGGCGAGCGACCTCGCTCCATCCGAATCGGGCAAGGTCGAACAACGCATGCATCGCAACCGCGGGTTGTTCGTGTTCGCTGACGTCGACAGCTCGCTCGAGCAACTCGGCTGCGGTCTCCCATCGGCCCGACGCGGCCGCGACCCACGCTCGGGCCTGCCAACGTTCGCCCGCTCGCACTTGGACAGCGTCGAGGTCGATGCGATCCAGTTCGTCGATTGCGATCGCGGCGCGATCAGTTCGGCCGACCGCGGCGGCCGCCGCCGCCAACACCGACAATGCGAATCCGCGGTGGGCACCTCGGTCGAGGTCGTGGAACATCTCGGCCGCTTCCGCGGACAGCTCAGCGGCATCGGAAAACGCACCGCGCGCCAGGAGCACCCGTGCCAATGGCCATTGGATCCGAGCCATGGTCTCGATGCCCGCCGTCGCGTGGGCCCGCTCGTGCCAGTCGGACGCGAGTTGGTGCGCTGCGGCCGCCTCGCCCAGTGCGACGAGCGCGAACGCTGCCGACCCGGCACACGCGGCCTGTTCGGGATCGACGCCTCGGCGCCGGGCCGCGCGCGCCAACCCGCGACGGGCGATGTCGAGTGCTCGTTCGGGATCGCCCAACAACTCGGCGGCGGTCGCGGCACTTGCGAAGCCGAGCGCGATTGGCGCGTCGGGAAGCACGCCTGGCGCAAGCAGCGTCGCTGCTTCGCGCATCCGACCCTCGATGACCGCAATCGTTCCGTTGGCAACGGGTGCGAGCGCGCCGCGTACGCCATCGTCTCCGGCCTCGCGAACCATCGACTCCGCCAGCGGACGAGTCGCACCTGCGTCCCAGGTCAACAGCGCGAGCATTTGCACACAGGCGAGCACCCAGTCGCCCGAATCAGGCCCGCTCGCCGCGAACTCCTCGATTGCGTCGAGCGCGTCTCGACGGCGGCCCTGCGCGGTCAGCGCTTCGGCGAGCGTCAACCGGGCGCGGTCGTAACCGGCGGCGATCGCGGCGCGAGCAAAGCGTTCGGAGTCGTCGGCGTCGATCGACAGCGTGTTCCGGGCAATGCGGCTCAATACCGAACCTTCGGTCTCCAGTCCCGCGGCGTATCGCACTCGCGCGACGGCGATCGGATCGACCTCGCCGTACGGCTCCAGCGCGGCGACCAATTGGTGGCGGGTTGGGTTGTCGACCAACTCGGCGACCACCCACCGCAAGACGCCGTGGCGCAATCCCACCCACGTCCGGGCACCGCTTCCGCCTGTCTCGATGAGAAGCCGGTGCTCGAGTTCCTCGTAGACGTTGGCCTCACCGAACGCGAGCGCGACGGTGGCGTTGAGACGTTGCGTGAGCGCGAGTACATCGACAACGGCGCGCTCCTTCGCCCCGAGACTCTGTCGAAATGCAGCGATAGCCGTTCGAATCCGGCTCGGCACGACAATGGGTGCGCACCGTCTGAGACGCCCGTTCTCGCGGACGAACGATCCGTCGGCCAACCCTCGGGTCGCCAGCACGCTCAGCAGTTCGATGCGTCCCCCAGACGCACGTAACAGTGACTCGACGCATGCTCCATCTGGTCGGGCTCCGAGGAGATCGGCGACGACTCGGCTGGCCTCAGCTGCACTCGTAACGACCCACTCGCGAGAAGTGATCGCACCGGATCGACACAGCCAACGGATCGGATCGGGCAACGTGGCGTAGGTCCCCGCGACGAACAACACCGGCGCGTCACCGTTCAGCACGCGGTCGCGACACGTGGCTGCCTGTTGTGTGGTGAGCTCGCCCACGACGACGATCGACGCGGCTGGGGGCAACGCAGCCATCCGGTCGAGTGATGTCAATCGGTCCATGACGAGATCGATCGCCGAGCCCGCGAACAACACGGTGGAGCGTCCGTTGGCAACGCTGTCGAGCGCACCGGACACCGGATCCACACCCTGGATCGATCTCGCCCGATCCGCGAGCCCACCTGCCACGTCGGTTGTTGTACCCGACCCCGGGAACTTTGGCGTGAGGTGGGTTACTCACGTTTGGCGCGGGTTGCTACTCATGATTGCTGTCACACCTGCTCGCTGCACCGATCCGAGATGCTTGAATGCTTCATCGATGGGCGTGATCGTCGGACGAAGCGTCGAACTCGACCGGCTGCACACCATCCTCGCGGCATCCCGAGGGGCCTGGGTCTGCGGTCCGCGCGGCATCGGCGTTTCGGCGCTCCTGCGGGCCTGCGCCGAAGCCGAACGCACCCGCGGCCGTCACGTCCTGCACACGGTGGGCCCGGTTCATGCCGAACCGCTCGATTTCGCCCGGTCCGTCCTCGGCGCCGACACCTCCATCGCCGGTTTCGGGTCCGCCTACGCCGCGACCGACATCGAAGTCCTGGTGATCGACGACGCGCACCAGATCGATGACGATTCGATCGAAGCGCTCCGACTCGCCGTCCTCAACCACGGCGCCACGGTCGTTGCCGGCTCGACCGAAACGCGCATCAACCCGGCGTTGTCATGGCTGGCGTCGAGCGGGACGCTCGAACGAATCGAACTGCTGCCACTCGACGTCGAGGCCACCGCAGACCTCATCTCGACGCTCTTCGGACGGCCACCCGACGACGAACTTGCCCGCGCCACCCACCGCGACAGCGCCGGTCGACCTGCCTTCGCGGTCGCCACCCTCGATCTTGCCGAAACCATGGGGGCGATAACCGAACGCGGCGGGCGGATGCGCTTGCGCGCGGAACTGCCGGTCACGTCGGCGCTGCGCGACCGAGCGCGAGAGCTGTGCACCGCAGCATCCGCCGATGCGCGCGCGGCGCTGGATCTGTTGTGTCTCGCCGGCCCGCTCCCCCTCTCGATCGCCATGAAGATCATCGACATCAAAGAGCTCACAGAACTCGAAACGCTGCGGCTGATCGACGTCGACTCGGCCGGTCCCTACACGATCCGGCTCGTGACGGTCGCGCTCGCGCGCACGCTCGCCGATGACCTCGGGTACTTCGGTCGGCGACGGGTCGCCGAAGTGTTGCTGGCCCACGGCGCCGCCGTACCGTTCGAAGTCGCGCAAGCGTGGCGGATCACGGCCGGTGCCGACATCGAGCCGGGCGAACTCGTCCGCGCGGCCGAGCAATGGCGAGATCATGGCGAACTCGGGCGCGCCGCCGACCTCGCCGAGCAAGCGTGGGATGCGGGCGACAGCCGCGGCGGCCTCTTGCTCGCGCAGGTGTACGCGGCACGAGGCCACCGTCGCGAAGCTGCCGACCTCCTCGAGGCGCTGCTCGCCCGGACGGATGCATCGGGTGCTGCAACGACGTCCGACGGGCTGGCGCCGGACGTTGTCACGCAGGCCCGGCTCGAGCTTGCGAGCTTGCGCCTGTGGAGTCTCAACGACGCTCCCGGCGCGCTCGAACTCGCGACCGCCAACGTCGCCACGTCGCCTGACCCGGCGCGTTCGGGCCTGGCCCACGCGATGCTCGGATCGATCGAGGTCTACACCGGCGATCCCGTCGCAGCGGCTCGCACGGTTGCGCCGTGGACCGACGATGCCGTCGCCGGCGAGCTGTGCTCGCAGGTTCAGGCCGTCGCCGAAACGTTGCTCGGCAACACGTCCTGCGCTCTTGCGCTCGCTCGCCAGGGGCTTGCGCGCTCCGAGTTGCGTGACCAATCCGCGATCGTCGGTGGACTCGAATCCGAGATCCACGCCTACACCGTCGCGCTTGCGTGCGTCGCCCAAGGCGAACTCGCAGGGCTCGCCAAGTTCCTCGACGACTGGCTCGGCCGGAGCCTTGCCGTGGGGTTGCACACCGGATGGATCGACTTGGCTCACACGCGCCTGGCGCTTGCGGTCGGCGATGTCGACGCCGCCGAACGCCACGCCGCCGAGGCGGAACGACGGTTCACCGACCTCGACAATCAACCGGCGCGACGCTGGGCGCTCGCGGGTCGTCTGCTCGCGGCGTGCGCTCGCGACGACAACGACGCAATCGAGCCACTCCGCGCCGCGTTGCACGAAGTCGGACCAAGTGCAGTGACCGTTCTGGATACCGACGTCGAGCGCGCGCTGGCGTGGTCATTCGCGCGCCACGACCCCGATCGCGCCCTCGCCCAACTGCAGCGCGCCGCGGCCGACGCCGAGAGACGTGGCGCGGTCGGACTCGCCGCCGAAGCCTGGTTCGACTGCGCACGGATCGGCGACGCGACCGATGCTGCAGCCGCGCTCGCTCGTCTCGAACCCCAGCTCGACGACCGTTGGATCAATGCACGGATGACGTTCGCGCAAGGCCGAACCACATCCGACACAACGGCACTGTCCAACGCCATGGACGGTTTCGCGAGCGTCGGCGCACACTTGTACGCCGCCGAGACTGCGGCAATTCTCATCGACCTTGCCCGCCGCAACGCCGACCGGGCTGGTATCCGATCCGCAACGGATCGTTTCGGTCAGTACCGCGACCGGTGCACCGCCGCCAAGACGCCCTTGACCGACCTCGCCCACCGGGTCTCACTCAGCCCGCGAGAGCACGAAATCGCCGCCTTCGCGGCCGAGGGTTGGACGAGTCGCGAGATCAGCGACCGTCTCGGGGTGTCGTCCCGAACCGTCGACAACCTGCTCCAGCGGGTCTACGCCAAGCTGGGAATCGGCGGGCGGGCGGAGCTCACCGAGGCCTTCGCGACGGTGACCCAATCTTCCCCATGAGACCTTGAAATCGGCATCACCACGCCGATGAGGCAACGTGAGCACGCGGGGCGCAACGTGGGTCGGCGCGCAGGTTTCGATCGCGTCGGTCCGCAGCGGTGAAGAACTGCTCGGCACCGTCGTCGCCGCCGAGCCGACGGCGCTCGTGTTGTACACAGATATCGCGTACGCCGACGAAGCGTTTGTCGTTGGCGACAATCTGCGGGCCGGATGGGCGCTGGCGAGTCGCTGGCAACATGGTGTCGCCATGCTGGTCGGGCTGAACGCCGCCGAAGGGACGTACACGATCTCGATGCCGGAAGCGACCGAGAACCCCGAGGTGCGCCGTTCCGCCTCGCGAATCGAGGCGTTCTACGCGATTCGTGCCCTCGTACCCGACAACGGTGAACTCCGAACCGTCAACGGTCGCAGCTTCGAAGTCAGCGTCGGTGGGTTTTCCGCTCGTTTCGCGGAACCGCTCCCCAAGCACGCGCCGCTCGCAGTGAGCATCACAATCGGCGACGAGGTCATCGCCGCGGTTGCAACGATCGTGCGCGCCAGTGCACGTCATCTGCATGCTGCGTTCTGCCAAATTCGCGAGACCGACCGCGAGCGACTGGCGAGCGCGCTCGGTATGCGCGCCATCGGAGGCTGACGTGGAACTCCACGAGGTACCGACCCGGATCGCGCTCGTCGACCACGACGGCTGGGACCTCCATGACGCCAAACTGACTGGTCTCGACGAGAAGGGCGCGGTTGCCGAGGTGCACTTCGATCTTCCGCACCAATGTCTCGACCGTCCCGTCTTCCTCGAAGTACAACTGGACGACGAATCCTTCGTCGCGTTGTGCGACTACGTGGTGCCCAAGAGAGCCGATCCGGGTGCCCTGCATCTCGAGTTCGTCGACCCGATCGAAGTGCATCACGGTGCGTTCGGCGAGTTGATCGACCTTCACAAGCCTGCCTGACACCGAACTCGGACCGGCCTACTGTTCGCTCATGATGCGAGCGAAGTCGGCGACGGGATTCACCTCCGCGACCCCTTCGACCTCGATAGTGACCCGCGCCAGGCCGTAGGGCATCCGGAACGGCGCGCCGTAGCCCGTGCCGACCGGAGGCCCCTGCTCCCACCCGCAGGTGAGGCCCGAGCCGATGATCGAATGGCGAACCGGCGTCGTACGTCCGAGTTCGCCACCGCCGACGACCTGACCATCGACGACCAACTCGATCGTGCCCGTGAAATCGCCGTTACTCGCGAATCGACATTCGATCTGTTCCGCCGCCGCGATCGAAACATCGGCCACGATTTCGGTCAGGGCCGCGCCATATCGGTTGTAGGAGTAGCGAACGCGCCCGTGCAACACGTGCAGCGACCAACCTCCCAGCACCGTGCCCAGCGCGATGATCACGCCGTCGGGCAGGGCACGCCCCTGGAGGTCGAAGTCGGCGCGAATGCGATGCGTCCGATTGCGCGTGTTCGCGGTGATGTTCTCCGCGATGATCGCCGAACCAGGCCAGAACACGTACCGGTCACGTTCGACGAACTGATGGCGAGGCGCGAGCAACGCTGCGAGCGGACGATTGTCGAGTGGTAACACCTGGAACCGGCGCGCTTCACGCCACCAGATTTCGATCAGCTCGGCCAGCTTGTCCGGGCGCTCCCTCGCGAGGTCGTGACACTCCGAGAAGTCCTCGGCAACGTGGTACAGCTCCCACACATCGTCGTCGAACGGCGCATCGGGATCGAGCCCGTCGTCGTACATCGCGCCGAGCGGCTTGAACGTCACCGCCTTCCAGCCGTCATGGTGAATGGCTCGAGACCCCAGCATCTCGAAGTACTGCGTCTGGCGGTGCGAAGATGCCGCCGCCTCCGTCAACCACGGCGCGAACGAGACACCGTCGATCGGGGTCTGCGGCACATGATCGAGCACGACCGGGACGTCGACGCCGATCAGATCGAGCACCGTCGGCAGCACATCAATCACGTGCGTGAACTGATGGCGAATCGAACCTTGCTCTCCGACGCCGATCGCGGGCGGATAGCGCACGATGCACGGATCAGCGATTCCGCCCTCGTGCACTTCGCGTTTCCAGCGCCGAAACGGCGTGTTGCCCGCGGCTGTCCAACCCCATGGATAGTTGTTGTGGGCCGAAGCCGTACCGATCTCATCGATTCGCGCTCGCAACTCACGTCGACCCGCCGGATCGCCGTTCCAGATACGCGCGTCGTTGATGCTCCCCTTCGGCCCGCCTTCCGCGCTCGCGCCGTTGTCCGAGATCACCACCACGATCGTGTTGTCGAGTTCACCGAGTTCGTGCTCGACGAAATCCAACACACGACCGACTTGCGCATCCGCATGCGACAAGAACGCCGCGAAACACTCCATGAACCTCGCCGCAACGCGTTGATCGGCATCCCCCAGCGAATCCCACGCCGGCACCCAGTCCGGCCGCGCCGACAACTCCGTACCCTCGGGCACCAGCCCCATCGCAACCTGACGCGCGTGCGCTCGCGTCCGCCACGCATCCCAACCATCGTCGAACCGGCCTCGAAATCGATCGATCCACGCCGGCGGTGCCTGATGAGGCGAGTGACACGCCCCTGTGGCGAAGTATGCGAACCACGGTTGATCCGACGACACCGATCGCTGCTCGGCGAGATAGCGAATGCACCGCTCCGCGAGATCCTCACTCAAGTGATAGTCGCCGTCGCGTGGCGGTTCGATCGCGTGATTGTCCTGGAACAACGCCGGAACGAACTGGTGGGCCTCGCCCCCATGGAACCCGTACCAGCGGTCGAAACCGCGCTGTGTCGGCCACGTCGCCCGAGACGCACCCATATGCGTCTCGTCATCGGGCGTCAGATGCCACTTCCCGACCGCGAACGTCGCATAGCCATTCGCGCGCAGGATCTCGCCGAGCATGCCGTTCTCACGCGGAATCCGCCCCCAATAGCCCGGGTAACCAACCGCCAGATCCGCGACACGACCCATCCCATTCATGTGATGGTTCCGGCCGGTCAACAAACACGACCGCGTCGGGCTGCACAACGCCGTCGTATGAAAGTTCGCCAGCCGAACCCCCTCCGCCGCCAATCGATCGATGTTCGGCGTATCGATGTCCGAGCCGTAACAGCCCAACTGGCCGTACCCCACGTCGTCGAGCACGATCACCAAGACGTTCGGTGCCCCCACCGGAGGCGTCGGCACCGCCGGCCACCACGGCGTCGACTCGCGCCACGTATCGCCGATTTCACCCCGCTCGGCGTTCATCGGATTCGAGGCGTGATTCGCTCACCACTCGAAAACGCCTTCTGACCTTCGAGCAACGACTCGGGATCGCTCCCGACCCGAATCAACACCTTGCCGAAATCGAGGGCCTGCGCCCGAGACAACTCACGCGCCGCCCAGATCGCACGCACCGTTCCTTGAATCGCCGTCGCCGGCGCCGACGCAATCGCGTTTGCGGCCCACGCCACCGTTTCGTGCAACTCGCTTGCGGCCACGATTTCGGAGACGAGCCCGACCTCGTACGCCCGGCGCGCACTCATCCGCTCACGGGCGCCGAGCAACGACAGCCGCATGATCTCGTGGAACGGCATCTTCTGCAACATGTGCATCGGTTCGAAGCACGCGGTCATGCCATAGGTGACATGCGGATCGAAGAACGTCGCGTGATCGGCCGCAATGATGAAATCGACCTCGCCCAACATGTAGAACGCGCCACCGCACGCCATGCCGTTGACCGCCGCGATGACAGGCTTCCACAGATCGTTCGACTTCGGACCGATGTTCTCGCCGGGGTCATCGAAGTGCCACGGCGAGTTGTCGCCCGCACCGCCAACCGGAACTGCCGCCTGCCCGGCCTGCGACTCGTCCTCACTCCAGTGTCCCATCGCCTCGTTGCGATCGATACCAGTGCAGAACGCCTTGTCGCCCGCGCCGGTGAGGACGAGACAACGAACCGCGTCGTCGTGGCGAGCCGAGCGCCAGACCGACTTCAACTCGAGTTGCATCCGATAGTTGAACGCGTTGTAGACGTCGGGTCGGTTCATCGTGACCCACGCGACACCGTCACGCAGTTCGTACGTGATCGTCTCGAAGTCGTCGGGAGCAATGTTGTCGTTCACGCCTGCGACGGTACAAGGCGACGGCCCGGTCACGCTAGGTGCGGCGTCAACAACACTTTGCAGTCGGTCGTCGGCTGGGCCAGGCCTGCGAAGCGATCGGCGAACGCCTCGAAACCGACCGTTCCCGTCACCAGCGCCGACGCGTCGAGACTCCCGGCGGCCAGCGCCGCGATCGACGCGTCGAAGTCGGCCCGTCGGTAATAGAGCACGTACTGCACGCTCAGTTCCTTGTTCAGCGCGACGAGGGGCGAGATCGCATCGGGCACCATGCACACGCCCACGACCGTGACGTGTGCGTCGGTCGCTGCGACATCGAACGCGTGCTGGATGAGGCCGGGATTGCCCACGCACTCGATCACCACCCCCGGGGCCGCACCCGTCAGTCGAGCGAACTCGGACGCGACGTCGTCCCGGCTCGGATCGATCGACGCCGTCGCGCCGACGCGTTCGGCCAGGGTGCGTCGGTGTTCGACCGGATCGCTCACGACGACCTCGCGCGCGCCGCGATGGCGTGCCCAGAGCGCCACCGCAGCCCCGACGGGACCGCCGCCAATGATCAGCACCGGCTCCTCGGGCGGGCGCGGCGTGCGATCGAGCGCGTGATGGGCCACGGCGAGCGGTTCCACCATCGCACCCGCCGCGTCGTCGAGGTGATCGGGAATGCGATAGGCGCTCGACGCGGGAACGACCGCGTACTCGGCAAACCCTCCCGGTCGGTGGAGGCCGAGTTGTTGATAGTTGGCGCACTTGGCGAGGTATCCGGCGGCGCAGAACGCACACGATCCACAACCTGCCAGTGGAAAGACCGCGACGCGCGCACCGTCGTGAAACGCCGCGGATGTCGTGGCAACCACCGTGCCGCAAAACTCGTGTCCGAGCACGAGGCCTGGGAGGTCGACATGTTGGGCGAGGTGCAGGTCGCTACCGCAGATTCCACAGGCGTCGACGCGCACCACGAGGTCGTCCGCGCCCGGCGACGGATCGGGATGTTCGACCACGGCGAGTGGCTGACCGGAACCCTGGGTGACCGCAACCTTCATGCTCGGCAACGTAGGCGATCAGAGTTCGGCGACGTGCCGAACCGCTGCACCGTCGGGGCGCCAAGCGGCCGGTGACCGACGGTGGGCCTCGCTAGGGTGCGACCATGCCGAGCGACGCACTGCTGAAGACCATGAACGTCATACACCGAGGACTGCTGAAACTGAGTTTCGGCAAGATCGGATGGACCGGTGCGGGCATGCCGGTCCTCGAACTCACCACCACCGGACGCAAGTCGGGTCAGCCGCGATCGGTCATGCTGACCTCGCCGCTGCAGGTGGGCGACGACGTCGTGATCGTGGCGTCTCGCGGCGGCGACGATCATCACCCTGCGTGGTACCACAACCTCTGCGCCGAGCCGCAGGTCGAAGTGAGCTACCGAGGTGCCCCGAAGTCGTCGTGGACTGCTCGGGTCGCGACACCCGACGAGCGCGCCGAATGGTGGCCGAGCGTCGTCGCGAGCTACCGGAACTACGCGGGCTATCAGAGCAAGACCGACCGAGAGATCCCGCTCGTGGTGCTCACTCCGAATCGGTGAACCCGCGTCGTCGACCGAGACCACATGATCCGCGGCGTTCGTCGATGAATGCGGCGCGCCCATGACGACGTTTCGTTGGACGGCGATCGAGTTGGGGGCGCTCGGGTCGATCGCCGTCTCACAACCGCTGCTCGACGTCTTCGGTGAGTCGCCCGAAGTATTCGTCGAAGCGGGCGCGTCGAGTCGCGACATCGTGTTGTTCGCCGCGCTCGTCGCAATCGGACCGTTGATCGCCGCCATCGTGTTCACGGGAATGGCGCGCGCCCTCGCGGGAACGCGAGGACTTGCCGTCGCCGGCGCGATCGGCGCGCTCGGGCTGTTCGGGGTGGCGGGCATCCATCTGGCCCGGCAACTGACCGACGTCGGCATCACTGTCGTCGTCTTGGCGTCGATCGCCGCGACGCTCGGCCTCATCGGCTGGCGGTACACCCTGTGGCTGCACACCTGGTTGCGGTTCCTCGCGCCTGCCCCGTTGCTCTTCGCAGCAATGTTCGTGATCGCGTCGCCGAGTGGCGAACTCGTGATCGGCAACGACGCCGCACCTCCGGTCGAACTCGCACCGGCCGAGCGGGGGCCGGTCGTGGTGTTGGTGCTCGACGAGTTCCCCGTGCGCTCGCTGTTCGATGAACGCGGCGAGATCGACGCGGGCCGGTACCCCGGCTTTGCGCGGCTCGCAGCCGAGTCCACGTGGTATCGAAACGCCACGGCGGTCGGATCGCATACGGAGTACGCACTGCCGGCCATCCTCACCGGCCGATACCCCACGACCGACGCCGTCGCGCCGCTCGCCGAAGACCATCCCGACAGCATCTTTCGGCTGCTCGGTGCCGGGTATCGATTCAACGTCAGCGAGGAGATCACGCGACTGTGCGCGCTCGATCGATGCCGCCGTGAGCATCCCGACAATCGACCGACCGAGGCTCCTCGCAACGAGGTCGGCGAGGGCGACGGTACCGGTCCGACGCCCAACGCCGAATCGGCGCTGCGCTCGCTGATCGCCGACGCCGGGGTTGTGTTCCGTGCTCAGGTCACCGGCTCCGGCGAACAAGCCATCGAAGACCGACTGATCGGATCCGAAACGGTCAAGGTCGATGCCGACGCGACCTCGACCAGCACGACCGACACGACCGGCACGACCAGCACGACCGACACGACCGACACGACCGGCACGACCGGCACGACCGGCACGACCGGCACGACCGGCTTGTCGCCGTCGCCGACGAATCGATCGGAAGCTGCGAGCGATCGCCCTGATTACACCGTGCAGCCGGCGCGCTTTGCCACGTGGCTCGCCGGGATCGACGGTGACACCGAATCGCCACAGTTCAGCTTCGTACACGCGCTCATCCCACACCGACCGTGGCGACTCGACGCCGAGGGTCGGCAGTACCCCACGATCGAAAACGAAACGGTCGGCATGGCCCGATTTGCGTGGCTCGATCGCCCCGGCGCAGTGACGACGCAGCGTCAACGCCACTTCGAGATGGTTCGTTACGCCGACAGCTTGATTTCGGCACTGCTCGATCGACTCGTCGCACTCGACATCCTCGAGACGGCCACCGTCGTCGTCGTCGCCGACCATGGGCTCGGCCTCGACCCCGCGGTGCCCTTGCGTCGCTACACGCCGGCAGCGGGCACCGATATTGTCGGCGTCCCGCTCTTCATCCGCAGCCCGAACTCGACAACCGGCACCATTGACGATCGCCCCGCACAAACCGTCGACGTCGTCCCGACCATCGCGCGTGCCATCGACGTGGAGTTGCCCTGGCCCGTCGAAGGCATCGACCTCAGCGGGCCCGAGCGCGCACGAACCCGACACCCGTTCGAGATCAAGACGGATCCTGACGGAACCCGCCGACGCGAATTCCAGCTCCTCGACATCGACGTCAGCGATCACCTCACCGCACTGTTGCGGCCCCGACCCGAGCTCGCTGCGCTTGGCACCGACGACTTTGCGAGCTGGCGAATTGGACCAGAACCTGCGCTGCTTGGAACGGCCGTGGACGCGATCCCACTCGGCCCCGCGCTCGATGCCACCATCGCGTTCGACCCCGAGTCGCTGGGCACGCGCTCAACGGTCGCTGACGACGGATCGACGCTCGCGATGGTCGTCGGCCGGCTCGAGGGAGTCAGCCCCGGCGCGACCGTCGCCATTGCGGTCGACGGCGTCATCGTGTCGACGGCCACCGCCGATCGCGTCGACGACGGATCGTGGCTCTCTGCGTTCGTACCCCCTAGCCGTCTGACCCGATCCGATCTCGAAGTTCGCTATTTCGTCGTGGAGACCACCGACGGCCGGTTGCGGCTTCGGGCGCTCACGGCGGCGTGACGCGCCGGAACGAATCCAAACCCCGTCGGTACACTCCGAGCATGCGCCGGTCGAACCCCGCAGACCCCGCGCGCGCCAAGACCGATACCGATACCGACGGCCGGCGTGGCGATCAACGCTTCGGACGTCGAGCGACGGGGTGGCTTGCAGTGGAGCTGGCTGCGGTCGCTGCGGTCGCGATCTCCCAGCCGATTCTCGATGTGTTCGGCCGGGCGCCCGAAGTGTTCATCGAAGCCGACGCCACGGGCCGCGACGTGTGGGTGTTCGCCCTTGTCGTTGGTCTCCTCCCGGCCCTCGCGGTCGGCGTACTGCTCGGCGGAGCACACATGCTCTCCGGCTCACTCGGCGCGCGCCGGATGGCCTCGGCGATCGCGTGCGCGTTGTTCGCGATCTTCGGCACGCAGATCGCTCGTCATCTGACCGACGCCGACGCTGCGGTGATCGCATTCGCGGTGACTGTTTCGGCCTGCGGCCTCCTTGCATGGCTGCGAAGTCGGTGGATCCACACCTGGCTTCGGTTCCTCGGGGTCGCGCCGTTGTTGTTCCCCGCGGTGTTCATCATGGGTTCGCCGTCCGGCGATCTCGCCCGGGCGTCCTCGTCGGCGCCGTCGGTCGACCTCGCGCCCGGCCAACGCGGTCCGGTCGTCGTGTTGGTCCTCGACGAACTCCCGACCGCGAGCTTGCTCGACGCCGACGGCAACGTCGACGCCGAGCGATACCCCGGATTCGCGCGCCTTGCCACGGAATCGACATGGTTCCGGAACGCGACGAGCATCTCGTCGAACACGTTGTACGCCGTACCGGCGATCTTCACCGGCGCCTATCCGGAAGGACGGGCGGTCAGCCCTGACGCGAGTCAGCATCCCGACAACCTGTTTCGTCTCTTCGGCGGCGAGTATCGCCTCAACGTGACCGAGTATGTGACGCGCCTTTGCGCGCTCGAGCGCTGCGACCCCGACAACGCCGCCAACGCGCCCGCTGAAGCGTTTGCAACCGATCTTCGGCCGAGCGAACGCACACGGCCGATCGACACGCTGTTGGGCGATGCGTGGTCAACGTTCGTCGCACAGGTGCGTGGCAACGATCCATCGTTGAATCCGACCGCGATGGACATCGACGAGGAGTTCGTGGTTCCCGACATCGAGGCGACCTCGGATGCAGGCTCGGGAACCGACAAGGTTGCCAATACGGCACAGCCCGCGCGCTTCGCCGAGTGGCTCGCTCGTATCGACGGCGACTCCGAATCACCCCAGCTGAGCGTGCTCCACTCGGTGATTCCCCACCATCCGTGGCGGCTCGACGCGACGGGTACGGCGTATCGCTCGTTCGGCGGCGCGAGCGTCGCGTTCTCGAAGTTCGACTGGCTCGATCGTCGGGGAGCGGTGACCACGATGCGGCAACGTCACCTCGAGATGGTGCGCTATGCCGACACCCTCATCGCCGCGCTCATCGACCGGCTCGAAACCGTCGGCGTGTGGGACGACGCGACGGTCGTTGTCACCGCCGACCACGGCGCTTCCTTCGCGCCCGGAGCACCATTTCGATCGTGGACTGCCGAAACCCAAGTCGACGTCATCGGCGTTCCATTGTTCGTCCACGGACCGACCTTCGACGGTGGCTCAGTTGATGACACGCCGGCACAACTCGTCGACATCGTTCCGACGATCGCCGCGGCGCAGTCGATCGAGATGCCGTGGGCGGTCGACGGCGTCGACCTCGCGACCGCCGGCACCCCGCGAACAACGCACCCGTACGCGGTGAAGGGGTTCCCCAACGAGGCGGTGAAACGACCGTATGACGTGATCGAGATCGACGTTGGTGAACACTTGACCGACCTGTTGGCAACTCGACCGTCGCGCGCATTCGGCAGCGACGCGCTCGCGACGTGGCGAACCGGGCCGCAACCCGATCTGCTCGGCCGCGCCATCGACGACATGCGCGTCGGACCGCCGAGCGACATCACCTTCAGGCCCGTGCCGAACTCCCTGGCGACCGCGAGCGGCGTCGGCGACGATGAGGGCATCCACGCCTTGGCGGTGGGCAAGCTCGACGGACCGATCTCGGCCGGCGACACCATGGCGATCACGGTCGACGGAGTGATCGTGTCGACCGGGACCGTCGACGACGTCGATGGTCAAGCCTGGCTGTCGGCGTTCGTGGCCCCGACGCTCGTACGCGACGCAGGGGCGACGGTGGCGTACTACATCGTCGACAGCAATGACCCGTTGACCGTGCGCATGGTCGACGTTGCCGAACCGACTCACTGACCACACGATCGACGACCTCCAACCACCTCGATTCGAAACGAGACAACGATGGCGACCAACGTGCTCGGCGGAGCGCTCCAACCCTGTTCGCTCGACCCGCTGACCGGCTACTACCGCGATGGTTGCTGCAACACCGGACAAGGAGACACCGGCGTGCACACCGTGTGCGCCATCATGACGGCGGAGTTCCTCGAGTTCTCGAAGGCCGCCGGCAACGACCTGTCGACTCCGATGCCGCAGTATGGGTTCGACGGGCTGAAGCCCGGCGATCAATGGTGTTTGTGCGCACCTCGCTGGCAAGAGGCCTTCGAAGCGGGTTCGGCACCCAAGGTCGTACTCGACGCAACCCACATCCAGACCCTCGAGTGGTGCGATCTCGCGGCGCTCCAGGCACACGCGGTCTGAGTCGCGAGTTCCGTCAGTCCAGATACTCGGCCTTGCGACCTTGACGGCGTGAACGGATCGCCTCGTCGAAGTTCTGGGTCGTGAGCCGAACGTAGAGCTGCGATGTCCCTTCGTGGTCCATGTGGCCCGACAGGCTCGATGATTCCATACTCGACCACAACAGTCGCTTGCTCAACTCAATGCCGATGCGGCTCCAACCGATGATCTGTTCAGCCATCGCGTAGCACTCGTCGAGGAGATCGGCGTCGTCGACGACGCGACTCACGATACCGAGACGTTCGGCTTCGTCGGCGGTGACATCGCGACCGGTCAACATGATGTCGGCGGCCTTGGTCACGCCGACCGCACGCGGGAGCAGGTAGCTGAGCCCGAGCTCCGCTGACGTGAGACCGTTGTTGATACCCGCCGCACGGAAATAGGCGCTGCGGGCCGCAACGCGCAGGTCGTGGGCCATCGCGAGACAAAATCCGCCCCCGACCGCCGCCCCATTCACTGCGGCGATGACGGGCTGAGGTACGTGTCGCAGCGATCGGATCACATCATCGAGCAACCGCATGGCGCGTTGCGCAATCGTCGTGAGCGTCAAGCCGTCGATGTTCGGCATCATGCCCGGGTCTTCGAGGTCGGCTCCCGAGCAGAACCCGCGCCCCGCGCCAGTGACGACGATGACGCGCACATCGTTGTCGGCACCGAGCGCCTCGATCTGCTCGCGGAACGGGATCATCACGTCGAACGCCATCGCGTTCATACGTTCTGGACGATTCAGCGTCACGAGCGCGACGCCAGGTCGAGGACGGTCGACCAGGATGAAGCTCATGCGTTCTCCGGCTCCGCCAACGGGTGTCGGGTGAAGAAGTTCCACATCTGGGCGTTCGCGTCGATCGAGAACGTCGTCACGCCCATGACCGATTCGAGGTTGCCGGAGAACTCGCTGCCAGGCCACGTGTGCCCGCCGTCGGTGACCTCGAAGAACCGCACGGACGCGTCAGCCGGACATTCGTACTCGTGCAGCACGATGTCGTCGTCGAAGGGTTCCGCCGTGATCTCGGTGATCGCGTCGGCATCGAGCTCGGCTCCGCAGCCGTTGCGCTTCGCCCACGCGGCAACCGCCTCGGGAACGCTCGGACCGTCGAGCACCTCGGCCGGGAGGTCGCCGTCGCCGATGGTTCCACCGGAACCGTCAGGATTCGGAAGCGTCAGCGCGTCTTCGCCGAGGCCTCCCTCGAAGGCGACGAACCCGTCGGCGGTGCCGTGGAACGCAATCATCGGCACCGGCCGCGACGGTTTGCACCCTTCGACGGCTTGGACTCCGGCCACGGGCGCGACTGCGGCAACGCGATCGGCGTAGACACACGCAATTGCCGAACTCATGAACGCGCCGTTGCTGAGTCCGGTGACGAACACCCGAGCCCGATCGACGCACAACGTCGCTTCGACCTCGTCGAGCAGGTCACCGATGTACGACATGTCGGTCGAATCGAACGCGGTGTCCCAACGTGGCACCGGACCCGTGCCTTCGGGTGTGATCGTGATGAAACCTTCTTGGTCGCCGAACGCGCCCATGGCGCTCATCATCAGATGGACGGTGGAGCCTTCGCTGTAGCCGTGGAGGTCCACCACGACCGGGGCCGGCTGGTCGGGCGCCACACCCGGCGGCACTCGTCGGTAGTAGGTGCGTTTCGCGCCCTCGGAGATGGTCTCGACCTGCTCGTCGGCACCGGGCGCGACCTTCGTTCCGGCCTCACAGCCCGTCGAAGGAACAGCCGCGACCGACGCCGGGTCGAACTTCGTCGTGGTCGGCGCGTCGGGTTCGGTCGTCGTGGTGTCGTCGGCTTCGCTGGTCGTCTCGCTCGCCGAGCCACCTGCACCCTCGTCGTTGTTGTCGTCTCCGGAGCACGCGCCCAACAACACGGCGGCCAGCAACGGCACGGAGATCCAGCGTGATCGCATCGAGTGGCACTCCTGTTCGGCGGGAGCGAGCATCATGCCGCCTCGCGGGTCGCTGTGTCAGACTCGGCGCCGGATGAACCACTGGCGGCGACTCACTGGCGCGCTGATTGCTCTGTCCGGCGTCGTGATTGTTGGCACCGTCGGCTACAAAATGCTCGGCTTTTCGTGGCTTGACGCCCTCTATCAGACCGTCACGACGGTCGCGACCGTCGGGTTCCGCGAGGTCGAACCGTTGTCGGACGTCGGCAAAGTGTTCACGATGGTCCTGATCCTCGTCGGCGTCGGGGTCGCGCTCTACACGTTCAGTGTGCTGATGGAAACCGTGGTCGAAGGCCAGCTGCAAGAGCTCCTGGGGAGACGCCGTATGAATCGAGCCATCGCCGATCTGAGCGGTCACGTGATCATCTGCGGTTGGGGCCGCGTCGGTCGGACGATCGCCGAAGATCTCGCCGCATCTGGCCGGGGCGTCGTCGTCATCGACTCGAACGCCGAACGGCTGGAGACTGCAACCCACCTCGCGCTCGTCGGCGACGCCACCGAAGATGCCGTGTTGCGCGCCGCGGGCATCGACCGCGCAGCGGCATTGGTCGCCGCAGTCGACTCGGACGCCGCGAACCTGTTCGTCACGATCAACGCGCGGGCGTTGAACCCGGGGCTGTTCATCGTGTCGCGCGTGCGATCGGAATCGAACGAGGAGAAGCTTCGTCGGGTCGGCGCCGATCGGGTCGTCAACCCGCAATCGATTGGCGGGGCGCGCATTGCGGCGTTCGTGCGTCAACCCAACGTTGCTGAGTTCGTCGATGTCGTGATGCACGACCGCAACCTCGAGTTCCGACTCGAGGAGATCACCGTGCCTGCCGGATCGGCGATCGATGGCGTATCGCTGCGCGACGCACACCTTCGCGATCGCACGGGCGCGATGGTGCTCGCGTTACGAGCTGAAGACGGTTCGTTCACCACCAACCCATCGCCCGAAACGCCGTTACGTCGCGGTCAGGTGCTCATCACCATCGGTACGCCTACCCAACTCGCCGCATTGGAAGACCTCGTCGCGAGCTGAGAAGCCGGTCAAGGCCAGCAGTGTCGACCACACAGCGAACAGCCGCGGTCTTCGGCACCTCGTCACTCGGACATCATCTCGGAGAAGTTGTCGCGTCGAGTTCGGCGACGAGTTTCTTGGGCGCGACGCAACGGTAGGCGTCGGCGAGGATCTCGGCGACCTCGTCCCAGTCGGCCTGACGGTCGAGGCGCACACCGATCCAGCCCCGATGACCGACGTACGGCGGGCGAAAGAAGCGATCGGGTTCGAGCCCGACCATCTCCTCTTGGACCCCGTCTGGCGCCGCGCACCAGATCCCGACGTTGCCGTCGCCGTGATGATCGTCGACCCACATCGCAATCGTCTTCTTGCCGCGCACGAACCAAGTCGGCGCGCCGTGACTCAAGCGTTCTTCGACTTCGGGCAAGGCCAGACAGATCGCCCGGACGCGCTCGAGCGGGCCGGATTTCTCGGCCGCACGCTTCGCCACCTCAGTTGACCTGACGTGTGTGGCCAGCCCAGAAGTCGTCGCGCAACTTGAACTTCTGGAGTTTGCCCGTGGCGGTGCGCGCCAACTCGGCGCGGAACTCGATGCGCTTCGGGCACTTATAGCCCGCAAGCTTCGTCTTGACGTACGCGATCAGTTCGTCCTCGCCGACCGTCGCACCAGGCGCGAGCACGACGAGCCCGAGCACGAGTTCGCCCCACTTCTCGTCGGGGATCCCGATCACCGCGACCTCGGCGACCTCGGGATGGCTGAACAACGCATCTTCGACCTCGATCGAGCTGACAGTCTCACCACCCGAGATGATGACGTCCTTCTTGCGGTCGGAGATCGTCAGGTAGTGGCCGTCATCGTCGAGCGTGCCGCCATCGCCCGTGTGGAAGTAGTCGAAACCATCCGGCTGGTCGCTCGGAGCGTGAATGGCATCCGCGGTCGCTTCGGGCTGTTGCCAGTACCCGCCCATAATGACGTTGCTGCGCGCCAGCACCTCGCCGTCGGGGCTGATCCGGATGTCGACGCCCACCGCAGGAGCTCCCGCGCGACTCAACCGCTTCGCCCGCTCGCCCACATCGAGATCGTCGTACTCGGCGCGCGACCGATTGATCGTCAAGAGCGGCGAGCTCTCCGTCAGCCCGTAGATCTGGATGAACTCCCACCCGAGTTCGGTCTCGCACCGTTCGATGGTCTTGGTCGGAGGCGGCGCGCCGGCACACACGATGCGGGTTCGGCCAGCGCCCGGGATATCGCCCGTCCATTCGGTCGCGGCATCGAGCACCAGGTTCAGCACTGCGGGAGCCCCGCACATCAACGTCACGCCGTGCTGCTCGACGCGGCGCAGGATCTCGGCGCCGTCCACCTTGCGCAAGATGACATGCCGCCCGCCCGCACCTGTCACGCCGTAGACCATGCCCCAACCGTTGCAGTGGAATTGCGGCAACGTGTGCAAGTAGACGTCGCGGTCGGTGACTGTCGTGTGCCAACCGAACGTCACCGCGTTGACCCAGATGTTGCGATGGGTCATCTGCACTCCCTTGGGGCGCGCCGTCGTTCCGCTCGTGTAGTTGATCGTCGCGGTCGCGTCTTCGTCGGGGGTCCAGGGGCGCGGTTCGACGCCGTACCGCAACAGCTCGTCGTCGGCGTCCGCCCCGATCACGAGTTTGCGCTCACATTCGACCGACGCCAGCGCGTCGGCGAGTTCGGGATCGACGAGCAGCAGCCGCGCCCCGCTGTGCTCCATGATGTAGCTGATCTCCTCGGCGACCAACCGAAAGTTGATCGGCACCAGGACCCGACCACTCCCCGATACGCCGTAGAAACTCGTGTAGAGCCGGGCCGCGTTCTGCGACACGATCGCCACCCGCTCGCCGACATCGATGCCCATCTCGTCGAGGCCCGCTGCTTGCGCCCGCGCCCGCTCGGCAACCTCGCAGTAGGTGAGCGATCCCCACGGAGTGGCGGGCTGGTCCGGCTCGTCGACGACTGCGACGCGATCGCCGTACACCTGCTCGGCCCGGCGAAGAAAATCGTTGACCGTGAACGGAACCTTCATGCGTTGCGCACCTCACTGAGTTTCACGAGCTTGGCCTGGGGTGTCTCGATGTCGCCTTCGGGGAGGAAGAATCGCCAGAACACCATGCCGAATGGCCGCCCCTCGGCATCGATCCAGTTCGCCACGCCGGGGTCTTCGTGGGCGATGACCATGCGGAAGCTGCCGTCGGCCTCGAGCGCAGTGTTCGCCCGGTTGCGACCCGACGGGCGGTTGGCGTAGTCGTAGGTCTGGAGGTAGCGATTCCAGAGCGACACGTTGCCGAACTCGCAGGTCGGCCAACGCCCGGTGATGACGAGCGCCTCATCGGGCGCGAGCAAGTACGGCGCCATCGAGTACGCCGCGTCGAACGCACTGAACGCGAGATCGCCTGGCGTCTCCGGCGGATGGAAGTGATTCGGCGTCACCGACACCCACGTTGGCTGTTCGCGTTCGCCCGGCTTCGCCTGCTCGAGCGTGCGACTGCGCACAAAGGTTGTGACCCGCCGAATCCCCTCGGCAACGCTGGCATCGTTCCAAGGTTCGGGAGGCCCAGGTTGCGCGAGGTTTTCGATGACGATCGGGATGCGTCGGTAGCAGTTCGGGTCGCGTTGTGCGTGACCCGGCTCCTCGAAGTAGCAGCGGACGATCAACTCGCTCGCACCGTTCGGCAAAGCCATCCAGTTGCGGGCGCGCGCCTCACCGCCGAAGAAGACCTCGAACGAACCGTCCGCGTCGACGTCGAAGTCGACGTGGCGCAACACACCCGCGGTCGCGTTGCTGTAACCCCCGTCGGCCGTGTTCGTCTCGACGGTGAACGAGTAATAGGGACTGCGGTCGGTCGTGCCCGATACTCGGTACGCGCAATCGTCGCGCACCGGCGCAGTCAGATACAGCGCGTCGGGGTTGTCGCCGAGCATCTTGCGAGTTCGCGTGACGATCGGCCGGAAGATCGGTCGTTCCGGATCGCTCTCGAACATGAGCGTGAGGCCGCCCTCGATCGTGTGCATCACCGAACGGAATCCATCGGGCAGGTCGCCGAACGCTTCGGCCATCCATTCGTCGCCGAGGTAACGCTGTTCGACCTCGGCGAGAAGCGCAACGAGCTCGCGGAAGGCCGCGCGGGAGTTACTCATCTGGAAACCTCGTGTACGTGTCGATGATCATGATGGCGAAGTCGTTGGGCGCCGGCCGAGGACCGTCGAGCACGCCGCGGGCCCGAAGGTCGGCGTCGATGGTGTCGAGGATGAACTCGAGACGCAGATCGTCGGCGTGCGAACGCCACGTGTCGCGCTCAGCTCCGTCGGCGAAGCAGTAGGCCTTCCAACTCACCGAAAAGCGCATCGAGTTCGGGTCAACGACGGCGAGTTCGTCGCCCTCGGTGTCGAGCAACGTCCATCGATCGGCACCCGGCCGCACCTTCATGCCCGGACGGGCCGCAAGCGCCGCGTCCTCGTTGCCCGAAACCAGATCTACACCGTGGAACACCGAGTCGGTATCGAGCACGACTGCGGTGTTGTGCGTTGGCTCGATATCGACGCGACGACCGTCGCGGCCATTGGGGTAGGTGATGAGCGCGCCGGATTCGCCCGGACCGAAAAACGCGATCGCCGTTGCAATCGGCATGTGCCAGCGTTCGAACAGACCGGAGTGGTGCATCGCGACGAGCAGCCATTGCGAGGTGGTGGTGCGGTTCGCGCCCCGGAACTCGGGGACATCGGTGTGGACCGCGAGCTCTTGGCCGGGCAGATAGAGGTTCGCGAACACGATCGCCGGTTCGACAATCGGGCGACCATGGATCCGCTGCGCGGCCTCGACGAATCCGTCGTGACGGAGAAACGGTTCGATACCGGGTGCGGCGATCGTGTCCCCGTAGGCGTAGGTCTCGCGCAGGTAGTTCGTGCGCGCGGCCGCCTCCCTGACCGAGAGGTCGCCGCGGCGACGGAGGTGGTTTCTCACCGCGTCGATGCGTTGCGGCAATTCGTCCGCGTAGCCCGTTGCGTGGCCCTCGTTGCTGTACATCCCGTAGGGTCCGAAGGCGTCGCGTACGGCCAACATCGCTGCTGCGCCTGTCTCATCGAATACCCGGTCGATCGCGACGATCGTGGCCGCTTCCGTGGTCATGGCTGCCAGCCTGCCAGACCGAGCAGGGATCACGCAGATGGACATCGATCGACAGGGAGCATCATGACCATTCAGATCATCGGCGCCGGCTTCGGACGCACCGGCACCCACTCGCTCAAGGTCGCGCTCGAACGACTGCTCGGCGGCACGTGCCACCACATGATCGAGGTGTTCCCGAATCCGCACCAGGTGCCCGTGTGGCGCGACGCCACGACCGGCTCGATGCCGGACTGGAGCGAGTTCTTGTCGGGCTACTCCAGCATCGTCGACTGGCCGGGCGCTGCGTTTTGGCCCGAACTCGCAGCGGCGTTCCCCGATGTACCGGTGTTGTTGTCAACGCGGTCTCCCGAATCGTGGTGGACGAGCGCGACGAACACGATCTTCCAAGGCATCGGCTCGGCTGGCCGGGACGACGAGTGGACCCAGATGGCGCGTGGGGTATTGGCCCGCAGCGGTATCACCGACCTCGCCGACGAGGCAGGTTGCAAAGCGGCGTTCGTCGCGAACATCGAGCGGTGCCGCGCCGAGGTCGCGTTCGACCGTCTCGTCGAGTGGACCGCGACCGATGGGTGGGGTCCGCTGTGTCGCGCGCTCGGTGTCGACGTGCCCGCCGAACCGTTTCCAGTGACGAACACGACCGAAGAGTTTCGAGCGATGATGCTCGGCAACCCCTGACGCAGAACCCGCGAACTCAGCGGATCGCGGTGAACTGCGGCGCGAAACGTTCGGCCATCCGGGCGTACCCCGCCGGATTCGGATGGAGGTCGTCGGGCAGATCGCCGGCATCCCAGTCGGGCTCGTCGAACAACGTCAGTCCATCGACGTGGTGGAGGTTCGCGTCACCCTCGGCTCGCCGCTGGTCGACGAACGCGGCGACGATCGCACGCACTCGACGAAGGGTGAGGCTCCCCTCGGCCAGCGCCGGCGGGCGGTCGAACACGCGGACCTTTCCGTCGGGCTTCGGCGCGGTCGGGCCGGGGTGATCTTCGGCGACCGGACAGAAGATCGGCGAGACCAGGACGAACGGGGCGTCGGGGCAGCGTTCGCGGATCGTGTCGACGAACCCGTGCAACGTCGGCGTGAAGATGCGCTCGCGCATCGAGTCGGCGTTGATGACGTTGATCCCGATCTTGACGCTGACGTAATCGGGTTGCAGATCACGAATGGTGCGGGCGACGAATGCATCGAGGTGGCACTGCCCGGCGAGCGCGACCGAGATGAGCTCGAGGCCGCTCGAACGAGCGACCAGTGCAGGCCACGTCTCGGTCGGGTTCACGACCTCGAGACAGTGGCTGATCGAACTGCCGTAGTGCACCCAACGCGGCGCATCACTCGGCGACGCGGCGGTGGTCGCTCCGTCGTCGACGCGCAAGGCGCGGACCTCGGTCGTGGCGTTCGTCGGGAGCCAGATTTCAACCCGCTTCCGATGAGTTCCGAGGCCGGTCCAGCGCAGGTTCCAAGGCTCAGCAGGTTCGAACCCGGTGACGCCGCGCGCGATCGGGTCGAGCACGAAGCGCTGTGCGCCATCGGTCTGCTCCTGTCCGACGACAGTGCCGTCGATCACGAGGTCGACGCCGTGGATCATCGCCGGTTGACCGTCGAAGCGGAACGCAGTGAGGTGCGCGTCGAACTCGATCGTGTCGCTGTCAGTCGCGAAGGCGAGTCGGACACCGCTGCTCATCCGCACCATCGACTCGACGAACAGGTCGGGAATCTGGCTCCGCGTCCAATCGGGCAACCGCCGCGGCGCCAGGCCATGGTCGCTGCGATCGAAACCCAGCGCCCCCCGCCACTCGATCACGCCATCGTCCAACACCACGTCTTGCATCCAGCGACTCTAGGCGGGTCCGGTTCACCGGTATCGGTGTTGCCGGCGGGCGCGTTCGGACGCGAGCATGCGGGTGTGATTCGGCGACTGGGTGGCAACCTCGGGCTGCGTGCCGCGGACCGCGCGCCCACCGAGTCGCTGCAGCTCGAGGCCGACGGGTACGCCGTGATTCGCTCCGTGTTCGGACCCGATGACATCGCTGCGATCGCCGACGAGATCGAAGTCTCCTTTCGAGAACGCGAACCCGAGCGCGGCCGGACCGACAAGGACGAGTTTCGCTACGCGATGCTCAATTACGGCGCGCACGCGCAGGCCGCGATCGGTCACCCTCGAATCCTCGAAGTCATCGAACCGTTGATCGGCGACGACTGCCACGTGATCGCGAACACCGCGTGGAAGAACCCGCCAACGTTCGCGGGCGGACCATGGCACTGCGACGCCGGACCGCACGTTCCGCGCCCGCGGGACGTTCCCTGGGACGAACGAATCCCCTACCCGATCTTCGCAGTCGGAGCCCACCTCATGCTGCGAGATTGCGACCTACGCGACGGGCCCACCGAGGTCGTGCCCGGTTCGCATCGCTCTGGCCGGTTGCCCGATTACGACCGCGTCGACAGCCCCGACTTCGGCTACGAAGGCCGCGGTCCGATCGCGGTGACCGCCGATGCCGGCGACGTCATCTTGTTCGCATCCGATCTCTGGCACCGAGGCCGACCGGCCGACAACGGCCGCGGTCGGCTCTTCCTACAGTGCCACTACGGGCGACGCGATCTTGCCCAACGGATCGTGACGACCGACGAGGTCAACCAACTCAGTGCGGCGGCAATCGAGCGTGCCGACATGAATGGCCCTCGTGCACGCACGTTGGTGGGTCTCCACGCCCCGTACTTCTACGACGGCTGACGAGTTCGCGATCAATCGAGCAGTTGGGCGCAGATTCGACCGAGGTCCGCAAAGTCGTCGGCGCTGAGGCGATCGACGAGGGCGGCGCGCACGGCGTCGACATGGCCCGGCGCCATGCGGGCGAGCGCCGCATGGCCGCCATCGGTGAGGACGGCGTAGGCGCCGCGCCGATCGTCGGGGCACGCCTCGCGCCGCACCCAGCCGAGGCCCTCCAAGCGGGCGACCGCGTGCGACAGGCGCGAACGCGACGACAAGGTTGCTTCGGCCAACTCACTCATGCGCAGTTGTCGGTCGGCGGCCTCCGACAGGCGGACGAGGATCTCATAGTCACCGTGCACGAGGTCGTGATCGGCGGCCAACTGCCGTTCCAACTGCGCAAACACCTGGCGATGGGCTTCGAGGAAGGCTCGCCATGATCGTTGCTCGTCGGGGGTCAACCACCTGGTCATCGGTCCAGTGTAGTGAAATTGGTTGACACTTCAATCATCAGTGGTACAGTGCTCAATAGTTCAAAGTTCAACTACCTTCGAGGAGCAGCTATGACCACCACGACCGCCCACTCCCACGACCTCGGACTCACCACCGGCATCTGGACCATCGACCCCGCGCACAGCCACGTTGGGTTCAGCGTCCGCCACCTCGTGGTGAGCAAGGTCCGCGGCGAATTCACCGACTTCGCGGGCACCATCACCATTGCGGACGATGCACTCGCCAGTTCGGTCGACGCCACCGTCGACGCCGCGAGCGTGCGCACCCGAGACGCTGCTCGCGACGAGCACCTCCGCACGAGCGACTTCTTCGCCATCGAGCAGCACCCAACCTGGACCCTGCGCTCCACCGGCCTGCGCGCAACCGGCGCCCGGACATTCGCGCTGACCGCCGACCTGGCCATCCGTGGCGTCACCCGTTCGGTGGAGTTCGACCTCGAGTTCCACGGCGTCACCCCCGATCCGTGGGGCGGCACGCGACTCGGACTCTCCGCCGAGACCACCATCAATCGTAAGGACTTCGGTGTCGACTGGAATCTTCCGGTCGACGGAGGCGGCGTCGTCGTCGGCGACAAGGTCACGATCACACTCGAAATCGAGGCGATCCGCCAGGCCGCCTGAAGTCCCCGACGGCGTGCGATGCTGCGGAGGTGGCCGAACTCCCCCGGTCGGCCACCTCCGCCACTCGCAAAGGAGCCTCGATGCAGATTCAAGAACTTGGCCATGTCGTGCTGTATGTGCGCGATCTCCAACGGTCACGCGCGTTCTACGGCGAGGTCCTCGGCTTTCCCGAGATTCGTAGCGACGACGCACCGACCGGATTCCCAGCGGCCGCGTTCAGCGCCGGGCGCACGCACCACGAACTCCTCTTGATCGAAGTCGGCACGAACGCGGCGTCGCTTCCAAGCGGTCGGCGTGTTGGCATGTACCACATCGGTCTGAAGGTCGGCGACGACGACCAGACGCTGCGCGACGCGATCGTGCACCTGCGCGACCACGGCGTGAAGATCGTCGGCACCGCCGACCACCACGTGTCGCACAGCGTGTATCTCGAAGACCCCGACGGCAACGAGATCGAGTTGTACGTCGATGTCCCCGGCGTCGACTGGCGCGCCGACCCCACCCTCGTCATGCGCCCCGCCGCCCCACTCCAACTCTGACCCCACATCGCCCGACCGCACGATGGGTTCGTGCGAGACGCATCGCCCGCGATGCGGCGACACCGCGGAGGAAACGATCGTGGAAAAGAGTGGCGGAAGCAACGAACGTCGTAGGATCATCGGCATGACATCACGCCGACTTCGCCTCGCCGCGCTCGTTGCCACTACCTGCCTCACGGTGGTTGCGTGCGGGGGCGACGACTCCGACGACACGACCAACCCGACCAACCCGACCAGCGCGGACTCCGACGCGAACGACCCCGCGCCGACGAACACCGACCCCGACGACGCAGCGATCACGATCGAGGACTTCGAGTTCGCGATCCCCGCCTCCGTCCCGGCCGGTTCGGTCGCGATTCAGAACAACGACGCGGCGCCCCACACCCTCACCGACGACGCAGGGTCGTTCGACATCGCGGTCGACGCAAACGCGTCGACGACCGCCGAGATCCCCGCCGGCACCTACGAGGTGCACTGCGAGATCCACTCGACGATGACGGGCTCGCTCACCGTCGCCTGATCGACGGCCGACTCGTGACCTTCGCGCTCCCGTTCGCGCTCGATCCCAGCTGTATCAACGAGTTCGAGGCCAAGGGTCACACCGTCGTTCGCGGTCTGCTCGACGCCGACACGATCGAGCCGTATCGCGTTGCGATCGAGGCCGCGGTGGCTCAGTGGAACGAACACCTGCCGCCGATCGAACAACGCGACACGTACAGCAAGGCGTTCATCCAGGTGATGAACCTCTGGCAACGCGACGAGTTGGTGCGCGAGTTCGTCTTCGCTCCGAGATTCGCGCAGGTCGCGGCCGAACTACTCGGGGTCGACGGCGTTCGGCTCTACCACGATCAGGCGTTGTGCAAAGAGCCTGGCGGTGGATTGACGCCATGGCACCAAGACCAGCGCTATTGGCCGCTCGATACCGACCGCACCATCACCATGTGGATGCCACTCGTCGACGTTTCCGACGCCGTCGGAACGATGAGCTTCGCAAGCGGTTCCCACCGTCATGGCGAACTCGGCCCGTGGGTGATCGGTGACGAGTCCGAAGCGGGATTCGCCGAGATCGTCGGCCGCATGGGGTTCGATGTCGAGACACACGGGGTGTTGCGTGCCGGTGATGCAACCTTCCATTCGGGTTGGACCCTGCACCGTGCGCCGGCAAACGACACCGCGACGTTGCGCAGCGTGATGACGGTGATCTGGTTCGCGGATGGCACCAATGTCTCGGCCATCGCACCGACGATGCAGTGGGATCAACGCTTGTGGCTCGACGGCATCGAACCCGGTCGGCGGGCAGCCGGCCCGCTCAACCCTCGGTTGTGGCCACCGACCTGATCAGCCGACCCGGCGCAGCGTGTTGTGGTCGGTGTGCGCGAACGGCTCGGGAAACTCGTCCATCTTGAGCATCGTGGTCTCGTCGTACGACCAGGTTCCGTCACCAATCGCGATCGTCACCGTGTAGCTCACAGTGCTTGCGTGCTTGGTGAGGTACTGGTTCTCGCTGATCGAGTACTGACTCCCGCCAAGTTCGGCGCGCAGGGTGTAGTCGGTCGCGTCGCTCGCCGCGGTGCCGCCCGCGAGCACGGTGATGCCGCGCGGCACGACGAATCCGCGCAACACCTCGCCGGTCGCGCCGTCCCATAGCCAGTATCCAACCTCGGTGTGAAACGGGTTCTCTTCGTCGTCGCGCCACATCGCGGTCTTGTAGTCGAGGCCATAGAGGTGCTGACTGCCATTGTCGACCGGACCGAACGGCTTCATCGAGACTTTCTCGAGATACGGCGTCTGGAGCACCTTCTCCTTCGAGTGTGAGAACGCGGTGTCGAGTCCGCCTTCGCCTTCCCACTCACCAATCAACGCTGCGAGTGGACCCCATGCTGCGTTCGACATCGCCACTACTCCTCTCGTTTCGGGAGATTCAGCACCTCCCCGTCGGATCGGATCGTACCGTCGGTTCGCGACTGCGCAACCCTGCGTCACCGGCAGTCTTCCGATCACCCGCCGGTTTCGTTGCAGTCCTGCCCGCGATAGGTTCCGCATCGATGTCTGCCGAAGCAGTCGCCGAGAGCTACTTCGATGCAATCCGCGCCCGCGACGCCAGTCGTTTGCGCGAGTTGTTTGCCGACGACGGCGTGCTCGTCAGCGGCGGCGTCACCTACGTCGGCGCCAACGCGATCGCGACCTGGTACGAAACGCAGGCGTTTCTGATCGAACCGGAACCGATGCTGGGCCCCTTCATCGTCGATGGCGATCGAGTTGCCGTCGAGATCGACCTGTTCACCACCATCGGCCAGATGTCGGTGTGCGACATCTTCGAAACCCGTAACGGACGAATCGAGCGGTTGGCGATCTACGGCACTCCCCGCCTGGAATCCTGACCCCGCCCTCCGAGGCGGCCCGAGCGGCCGACCCCAACCGGCCTCCGCCGGGGCGGCGTGGCCCGAACTACCGCCCGACTAGGTCTCAGGCCCGGGGCACGACCCGCCGACACTTCTCCGTGGCGTCGGCGCGAGTGCAAGCAGAATGTCTGGATCAGGCGAACCGCGCCATCCTGCGATCTGCGCCACTCGGCCCGCCTGCTGCCATCTTGTTGATCCTGATTCTCGGTGACGCCGCACCGCTGCGAGCCCGAATTGCCCTGGTCGGCGCGGTCACCTTGACCAACGCGTTCGGGATCCTGACCACCTTGCAGTTCCGTCGTGAGCAACGCCGGCGCGAAGTGCACCGATGGTGGCCGACCACCGTGTACGGGCTGCTCGTCGGGTTCTCGTGGCCGATGCTGGCGATTGTCGGCTTCCCGGGCGCGGACCATGTCGACATGCGGGCGATCATCGCGTTGTTCGTGTGCGGCGTCTCGGCGACCCAGATCGTCTCCGCGGCGTCGCATCGCCGCTACTTCTTCGCGACGCAGGTTCCGCTCCTGGGGGTGATGACGTTCGTCTATCTCAACAGCAGCGATCAGACGACCCACCTGCTCGGGTTCGCGTTTCCGATCTACCTCGGCGTCGTGATCATGTTGCACCACGATGTCAACAAGGTGGTCGTGAGCGAGATCGAGTTGAAGCACACCAACGGTGACTTGATTGCGAACCTCACCGCCGAACAAGCGCAAGCCGCCGTCACGAACGCGCGCCTCGTCGAAGCGAATCAGCAACTCACCGAACAGGCGTTGCGCGACAGTCTGACCGGCCTCGCCAACCGCACCGCGTTCCTCGAATCCCTCGATCGCGCCGTCGCCTCGTCGGGGCGTCACCGCAGCATCGTGGGCGTGCTCTTCTTCGACATCGACCGGTTCAAACTGATCAACGACTCGCTGGGTCACGCTGCGGGCGACGAGCTGCTGATTGCGATTGCACAGCGCGTCGAAGCCGTATTGCGACCCGGCGACGTGCTGGGTCGGCTCGGCGGCGACGAGTTCGTCGTCGCCCTCCCGACGCTCGCCGACCCGTACGAAGCCGTGGCCATCGCCGAGCGCGTTCGGGTCGCGGTGAACGAACCCCTCGAACTCGTACACCGGCGAGTGCAAGTCACGATCAGCATTGGCGTCGCAACAACCGATGACAAGTCGGAATCAGCCAACGACCTGCTCCAGCATGCAGACGCGGCGCAATACCGCGCAAAACAAAGCGGGCGTGACCGCGTCGAAGTCTTCGACGTCGATCTCCGCAGCCGCGCGCAACACGTTGTCGACACGGAGATCGCGCTCCGCAACGCGCTCGACCTCGGTCATGTCGTGCCGTGGTTCCAGCCGCAGATCGATCTCCAGACCGGGGCCGTGATCGGCGCCGAGGCTCTGGCGCGTTGGGTCGACCCCGAACGCGGCGTCATTCCCCCCGACGAGTTCTTGCCCCTCGCCGAGATGGTCGGATTGATGTTCCGGGTCGACACGACGATCGCTGCCGCGTCGGTGCGTGCCCGGGTGCGGCTCGCCGAACTCGGAGTCGACCCGCGTTTTCGCGTGTGGAGCAACGTCTCCCCCGGAATGCTCGCTCGCGGCAACCAGACCGAACGACTCGCCGTCTACATGCAGGGAACCGGATGCGACCCCCACGGTTTCGGGATCGAGATCACCGAGACCGGCGTGCTGTACGACCTCGAGGCCGCGCGTCGAGAGCTCACTGCGGCGCGCGAACTCGGCGTGCGGGTCGCGCTCGATGACTTCGGTACCGGCCACTCGTCGCTGTCGTTGTTGCGAGACCTGCCGATCGACGAGGTGAAGATCGACCGCACCTTCGTGCGCGACCTGACCGACGATCCGATCGACGCTGCCATCGTCACGGGCGTCACCGAGATCGCACGCCGCATCGGACTCGAAGTCGTCGCGGAAGGTGTGGAGCGAGCCGACCAAGAAGCCGTCGTCCGCGAGCTCGGATGCGCACGGGCACAGGGCTGGCTCTACGGCAAGGCCATGCCGCTCGACGAGTTCATCGACACGCTCGGCCTCCTCACCGAACGTCCCACGCCCGCGGTCTCCTGACACCACGAACCACGCGGCAGATCCGCCGCCACGACGCCGCCGCCTAACCTGCCCGACGCGACCCGGACACAGACAGGGTTGTGGACGCGTTCCGATGGTGCCATAGGCCCTCGTAGCCCTCGTGGGGGTTGTCGAAAACCCTGTGGGAAAGACGCGCGGCGCCCGCCCGGAACGGATGGCCCTGTTTTTGGAACGCGTGAATCCATCGACGTGACCGAACCTTTGGGGACACATATAGCCAGGACACGGACTCCTCAGCAGACTCCCCAGGACACGAACATGTGTTCGTTAGTCCCTTAATCTCCAGCGAGAGGCGACGCGCCTGAACCGCGAGCCGGGGGTGGCACCAGAGCCGCGCCGTTAGTCGTTACGCTGTTTCAAAACCGCCAATCATTGTGCGCCAATGCGCGCCGGTGTCGTCTGGGTCCCGATTCTGGGACAGTCCATGACAACGCCGGCGCGTTCTTCTTTTTGGAGAGTGTCCCGATGGGAACCGAACCGCCCAACGAAGTGACGACGAAGCGTCGAGGGGCAACTTCGCCCGCTGCGATCGCCCGGGCCGAACGCGAACGCGAGGCAATCGCGATGCGCCGAGCGGGCGCGAGTTTCGACGACATCGCCGACCGT
>SXGT01170101.1_pt1 | contig 35515 bp, 26 predicted proteins | sample 3176221 | NCBI WGS metagenome assembly SXGT01 (sample SAMN11356862, study PRJNA531348) | freshwater metagenome | isolation source: freshwater sample F1-120 | place: China: Fuxian Lake, Yuxi | collected 2017-12-25 | reverse complement strand
TCTCGACCATGGGCTTGGGCTTGAGGTGCGACTCCTCGCTGATCCGAGTCCCCATGCCGCCTGCGAGGATGACCGCCTTCATGCCCGATCCGGAGCGTCGACTCTAGGAAAGGTGCGCGGGTAATTCAAGGCATTCAGCCTGGGTCGGCGAGCGCCTCGTAGACCGCCATGGTCTCCTCGACCACGCGCTCCACCGAGAACTCCGCCTCCGCCCGCGCGCGTCCGGCCGCACCCATGCGGCGCCGGAGGTCGGGATCTCCGAGGAGGCGGACGAGCGCCTCCGCGAGCGCGCCCGCGTCGCGTGGCGGGACGAGGAGCCCGTTGTGCTCGTGCCGCACAGCGTCCCTGCACCCGGGGACGTCCGTGGTCACGATCGCGCGACCCGTCGCCGCCGCCTCGAGCAGCGCCTTCGGGAGACCCTCGCGGTACGAGGGGAGGCACACGATCGAGGCCTGCCGCAGCACTTCGGGCATGTCGTCGCGGAACCCCCACCACTCGACGGCGCCCTCGGCGTTCCAGCGCTCGAGCGTCTCCCGGGGGACCGTCGTGGGGTTGGGATCCGTGTCGCCGACCAGCGCGAACCGAGCGGCGATCCCCCGGCGTCCGATCGAGCGGGCGGCGTCCACCAGCTCGCCGACCCCCTTGTCCCACAGGAGGCGGCTCGGCAGGACGACGAGGGGGCGCTCGCTCACGGGTTCCGGCCGCAGGGGGAACGTCGCGAGGTCCACCCCCGAGCCCCGGATGATGATCGTGCGGTCCGGGCGGACGACGCCTCGCCCGGTCAGCTCGCGCCGGTCATCCTCGTTCTGGAAGATCGTGCGGGATCGCCGCTTGCCGAGCGCGACCCGGTAGGTCGCGAGCGCCAGGCGCCGCCCCAGGTCCGCCCTGGGACCACGCGCGAGGAAGACGTAGCCGAGCCCGCTCACGGCGCTGACGACCGCAGGTACGCCGACGAGCCGCGCCACGATGCCCCCGTACAGGACCGGCTTGATCGACACGAGGTGAACGACGTCGGGCCGGAGCGTGCGGAACAGCCGCGCGAGCGTGCCGACGACCGCGAGCTCCTGGAGCGGGTCACGCCCGGCGCGCGTCAGGCCGGCGACGGGGTGGTAGGCGAGCCCGCGCGGAGCGATGTCGGCGTCATGCGCGCCAGGGCCCGTGGCCACGTGCACGTCCCAGCCGCGCGCCTTTGCGCCCACGGCGAGGGGGAGGCGATGCGACCAGAAGAACGGCGCGTCGTTCACGACGATGAGCAGCCGCCGCGCACGGGGACGAGACATCGGCGACGATTATGCTCCAACCTGCGCAAATGAGCACCAAGGTGCGGCTTTTTCCGGCCCAAACCGGGTGACCGCTGAACGTCGACGTGCTATCGGGACACGAACCATTCGCCAGGGTGGGCGCCCGACGGCGCGTCCCTGAGGGAGCAAGCACGGCAAAATGCGATACCTCATCACAGGTGGCGCGGGCTTCATCGGCTCGCATCTGTCCGAGGAGCTCCTCCGACGGGGCCACGAGGTCTTCGTCGTCGACGACCTGTCCACGGGAAGCATCAACAACATCCGCCACTTGAAGACCCACGATCGGTTCCATTACACGATCGACACGTGCGCCAACGTCCAGCTCATGGCCGAGCTGGTGGACGGGGCCGACCGCATCTACCACCTCGCCGCCGCCGTCGGGGTGAAGCTCATCGTCGAGTCCCCCGTGCGGACGATCGAGACGAACATCCGCCTCACCGAGATCATGCTCGGGCTCGCGAACAAGAAGAAGCGCCCCATCTTCGTGGCCTCGACGAGCGAGGTCTACGGCAAGTCCGAGCGCTTCCCCTTCAACGAGGACGGCGACCTCGTCATGGGCGCCACGACCAAGGGCCGCTGGTCGTACGCGTGCTCCAAGGCGATCGACGAGTTCCTCGCGATCGCCTACTACAAGGAGAAGAAGCTGCCGACCGTGGTCGCACGGCTCTTCAACACCGTGGGCCCGCGTCAGACCGGTCAGTACGGCATGGTCGTCCCCACGTTCGTGCGGCAGGCCCTCGCGGGGCGTCCGATCACCGTGTTCGGAGACGGCCAGCAGTCCCGCTGCTTCACGCACGTGGCGGATGTCGTGCGCGCTCTCATCGACATCATGGATCACGACGGGGCGCGAGGGCAGGTCTTCAACATCGGGAACACCGAGGAGATCTCCATGAACGATCTCGCGAAGCTCGTCCGTGAGCTCACCGGCTCCCGATCGGAGATCGTGCACATCCCTTACGAGAAGGCCTACGAGGAGGGATTCGAGGACATGCCCCGCCGCGTCCCCGACCTCACCAAGATCGGCGCCGCGATCGGCTGGAAGCCGACGATCCCCCTCACGCGTATCCTGAACGACGTCATCGAGGGCTACCGCATCAGCGGCGGCGAGCCCATGGGCTCCTCGGTGCCCGTCCCCCGTCTCGAGGTCTGACCGCATCCCAGCGAAAAGGAGTCGAGCATCCAAGCCTATGTCCTCAGCTTCGGTACCGCGCTCCTAGCGTCGCTCGCGCTGACGTTCGGGGTGCGCGCGCTCGCCCGGCGTTACAAGCTGGTGGCCAGGCCGCGCACGGACCGCTGGCACAAGAAGCCCACCGCGCTGTACGGGGGGATCGGGATATACCTCGCGTTCCTCCTGTCGCACTTCTGGCTCCAACCGAAGCATGTCTCCGGAGAGAACCTCCTCGTTCTCTGCGGCAGCGGCATGTTCCTCCTCGGGCTCGTCGACGACGCCGTCCAGCTCAAGCCGTACGCCAAGCTCGTCGGTCAGATCGTGTTCGCCACGGTCTTCACGACCTTCGGCATGCGCCTCCACTGGCTGCCCGCGTGGGTCCCCGACCAGGCGCTGACCATCTTCTGGCTCGTCGGCATCACGAACGCCGTCAACCTGCTTGACAGCCTCGACGGGGTGGCCGGCGGCGTCGCCACGATCGCCTCGGGCTTCATGGTGTACTTCTGCCACGCGGCCGGTCAGGACTCCATGGCGATGCTCGCGGCCGCGTTCTGCGGCGCGAATCTGGGGTTCCTGGTGTTCAACTTCAACCCGGCGTCGATCTTCATGGGCGACTGCGGGTCGTTGTTCCTCGGGTTCTTCCTCGGCGGCGCCGCCCTGGTCACCAACCAGACCGCGATGCGCCGGGACATGGTGTCGATCCTCGCGATCCCCGTGCTGCTCCTCCTCCTCCCGATCATCGACACGACGCTCGTGACCATCGCGCGCCTGCTCGCCCGGAGGCCCGTGTCGCAGGGGGGGCGCGACCATACCGCCCATCGCCTGGTCGCGCTCGGGATGTCGGAGCGCGCGGCCGCGCTCACGCTCTACGGGTTCGCCATCCTCTCGGGCGCCGTGGCGATCCTGGTGCGCAACGTCCAGGGCAGGGTCGGCGCGTTCATCGCGCCCGCGTTCGGGATGGTGATCGTCTTCCTCGTCGTGTTCATCGGGAAGACCCGCGTGTACGAGCCCGTTTCCCAGGCCGACGAGCAGAAGATGGGCGGCCGCGCGCTCGTGCCCACGCTCGCCGACTTCTCTTACAAGCGCAGGGTGTTCGAGGTGCTCAACGACCTCGCGATCTGCCTGCTCGCGTACTACGGCGCGATCCTCCTCCGCTTCGACGGGGATATCCCCATCCGCTACTACCAGTCTGCCATCCGCATGATGCCCGTGGTCATCGTGGCCCAGCTGGCGAGCTTCCTCGCCTTGGGCCTCTACCGCGGCCTGTGGCGCTACACCTCGATGGCCGACGTCGCGACGCTCATCAGGGCCGTCGGCGGCGGATGGGTCGCGTCGGTCGTCGCGCTCGTGTTCGTGGCCCGGTACGAGAACATGTCGCGCGGCATGTTCGTGATGGATGGGGTCCTCCTCCTTGGCGGCGTGATCGGTAGCCGGCTCTCGTTCCGGCTCCTGCGCACGTGGATGGCGCGCTTCCAGCCGAAGGCTGAGGCCAAGCGCGTGCTCATCTACGGCGCGGGCGATGGCGGCGAGCTCTTGCTGCGCGAGATGCAGAACAACATGGAGCTCGGGCTCGACGCGGTCGGCTTCGTGGACGACGATCCCCAGAAGCACGGGCGGGTCATCCACGGGGTTCGGGTCCTCGGATCCATCGAGCGCCTCGGCGAGCTGGCGGGCGCCGAGAAGGCCGAGGCGGTCGTCATCTCCACGGCGCGACTGACCGTCGACAACTCCGTCCTCGTCAACCAGAAGTGCCGGGAGGCCGGCCTCGCCTGCCGCCGGATGCGGATCGCGCTCGATTAGCGTCGGCTCGCCCTCGAATGGTATCGACGGCCCAGCAAGAAGAGGACGCCGTGACGGGTCGCCCGACGCCGGCGCCCCGGTCCGCCTCCCGGGCCCGGGCCGCGTACTGGATCCTGGGTCCGCGCGCGACGGCCTGGCTCTGCACGGGGTTCTTCGCGTCCCTCTCCCTGGCGACCATAGAGCTCGTGATCGCGGTGTTCCTCCAGCTGTTCCTGAAGAGCCTGGGCGTGCTGGGGCCCGACGTGAAGGTCGTGGCCGTCGTGGAGGGGATCGAGCTCACCCCGGGCGGGTTCGCCGTCGGCCTCGCCGTCATCGCGTTCTTCCGCGCGATCGCGCAGTACCTGAACGCGCAGAGCACCAACATCGCGATGGAGACGGTGACGGCCCGGCTGCGGCGCCTGGCCATCTGGGAGATGCTCCGGCACCCCGAGCAGCGGTTCGTCGCCGCGTCTCACGTCAACGCGCTCGTCGCGGAGTACTTCCTGAAGACGTCGCTCTTCGCGTACTCGTTCGCCGCGCTCCTGGCGGTCTTCGTGCAGGCCGTCGCGCTGTCCGTCATCCTCTTCGCGGGCGCGTGGCGGGAGACCCTCGTGGCCATGACGGGGCTCTTCCTGCTCGGGCTCGTCATCACGCGCGTCAACCGGCGCGCCGTCGCCGTCGCGGAGCTGGTGCCCGACGAGCTGCGCAAGCTCGCGGTGGGCATCGAGCGTGTCGCGCGGAACTTCTTCCTCGTCCGTGTCCTCCGCACGCAGGACGACGAGTATCGCCGCCTCCGCCACGCCGTGGACGCGTACGAATCGCACTCCCTCCGCTCGGCCATCTTCGGCAACCTGCCGGTCGCGCTCACGCCGTTCGTAGGCGTGCTCCTCATCATCGTCATCGTCGTCCTCGGCCGCACCGTGCTCCACACGCCGGGCCTCGTGTTGCTGTCGTTCCTCTATCTCTTCATGCGGTTCGTGCAGCTCCTCGCCGCCGGTGCCACGCACCTCTCGACGTGCAACCAGTACTCGCCCCAGACGCGGGAGAGCCTGAGGTACGTCCAGAAGCTCTCCCCCTTCCTCCCCGAGGCGCTCGGGCCGGCGCCCGTCGCGGCACGTGCTCGACGGAGGGCCTCCGAGCGGAGCGACGCGCGCCCCCCTGGTGTCACGGCGACGGGAGTCGCGTTTCGCTATGGCGCCGGGCCGCCGGTCCTCGAGGGGATCCGGTTCGAGATCGCGCCCGCGAGCCAGTTCGCGATCGTCGGCCCGAGCGGCTGCGGCAAGAGCACGCTGCTCGCGCTCCTCCTGGGACTGCTCGCGCCGGCGTCGGGCGAGATCGAGATCGACGGTCGTTCCCCCCGCGCCTACTTCGACGACCCCTCCGTGCGGGTCGGCTACGTGGGGGCGGAGCCGTTCCTCGTCGCCGGGACCCTGCGCGAGAACCTGCTCTACGGCGCCGAGGACGACACCGCCGACGACGCGCTCTGGGCGGCGCTCGCGGACGCGCGTCTCGAGGACATCGTGCGGGCGCTCCCCGAGGGACTCGCTCACTTCATCGGCGAGGACGGATCGGGCCTCTCTGCGGGGCAGAAGCAGCGCTTGTGCCTGGCGAGGGCGCTCGTGCGCCGCCCGCACGTCCTCGTGCTCGACGAGCTCACCGCGAACCTCGACGTCGACACGGAAGCCGAGCTCGCCGAGACCTTGCGCGATCTCAGGGGCACGTGCACGACCATCGTCGTCAGCCACCGCAAGGGGATCCTGCGCTACGCGGACCGTGTGCTGAGCCTCGCGCCGCCCTGATCGGGAGCGGAGAGACCGGCACGACGAGGGCCATGCGCTGCGGGAGGACGAGGCGGTTCGCGTGTCTCGAGGCGGGTCGGACTCGGGTCAGCGGGCCGCGATGGGTTCCTCGACCTTGGCGTTCGCCGTCGCCACGGGCGGCGCCTCGTCCGGCACCGGCTCGTCCACGGCGCCCTCGACGCTCTCGGTCTCCCGTTTCGGCCAGCTCATCGTGGCGAGCAGCATCACCATCACGACCACGGGCATTCGCTGCCGGAGGACGAGCCCGATGTTGGAGACGCTCATCGCGTAGATGAGCGTCATGGGCGCCACGAACGCGAGGACGGTGAGGAGGAGCGCCTTGTCGACCACGAACAGCCGCTTGGCGGCGACCCCCGCCCGGTACATGAAGTAGTAGAAGAGGAGGGTGTCGACCTTGCCGAGGTTGAGGCCCAGGGACCCCGTCATCCACGGAAACGGTGCGAACAGCGTGTACATCAGCTTCTGCGGGAGCGCCCCGGTCGGGTCGCCCCCGTCGTCGAACTCCACCGCGGAGCCCCCCCGGTGCCCCTCGAGCTGGGCGCGCCAGCCGTACGAGAAGTCGAACGCGACCGTCGCGGACTCCTGCGCCTCCTGGAGGATCTGCGTGTAGGAGACCATCATCAGCAGCACGACGGGCGCGATCGCGGACACCAGGATGGGCCGGACGACCGACTTTCCTCCGAAACCTGCGAGCCCGATGACGAGGGGCGCCACACACGCGAACACCAGGTAGTAGCGGACCCCCCAGACCGCGACGAGGCAGAGCGAGCCCAGGACGAAGTCGAACATCGTGAACTTCCGGGCCAGCCGGACCGCGCCGCCCACCGCGCCGATGACGCAGAACACGACCAGCCCGTCCTTGTACATGTCGGACGTGTACATCGTGAAGCTCGGCATGAAGAGGATGCAGAGCATGACCCGCTCGGCGACCTTCGGGTCGGCCCCGAGCTCGCGCGCGAGGCGGACGAAGTTCAGGCACGTGAAGCACGCCATCATGGCGATCACCGCGGTGCAGCCCGCGCGCGTGTCCCCGCCGTTCGCGTACATGATGAGCGCGAAGAGGTTGATGGGGAGCGTCGTGGGACCCACCTGCCAGATCTGGTCGGCCGTGACGTAACTCATCCCGTTGCGGTCCCAGTACTCGCAGACGAGCCCGGCGAGCATCTCGTACCCGACCGAGTCCCCGCCGGCCTCGTGCGTGAACCACTGCACGTCGCGGATGATGATGAGGAAGAGCAGCCGGAACGCGTACGCCCCCATCAGGATCCGCACGATGAGCCGCGACTCGCCCGCCGCCGTCGCGACAGCGTAGACGATGAGCAGGCAGAGCGGTATGAGCAGGATGCCTAGCACGGCGGGCTTTCCCGGCGGACCCCGACCCTGGCGCACCGAGGCGCACGAACGGAGCCACGCGCGCGTGGCGCGACGCACCGAAGGTCAAGCATGCATCGCCAAGGATAGCACCCCGTCCGCGCCAGGGCACACGGGCGCGTCGAAAAGTGGTCATCATCTCGGCGGCTTGTCGGGCGTGAACGACCTCGGCGCCCGGCGCAACGAAGGGTTTTGCACGAATCCCGCTCCGTGCTACAGACCCTCCTCCCGGACCGCAATGGTTCCGGAGACTTGGCCGCGCGCCGACCCGCTGGACCCTCCCAGACAGAGACACCGATGGCAGTACAAGACAAGAAGCCGCGAGCTCCGGGCACGAAGACCCAGTCGCCCAAGATCGCCCAGACCCTGGTCGAGTCCGCGAAGGACGACGTGACGGAGTCCTTGTTCTGGTTCCTGCGTGCGATCGTCAAGAACCTCCCGAGCATCTTCGCGATCATCATCCTGATGGTCGGGGGGAGCGTCGTCTACACCAAGTCGGTCGCGAAGATCTACGAGGCCTCGTGCTCGATCGAGTTCGATCCCGACACGGTGCGACCTCTGTCGATGGCGTCGACGAACGAGGCCAAATTCCTCAACCCGTTCAACGACACGCGCGAGTATTACGAGACCCAGTACAGCCTGATGGTCAGCGATCGCATTCTCCTGCCCGTCGTGCGCGACCTCGGTCTCGCGACGGACGCGGACTTCCTCGGGTTCAAGTCCGACAAGCCGGTCCCTCCCGAGGACGTCGCCGCGATCCTCAGGGCACGGGTGAGAGTGGAGCCGGTCAAGATGAGCCGGCTCGTCGTCCTCAAGATGGAGGACACGAACCCCGCGCGCGTGCGCCGTGTCCTCGACGCCATCAGCCGCTCGTACCAGGCGCAGAACCTCGACAAGACCACGAGCGCCACGGCCGACGCCGTGGTCTGGCTCACGGGCCAGCTCGACCATTACACGCGCGAGCTCGAGGCGAACGAGAACGACATCCACGAGTTCAAGCGGAAGAACGATCTTCCCTCCAGCACCCTCGAGGAGATCTCCCGGATGGTGCGGATGGAGATGCAGCACTACGACGAAGCTCTGACCAAGACCCGGATGCGGAAGGCCGAGCTCTCGGCCCGCCATGCGGAGTTCTCGAAGATCGCGGCCGACTCACCCGACCTCATCCCGGCCTCCGAGCTCCTGTCCAACGCGTTCCTCGGCACGCTCCGGATGAACTACCAGACGGCCGTGCGCGAGCGGCGCGAGCTGACCGCCGAGGGCAAGGGCGACAACCACCCCCAGGTCAAGAAGCTCGACGAGCGCCTCGCGCTCTCCCGGACCGCCCTCCTCGACGAGATCAAGAACATCCGGGGCGCGCTCGGGCGTGACCTGGCCATCCTCCATCGGCAGGAGGCCGGCGAGGCGCAGCTCTACGAGGGCGCGAGCAAGCGCGCCGTGGAGCTCAACCTGAAGGAGCTCGAGTTCCGCCGCCTCGATCGCAACCGGGCGCAGAACGAGAAGCTCCACAACGTGCTCCTCGAGCAGCTCAAGCAGGCCGATCTGACGCGGATGATGAACGTCAACAACATCCGCATCATCGATCCGCCGAATGAACCCCACGTCCCCGTCCGCCCCCGGCTCTCGACGAACATGCTCGTGGGCGCGGCGGTCGGGCTGACCTTGGGGCTGCTCTTCGTCTTCGTCCGTGAGCAGCTCGACAACTCCGTGAAGTCCCCCGAGGACCTCGAGCGGCGCCTCGGCGTGACGTTCCTCGGTCTCCTGCCCCGCTTCGACGAGAAGGAAGGGAAGGGGGGGGCGTACTCGGGGTACGGCCGCTACGCGAACTACACGAACTACAGCGACGGGAAGAAACGGGCGCGTCGCGTCATGCCGCCCCGGCAGCTTGCCCCCGAGCTGATCGTGCACGAGCGACCGCTCTCGGGCATCGCGGAAGCGGCGCGGACCGTGCGAACGAACCTCACCTTCACGAGCCCCGACGAGCCCTACCGCACGCTCCTCGTCACGAGCGCCGCCCCTGGTGAGGGGAAGACGACCGTCGCATGCTCCATCGCCATCTCGCTGGCGCAAGCGACGCTGAAAGTCTGCATCGTGGACTGTGACCTTCGCCGCCCCCGGCTCCACCGCATCTTCGATCGCGCGGGCGATGCAGGGCTCACCAACGTCCTCGTCGGCGAGGCCACGCTCGAGGAGGTCACCCGCCCCACGATGATCGAGAACCTGTACTGCATCCCGTCGGGCCCGATGCCGCCGAACCCGGCCGACATGCTGCACTCGGCCAAGTTCAAGAAGGCCATCAGCGATCTCTCGCAGATGTTCGACCGCATCGTGCTGGACAGCCCCCCGCTGGCGGCCGTCACGGACGCGGCCCTCATCTCGGCGTCCGTCGACGCCACGGTGTTCGTCATCCGGGCGTTCAGCACGTCACGCGCGCTGTCCAAGGATGGGCTCCGCTCGCTCGCGGATGTCGACGCCAACGTCGTCGGGGCGGTTCTGAACGCCGTGGACCTGCGCAAGAACGGCTACAACTACTACGAGCGGTACTCCTACTACCGGCGCGAGGGGTACCTCCCGCACAACGTGCCGAAGGAGCCCCCCGCCGACCAGGCGTCACCCCCCAACTAGATGCGGGGGGGCGGAGATGCCCCTTCGCGCGCCCCGCCATGAGATCCCTGTATATCACCCACGTCGGGATGATCGAGCCGCTCGGGCAGTCGCAAGTGATGCCCTACCTCGTCGGGCTGGCGCGGCGCGGCGCCGACATCGAGATCCTGAGCTACGAGATGGCGGGCACGCCCGCCGACGCCATCGATGCCCTGCGGGGGCGCTTCGATCGCGAGCGCATCCGCTGGAGCCCGACGTTTCGGAGCCCCGCGCACGGCCTCGGTCGGAAGGTACTGGAGTCGGCCATGGGCGCCGCGCGGGGCCTCGCGCTGGCGCTCGCCCGCCGGCCCGACATCGTCCACGCGCGGAGTTACCTGCCGGCGGCGGTCGCGGACGTCATCGCGACCACGGTGCCCCGGGCGAAGCTCCTCTTCGACTGCCGCGGGATGATCGGCGACGAGTACGTCGACGGCGGGCACTGGACGCGTGACCGGCTCGAGTACCGTCTCGTCAAGGCGTACGAGCGCCGCCTCTTCCGCCGCGCCGACGGCATCGTCGTGTTGACGCGCGCGCTCGAGCGCTGGTTGCGCGACCAGGCCGTGCTCGGCGCGCACTCCGAGATGGCCGTCATCCCGTGCTGCGCCGACCTCGAGAAGTTTCGACCCGATCCCGAGGTGCGCGCCGCCTCACGCGCCGCGGTCGGGGTCGCGGCCGACGAGCTGCTCGTGGTGTACTCGGGCTCCCTCGGCAACTGGTACCTCGCGGAGGAGATGGTCCGGTTCTTTGCGGCCGTCCGGGCGAGGCGCCCACGCGCGCGGTGGCTCGTCCTGACGCCGTCGGACACTTCGGATCTCGAGGCGCACGCGGCGCGCGCCGGCGTTCCCCGGGAGAGCCTGGTCTTTCGCCGGGCGCCGCCCGCGGAGATGCCGTCCCTGCTCGCGGCGGGGGACATCGGCCTCTCGTTCATCCAGTCCTGTTTCTCCAAGACGGGATCGAGCCCGACCAAGGTCGCCGAGTACCTCGCGAGCGGCCTGCCCGCCGTGCTCAACGGGGACATCGGCGACCAGCGCGATCTCGCCTCCGAGCGCGAGTGCGCGGTGGTTCTCCGGTCGTATTCGACGGAGGACCTCGCGACGGCCGCCGAGCACGCGATTCTCCTCGCCGAGCGCCCGCACGCGGAGCGCGCCGCCGCCGCCGTCGCTGGCGCGACGCGACACTTCAGCCTCGAGGACATCGGAGTCCCGCGCTACGAGGCGATCTACCGCGCGCTGGCGGGGTCGGCGGCGCGGGACGGGGCGCGCGGAGGCAGGGGCACGACGGGGGCGACGAACGGTGCGGGGCTGGCTGGCGGTTCCCGGATGACGGTCTCGGAGGTGTAGGGATCGATGGATAGGGAGTGTCGTTCGTGCCATGGCCCGCGTGTCTCGTCGGTGCTCTCGCTCGGCGAGCTCCCGCTGGCCAATGCGCTGTTGAGCGAGGAGGACCTCGGGCGCCCCGACGAGCGCTTCCCGCTCGAGCTCGTCGTGTGCGAGGACTGCACCTTGCTCCAGATCACCGAGAGCGTCTCGCCGGAGAAGCTGTTCCGTGAGTACCTCTACTTCTCCTCCTTCTCGGACACGATGCTCGCGCACGCGAAGGCGCTAGCCGCCGAGCTCGTCGCCGCCGAAGGCCTCGGCCCGCGGAGCCTCGTCGTGGAGATCGCCAGCAACGATGGCTACCTGCTCCAGTTCTACCGCGACGGGGGGGTGCCCGTCCTCGGCGTCGAGCCCGCCCTGAACGTCGCGCAGGTCGCGCGAGAGAGAGGGATCCGCACCGTCACCGAGTTCTTCGGCACCGCCCTCGCGGAGCGCCTCGTCGCGGGCGGAGAGCGCGCCAACGTCGTCCACAGCCACAACGTCCTCGCCCACGTCCCCGATCTCGAGGGCGTGGTGGACGGCGTGCGCGCGCTGCTCGCGGACGACGGGGTCTGGCTCCTGGAGACGCCCTCCGCGCGCGACTTCGTCGAGCACGGGGAGTTCGACACCATCTACCACGAGCACCTCTGCTACTTCTCGCTCACCGCCCTCGACGCCCTGATGGATCGTCATCGGCTCGTGATCCGGGACGTGGTCCACGTCCCGATCCACGCGGGCTCTCTCCGCCTCTTCATCGTGCGCAAGGAGCACGGCGTCCGGGGCCCCCGGGTGCTCGAGATGCTCGCGGCGGAGGAGGCGTGGGGTGTCCGGAAGCGTTCGACGTACGCCGGCTTCGCGAGTCGCGTCGAGAGCCTCAAGACGACCCTCGTGTCGCTCGTGGACCGCCTGAATGCGGAAGGGAAGACGGTCGCCGCGTATGGGGCGGCGGCGAAGGCGACCACGCTCTTCAACTACTTCGGCATGGGTCATGACAAGATCGCCTTCGCCGTCGACAGGAGCACCTACAAGCAGAACCGATTCATTCCCGGGGTGCGGGTGCCCATCTTGCCTCCATCGGAGCTCGTCCGCCGGCGCCCCGACTACTGCCTCCTCACGGCGTGGAACATGGCCGACGAGATCCTCGCGCAGCAGAAGGCGTACACCGACCTCGGGGGTCGCTTCATCGTCCCGTTCCCCGAGGTGAGGATCGTCGGATGACGCCCCTCGTCACCATCCTGGTCCCGACCATCGGCGCCCGCCTGGCGTACCTCCCGGACACGATGCGCTCGATCGCGGACCAGACGTTCACCGACTTCGAGGTGAAGATCCTCGACAACGCGAGCCCTGAACCTGCGCACGCCCGATTCGTCGCGTGGGCGGCCACGGACCGGCGCATCGAGGTCCTCCGCGTGCCCGAGCGCGTGCCCCAGTTCGAGAACTTCAACCGCGGCATTCTCGCGTCGCGCGGGCGGTACGTGGCGTTCATGCACGACGACGACGTCTACCGGCCGCGTTACCTCGAGGCGCAGCTCGCCCTCCTCGAGACGCATCCGGCCTGCGGGATCGCAGGCTCGAACTACGACTTCGTCGACGGCAACGGCGAGGTCACGGAGCGTCGCCACTGGATCAAGAAGACCGAGGTGTGGAGCGGCAAGCGCTACATCACGAACCTCCTCTCGCGTGGTCGCAACTGCATCCCGATGCCCGGGATCGTGTATCGCAAGGAGGTGTTCGGCGGTCGCGGCTTCGATCTCGACGTCCCGCCCTACTTCGGCGATTTCGTCCTGCTCATGCGGATGGCCGAGACGTGGGACCTCGCGGTCGTCGAGGAGGCCGTCGTCGGCGTGCGCCGCCACGAGGGCCAGGAGAGCCTCTCGATGCCGTTCTCCAGGGCCTTCGAGTACCGCACCAGGGTGCTCAAGGACTACTGCGCGGAGTACTACGCCCGGCACCCGGAGGACGTCCGGTTCATGCGCCAGCTCGAGCGGCGCGTCGACCTCGTGCACAGGATCGCGATGATGTGGGGCTGGCTGAACGCCGACAGCGCCGTGGAGGCGCTGGCCTGCGCGGAGAAGTACCCCGTGACCAAGGGCCGCCTCGTCGACGACGGGGTGGCGACGCTGCTGCGAACGCTCGCGCCTCGGTACGGCGAGAGCCGCGTGAGGCCGAAGAACGTCCTCGGACTCGCGCGCCGGATCTCGGGGACGCTCGGTGTATAGGTCTTAGAGATGTGCGGCCTGTTCGGCGTGGTGCTCGGAACCGTGGGAGCGGCGGTCGACGTCGATCGGGCGATCGCCACGCTCCGTCACCGGGGCCCCGACGGCGCCGGGAGCTACAGGGGCGATCGCGTCGTCCTCGGGCACACGCGGCTCTCCATCCTCGATCTGACGGAGAAGGGGCGGCAGCCCATGACGGCGGCCAGCGGCGACGTCGTCATCGTCTACAACGGGGAGATCTACAACCACGAGGAGGTCCGCGAGGAGCTCGAGCAGTGCGGCCACACGTTCCGGTCGCGGACGGACACGGAGGTCATCCTCGAGGGCTACCTCGCCTGGGGACCCCGCGTCGTGGAGCGTCTGGACGGCATGTTCGCCCTCGCGCTCTGGGACGGGCGTACGGGCACGCTTCTCCTGGCGCGGGACCGGGCGGGGGAGAAGCCCCTCTTCTACGGGCGTCAGGGCGATTCGCTCTGGTTCGCGTCGGAGGCGCGCGCGCTGTTCGACGCCGGCTTCCCCTGCGAGCCCGACGTGAAGGCGCTCCCGACGCTGTTCGCCTTCGGGTGCGCCCGCGCGCCCGGCAGCATGTACAGGGACGTGAGGCAGGTCCCACCGGCCACGACGCTGATCTACCAGGTTGGCAAGGAACCCGTGCTCCGCAGGTACTGGTATCCGCCCTTCGATCGCCGTCCGCTCACGTGCTCCGAGGACGAGGCGGCCGAGCGCGTGAGCGTGCTCCTCGAGCTCTCGGTCAAGCGGCGACTCCTCTGCTCCGACGTGCCCGTGGGCGCCTTTCTCTCGGGCGGGGTCGACTCGACGATCATCGTCGGGCTGATGGCCAAGCACGCGCAGGGGCGGCTCAAGACCTTCTCGGTCGGCTTCAAGGGAGACCCGCGCTTCGACGAGACGCACTACGCGCGCGTCGCCGCGCGCGCCTTCGGCACCGATCACCACGAGATCATCGTCGACGCGGACGACGTGAGCTTCATCGAGCGGCTCGTCGAGGTCCACGACGGCCCGTTCGGCGACTCGTCCGCGATCCCGACGTCGATCGTGTCTGGCTTCGCGCGCCGCGAGGGCGTCACCGTGGCGCTCTCCGGAGAGGGCGGCGACGAGATCTTCTGCGGCTACCTGCGCTTCCTCACCGTCGAGGCCGCGGAGTTCGTGCCGGCATCGCTCCGCGTGCTCGGAGCCGCGATCTCGCGGTCGATCCCGCCCGCAGACGATCACTTCTCCATCCGCGCGCGCACGCAGAAGTTCCTTCGCAAGTCCGAGCTGGGCCTCGCCGACAGGATGCTCAGCTGGACGTCGTTCCTGGCGTTCGAGCTCGAGGATCTCCTGACGCCCGCGGTCCTTGCGGTCGTCGACGTCGACGAGCCGCGGCGCACGGGGCGCGCCCTCGAGACGCGCTACGCGGAGGGGTCCACGCTGTCGCGCCTCCTCGCGTACAACTTCGAGACGTACCTCCCCGACGACCTCCTCGTGAAGGCGGACCGCAGCTCGATGCTCCACGGCCTCGAGCTCCGCTGTCCGTTCCTCGACGTCGAGCTCGTCGAGTATGTCGCGCGCCTGCCGGACGTGCACAAGCGGCGGGGCATGGAGACGAAGCGCGTCCTCAGGCGGGCGTTCGACGGCCTGTTGCCCGACGAGATCAAGCGGCGTGGGAAGATGGGCTTCGGCATTCCCTTGGGGCATTGGCTGCGGACCGGCCTCCGGCCCTACCTCATGGACCATCTCGCCCCGGGCGCGCGAATGTACGACTACGTCAACGCCTCCTATGTGGAGCAGATCGTCGCCGAGCACATGCAGAGGCGGGACGACCACGGTCACGTGCTCTGGCTCCTCCTGACCTTCGAGCTGTGGCTCCGCGGGCTGCGCGCCCCGCTCCGGATCTCCCGGTAGATGTGCGGGATCTTCGGGGCCCTCGACGCGCCGGGCGAGGTCCACGTCGAGCGCGCCCTCGACGCGCTCCGGCACAGGGGTCCTGACCACCGCTCGTTCTTCGCGGACGAGCGCGCGATCCTGGGCCACGCGCGCCTGTCGATCCTCGACCTCTCCGCGGCGGCCAACCAGCCGATGGTGTCCGCCGACGGGGGCGCGGTCCTCGTCTTCAACGGCGAGATCTACAACCACCACGAGCTCCGCCGCGAGCTGGTGGCCGCCGGGCACGTCTTCCGCACGCGCTCCGACACGGAGGTCATCCTGGAGGGTTACCTGGCGTGGGGCGACGGCGTGGTCCCGCGCCTCTCGGGCATGTTCGCGTTCGCGATCTGGGAGCCGCGCGCGAGGCGCCTCCTGCTCGCGCGCGACCGCTCGGGCAAGAAGCCGCTCTACTACGCCCGCCGGGGCCGCGAGCTTCGCTTCGCCTCCGAGCCCAAGGCCCTGTTCGCGTCCGGCCTCTCGCGCGAGGTGGATCCGTCGCACATCCCGGGGCTTCTCGCGCTCGGGTACGTCCACGCGCCGAACACCATGTACGTCGGCGTCCACGAGCTTCCGCCCGCGTCGACCCTCGTGGTCGACGACGCACCCGACCCCCGCGTCCGCGCTTACGTGGCGTCACCGGTCCTCGGCGCGACGTCGCACGATGCGCCGCGGGTGGCCACCGCGAAGGTGCGGGCGCTCGTGGAGGCCGCCGTCGTGCGAAGGCTGGAGGCCGACGTTCCGCTCGGGGCCTTCCTGTCGGGTGGCGTCGACTCCACGATCGTGGTGGGGATCATGCAGCGGAGCACCGGCCGTCGCGTTCGCACCTTCTCCATAGGCTTCGCCGGCGACGACAGGTACGATGAGACGCGCTACGCCCGCCTGGCCGCCGCGGCCTTCGGCACCGACCACACCGAGTTTCGCCTGGAGCCGTCGTCCTTCGACCTCGTCGAGCGCCTGGTGTGGATACACGACGCGCCGTTCGGCGACTCCTCGGCCATACCCACGTCCGTCGTCTCGCGGCTGACGCGGCAGGAGGTCACCGTGGCGCTCTCCGGGGACGGCGGGGACGAGCTCTTCTGCGGGTATCAGCGCTTCGTCGCCTCCGAGATGGCCGAGGCGGTCCCGCGGCTTGCGCGCGAGGCTGGCTGGCAGCTCGCGTCGCGCATCCCGGCTGGACGGAGCGACCGAACGCTGTTCGCGAAGGCCCACCGCTTCTTCCAGCACGCCAGGCGACCGCTCGCCGCCCGGTTGCTCGGGTACTATCCCTATTTCGCCAGCGATCTCGAGCTGTTGCTGCGGGGCGACTTCGCGCGGTCGGTCGACGCGGCCGAGCCCCTCTCCTTCACCGAGGCGGTCCTCGCGGAGAGCCGTGGGCGCTCGACGCTTCGCCGGATCCTCGATCACAACTACCGCACGTACCTCCCGTACGATCTGCTCGTGAAGACCGATCGGTCGTCCATGCTGCACAGCCTCGAGGTGCGCGCGCCGCTGCTCGACAACGACCTCGTCGCGTACGCGGCGACGCTGCCCGACCACCTCAAGCGGCGCTTCGGGCTCAAGTGGATCCTGAAGCGCGCATTTCGCGATCTCGTGCCCGAGGAGATCCTGAGCAGGAAGAAGATGGGCTTCGGCGTGCCTCTCGGCGCGTGGTTCCGCGGTGAGCTGTCCACCTACCTCCGTGATCACTTCACGAATGCGCGGCTCTTCGAGTACCTCGACCGCGCCTACGTCGACGCGCTGGTGCGCGACCACATGCAGGGGCGCGCCGACCACAGTCAGCGGCTCTGGCTCCTCCTGACCCTGGAGATCTGGCTCCGATCCTTCGGCCGCTCGCCCGGCTCGGACTAGCCGCGCTTGCGGGCCATCGCGACCCAGAACGGGGCGCGATCGGAGAACGTCGGCGGCTCGAACCCCGAGCGGACGAGCATCCCCTCGATCTCCGCGCGCGTGAAACGTCGCTCGAGGCGCGTCCCGAAGCGATCGAGGGCGTCGGTGCGCATCGCGTAGAAGGAGCGATCCTTGTAGAACGAGAGCGGCCACGCCGCCGGCATCATCCCGACGCGATCGAGGGCCCGCCCGGTGCGCGCGATGGGCCAGTACACGGTGGCCGCGAGCGTCTGGCTGGCGGCGTAGCGCGCGCCGTGCGGCATGCGCGAGATCCCCTGCCGGACGAGGTCCGATGCCTTCCAGAGCGCACGGAACCACGGGGGCCGGTTGTCGAAGGCATAGTAGAGGTAGACGAGGAGAGGCGCGCCGGGCCTGAGCTTCCTCGCGATGGCGCGGATGCCGCGCTCTGTGTCCGGGATGTGGTGGAGGACACCCAGGGAGTACGCGAAGTCGAGCGACCCGTCGGGGACGGGCGCGTCCTCGACGCTGGCGTGCGCGTAACCGAGGTTCGACAGGGCGGCGGTGTTGCGGCGCGCGACCGCGAGCGCGTCCGCGCTCGCGTCGAGGAGGAGGAGGCTCCCGACGCGAGGGGCCGCGAGCTTCGCCCACCGACCGCTGCCGCAACCGAAGTCGACCCCGCGCGCCCCGGGTGGGAGCTCGTTCCAGGGGAAGATGCCGAAGTAGAGGTCGAAGGCCTCCTCGAGCTCGGCGGGACTGACCGACTCCTGCGAGAAGCGGGACCACTCGTCGCCGAAGCCGTCCACGGTGCGCCGATCCGCGTTCTCCACGCGCGCTCTGGTACTCCGCCGACCCGCGAGCGTCAATGCCGCGGCCCCCGACCCGACGCCTTGGAGTATACTGAGGTGTCGAAATGGCGTCGCACCGGTACGAGCCAGGGCAGCGTATCGAGGGATCGGTTTACCGGGTCGTCCGCCACCTGGCGACCGGCGGCATGGGCAGCGTCTACGACGTCGAGGACGTCTCCGTCGGCAAGCGCTACGTGCTGAAGACGCTGAACCCGGAGCTCGTCGGTCGCGAGGACCTCGCGCGGCGGATGGACGCCGAGGCCCGCATCCTCGTGACGTTGCAGCACCCCAACATCGTCGAGGTCGTCACCGCGGGGACCACCCAGGACCAGTGGCGTCTCCCGTACTACGTGATGGAGAAGCTGAACGGGCAGAACCTCCGGACCATCCTCGAGAAGAAGGGCATCCTCGACACCACCGTGGCGTGCCAGATCACGATCGATCTGCTCGACGCGCTCGAGCATGCTCACGATCACGGGGTCATCCACCGCGACGTGAAGCCCGAGAACATCTTCCTCCACCGCAGCCGGAACGGCACCACCACGACGAAGCTCCTCGACTTCGGGATCATGCGCCTCATGGATGGCGGGAAGCGCGAGACGCAGGGGAGGTTCGTGGGGACGCTGCGGTACGCCGCGCCGGAGCAGATCCTGGGAGCCCCGGACCTCGGGCCCGCCGTCGATCTGTACGCGGCCGGCCTCGTGCTCTACGAGCTCCTCGGGGGTCGCGGCCCGTTCGACGATCTCGACGGGGCGACCAAGATCGGGCATGCGCACGCGTCCGCCAAGCCGCCGCCGCTCTCGCTGTTTGCGCCTGGCATCCCGCCCGGCCTGCACGCGCTCGTGATGAGCGCGCTCGCGAAGGAGCCTTCGCTGCGTCCGCGCGACGCCTTCTCCTTCGCCGCGGAGCTCAGGCGCCTCTCACGCCCCGCCGAGGCCGTGGGCATCGACGCGGCCACCGCCGTGAACCCGCTGAGCGTCGTCCCCCCGACCCGAGCTGACGGCGACGGCGTAGCCGTCGACGGCGACACGACGACCGTGACCGGGTTCGACCCGATCGCGGGCGACGGCGGCACGCTTCGCGACGAGATCCCGGGCGGACAGCAGGCATCGCAGCGCTCCGACGGATCCATCGCCTTCGCGCGCACGCTCGCGTCGGGCGCGAACGAGGCGGCGGCCCCGAGGCCCGGCGTCGATCGCGGCGCCGCCACGCGGAGCCAGGCCGTCCCCGCCCCTCGCTCCGATCGCGGGTACGGTACCGAGCGGTACGACGCGCCGGTAGGCGGGAGGGCGCCCGCGCAGGCAGGCCCGTCGAGCGCGGACATCATCTTCCCCCCGGCCGCGGTCGTGTCGTCGACGACGGGGTCGGTGTCGGCGGAGGTCCCGCCCTCGCGGAGCGGTGGGTTCAGCGCGTTCCTTGGCGCCCTCGTCGGGGTCGTCGTGGTAGGCGCGGGCCTGGCAGCAGGCGTCGTGGCCGCGACGCGCCCCCGCCAGGCGAGCGCACCCACCGCTTCGACCGTGACGGGCGAGACGGCGCTGCCCGTCCTGTCCGCGAGCGCGGCGCTGGCGACTCCCATGCCGCCTCCCGCCAGCGTCCAGGGACCGCCGGGTCCCCCGCCGGGCTCCCCATCGATGAACACGCCCGTGGCGACGGCGGCACCGTCGTTGGCGGTCGGGGGCGCGACGCACAAGCCGGTGCCCGGCAGGCAGGCGCCTCTGGCTGCGTTGCCAACGGCGCGGTCCGCGTCCCCGCCTGGCCCGCCGACGTCGGCGCCCGCGGTCCCGCCCACCCCGGCCACGGCCTCCCCCGCCGCGCCCACGGCGCCCGCGAGCTCGCCCGGCCTTCCCCGTCATTTCCAGGTGGACTGAGCGCCCGGTCCGTCGCCCAGGATCAACGCGTCGGCGACATCGAGGTCGAGGTGGAAGATCGTGGCCCCACGCTCGGTCGTGACGCGAACGGGCCCGCCGCTCGCGAGCGCCACGTGCCGCGTCGGGACCGGTACGCGCACCGTGACGGCCAGGTTCGTCAGAGGAGCGGTCGTCCAGTTGACGAGCGGGATGAGCACGCCGTGTCTCGAGTCGACGATCGTGCTCTCCACGAGCGGCCGCGAGCAGGAGACCGGGCGCGGGATGTCCGGGAAGCGGAGGGGCTCGGCCGCCGCGGCGTCGAACACGGTCGGGAGGAAGTGGTTCATCGACGCGTCCGTCGTCCCGCGGTCCGTCGGCCGCCGTGGGAACGCAGGCTGGAGGTACGCGAGCCCGGGCAGGTACCCGAGGTACGAGACCCAACCCTTTCCGACCGCCCGCGCCGCCGTGGCCGGTGAGCCGTCGTCGAAGCGGCCGAGGACCGTGCCCGTCGTCGTGAAGCGCGTGCGGGCGCCGAGGACCGGCACCGAGGTCCCGTCGCTCGTGACGTGATCCATCGCGGTCGCGAAGGGCAGGTCCTGCTTCTCGAGCCGCACGACGTTCTCCTTGTCGAGGACGAGCTCTGCGGGCTCCACGCCGAACAGATCCCGCAGGACGCGGTTGGGCTGATCGAGCTCGTCCTTCATCCCCGCGCCGGCGGTGGCGACGAGGCGGCCCCCGGCCTGCACCCACTCGGCGAGGGCGCGGGATGCAGCGCGGCTGACGTGCCGGTCGGCGAGGTAGATCACGCGGTAGTCGCCCAGCGGATCGCCCTCCACGACGACGTCGAGCGGCATCTCGGCGTGGCGGATGGCGAGGTACAAGGATCGCTTGTGCGCGTCGAAAGGGGCGCTGTTGTCGTCCCACACGTCCGCGGCCTCGCTGAACCAGAGCGCGCCGACGCCCGGCCGCGTGTGGCCGTCCTGGATCATGTCCTCGAACGTGCCGAGCTCGTGGAGCGCCTCGCGGACGGCCTGGTACATCTCGTTGCCCGTGACGTGGTTCTCGGTGTAGGCGACCTGCCGGGGGCGGAGCTCGAACAGGTTCAGCACCTTCACGCCGTGCGCGAGATCTCCGTAGAACTGGCGCCTCCACGCGCGCGGCGTGTTCCCGGGAGCGTGGGCCATGACGTAGTAGTGGATCTTCCCGTCGGTCGTGCCGCGGAGCGCTGCGCGGAGCATGTCCACCATCAGGAAGTTGACCTGCGGGCTGCCGACGGGGACCTGGAAGATGTAATCCTCGCCCCAGGGCATCGTCATCCCCCCCTCGCGGAAGAGGGAGATCCACTGGTGCGTGTCGCCCAGGTACATGTGCCCCTGGTGAGGCGAGTAGTTCGCGCCGACCCCCGCGCCCGGCAGGACCCGGCGCACGATGTCCGTCCGCGCCTTCAGCTGCCGGATGCCATGCCGATACGCGTATTGCCGGGAGTAGTACCGGACACCCGGCGTTGCGCTCGTCGCGTCCGGGAGGTACTTCGCCGCCGAGATGTCCACGCCGAGATCCGTCGACGTCACGCCCCGCTGGCGTAGCCAGGCGCGAAACCCCGCGTGGTCCCCGGCGGGCGGGGTCGCGAGGGCGATCTCGTCGCCGAGGCTCACGACGGCGATCTGGCCATGTTTGCCCGAGGCCTTCGTCTCCGCGAGGTGCTGCTCGAGCCTGGGTGTCTCCACGCCGCGGACGTCGATGTCGCCGGTCGGCCGCCCCGCGGCCACGCCGAGGGTGCCGAAGTCGCCCTGACCGAGCCCGGTGGCACCCATCAGGTCTGCGAAGCGCATGACGGCGGCCTGGTACCGCCCGTCGTCGGGGTGGGCGTCGAAGGTGATCCCGAACACTGGCGTTCGCCTGGGGGCGACGCCGCGCGCGGGGTGGGCCTCCAGCCATGCCACGAGATCGTGCAGCACGTCGTCCGCGAGCCCCACGCGCCGCGACCACCGGGTGTCCCCGAAGTACACGAGCTCGATGCTCTTCCCCACGCCGGAGAAGCGGCGGATGGACTCGATGCCGCCCGACGCCGCGCGCACCCCCACCTCGATGTCGAAGACGGGCTCCGCCGGTGGAGTGCGCGCGTCTCCTGTCGCCTCGGCCGTGAGCCTCCACTGGCCGTCGCTGAGCGTGTCGAGCAGGCTCCCCACCTCGTGCCAGCCCGTGCTGTGCCCGGGCTCGGCGCGGATGGTCTTCGGCTTCCAGTCGCGGAGGTGGCTCCAGAAGGGGGAGTGCTCGATCCCGTTCGGGACGGTCAAGGTCACCTGCGGCCCTCCCGCGCGGTTGTGGACACGCACGAAGACGTCGCCTGCCTGCGTGAGCATGCCGTCGAGCGGAAGGTGTCCTTCCGTGGCGATGCGCGTCTTCACCTGTTCCTTGTCGCTGGTGAGCATCACGAGGTCGACGTTGCGGCGCGCGGCGGGCTCGGGCTGTCCATCCGCGATCAAGGTCAGCCGCGCGACCCCGGCGTCGAGGTCCACGGCCGCGTCGTGTCCCTCCCAGACGATGCTGTCCGACGCACCCCACTCCCATGACACCTCCTTCTGCAGCTCCTGACGGAACGCCCACACCTTCGTGTTGTCTCGCGCTCCGTAGACGCGGTCGAGGCGCCTGGTACCGCCCTGCTCCACGACGAGGCGAAAGATCGTCTCGAACCGGTAGGCCGCCTCGTAGCGCGCGAGCGCGAGGTAGCTACCGGCCTTCGGGATCTGCACCTCGATCGTGGCGGACGTGCGAGGGGACTGCTCGGGAGCGCCGAGGTACGCCTGCCGGCTCAAGAAGCAGTTGGCGAAGGTCGCCGCGAAGTAGTTCGTCCCGAAGGGCCGCGCGCGCCAGCCCGGGCTCTCCACGCGGAACTCCTCGGCCTCGGCGACGACGGTCGTGTCGGAGATGGGTGCGACCGGCCCGGCTCGTTCACGGTACGCACGCGCCAGCGCTTCGGTCCCCCGCGGGCCCTCACCGGCGTCGGCGGTCGGAGCGTGGATCGTCCGGGATGGCTCCCGGTCCAGGCGCGGCGCCCGTGGAGCGCCCACGCAGGACGTGCCCGACAGGATCGCGAGAACCGCCCAGCGCAGGGGACGTCGAGCGCTCCGGGTCATGTTGCCAGCATAAAGCAAAGTCCAGGCTCGCCACGCGCGGGGTTGAACGCCCGGGGCCATTGGACTAGGTTCCCGCTCGTGAATCAGCACAAGGTCGACGCCGTACGCGTCCATCACGAACAGGCCGCCGAGTTCGACGATCGCTACCGCGCGCTCGAGCGGAACCCCTACGACTCGACCTTCACCTATGGTCGAAGCAAGATCGAGACGATCATCGACGCCGAGCTGGCCCACCTGCCCGCGGGTGCCCGCGTCCTGGACGCGGGGTGTGGGACCGGCTTCACGGTCGGGCGCCTGCGCGCGAAGGGCCTCGAGGTCGTCGGCGTCGAGCCCGCCGAGGAGATGAGGCGCCGCGCCATCGCGGCCAACCCGTCTGCCGAGATCGTCGGAGGAGACATCGAGGCGCTCCCGTTCCCGGACGGTTCGTTCGACGCGCTCGTGTCCATCGAGGTGATCCGCTACCTGGCCGATCCGTCGAAGGCGCTGGCCGAGTGCGCGCGCGTGCTGAAGCCCGGCGGCGTCGCGCTCATCACCGCGGCCCCGCGGTGGTCGCTCAACGGATACGCGCTCATCAACGTCGTGACGTCGCGGCTTCGCGTGCCGACCTTCACCCACGTGAAACACTCCTTCATGAGCGCCCGCTCCGCGCGTCGCTCGATGGCGCGCGCAGGCTTCGCGTCCACGGACGTGCGCGGCGCGTTCCTCGGCCCGTGGCACGTGCTGCAGCGCTTCCTGCCCGGGGTCGCGCGCGCTGGGATGCGCGCGCTCGAGCCCGTCGACGACGGGCTCGCGAACCGCCCGCTCCTCCGCGATCTGTCGAACCATCTGGTGCTCGTCGGTCGCCGCTGATGCGGCCAGCCTTCGTCATCAGCCTCGACGAGGAGCTGATCTGGGGCTCGTTCGATCACACGCCCGAGGACCGATGGTCGGCGGAGAACCCCGATCCTCGCGGCGTCGTGCGCGATCTGCTGGGGCTCTTCGAGGAGTACGAGATCCCGTGCACATGGGCCGTGGTCGGCCACCTCTTTCTCCGCTCGTGCGAGCGCGGCACGGACGGGAGGGCCCACCCCGAGCTCGCGCGGCCGAGCTTCCCGTGGCACCAGGGCGACTGGTTCGCCGGCGATCCCTGCTCCGATCGTCAGCGTGCGCCCCTGTGGTACGGCGACGATCTCCTGGACTGGATCCTCGATGCGCGCGTCGGCCACGAGATCGGATGCCACTCGTTTTCGCACGTCGTGTACGGCGATCCGGGGTGCGGCGCGGAGGTGGCCCGCGACGACATCAAGGCCTGCCTGGAGGCCGCGAGGTCCCGCGGCGTCACCCTGCGCTCCTTCGTCTTTCCGCGAAACGTCGAGGGGCATCATGGCCTCCTCGCGGAGCACGGCTTCTCCGCGTATCGGGGAGAGGACCCCGCGTGGTTTCGTCCGCTGCCGTCGAGGCCCAAGCGCATCGCGCATCTCGCCGATCAGCTCCTCGGGATCACGCCACCGGTGTCGTCGCCTCACGAGCGGTTGCCGGGTCTGTGGAACATCCCCGGGTCCATGATCTTCCTGCCACGCAACGGGGTCCGGCGGTTCGTGCCACTCGCGACGCGTGTCCGGAAGGCCCACGCAGGTCTCGCGCGGGCCGTCGCCGAGCAGCGTGTGTTCCATCTCTGGTTCCACCCCTTCAACTTCTCGGCGGACAGGATCGCCATGCTCCGCGCGTTCGGGAGCGTGCTCCGGCGAGCTGCCGAGCTGCGCGATCGAGGCTTCCTCGACATCTCCACGATGGGGCAGCTCGCGCTGCAGCTCTCGGCCAGGGGGCGTACACGCACACACCTCGCGACCGCGTAGAAGTGCCCCACCCGGGTGGAAATGCGTTAGCCTCCGGGAGGTTATGGCCGGCGAAGACAGACGCGCGCGCGGACGCCAGGCGGACGGAGGCGGCTCCTCGTCGGACCCGGACGCCGTGGACTTTCCGTCCATCGACGCCTTTCCGGTCGAGGAAGACGCCACTCCCGTCCCGAAGGTGACCCCCTCGAAACCGCAGAAGCCGCCGGTGCCGGTCCGCGCCGCCGGACCGCCGCCGGGCGCGCCTCCGGTGTCCTCGCCGTTGCCCGGCCCCGCGTCCCGGCGGAAGGCCGCCGAGTCGCAAGGGCGCTCCAGCGCGAGCTACGCCTCCGCACGTCCCCACCAGGTCGCCCCCGCCCACGTGCAGCCCACCGACCAGCCGGCGGTGATCGTCGATCCGAACGAGGCGTTGCCTCCCATCAGCCAGAACCAGACGCTTCGGCTCGCCGACGCCCCGCCCCGCTCCTCCCCGGGCGGAGGTTTCCAGGCGTCGGCGTCCGCCCAGCAGACCGTCCGGCTCCCCTGGGCGCCGTCACAGAGCGCGCCGTTGCGACGCGCGCCCAACCCGACCGTGGTACTTCGCCAGAAGCGACATGGCAGGGGAGGCATCGAGAAGGTGGTCGCCTTCTTCGGCGTGCTCATCGCCGTGGTCGCCATCGGCGCGCTCGTCTTCTACGCCCTCGACTCGACGACCCGACCGAAGTCCCCGTCGAAGAAACCGCAGAAGACCGGGCAGCGCATCATCGACGGGTCCGCGCCGGAACGGGCATGCTGGGGTCCTCGGGCCAAGCATGACGGGGATACTTTCGCATGAGCTCGCGGCGGATCGCGGGGTAGTGGCGCACCCAGAAGCCGGCCAGGTCGCTCGTCACCTGGACGGCGCGCCGGTTCGGGGCCAGCAGGTGGAGCACGAGCGGCACGCGCCCGGCGCGCGGCGCGTCGGCGAGGCCGCAGAAGTCCTGCAGGTAAGACTCCGTCCACGGAGGCACTCCCGCCTCGTACTCGATCCGGGCCTCGCGACCGCTGGGGAGGCGGACGCGTTCCGGCGCCAGCCTGTCCAGATCCCGCCCCGCGCCGAAGCGGGCGGCGAGCTCGTGCAGAAGGCCGGCGCCTTCTAGCTCCGCGAACGTGGAGCGACCGTCGCACAGATCCCGGAGGACCGTCAGGACGTCCGCGTCCGAGACCGCCGTCACGCCCGGATCCTGCGTGGCGGCGAAGCGGACACGCGCGAGCCAGCGATCGAGGGCGCCCTCGGGCGCGAAGGCGCGCGCCCCAGCCGCCTCGGCCGCGGCGAACAGGAGCCGCGACGCGTCCATCTCGGCCGGCAGCTCCGGCGACTCCACGAGCACGAGCCCGCGGTAGAGGAGCTGACTTCGCGCGATGACGGAGCGCGCCCTGCGATCCCACGCCACCACCGAGCGCTCCTTCACGTCGGCCGGGAACGCGTCGATGAGCCACTCGGGCTCGATGGCGCTCGCGACCCTGATGCGCGGCACCGCGGCGCCGCGCCCGCGGTCGTCCGAGCCCGCGCCGACCGCGCAGATCCATGGCGCCTCGCGGACGGCGCTCTCCGCGGACAGCTCGAAGTGACCTCCGCCCGCTGCCTCGAAGCTGCGTGAGCCCGGCGACAGGCGTCGCGCGACGCGATCCGGGAAGCCGGCGAGGATGGCCCGGAGCATGGCCTCCTCTGCCGTCTTCGACGCCGCGCCAGAGGGGGCGCGCGTCGGCGCGAGATCGGCCCTCTCGATCGCCTCCTCGACGCGCCGCGCCGCCTTGCGCGCGGACTGGGCCACCCCCGCGTCGACGCCGATCGCGCGGAGCGCGTGGGCCGCGAACCCCGCCGCCTCCGCCTCGTCGTGGAGATCGAGCAGCAGCAGCGCGTCCGAGCGCTCCGTCGCGCCGGTGTGCTCCCGCCCCTCCACGCGTGCGCGAGCGGCGCGGAGATCGCGCTCCCCGAGGAGCGCGGCGAGGCGCGCGGCGTCTCTCTGGCAGCCGAGCCGGGCGCCCTCGATGGCGACCCGACCCAGCCGCGGGTGGAGAGGCAGCGAGAGGAGGGCGCGACCGAGCGGCAGGATCCCGCCCACCTCGTCGACGGCGCCGAGCGCGCGGAGCAGTTCACGCGCCTCCCGCCAAGCGTCGGCTGGCGGCGCGTCGAGCCACGGGATGTCGGGCGGATCCCCGAGAGCCGCGATGGCGAGCGCGGTCTCCGCGAGATCCGAGCGGCGGATCTCCGGGACGTCGTGATCCGGCATCCCGTCGAGATCCGCGCGCGTGTAGAGCCGCACCGCGCGGCCCGGTCTCGTCCTCCCGGCGCGTCCGGCGCGCTGCACCGCGCTGGCCTTGCTGACGCGGACGGTGCGGAGGACGGGGAGCCCGGACCACGGATCGTGGCCCGCCCTCCGCGCGAGCCCCGAGTCGACGACGCCCGTGACGCCGTCGATGGTGACGCTCGACTCCGCGATGTTCGTCGCGAGGATGATCTTCGGGCGATCGTGGGGCAGCACGGCGCGTCGCTGCTCGACGAAGTCGAGATCGCCGTGGAGCGTGAAGAGCGTCCGTCCCTGCTTGACGGCCAGGTCCGCGACGGCGTCCGCGGCCCGCCGGATCTCCGCCGCGCCCGGGAGGAACACGAGCACGTCCCCTCGCGGGTCCTCGCGATCGAGCGAACGGACGGCCCCGGCGACCCGGAGCTCCAGCTTGCGGTCGTCGGGACCTTCCGCGTGGGTCACGGTCACCTCGTACGCGCGGCCCTCGGAGCGGATCGCACGCGCGCCGAGGGCGCGCGCGATCGGCTCAGCGTCGAGGGTCGCGGACATGACGACGAGCCTGAGATCGGGCCGCGACGTGGCCGCGAGGCGCCGCACCCACGCGAGCGCCAGGTCGCCGTGCAAGTGTCGCTCGTGGAACTCGTCGAGGACGACCACGCCGGTGGAGGCGAGCGTGGGGTCGCGGAGGAGCCGCCTCGTGAGGATGCCCTCCGTGAGGAACGTGACCCGCGTGGCGTCGCTCGTCCGGTCCTCGAAGCGGATCTGGTACCCCACCTTCCCGCCGATCCGCTCGCCGCGCTCGGCCGCGACGCGCTCCGCGGCCATCCGCGCCGCGAGGCGCCGTGGCTCGAGCACGACGATCTCGCCGAGGCCCGCGTCGACCAGCGCGGACGGCACCCGGGTCGACTTGCCGGCGCCCGGCGGCGCAACCAGCACGACGACGCGCTGCTCCCGGAGAACGCCCACGATCTCCGGGACGAGCGCGTCGATCGGCAGCTCCGCGAGGGTCATGACCCGTTGATTAGCGCAGAACATCATTGAAAGAGCCCCTTCCATGGGCGATGACTGCGTCGCATGAAGGAGGAGCACGACGTCCCGCTCGCCTCGCGTACGACGCTGGGTCTCGGGGGCCCGGCCCGGAGGCTCGTCCGGTGCGAGACCGAGGCGGAGATCGTGTCGGCGGTGGCGGGCGCGGACGAGGCGGGTGTGCCCCTCTTCGTCCTCGGCGGCGGCAGCAACGTCGTGGTGGCCGACGAGGGCTTCCCGGGCCTCGTGGTCGAGATCGCCAGCGCCGGCGTCGAGCCCCGGGCGAGCGGGGACCGCGTGGAGGTGGAGGTCGCCGCCGGCGAGGACTGGGATGGCTTCGTCGCGCGGGCCGTCGCCGAGGGCTGGTCGGGCATCGAGTGCCTCGCCGGCATCCCCGGACGCGTCGGGGCGACCCCGATCCAGAACGTCGGGGCCTACGGTCAGGACGTCGCGCAGACCCTCGCGTACGTGAGGGTCTTCGATCGCCGGCGGGGAGCGGTCGTGACGCTGGACGCGCGGACCTGCGGGTTCTCGTACCGGAACAGCCGCTTCAAGGGCGATCGGATCTGCCCCGTCGTCCTCTCGGTGGGCTTCGTCCTCGACGCACGAGGCCGGTCTCGGCCGCTCGCCTACGAGGAGCTCTGTCGCACGCTCGGCGCGAGCGCCGGAGACGACCGCCCGCTCGACGAGGTGCGTCGCACGGTGATCGCGCTCCGAAGGAGGAAGGGCATGGTCCTGGACCGGACGGATCCGGATAGCGTGAGCGCCGGCTCCTTCTTCACGAACCCGATCCTCGACATCGAGACCTTCCGTGCCTTCGAGGCGCGCGCTCGCGCGCTCGTCGGCTCCGACGCGCCCGTGCCGCGCTACCTGGAGGACGACCGCGTGAAGGTGCCGGCTGCCTGGCTCGTCGAGCGGGCGGGTTTTCTCCGTGGGCACACGCGCGGAGCGTTCCGCGTGTCCACGAAGCACGCGCTCGCCCTGGTGCACAGCGGCGGTGGCACCACGCGGGAGCTCCTCGCGTTCGAGGCCGAGATCCGCGCCGCCGTGGGCGCGGTCTTCGGTGTCACGCTCGAGCGCGAGCCGGTGCTGGTGGGTGAGTCGTACGGCTGAGGCTCACGGCACGAGCGCGGCCTGCGCGACGAGCCAGGCGAAGGCGATCACCAGCACGCGCGACGCCCACGCGAGCGATACGCGCTCCCTCCCGCGCGAGAGCGCGAACGCGGTCACGGCCGCGAGACAGCCGCCGAAGGCCGCGGTCCACGCGCGCGCGAAGTACCCCGCGTGGGCCGTCCACAGCACCGCGGCAGGGTTGGGCTCCGGGCTCGCGAGCATCCCCGCGACGCGGAGCGTGGGATACAGGAGGAGAGCCCCGACGAGGCCCCAGACGATGGCCACGCGGATCGTGCTCACGCGGGCTCCGGGCGTCCGTGGGCCGCGGCGCCCCGCCACGCGACGACCTTGGGGCACTCGGGATCCGGCGCCCATGGATCCCCGCTGAAGGCCGAGACGGCCCTGCACCCGCCCTTGCAGACCGCGAAGATGGGGCACGACGCGCAGGGCTCGCGCGGAGCGCGCGCGTGCGCGCGGTGGAGATCCCCGTCTCCGGGCGGGAGGAAGCTGCACGGAGCGGTGGCGCCGTCCACGCTCAGGGCGGCGAGGTGGCCGCCGGCCTCGCAGCCGAAGATCCCGAGGCGGGTCAGCCGGGCGGCGTCCGCCAGGGATGGGTCCGTCGAGAACCAAGGGATCATCGAGCAGTCCACGCGGAGCGACATGGGCCTCGCCCTGGCCGACCACGCGCGGAGCAGGGCAGGGAAGCGGCGGACCTGATCCGCCGAGAGCCTGCGCGAGAGGTACTCGAGCGAGGCCGCCCGCCCGCGCGGCTTGTAGCGGAGCAGCTGGGCGTCCACGCAGCCGAGCGCCTTCGCCCTCTCGAGGGTGTCCGCCGCCCGGGGCATGGTGGCCCGCGTGAGGACCACGTTGGCGCCCGTCCGCACCCCGGCCGCCACGAGGGCCTCGATGGCGCGCTCCGCGTGCCTCGCGGCGTCGATGCCGCGGACCTCGGCGTAGTCCGCGCCGACGCCGTCGTAGCTCACGTTGATCTGCGCGAAGTCACGGAGCTCGGTCGCGCGCCGAGCGGTGAGCCCGAGCCCGCTCGTCGTCATGACCGGCAGGAGGCCGAGCCCTCGAGCGGCGCGCGCGAGATCCGGGAGGTCGTCGCGGACGAGCGGCTCACCGCCGCCGAACGCGACCGTGAAGACCCCCGCGTCGGCGAGCCCCTCGAGTCTCCGGACGATCTCGCCCTTCTCGGGCGAGTGCCCGCCGGGCGTGGCGTCGAGGTAGCAGCCTGTGCACCCCGCGCTGCACTGGCTCGTGACGGCGACGTGCACCTCGAGCGGCGCGCTCGGGCCGGGCCGTGGAGGCGGCGGGGTGATCGCGAGCGAGGCGAGCCCCGCGTGATCCACCGCGAGCAGGAGCGGCGCATGCTCGAGCCGGATCCAGGCGCCCCAGGTCTCACCCCGCAGGCGCATTGTTGTCCCGCTGCGTGGCGTCGTCCTGGTCCTCGGGCCGTGCCTCTCGCGCCAGCGCCGCCCAGGCCGCCGCGAAGACCGCCGTCGACACGGCCGCGGTGGCGAACAGGAGGTCGACGACGCTGCCCACGCTGGAGCAGTTGGCGCCGGCGCTCGAGCGCACGACGAGCGGCACGTCCCCTGGCTCGGGCCTGTCCGAGTCTCGTTCGGCGCTCACAGTCCGAACCCCTCCAGGTACCTCGCGTCGAGCCAGGAGAGCGTGAGGAAGGCCGACGCGAGCGCCGATGCGAGCCCGAGGAGCGCGCGGGGAACGCGGAGTCGCGGTCCGAGGGAGACGCCGAGCGCCTGCGCGCCGAGGAGGATCGGGACGGTGAAGGTGGCGAACCAGACGAACGGTCGCACGTCCCCGCCGTGGTAACGCGCGAGGGCTCCGCCCAGCACCGCGACGAGGAACGCGAAGACAAGCGTCACCGGGAGCGCCCGTCGCGTCGCTTGCAAGAGGGCCTTGCCCTTCCCGTCGCGGGTGGCACGCGCGAGCCCGGCGACGACGGCGGCGCCGAAAACGACGAGCACCCCCGTCGACGTGCGATCCAGGATGCGCCGTCGCCCGGCGCGTTCCACGCGGGACACGACGGTCGCGTCCGCACGCGGGCCCATCGCGACGAGGACCTCGCGGGCGCCCGCGAGATCGCCCTGCTCGAGGCGCAGGTCGATCGCGCGACGGGCCGCGTGTCTCCCGAGCGGCTCGCCGCCCGGGGCGTCGCTCGCGACGCGCTCGAGCATCGGAATCGCGCGACGGGCCTGCCCGTTTCGCAGCCAGTGCTCCGCGCAGAAGAGGCGGGCCTCGAGCACGACCAGGCCGGGTGGGAACGCTTCGCTTTCTCTCTCGAGGGCTTCCACGTCGACCTCCGACGGCGACGGATCGCGTCGCAGGCGCTCGAGGCGCGCGAGCGGCGCGAACCCACCCTCGGCGTGCGCGTCGAGGTACACGAGGCGGACCTCGGCGCGCGCGGCCTCGGGCGACCTCGGGGCACGCACGAGGATGGCCGCGTACGCGTCCCGCGCCTCCTGAAAGCGCAGGTCGCGCTCGAGAGCCTCTCCAGATGGGAGCGAAGCCTGCCCGCGCGCTGGCGTCCAGGCAACGAGCAGGAGGATCCCGGAGAGGATGATCGTTCGGGCGCGGCGGGTCCAGATCACGACGCGCTGACGTTCCCATGGTGCGCGGGTGTTGTCCAATCGAGGATTCTCCGGGCGATGGTGCCGGTGCGCCCGATAGGTGCTAGTGCAGTTCCTTGGTGATCGCCCGCTCCGCACTGGCCTTGCCCCTCCTCGTCGCAGCGGGTGGCTGCGGTCGGGGGTGCGAGCGAGACAGGCCCTACGTGCCCTACGCGATCGAACCCGATGGCGGCGTGCCGGCGCTCCCGGTCGATGGTGCGGCCGGCGCGGCGCCCGAGGACGCAGGCGCCGGCCTCCTCGCTCCGCCGGCCGCGTCCCAGTGGACGCTGGAGGGCCGGACGATCCACGCACCGCCCGGGCACGTCTTCGGGCGGGCTCTCCCTGGCGATTTCGACGGGGACGGCGCCGTGGACATCGTCGTCACGGCGAGGATCCCGTCGGAGAAGCTCCTGGCCAAGGTCCTCTACCACCCGGGCAAGGGGCCCCCCGTGGAGCTGGTCGGTCGAGACGACCGCGAGCTGCCCGACGCCTCGTGCACGCCGGTCGAGCGTCTCTCCCCGCTCGGGAAGACGGGCGTGCTGGCGGACGTCGGATCGGTGTGCGCGGGCCATGCCCGAGTCGCGCTGCCGCGCTCCATCACCCTCGTCGCCCTCGACAAGGCCACTCCCCGACACCGCTTCGCGGCGAAGATAGGCGATCTCGACCTGCCGCTCTGGGTCGCGGCGAGCACCGCGGACCGGGATCGCGACGGCGTGGAGGATCTCACGCTGCGCTTCGCGCTCGAGGAGCCGAAGGAGGAGGGTGCGTCCGACGCGGGCCGCCCGGAGCTCGTGATTGCCTTCCTGGATCGGCCGGCGGGTCTGACCCGCGACCCCGAGACCCCGGAGGAGTCCCTGCGCGCGTTCGCGAAGGAGCTCGATCTCCGCTCCACGAAGGGAAAGATCAGCCAGACGGTCCCCGACGGCGCCGACGCGATGCGGCAGCTCTACCGCGCCGTGTGCCCGGACGCGGGCGCGCCGCGGGTTCGACCGTCGGTCGGGGCCTTCACGTGTGGGACCAGCGCGTCGCTCGACGCCGCGGAGTTGGCGGTCGTGCGGTCCTTCGCGCTGCACGGCGAGCCGCTGCGCGCGGTGCAGGCGTGGGAGCGCATGGGGCGCGCGCCCCTCCTGCGCTCCAAGGAACGCCTCGCCGAGGCCGAGAAGCTGCTCGATCAGGTGGCGCCCGTGAAGCCGGGACGGCTCGTGAAGGCGATCGTCGCCGAGCCGGATCCGATGGGCCCAGCCCCGGCGTACGGGCCGCTCGCCTTCGACGCGAAGGGGTTGCTCGTGCTCTCGCGCGGTGCGGTGGTGCGCGTGGACGCGAGGAACGAGGAGATCCCCACGAAGATCCCTCCGTGGAGCCTTGTGGCGAGCACTCCAGACGGCTCACGCCTCCTCGAGGCCTACGATCCGTGCGACGGCACCTTCCTGCACCTCACGTTCGGGGACGGCACGGCCACGCGGGACGCCGAGCTCCCCATCGCCCCGGCGTTCGGCGTGCCCTGCGCCGCCAAGGGACAGGAGCAGAAAACGACCCTCCTCGGTACGAGCCCGCGAGGCCTCGAGCTCCTGGTCGCGGGACTGCCCGTGTCCGCGCCCTGGGGGGGGGGGAAGGGCGAGTGGATCTCCGGTCGGGGCATCGGAGCCTCCCCGCCCGGCAGCGCGCGCTCGCCGCAGGGTCGCTACTACGCCGCCGTGACGGCGCGTGGGGTCATCGTGCGCGGCGACCGGAACGTCACCGTGCGCGCCCCGGAGATCGCCAACGCGGCGTTCTGCACCGCCGACGACGAAGGGCGGCGCATCGCGTGTCTGCGCGACGGGCGCGCGGTGCTCGTGGAGTTCTAGATGAGAGGGTGGGTCCTCGCCATCGTCGCCTCCGTCATCGGGGCCGCGCACCCGATCGCGGGCGACCCTGGGGGTACCGCGACCATGCGGTGCGATCCGGTCGCGGAGCCGGGCCGCGTCCGCTGCGCAGTGGAGCTCAGGCCGGCCGACGGCCTGGAGGTTCGCCACGCCGACGTCGTGATCGTCGCCGCCCCGGACTTCGCCCAGCCCCTCAAGGGCCGCATCGGACCGGACGACGCGGTCGCCCGGGATCCGCTCGTGTGGCGCTGGACGCTCGCGCTCGTCGCGCGCAGGAACGGTCGGGGAGAGGTGTCCGCGGAAGTTCGGGCCGTGCTCTGTCCACGCGAGCGCGGCCGCCCGTGCAGGCCACGCGTGCTCGCCGTCAAGGCCGAGGTCGTGGTTGGCTCGTCTCCGAACTTGGCCCTCCGATGAGCCCGTCGTTACCGTCGGTGCATGCAGTTGCCCGGCCGCCTCCGGACGACGACTCTGGGTGACCTCCTCGGGACCGTGCATCGCGCGCGCAGCACGGGCACACTCGAGCTCGCGGAGTTCCACGGTCGCGTGCACCAGATCCACGTCGTCCGCGGCCACGTCGCCGCGATCGACGTCGATCGCGCCAGCGCGTCCCTCGCGGACATCCTCCGCCGCATGGACGCGGCGGACGAGGACACGCTCCGCCGCTCGCTCCTGCGCGCGATGTCGTCCCGCCGCCTCCACGGCGAGGTCCTCGTCCGGGACTTCCGCCTCGATCCGGGGATCGTCGATCGCGCGCTCCGCACGCAGCTCGCCCTTCGCCTCACGATCCTCGAGCAGCTCCCCGACGCGCGCGTCGCGTTCCGCGTCACCGTCCGCCCCCCACGCGGCGCCCTCCTGGACGATCCCCTGAGCGAGCGCGACTTCCTCCACGGCCGCCCGCGCGCCCGCGACCGCCACCGCACGACGACGCCGCCTGGCGAGCCGCCCCAGGGCCCCGGATCCCGTGCCTCGTGCGCGCGCCTGACGGCGTGCCGCGTCCTCGGCATCCCCGACGGATCGGACCTGGTGGAGATCAAGCGCGCCTACCGCACCCTCGTGCGCGCCTACCATCCCGATCTGCACCCGAACGCCGACGACCGCGAGAAGCGGGAGCTCTCTGTCCGGTTCGCCGAGGTCGCCCGCGCCTACCAGACCCTGGTGGCCTAGCCCGCGCTAGTGGCAATGCAGATCGGATAAGGCATTCGTTGGAGCGAGGGTGCCCCCACCCGTCGCGCTTCGCGCGCGAAGAGGTTCCGTGGAGGCGGTGGGGAGCGCGCGCAGACCTCACCCCCCGTCCCCCTCTCCCTGAAGGGAGAGGGGGCATGTGAACGGGAGAATCGCCTCTCGCAGGGTCTCCCGGTTCAGTCGTGCGTTCTCAGGCCTCTCGCCAGCCTCACCGTGCGCGCATCGGTCGCCGCCCGCCGAACGCTCGGCGTCGGCCTCGCGCTTGCGTCGTCGCTCATGCGCGCCCCTATCGGTCGGCCCCGCGTCGCGTTGCCCCCCATCGCACCTGAGGGTCCTTCCTGAGACCG